>Ga0153985_1000249_pt1 | contig 15704 bp, 11 predicted proteins | sample TSGA069MetaG_FD_104715 | JGI IMG/M metagenome (GOLD analysis project Ga0153985, IMG submission 104715) | Attine ant fungus gardens microbial communities from Georgia, USA - TSGA069 MetaG | ecosystem: Host-associated > Fungi > Mycelium > Unclassified | place: USA: Georgia, Alexander Wildlife...
AGCAGCTCCCATGTTTCTCCCGAGTCATTTCTGATCTTAAAAAGATACGGATATCTTACATCTGAAGGTCCCTGGACAATCAATCATTGTACTGAACTCATACGAGGCCGCCAAAGAACTGTTAGAGAGACGGTCTGCCATATACTCGAGCCGGTAAGCAATTCAGGATCCCTGTCCTGCCATGGGATACTAATCATTCCGAAGACCCACTTCGGTTATGCTTAGCCAACTGTACTCTTGTTAACCTTCTTACACTATTTTTATAGTTCTAATGTCTGTGTCAGGTCCGGATTTGGTTATCAATTTGGCTTGATGCCCTATGGTGAATCATGGCGTTCGCGCCGCCGTCTTTTCAAAAAATATTTCAATATGTCAAACGCTGCGATCTATCGAATCCCGGAGGCTAAATACCTTCATCGTTTCCTTCACCAGCTCCTCGAACGTCCAACAGAATTAGTGAATTTATTGCACCAGTCGGTTACCTTTGTCAACTGTCTAGTTTGAAACTCAACGCGCCTTATCTATTACAGCATGACTGGAGCCATCAGTATTTCCATGACGTATGGCATTGACATCTCACCTGAGAATGACCCAAACTTTGAAATTGCCCTTCTCGCAAGGCAGACTATCCGTGAATGCTTAACCGTCGGCTCTGCATTAGTGGATATGTTTCCGGCGCTGAAGTACCTTCCGACATGGTTTCCTGGTGCTAAATTTCATAGGACAGCTGCAAAGTCGCGTGTTTATGCGGCGAAGTCGAGGGATTGTATCTTCGACAATGCGTATCACAAATGGGTGTGCTCAGTCTGGCATTTTTCATACATCTTGATCTTAACCACTATTATCAGTCCAAGCATCGCAATCCTGATCCCTCTTTTATATCACTCTGTCTCGAGAATCTCCCTAACGAAGAAAGCGAAGAATACATGTCTGTACTCAAAGATGTCGCTGGAAACGTGTATATGGGTATGTCTCAGATCATCCACTCAAGAATTTCTTATGTAGGATCTGCTCAGCTGCATCTGATACCATAAGCACAGCCGTGCAAACTTTCGTGCTTGCTATGACATGTCACCCTGATATACAGAAACGTGCACAACGTGAACTGGATGAGGTCGTGGGACGGGACCGCCTACCCATACATACAGATGAACCCCACCTTCCATATTTCTGTGCTGTCGTGAAGGAAACATTACGGTAAGAACTTTATCTTTTTGAATAGTTCAGAGTAATCTCATGACTCCTCAGGTGGCAGTCAATCGTTCCTACAGGTCTGCTTCAATTCATGCCGTGGGATCTGTTCGAGACTATACCCTGATTCCTGAGTCCGCTTTCAGGTGTCGCACACCAATGCATTTCAGATGACATCTATAATGGATATTATATTCCTAAGTATAGCACAGTTTTATACAATGCATGGTGAGATCACTTTTTGTGGCCATAGTCGTCCCTTGACTCGGGGCATGATTTCCTCAGGGCAATGGTCAACAATGAATCCGACTACCCTAAACCCAGACAATTTCGTCCAGAACGATTCCTGACGTCTGACGGTATGCTGAGGAAAGATGATGGGGTACGAGATCCGATAGACATAGTCTTCGGTTTTGGACGTAGGTTCGTGGAGACGAATTACACTGAGCTTATTCTTTCACTGACTCAATTCTTATACAGGATATGCCCTGGTGCACATATAGGATATTCTATACTCTGGTTGACGGCGGCGTCGTTGCTAACTGTGTTTGACATTGACAAAACTCTCGATGTTGATGGCCATCCCATTGAGCCGAGTTGTGAATATGACTCTGGTGCTGTTTCGTGAGTTGACCAATTCTGGATATGACATACTACATAATAATAGAGCTGATTTTATAGTTACCCGCTACCATTTGATTGTGTCATAAAACCACGCTCACGAGAATCTGTCAGATTGATTCAAGATATCATGGAGAGCAATGAGACCACTGGTTGAATGGATATTATAGTCATGGTTGACACTATCATGTCTAAGAATCAGTGAACATGATCAGACTAATGAATGCATATTTCTGATATTCATGTCATACAGGTGCATTGCATTGTACTAGTGATTTGATGATCCTAGAGTATTATCGAGGAATAAGGTTTTCACCATGCCCTTAGGACAGCCTTTAATCTATACTGATTCTGACTGGTGGCCACTATTGTTGAAATACAATCAGGGGAGGGTTACAAGTGGACAATAAATACAACTATGCTACTTATATGCCTCTCTAAAAACAAAGAAATGTAATACAAAAAGAAATCACATGCATTATGCAGGCTTGCATGTGATCCAAATTCTAACAACTATACTTATATATGCTTGTGTTACCAGCCTATCTGGTTACATACATTGCAGTCACTTTGCATTACTGTTAAGACTCTAGACCTCAAGGAAGAATATGTGTTTCAACCTGAAGCCTATGTCAAACACTTGATATTTTCATGCTCCTCATTAGAGGATCTGATTAAGGTTTTCAGTGAAGTTATATTGGAGGAGAGATGTCAACAAGACTTTGAGTAGCACCCTTCAAGGTTGTCCAAAGACAAAGAAGAGTACCAATTCCTCAGAGTAAGATTTTACAGAGGGAATACAGAAAGAGAGAACTTGCTGTTCCCTTCTCTTTCTGGTTTGTATTTATCCTAACTAGGTACTATGACAATGTTACAATATGGTAACACTACTTGTAACTGAAGGTGACTAGTTAAGTGACAGTCCAGTGGCAGAAGTGACAAGTTAAGTCATTGTCTATAAATGGGTTAGTCCAATATTATCCCATTTGTTAGAGAACAGCAATAGAAGAGGGATTGTCCAAGATTTCTCTGAAGAGTCCTGTCCATACTATAGAGTTCAATGTTTATTCTAAGTTCTCAGACATCCAATGCATTACTGTATTGTAATGTCTTCATTAAGCAGTGCTAACATCTTGTCTACCAACCACTTATTATTAGACCATGGCTGATAGTAGTTGTAGTCCCACTCAATGTTCATAACACATACATTTTTCTATCTCTTAACATGAGGCCCCCCATTCTTCATCTCTTAACAGTTTAACCTGTCAGCAACTGGCTTAAGATCCTAGTCTAGGGTTGAGACTAGTTCTTCAGGGTTAGAAGAGAACTCAATGGAGTCCTCACTTGATTCTACTACACTATATATACAGTTTACACTATTTGTCCTTATTTAAATTACAAGTGTTCATCTGTTACTGGTTTGACTCCAGTCCATGTTGTTTTACTTGGTCATAGTTGAGGCAACTCATAACAGTACCCCTCTATTAAGAATTCTTGTCCTGAGAATTTTTCCTACAACTCATTATAAGGGTCCTGGAGGTTCTTTATCTTATTATCTTCATCCCATTCTTCTATCCTACTTTCTTCAATTTCATCTTGAACCATTTCTAACCTTTTTCTCTCTTTTTATCTTTTCCAATTTTTTTCTAATCATCCCCAATATTCCCTGTCAAACCTTTTATTATTCCATTCATATAACATTTTTACTGTGTACCTTCCTGGTAATTCTTCTTCTCAATTTTCTTTTGGGCTTACTCTTCTTCCTTTCCTAACTTCCTTTTCTCTGTATTCTTCCTCAAATTCTTTTACCAGGTCTTCTACATTTCCCAAGCTTTTTCTTAGTTCCCAGGTGTCTTGCTTTACCATAGATTTTAGCCATGGTGACTTAAACCCACTTCAAGTCTGAGTTGACAAGAAGAACTCAATGGAGTTCTCATTCAATTCCTGTACACTACTTATACACATATTTACTTCTATTTGTAAAGTCCTATGTGCTCCAATTCATTCAACTATCCTATGTATCTAATCATTAAAAACTCAATGAAAAGAAAAAGAAAAGAAAATTAAATATTGACTTAGCTGTTTTGCCAAGTCATGACACCTTTTGACTTCTTCTATATTCCACTAATATTTCTTCTCAAATTCTTCAATTGCTTCCTTCACATTTTTCAAATTCTCCTTTTCTTCCTAAGTATTGGATTTCACTGTAAAGCCTTTCTACTACACTAAATACTTGTTCTTCCCTCTTACTCACTGCTTATTCAAGATTTCCTCTATTTTCTACTCTTCTTCTCCTTTGATTATTACTAGAGCTGGTTGCTTCTTTTTCTGCCCTTCTACTTGCCTTACATACTTTTGTATTCTACCGACATTAACTACTGGATGTATTTTTACTGTATTGGGTAGTTCTAATTCTATTATATTTGATGATATGATCCTTTTCACCTTGTAAGGCCTGACAAATCTCTCCATTAATTTCTTTGTTTTCCTTCTGACTATTTGATATTTCAGGTCTTCAGTGCTTAACATTACTAAATCCCCTACTTTATACTTGTCAACTTCTTCTCTTTTTCTATCTGCATATCTTTTTATATCTTCCTGTGCTTTTCCCAGTGCTGCTTTCACTTTCTCTTAAATCACTTTTATTTTCTCCACAAGTTTTTCTACCCCTTTGTATTTCCTTTTCTGTCACAAACTTCATTTGGCCATATCTCTATCAATTCTTCAATGATTCTCATGGTCTCAATGGCTACAAAAAGCCCTCAAAAAGACCTCTTGATTGGTATCAGTCATGTTTTGAGGCAATCAATATTGGCTGAGATATTAGGCAAATCAACAGGTAACCACCATAGTACTATTTATTAAATTGCTAATATCTCAAAAACTGCTATGATTGATGCTTCAGTTCTGGGCTAAGCAGAAGCCTTCTTTATAATGCTCAGAATGCTCCTAGAATGACCTCAAGGCAATTAATATTAGTGTAGATTGTCATGACTTGGCAAAAATAGCTAAGTTATTATTTAATATTTCTTTTCTTTTTCTTTTCTTTTCCTTATTACTAAGGTGGAGCATGGGAAGGTATCATGTGACAGTCACACAGTCATGTCACACAGTCACAGCATGTGACAAAGAAGTCAGTTGATGAGTAGCATAGAGAGAAGTCAAAGAGCATAGCCATATAGTAATTGTATATATAGTGTAGAAAATCTAATGAGAACTCTATCAAGTTCTCTTTGTCAAATGCTGATAAAGAGCAGTTGGCTTTATTCTGGCTCAGGAGTTGGCTCACTGACATAGATATGAAGTCCTCAATGTTTTCACATGGACATTAATTAATTACCCATAGCTAGTCATCTGCCTTTAATTAGAACAAAGAACAGCCTCCATATGGTTAAGTTATTGCATTTTAGAACACAAAGGCACTACCATATATAGAACAATAGGTAATAGTATGTGATAGTCTGTTCTAGTGCACAGACTATCACTTTTCTATATATAAGGACTCTCTATCTGAGGATTAGACCTCAGACTTAACAACTGCTTCTTAACTTTGCATTTTTGAACTTCTCAAAGTATCAAACCACCAATCACAATAAGTAAGTAACCTTTTGTGATATCCTGTCATGCCCTATAATACCTAGTGACCAAGCAGACTTACCTACCAATCTAACTCTTTATCACTAGCTTACTAAGAACTATACCACTATGACTAAGCATGCTAGACTACCCAGCTAGAGCACTATTATCCCTTAGCTTTGTTATCAATAAAGCCTTCTCATTATCCTTTTCTCCTTTCCTATTAATAAACTCCTTATCCTTATGGACAAGCATAGAGAAAGACACAACCTGATTGGTTGAGGTTGAGCCCAACAATCCTGAGGACCAAAGCTTGATATTCCTATGAACTCTTTAGTATGCAATTGAGAACTGTTACTGCCCTTTCTACTTGCTTGTTGTCATGACTTGGCAAAACAGCTAAGTTATTTTCTATTTTCATTTTCAATTTCCTTTTTCTTTTATTTAGTTGAATTACTACTATAAAGGTGAAGCATGGGAAAAGAGTCACATCACAGTCACAAAATCACAAAGGTGTGACATTGGTCACAGGAATGGTCATGTCACAGTCACAGTCACAACACATGACAGGTAACCACATAATGGGTAATATGAGGACTATGGGAGAAGAAGTGCATAGCTATGATAGTAGTTGTATATATAGTGTAGAAAATCAAATGGGAACTCTATCAAGTTCTCCTTGTCAACTCTAACTTGGAGTGGACTTAAGTCATCATGGCCAGAGTCTTACACTTGTTATAGTAATTATCTCTTTTGCCCCTTTCAGCATCATTGATGGAAAGGAACTAGGAGAGGAACACATAAGCCTTGGAAGTTTGAGGGGACTTAGTGAGGGAAGGAGTCAATAAAAACCTAAAAGTAACAATAGTTTCCTTTTTATCTTTTATTCTTTGAGTTTTAGACATTTGTAATGATTTTAATATAGTATCTGGAGAGTAGGGAGGATAAAAAAGAACCTCTTGGTACTTACCTCCATCATCACTGTCTCTGGAATTGTGAAATGTGAATCTAATGAGTATAAGAGTTTAGAATCAGTAGGATATCTTGAGAAGAACACAGAATATATCCAGAACTCAATCTAGGGAGGAATAGCAGACACAACTTGAACAGGCTTGGAAGAGGACAATAGGCTGGGAAAGCTTGGCTAGGTGCATACTTAGATTGCATCACACCCATAAGGTTCAGTATTGGGGGTATAGACAAGGGGGCAACTGAGTATAGAGGGTCCATGAGTGATCAACTGACTATATTTTCTAGTTGAGTCAGCACCACAGTGTGTAAAGGTTGACATCTTAGGGAGGCTATGTGATGACAATCTAGAGAGATCTTACTTTCTTTTGAATGGCAGACATTTATTATTTTACTTAAAGCTGTGTATAATATCTAATTTCTCCTTTTACTTAAAACCTTCACTTTAGTTATCTTCCCTCAAACCTTTAGTATGCAATTGGGAGCTGGTACCACATCTTATTGTTTGTCCCAATATAAAATTTCCTTTTGCACCCTTTCAGTGGGAAATAGTTACTTTGTTATCGCTAAGTCTTGATGACTCAAGAACCACCCAAGGTGAGTGTTCAGGAAGAACTCGATGGAGTTCTTTGTTGGATTGTCTACCTACTTATACTACTTTTACAAGTGGCTGTACACTATTAGTTCATGATCACATGTTCTTCTGGAATATTCTATGATCACATATCCTTGTCACATGATATGATTGCCTTAGTTCCCACATTATTTATATCTTGACCCTATTGTATAACTTGATGTTAGAGATCAACTGTTTAAACACATGGGAAACTCTTTCCTCTCTGGGGCTCTCATAACATACTTCCTTTGGAGCTATCTTATAACATAGACCATCACAATTCTGTATATGAGGACTCCTTGTCTGAGGATTAGACCTTAGACTTAACAACTTCTTTTGTTACCCATCTAACTTCGCATTTTTGAACTTTTCAAAGTATCAAAGCACCCATCACAAATAGTAAGTGACCTTTTGTGATAGATATCCCTATTGTGTCATACACTACTTTGCCTCATATTCATTTTAAGTACATTTTTCAACTGAAATTTTCATAAGTGTAGTGTAAATCTCTACTTTACACTGAGAAGCACCTAGATTTTGTCCCACTACCTCTGTCCATGTTGAATATGTCCTCTGTGGACTATTATTTCATCTCTTCTTTCTCTCACTATTAGTTTCTGATTGATTAGTAAGCAATGAGTATGTCTGCTGGCAGACTTTTCTTACACCTCAGTTCTGCACACTTCAGACTGAGGTAAACACTTTTTATATCTATTTTATATATCATGCTGATGTAGTTAGACTTCGTGTTCTAATAGGGTCACTTATTCATCTCACTGCAATAAAAGTCCAAGCATGAGACAGTTCCCAACGGGCAGGTTCAAAAGAACCAAACATGGTGTCACCTTGACTAAGGTTATCTTTCTTCTCCTTCTCCTCCTTTGACAGCATTTGAGCAATGTTGCATGGAGTCAGATCTAGATTGTTCCATCCACCACTACTTTAGGTGTTCGACCAGCTCGCAGCAGCAAAATCAACAGCAGTGGTAGTAGTGAGGTGATTCATACCTGTGGACCAGATGTTCACAGGTCTTCCATAGCCGGTGTTTTTGATGACCCTGGATTTAAGGCTGGAAGTGTTGACAAGGCGAAAAAAACATTACTGTCCTATCAAAGTAAAGGAAGGACAACCCAGGGTAGGGGAGAAAAAAGCACAAAAGAATGCCTCATGTTGCCGTAGCTTTGATATGGTCTGAGTCGAAGGTAGGAGTTTCAAAAAGGTGAGAGGAGAAGCCTCAAGATGTAAGAAAGGCAATAGGGGTTTCTCTGGATATTCTCAAGGACAATAATACTACACCACCAAGTGTCCACTGATTGACATAGAACCAATATCCTGGACCGAATAACATTCTCTGCAGCTTGTGACTGTGCAGAACCTGTCTGTTACCAGCTATCAATTGAATGGAAAAGCCTGGAGAATAATGCAAGCCACAGCGAAGTTCCTTCATGTATCATAATTTGCCACCGCCTTCAACTGAGATAAAATTTCATCACAGCAGTAATATACTGATCCACAATCCCGGACCGAGGATATCAGAAGTTGGATCTTGATCAGATTTTTTTTGGTTTGCGCGCAACCGAATAGAATGGTTGTCTAATAACACCACTTGATATATAATCGAAATATCTTCATTTCGTACAAGATAAATCCCTCCTGTACATCCCAGTGAAATGGCTAATCAGTACAGACTAAGACAGGTTGACGCCAGGGAACTGTCAAATGAACATTATGGAGAAGGTATTCTGTTCTTTATTCTACCGTTCTCGAAGCAATGGCTGAAGCCTTTTCAAGTCATTATCAGTACTTTGATGGCATATGATTTTATCTATCACATTCCTCAACGGGTGAGACTTTCCATTCTAGAACAATGTTTCTACATCTCCTTTCTCCTAGATTCAGTACCTCCACAGGCATGTTTCCCATTCAATGGCCGATTATTGCCACTGACATATGAAAACTCAGGAGGAAATGGTCAAAACTGCATGCCATCTATTATTCTGTCCTGTTAACTAACTGGGCAGGCATGATGTAATTGTGACCTCTCGCTCTATTGACTGAGACAACTGACCCAAAATTTCAGAATACGCTCATATAGTATGAAAAAATTATTTAACATCAATAATACCCATATTTATAATAACTTCGCCAGGTGACAATAAAACTGGGGCATTGAAATTAGTAGGACGTCACTCTTCATTCATCTTTGATATCTTTATTGATTAAGATGCCTTAGTGGTATAGGTTAAATATATTTGTTGCTTGGTCTGACCTACCCCTTTTCCAGGTGTCTATTTGGCTATTCGCTAGCTATGGAGTGAGTTCTATCATGGGTTTTAAGGACTAGAGTCGCTGATGTCAATAGTTTGTTCACCACATTGAATTCATTGGTAGTAAAAATTCTGCTGGTCTTGCGCCTTCGAGCAATCTGGAACAAGGATTTCATTGGTAAGTAAAAAGATGTCGCAATGGAATATTGATATTGATTTTCTTGAATTCTAGTCACGTTAATTGTGTATTCCATGACGGCAGGTATGTTTTGTAGAATTCTGATTGATAGGGACAACTGATGGTCGAAATCAGTTGAGGTCTTGGTAGGTTTTAAAAACAGTGCGATACTAAACCCACCAGCTTATCGTATTTTTCAGACTGCGATGTCTGCGATGATATTTAGCGTTTATCTCATATCAGTTTCCGAAGCTGTACCCCGTCACCCTGGTTGCTGGGAGTATATAACGCACCATCGTATGTATGACGGTCTTAGTGCTGCCTTGTAGTATGTGTTCAACTTATTCTACTATGCGAACTTAGAGGTCTTTTCTCACACAAAAAAGCATTATCAGGGCGACAACAACAGCAATCGAAGTCCTCTTGACCTTTCTCAGGTTTACCATGACATACAAAACACAGAGAGTTTTCGGTGACGGGATACGCGGTCAAATTTCTTATATGAAAAACTCGACTCGTTTACTGTATGTATTTTACCACGATGGAATCTTTTTATTCATACCGTGAGTCCAAAACTAGTTATCATTGATCTTACTGATGGCCTATTAATTCAGTGTCTTGGGTAAGCCTAGACTATTAGACTAGTGGGCTAGAACTCATTCTTTTCGAAGTCCTCTCATGTCTGGAAGCCATTTTCTTCCTGGGTTTATCTGATTTTGTTTTGACTATTTTATTCTAGTGTGTTGTTATTGGTGCTAGGCTTCCCTATACTGACCCTGATTATTAGTTCTTCATGCTTCATTTATCCCTTCGTTGTAAGTAAAAGCACTCTTCCTTATATCTATATCATCACTACTGATTCATACACTGGTCAGGTGTCGCGGTTAATACTCAATTTGCTGGAAGCAAATTTGCCTTTGGAGGAAAGTATAAATTCCAGGTCAATGGAAACCTTAAGGTTCTGTCATTCTGAGACCATCTGGGATACTGAAACAGCTATTTCGCCAGTTGATGGATAGGACATTTGGTGTTGTTCGTCCCAGCGGATGATGTTGGATGTAGATGGGGTACTAACTATTGTTTTCTCTGCTCATCTTCCAATCATCTTTCAAAAGTTGACGTTTTTATCAGGCTTTTATGTCCCGTTCTATCCCTCTCAATTTTTTTCTACTCATGACTGCTACTCTCAAAAGACTAGGATGTATGAGACACAATATCCATGGTCCATGAATCGTCAATTTCCATTCTTGTTTTATTTCCAGCCTACAATCTGTCTCCATTCATCAATAGATGCCATCAAGAGAAATTCCAAGTATGGTATGTAACTTTGATCTGGCAAGGGGTCTGGAGGCCTTGTCAGATCGCGACATCTGGGAGACTCCTCACATTTGAAATTCTCTGGCATCATTCTAAGGGAACTTGTGTACACAATCTCACCTCGACTGCATATTAATCGGTCCTACTAATTTACCACTACATTATAGCGCCCCCAGACCGCTTACGTGACTACCATTATGTTTCGGAGGCGAAGAATCCTATGTCAAGGAAGTAAAGAATGCTCGTAAAACCTGACATGGTGTCTCCTTTGCTCCTTGTTGTCACCATTGGTGTAGCTTTTGTTCTTCACGGGATTATCAGCACACTGAGGATACTCCGCTCGGTAGAGTCAGAATTCTATCTGTTTCCCAGGCTTCCAGTCGATCCTGAAAATCATCATCGTAGCCACCTTCAAGGTCACCGGACGCTGATTGGCCTTCCAAATATCCCCTATTTTCTTCTTCCCGATAACGCTGGGATAAAGCTTAGCCGACTCCATATGCAAAAAGAAGGTTGGAAGGGTAGGTGGACCCACCTGGACACGTCTTATTTGACTGTGAATCCCTTCACATTTACTAGTTTTCGAGAACGTTGGATGGGATGCCTATCTGGAAGTGTGTTTCCAACCTTTTCCTTCCACTAGTGCTACTCAACTTGTTTGCCCTCTAGATAACTTTCTAGCCAAGCTTGACGTATGCCATTTATGGTGGCCGATGTCGAAGCTATAAAGGTTGATTGAGTTAGCTTTCCATGTTAAATGAAGGTAATTAATAATCGCAGGACTTTACAAGGCGCTGTCCAAAAACTACGAACCCACGAATATTTATGGTCAACATATCGTGTCCACCGATGGGGACCTGTGGAAAAAATATCAAAATATATCAAATCCAGCGTTCTCCGAGGTCAGCACAGTCATATTTCAGCTATCGATACAAGGCCCAATGTTTGGTCTTTAGAAAAACAATCGACTGGTGTAGGAAGTAAAAGTTGCGGATCGTGGATGATTTGATGGAGAATGTGTGGAACAATCAAGATGCAGTTGTTGGTTCCATGGTGTCGATATAACCTTGCTGGTTCGCGATCGATGACTGAACTATCTACTAGTCTTTTGACTGATATGGATGATCCTAAATCTCGCATTGCTCGTCATCGCAGCTGTAGGTGAGTATATTCTAATCCTTTCCTATGAATTTAGTAGTTGGGGAAGTTTAGGTTTCGGTCAGCTGGGAGGATGATGACCATAGTCTCAAGTCAGGGTGTCATCAACTGACATTCTGAGAAGCTTCACATACTACTACTACAGAAGGTATTGTCTCGAACATTGCTCTTCCTTGGTGGATCGAAGTGATACCTCATCCAAGATTGAAGTGGATTAGACAAGCTACAAATGAGTTTTCGTGTGAGCATGCAATTTACGGTGTTGTTCTCAGACTTACTGAAATGCCTTCCATCCGTACGCTCTAGGATTATATGCGAGAAACGATCAAGGAATCGTCAATCTACTGATACTCAAGATAAGCACGATCTATTCAGCAGTTTGATTCATGCCAACAAAAGGAGAAGCTGATACGGATGCGCTTACGGATGAAGAACTCATAGGTTCATAAACTGTCAACTTGGGACCATCTGAGCTGAGGACATTTTTGTAGGAAATATTTTAATTTTTCCTGGTGGCTGGGTACGAGGTTTGGTCACTCAGGATTCCTTAAAAAAAGTCTGTCTGATTCATGTCGTTCCAGACGACTGTACACACATCCTCTCATTCACTTTCGCTTCTTTGTCGGCTCTTTATCCGGATATTGTTTAATCCTATCAAGCAAATCATTCTTGATGGATGTCAACTTGTGAGTGCAAAAATGTACAAATCAGTTTCTGATAGCATAGTTTGTTCTAGTCGTACGAGGACATACCTCATTTGACATATGTCATGGCATACGTGAAAAATGACGACTTGTAGACTTTTTTTTTTACTGGATCTGGTATCATCATATTCGCAGGTACCATTAGTGACCAAGATGGCACCAGAGGCTATTACTTGTATCACTGTGGGGGAAATTCTGTCAACAACGTGACCAAGCGAATACCGATTCCAAAAGGATCACATATTGTGCCAGCTATACATAAAAAAACCGTGAGTGATTTTTTTTTAATAATCATCATCAAAGGATAGCACCTATTCTTGGTTCCAGTGAGATAATTGGGAACCCCCCCTCCCCCCGACGAGTTCATCCCGAAGAGCGAGAGCGATTCTTGGACGATGACACTAAAGACGCACTTTTGCTATCGGTAAGGCACAAGTTTCCTATGTTATTCATAAGATCGAAATCGACATTTTCAAAACTTGGCGCTTCTCATCAGGACCAAGAGCTTGCCTTGGAAGAAGAAAAAAAATATGATTCTGAATTCAATTTTTTTTTCTTTTCTGATATCAATTAAACATGTTATTAGACCCGAATTCAACGAAAATTGACGGAGGGGGTGTGTGTGTAGCAACCATAACATTCCTTTGATTCCGTCATTATATAAGATTGAAATTCAGGAATGAAACCTCAATTCAAGCAATGAGACATTTCGAGAATAATAGAATATGAGTTCAGACGTTACGGTGTCTCGTAGACGACTGAGGGAGGAAAGAGGATAATATCGTCCTTAAGTAAAGTGGCTGAATAATAAAGGGTATCCCATCAGTGAAGGAGAAGGAATTCATCTCTCTAAGTACCACACCAGTTTTGCCATGACGTCACAGAAAATGCGGCTGTCCCCTCTAATAGAGAAGAGGGCAAGTCTTGAATCTTGGGGAGATGTAGCTCAATTCACACACACACACACTCTCTCTCTCTCGTGTGCATAGATCTTGTAACAAGAGTTAGCTGAAGGAAGGCTGATGTCCAAACGTTTGCCGCTGGTCTTTAAAAGACGCTAAGCAGAATGGCATATAGGAAGATTTAAGTAATACAAGTGTCGTTGTTGATTTCTTATCTAGTCTATTATCTGACAGGCGAGCTGAGGTTTAGGGCCGTCTGTCGATTGGTTTTGTGTCAGGAAAAGTCTACCGTTAAACATGCTATATGCATTTCCGACCTCAACTGTAATCACTTTTTTTTTTGAGGGAGGGACCTAACTTCTCATTCTACGTTCTGCACACTATGTTTCTTTGCTTAGTTAGTAGAGCGTTATACACGTTGATTTTTTTCGTATCCATGATAGTGATGATTGGTATATTCTATTTCTTCCAAAAAGTAATATACTAGTACACAAATAGCGGTTCATCTTGATTTATTCCTCAACGTTCTCGCCATTTGTTGTTCTTCATCCAACAAACCTACAACAGAAATATCATCAAATTTCTCCATTTCTTCCACCATCTTCACAACGTCTCGACTGTTCCATAATTCTTCATCGTTGTCGTTGTCGTTGTCGTTGTCGTCGTCTGGTTGTGGGTGTGGGTGTTGTTGATCTTGAGTAGCGAGATTCCAGAGGTCTTCATCTTCTTCACCAAATTCTAATGGAACTGAATCATCTTCTGCACTGTCTTCTTCACTCATGCGATGGCGACGGCGACGATGATGATAATAATGATGACGATGATGATAATAGTGATAGGAGGAAGAGATTTCCCTCTTGATTCTATCTAATCCATCGCTCATCCCGTCACCCAATTTCCTGATAGGCATAGCGTTTCTGATAAAAGCGGGTGTCTTTGAGGAAGCAGTAAAAGAACTGGTACGACCGACACCGTTAGGGTAGGCAGGAAGAACAGGCAAAGAGCGTGCGTTGGAATCAATCAAGAGATCGCCAGATAAAGCAGATGATATCCCGCGAGTGAAACCTGTATGAGTGGTAGTTGTGGTAGTAGTATCATCGACAAAGCGATCACATTCTAAACCCATCATCATCGAAACTTGAACTTGAGGTCGAACGTGGATCTTGGTTCCTCGTACGTTAGTGAATTGATATTGTCTCAGTAAAGCGTGGTAGTCTTCTCGAAAAGACCAGAACGAGAATTGATGTGAGAGGTAAAGAGAACGAGGGGAGGGAGAATAGGTTGATAATTCAGCTTGAGCGAGCCAGCTTGATATATATAGAGAATGGGTTGGCTGGTTGACACGAGGAGAAGAAAAAACTTACTCAGTGTGAGAGTCATTTTGAGGCATGTTATTAGGTAGATCGCTGTTGCTGCTCCGCAAAGGCCACGCAGCCACGACATGAGTTGTAGCTGCCAGTTCCACGTTCTCTTGTGCAGGGATAACACGGGGTGGGATGGGGATGGAGGGTAGGGATCTGGAAACGGCAGCAGCTAAGCCAGACAAGGGATCCTTGGGTCGTTGGTGCAAGGTGATGCGACGAAGGGAGAGGATACGATCTGTAGGATCAAATACGAGCAAATCTTGAGTGTTTCCCGGAGGTCGAGAAGAGATAAAGGTGAATGCGAGGGCAGGTTGAGGGTCTGATTTAGCAGAAGACAAAGGACGCAATCGAATCAGAGGGGATACCTGGACGGGATGAGGTTGCTGGGAAAGAGTGAGCGTAGTGAATGGAAAATTGAGAAACAAAGAGACTGACAGGTTGGTGGAGATTGGTGACCCTGCCTGTCAAATGGCTGTGGACATTGGGTGGACCACCGAGGGGATTGATAGGAAAAAGATGGAGAGTCCTGTTTCTCGTGCCCATGGCTACCCACCTGCCATCTGTAGAAAAACGGACATCATGGACGATGCCAGGAGTTCTGCCTCTCCTGAGATCGTAGAGCCTGGAAGGGGGCTGCAAGGAGAATATTCGAGCGACTTGAGCGTTGTGGGGGACAGAAAGGAGGGAACAGCCGTCGGTAGAAAAGGCGAGATGGGCGATGGGCTGGGAGTGAGAAGTGGCGAAATGGGCGAGGCTGAGGGGAGTGGCGTTGTTGAGCAAGGGAGACAAGTCAAGAACAGAGACATGATAGGCAGGTGGAGAGAGACGAGTGGGGACGCTC
>Ga0153985_1000253_pt1 | contig 15504 bp, 16 predicted proteins | sample TSGA069MetaG_FD_104715 | JGI IMG/M metagenome (GOLD analysis project Ga0153985, IMG submission 104715) | Attine ant fungus gardens microbial communities from Georgia, USA - TSGA069 MetaG | ecosystem: Host-associated > Fungi > Mycelium > Unclassified | place: USA: Georgia, Alexander Wildlife...
GAGGATTGTTTCCTGCATCTACAGCATGAGGATCTTCAACATTATCCTTTTCGAATCTACCGCCTTTCCTTTTAGCGTCCAAATACTCCGCTAAAACGAGGTGATTTTCTTTTGCTTTTCTCGCTGCTTCCCCTTGCTGTTTCTGTTCTTCCTGCTTATCAGCTCGCTCTTTTTTCCATTCTTGTTCTATCGTTTGCAACTCATCATATCGTAACTGCTGTACGTCATTTAATGGTTGTTTTGAGTGTGAGATTTGGTTTCTTAATTTTCTTAGCTCTTTCAAATCTGCTTCAAGTTGTTCTTGTTTTTCCTTTTCTATCTGTGCTTTCTCAAGGTCTGTAGCTTTTTGCTCCTGCTGTATTCGTGCCGTCTCGGCTCTCGCCGCATTCGCTATCCTCTCCGCTTCTGCCAGTTCCGCTGCTTTTCTAGCTTGCTGTTCTTTCAGATCCTTTGCTTCAAGTGCTTCTTGCTTTTTTCTCTCTGTTATCTCTTTTTTTGCTGTTTCAATTAATGGATTGATTACATCTAAAATTTTTAATAAGGAATTTTTAGTTTTTTCTTCACCATTATTCACCTTTTCGTTTTGTTCATTTGCTAGTTCTTCTTTAACAGCATCTATGTTATTTACCATTGACACTGTCATATCGTCAGGTGTTTCAATCCACTCCAAACGATCTTTAATATATCTCTTAACTTTTTTTAACTCCTCTATTCTTTTATAAGGATCTTTCTCATCTTTCCAGTTGTTTACTACTTCCCAACATTCCTTCACTTCTCCTACAGCATATGCATAATTGGTAATAGCGATACTAGTTATAATAGCGGTGGTAACGAAAAGACGTTTCAAATTTTTATTCATAATATTTTTTCCTTTAATAAATAAATATAGTGAATTAAATTTGACAACAGGTGAGAGAAGAGAGCCTATATACATAGATAACCAATGAGTCAATGAACAAATGTATTATCTAGTGCAAATTAATTTACTATTGATGGGCATTATACAGTAAATTAATAAATATGTAAATATTAATTTTCAATTAACTGAATAATATGTTAGGCACTGTAGCAAATATGGGGGGAAATTAAATTATGTGGAGAAAGATGGTAAGTTTATTATCTTAAGAGCAATATAAGGCTTTTAACTTCTCAGTTAATAATTGTGGAATTGAGATTTGAGTGATTTTAACAGGCTCATTTATTTTTTTCATACTAACCTTTACTATTAACAATAGCACTGGACAGTTTAAAAAAAGCTAAAAAATTGATAATTAATTCTATTTTTCTATTTTTTACAATTGTTACTAGGTTTAAAAAAAATGTGGGAGTTACATCATCAATCCGTGTAGCAACTATAATATAATTATACGCTAAAAGATTTGCCACAGCCACAAGTGGCTTTTTCGTTAGGATTGGTGAACGTGAATTGGGATTTGAATTTAGTCTCTAAATAGTCCATTTCAGAGCCTAAAATATACATTAGAGCTTTCGGGTCGATTAGGATCCTTACACCTTTTTCCTCCACTACCTCATCAAATTGGTTTTTATTATCGGCATACTCAACATAGTAAGTTTGACCGGCACAGCCGCCGGATTTAACTCCTACCCTAATTCCATATGTAGGTTTGCCACGTTTATCTATTAATAGCTTTACTTGTGTTGCGGCTGCTTCTGTTAATGAAATAACTTTTTTCATCTAGATTCTTTCTTAAGCTTATAATCTGCTATAGCTGCTTTTATTGCATCTTCAGCAAGTAGTGAACAGTGAAGTTTTACCGGCGGCAAGGATAATTCTTTTGCTATTTCGGTGTTTTTAATCTCCTCTGCATCGTCTATTGATCTACCTTTAACCCATTCCGTTACTAATGAACTTGAGGCAATAGCTGAACCACAGCCGAACGTTTTAAATTTTGCATCGGTGATAATTCCGTTATCGTCAACCTCAATTTGTAACTTCATAACGTCACCGCATGCCGGAGCTCCAACTAACCCCGTGCCGACGTTTTTTTTCTCTTTATCAAGCGACCCGACATTACGAGGATTCTCATAATGATCTATTACTTTTTTGCTATAAGCCATTGTTATTCTCTTTCAATAATTCAATAATTTTAATTTTTAATATAACATTATAATATTCGAATGATTTTAAGAACCCCCATTTTATTTTGATGGGTAAGTGAGCGGAGCGTACAAATAGTACGTGAGCACACGAATCCTTGATAAAATGAAAGAGCAATTCTTAAAAGCAAAAAAATATTAATGTGCTGCCCATTTTATTTTCTTTAAATCTATACCTTCTTGCATCATTTCCCAAAGTGGACTTAGTTCTCTTAATTTATCAATTTTTGAACATATTAGCTTAGCAGCATAATCTATTTCCTGCTCAGTGGAAAATCTACCTATCCCAAATCTAATTGAAGTATGAGCTAATTCCTCATCAACCCCCATCGACCGCAATACATAAGACGGCTCGAGCGAAGCTGAAGTACAAGCCGAGCCGGAGGAAACCGCTAAATCTTTAATGGCAAGGATAATTGACTCTCCCTCTGCTCCTGCAAAGCTTAAATTCAAATTGCCTTTATATCTTTGATCTTTATCGCCGTTTAGATAAACTTCGGAAATTTTGCTATTTATATTGTTTAAAAATCTGTCAAATAAGTCATTTACATGTTTAGTATCTTTTTCCATCTCATTATAGGCTATTTTAGCAGCAACGCCAAGTCCTACAATTAAGGGAGTCGGTAGTGTACCTGAACGCATACCACGCTCTTGCCCTCCGCCGTTTATAAGGGGAGTAAGACGCACTCGTGGCTTTTTTCTTACATATAATGCCCCTATTCCTTTCGGTGCATAGATTTTATGCCCTGAGATGCTGGCAAGGTCAATATTGCAATCATTCACATCAATTGGAATTTTACCGAACCCTTGAGCAATATCGGAATGAAAAAAAACACCTCTTTCACGACAAATTTTCCCTATTTCTTTCAAAGGTTGAATTACGCCTATTTCATTATTTACTGCCATAACCGACACCAGCATAGTCTGATCATTGATGGCATTTTTTAGAACCTCTAAATCAATTATTCCATTTGGTTTGATCGGTAAATATGTGATTTTTATGCCTTCCTGCTCTAAATGTCTACAAGCATCAAGCACGCATTTATGTTCACTTACTACAGTAATAATATGATTTTTTTTATTGCCGTAAAATTTCGCTATACCTTTTATTGCGAGGTTATTAGACTCTGTCGCACCTGAAGTAAAAATAATCTCCTTAGCTTCCGCACCTATCAGTTTTGCAACATCGCTTCTTGCTTCTTCAACCGCATTTTCTGCTTCCCAGCCAAAAGAGTGACTACGCGAATGAGGATTGCCAAATTTTGTAGTAAAATACGGCAGCATTGCCTCCATCACTCTTGGATCTAACGGCGTTGTCGCTTGGTAATCCATATATATCGGCAAGGTTAAATTGTTTATTTGTATATTCATATAGCTATAAATGTTAAAAATTTTTATTTTTTATTAGGCATGGCTAACCTTGGAAGTTATTCCCGCAAAGGCTGGGATCCAGTAGTTAAAAGATATATACATAAAGCTAAAAGCTCGATATTATCTTGCTTTATGCTGATGGATTCTCGCTTTTGCGGGCATGACCTCCATACACCTCTTCAAAAGCTTTCATAAAAGCCTCTATATCATCCACAGTATTAATATGGCTAAGCGATACCCTAATAGAGGATTTTGTTTCTTGTTCATCTAGCCCCATATTAGTTAACACATGCGATTTAGATATTTTCCCCGAAGAGCAAGCAGAGCCGGAGCTTACACAAATACTTCGTAAATCAAAAGCAATTAATTTTGTTTGTGCATCTGTACCCGGCACAGTAAATAATGTAGTATTCGGCAATCTTTTTGCATTCTCACTTACAATATTTACATTAGGATATTTTTTTAGTTTTTTCTCTAAAATTTTTTGTAACTTTTTGATTTTTATATAATTCTCTATGATATTTTTTATCACTAATTCAGCAGCTAAGCCAAAGCCTGCAATTGCTAAAACATTTTCGGTGCCTGAACGTACTGACTTTTCTTGTCCGCCTCCTATAATCATTGGAGTAAGCGGAAAATTAGCATTAGAGATTAAAGCGGCACCGCCCTGCCCACCTCCTATTTTATGCCCTGAAATTGTAGCAAAATCTAATCCTAAATCTTTGATATATGTTATTATTTTACCAAAAGCTTGCACTAAATCACTGTGAAATTTTGCATTATATTTTTTAGTTATTTCACTTATCTTGAATATATTCTGCAATACCCCGCTTTCGTTATTAGCCATCATTACAGAAACTAATTTTTTAGAAGCCGTACTTTGTACTAGTAATTCCTCCAAATGCTCAAGATCAACTAAGCCTTGTGTATCAACTTTTATAACTTTAATGTTCGGAGCATACTTTATATGGTTATAAATTGATAAATGTTCAATAGCTGAAATAAAAATATCGCCGTCATAAAAATTCTTCATTATTAAATTATTACTTTCCGTTCCTGACGCTGTAAAAGTAATATTATATTCCCTAGAGGATACCTCAAGAGCCGCAGCTATTTGTAAGCGTGCTTCTTCTATAATATTTCTAGCAAACGTACCTACTCTATGAGTTGAGGAAGGATTAAGCCCTTTATCCATTAAACTTATTATATATTCCTTAACCCTAGGATTTATAAAAGTAGTAGAATTATGATCCAAATATATCATATATTCAAATTTAGGTTTAAGGCATCTTTAACCGAGATATTTTCAAAATAATCTCTAATATGCTTACCAAACCCTTTCCATAATTTGTGTGAATTACATTTTATATTGCTTAACGCACAATTTTTGATCGATTTTTTATAACAACCGGTCATTATAAAGTTCTCATTTACGGCATCCATAATATTAGAAATTTTCATTTCCTCTAAGCTACCGACTAAGATATACCCCCCTTTTGCTCCTCTAATAGCTTTAACTAGATTAGCTTTTTTTAGTTTAGAAAATATTTGCTCTAAATAATTAACTGATATATTTTGTTTTATGGAGATTTCGCTTAGGGTTATCGGCTCACTACTTATATTTGAAGCCATTTCAAGTATTGCCATCACCGCATATCTTCCCTTAGTTGTAAGCATCATAAAGATTATCTACTATAAATAATAACTATGGACATTACAATAAAATATCCAAGTAAATTAGTCAAGTATTATATTAGAATAAATCAATAAACCACTATTTTTATTAATTTATTTTAATAGTATTTTTTCTATTTTTATTAGATATAGCGGGGATATTAGAGAAAGAGTTTGCCTTGTCTATAGTTGTTACATTATTTAAGTTTACAGCTATATGTTTTGCTTCAGCTAAAATATTCGAATGTAAATTGTTTTTGAATTCATTTTTAAAATTATCTTTTAATTCACCATTGAAAATTTCTTTAGGAAGATAAATTCCGCCGGTAGCAAGTCCTGCCCAAGTATATTGAGATTTATTTTTTAAAGTATTAGCAATATTGTTTGTTAATATTTCTTGATTTTCAGATTTTAAAAAATGATTTATACTATGTGGATTTTCCTTAACATACTCGGAAATTGTTTGTTTTAATGTTTGATTAATCATATAAAAATCCTCTCCCCGATTCTTTCCTTCTTTAAATAAATTTTGTGATATTTTTTCACTTAACATATTTGCTAGCAATCCGGTCTTTATATCTTGCTTGTTCACTAAACTTTCATACAAAGGATTTAATATTTGGATAGGAGAATTTGTATAATCTGCAGCATGTGAATACCGGTTTGTTTTGGGAGTAGAAATATCACCGACACCGTTAATAGGTTTTGAGCTTAATTTTTCTACAATATAATTTTCAAGCTCAGGATTTTTTTTGTATAAGGTTTTTATTTCTTCAATAAATTTCTTTTTATCAGGTAAGTTTTTTACCCCGTTAGCTTGTGCTTGTAACCATAACTCATCAACTGCTTGATCAATCAAAATATTGGTGTCCGTGATTTTATTGTCTGTTACCGGTTGCGGTGCATTATTAACTGCATAATTATATGCCATTTTGACACCTGTTGTTACAAGGTTTGTTATCTGCCCTTCAAAATTGTTTGTTTTTCTTACTAGACTATATAAAGCTGTGGCAGCTGTAGCCATACCGGTAAGGCTTTTACTTTCAACTCCATCTATAATTTTAATTAACTCATTCGGGTGATTTAGCATTGATGGAAGTATACTATATAAACCTTTCTTATCAAGCTCTTTCATACCCGCTACTTCTGCTAGTCCCTTATCTAAAATACCTGCAAATATTTCTTTATTGTCATTTAAATATTGCTTTATTTCGGGATTATGTTTAGTTAAAGTTATTAATTCTTTGGTTATTGCCATATAATTGCCTTTAACAAAACCGTTCCAAACTTTTTCTAATGATTTCGGTTTATCAAGTAAAAGCGGTACAACACTAGTAAGCTTAATTACATCTTCTGCTTTTAAACCGTAATTCTCAAGCTGCTTTTTAATAGCACCTCCACTTTTTTCATCCTGTTCTAGAACGCCTTTAATTAGATTATCAAATAAACCGGTTTTGCTTTGCTCTAGCAATACGTCTTTTAACTTAAAAGATGTATCGTTAAGTGCAATGATCAATTCACTTGCTACACCTTTATAGTTTTGCTTATTTACCTCTGCAATAATATTATGTGCAACTTCCGGCTTTGACATTAACTCACCGACAATATCAAGCATTTGTTTATCTAAATTGTAGTCTTCAGTCATTTTTTGCAAATTAGGTGTATTTTTCATAACACCTAAAGCAACATTTGGCAAAAATTCTTTATTTTGGGCTAAAAAATTTCTTAATTCTTTATTGTCCTTAGTCATTTCTAAAACTTTTTCAACAGCTACCATTACTCTTTGTTTTGGATTATTAAGACTATCAAAAATTTCTTTTATTTTTGAAAATTCATTTAGCAAACTAGGTACAGTGCTTAAAATTTTTGGGTCAATATTATAGCTTTCAAAATACTCTTTTAAAAATGGTTTTGCTTGCACTTTAGCATCCTCTAAAAAACCTTCTAAAGCTGCTTTTTTCTTTTCGCTTAATTTTTTAAAATCTTTTATATCGTTATAACTATTTATATTTTCAGCAATTAATTGTTTTAAAGCAGGATTTCGATCAAAAACTTTTTGAACCTCCGCATATTTTTGCTTGTTTTTTGGTTCTTGTAATATGGCATCGAAAGCTTTTATATAATCGCTCGGTAATATTTCCTTTACTCCCACCTCTATATAATTTGCAATATCATTTCCTTTCTCTGTAAAGAATTTTTGAAAATTATGACCGGTTGCTAACATATCTATAGTTTTAGTAGTTATCTTATTCCACTCAGGTGCATCTTGCCTAGTTTCAACCGTAATCTCCTGAAGCTTTTCAAGTACTCTATCATTTTTAAAGCTTTCCTTTAAAATATTTAAACCTTTTTGATCTAAAAAATTTCCCTCTTGAAATTCCCTAAATCCAGCTTTAGCGAGTATCTGCCCTATTTTAGGTAAATTATCAGCATTGTTCTTTAACAACTCCCATATTGAAGAATTATCAAGAAGTGATTTTTGAAAATTTGGATCAAGATATATGTTAGAAGAGTTAGCAAGCTTGGCAAGATTATAAGTATTTACTGGGTTAGCTAATACAAACTTTGCACCAAGTAAAACAGTTTTTAAACTTAAACCTTTAGGGGATGATAAATCATTAATTGCATTATTTACTAATCTACCGACTTTAGGAGAAGATAAAGTTTTTTCTAAAGCTTCTTGTAGCTTAGCCCTACCCTTAGATACATCTGATGTTGCCATATAGTTAACTAGTTAATATATTAATAAATTATTTTAATAGTATAATTAATAGCATGCTAAAACAATAAAAAAGTTTTATACTTTTAGTATTTGATTGTTTATATTGTGTCAACATTACTATTAAAAAGCATGACGAATATAAAACATAATTTAGCTGCTGCCTATAAAATAATGGCATATTTATCAATGGATGACCATACCTATACTCATTTATCGGCAAGACCGCAAAATGCTGATTTTTATTACATTTATCCTTTTGGACTTAGATTTGAGGAGGTAACGGAGCATAACCTTCTCAAAGTCGGTTTAAACGGAGAAATTTTGGAAGGTGAAGAATACCAATATAATAAAACCGGTTATTTTATTCACGGCAGTATTTATCAAGCACGTTCTGATATTTCGGCTATCTTTCATTACCACACTCCTGCAAGCATTGCAGTTTCAGCTTTGAAATGCGGATTACTTCCCACTAGTCAGTGGGCATTACATTTTTATGATAGGGTATCCTATCATGAATATAATTCCTTAATATTAGATGCCGATATGCAAAGCAATAGGCTGGTTAACGATCTTAAACAAAATTATGTAATGTTGCTTCGTAACCATGGAGTTATTACTTGCGGAAAAACAATCCATGAAGCTATGTTTTATACTTATCATTTAGAACAAGCTTGTAAAACGCAATGCTTACTAAGCTCAGTTAATAAACAAGAGCTTATAATGCCGAACGCAGAAATATGTGAACAAACAGTAAAAGATTTATTATCGTTTGAAGAAGATTTAGGCAAACGCGACTGGGATGCTTGGTTAAGGCTAATAAAAAATAATTGTTGTAAATAATAGCATTGTTATGTTACAATTTACAACATGATCAATAGACATATAACATCTTTTGTAAAACAGTCCTTAAAAGATTTTTCTGCGGTTCTTATTATCGGGGCTAGACAAGTCGGTAAGTCTACGGTAGTAAAGCAGTTGTATGAAGAAGGAATTTTTAAATCATATATTACTTTAGATGACATTTCACAGTTAGAAGCGGCAACCGAAGATCCTCACGGATTTATAAAAAACGCAAGCTATCCTCTTGCAATCGATGAAATTCAAAGAGCTCCCGATCTTTTAAAAGCTATAAAAAAATCAATAGATGAAGATAAGACTCCGGGTCGTTTTCTTTTAACCGGATCAGCTAATATTTTTTCCTACCCGGGTGTATCTGAAAGCCTTGCGGGACGTATTGATATAATAAATCTTGAGGGCTTGAGTTTAGGAGAAATTTTAAACCAAAACAACCCGTCTTCTTTTATATCGGATATTTTTTCCGATAGCACTATCCATGAATTAAAAGATAAATGGACTGAAGAGTTAAAACATAAGCCGGAGATAAATAGTCAATTTTTAAATGAATGTATTTTTTACGGTGGATTTCCGGAAGTTATATTAAAAAAGCAAGAAAGATTTCGAGAGCGTTGGTTTTCTTCCTATCAATCAGCTTATATTGAGCGTGATGTACGAAACATAAATAAGTTCTTAGATGTTGTCTCTTTTGCGAAACTTTTTCGTTTAGTCGGGCTGCAAAGCGGTAACTTATTAAATCAAAAAAATCTAGGTATTGAAATAGGGTTGGATCAAAGAACAATATCAAGATATTTGGAAATTTTAGAAACAACTTTTCAGGTAAATCAACTAACGCCTTGGTTTAGTAATACCCGAAAAAGATTAATTAAAACTTCCAAAATTTATATGAACGATTCAGGCTATGCTTCATATTTAAACGGCATAACAACTCCCGATTCGTTATTAAAAAGCCCTTACTACAGGACAATATTTGAAACATGGTTATGGGCAGAATTTAGGAAATTATTAACATTAACTACGGGAATTGAACAAGCATTTTATCGTACACATTTAGGAAAAGAGGTTGATTTTTTACTGTATAAAGGCGATATATTTTGCGGCTTAGAATGTAAAGCCGCGGAAACTATTAATAGCGGACATTTCGCAGGACTTAAAGATTTATCCGAAGCCCTAGCCCCACGAGTTATCCATGGTATTATACTTTATAACGGTGATGAGATAATCAGTTTTTCCGATAAATTTCTTGCCGTACCTTTAAGATGTATCATTTGAGCAGAGACATTATTATAACTCTCCTGATGACAATGTAATAATTTGTAACATAATATATATTGTATAGTTTAACCTCAAATATTAATATTTAAATATATTGTTTAGTATGTTTGAAATGCAGCAAATCACATTGTTGAATCCCGTTAGTTGTTACGGTATAGGGGTTCACTCCGGTAAACGCACGCAGCTAACTTTAGAGCCTGCCAAAGAAAATACAGGTATTATATTCGTTAGAACGGATGTAGCATCGGATATCGGCTATATTGAGGCTAAACATTTTAATGTTTCCGATACTCTGTTATCCACTACCATAAGTAACTCTAACAAAGTACAAGTGTCAACAATAGAGCATCTAATGGCAGCGTTATGGGGATGCGGAATTGATAATGTAGTTGTAAAAATAGATGGTCCTGAAGTTCCTATAATGGACGGTAGTAGCAAGCCTTTTGTCTTTATGATCGAATGTGCGGGCAAAAAGCTACAAAATGCTCCAAAAAAATACTTAAAAATCTTAAAAGAAATAAAAGCAACTCATAAAGATTGCGAATTAATATGCACTCCTTCTAATCATATGAGAATAGATTTAACTATTGATTTTAATAGTAAAGCTATAGGTAGGCAGAACTTAGTATTTTTTGAGCCAGAATCTTTTAATAAAAATATTGCCGATGCTCGAACTTTTGGTTTTATAAAAGATGTTGATTATTTAAAAAGTAAAGGACTCGCTCAAGGTGCTTCGTTTGAGAATGCAATAGGTATAGATGAGCAGGATAAAATTCTGAATCCTAACGGGTTACGTTATGAAGATGAGTTTGTACGTCATAAATTATTAGATTTATTCGGTGATTTATATACTTCCGGTACGAATGTCATAAGTGCAATTAACGGCTATAAAACAAGTCATGCTCTTAATAATGAATTATTGCATAAAATATTTAGCGATGCTACCTCTTATAAATTTGTTACATCTAGTGAGTTATAGTTTTTGAAGATTTTTTATTCATAGTTTTTGCTAAAGGACTAAGCTCCTTAACTTTATTAGGACTCTGATAAAACGGGTTAAAAACTCTTTTAATATTCCTAAGATAATTTTCTTTTTTTACATCTATTGTTATTTTATTTTTTGCAAAAAAAGCCTTAGCTCCTTGCTCTTTTATTTCCATTTCAAAATTATTTTTTATTTCTGCAAATTTTTTTTTCTTATCCTCATCTTTCATACCCCAATAATTCTCATCCGTTATTAATTTTTTTAGGGCTAATGTTTGAATAACTTGAGTTTTAGTATAATTTTCTAGTTGAGTTAAATTTTTATAGTTTGGAGTATCTTCCTTTTTCCACTCTTCATTGATATTTGATTTGAATATTGTATCTAACTCTATCTTTTCTTTTTCCTTAAGTCCGTCAGTAATTAATGAAGCAGAGGTTAATATACCGTAACCTGCAGCTTTTAATATATCGATTACATTACCACTAAGTCCGGAAGAAAGAGTAGAGGCTAAACCTCCGATATTATTTGTAAGCACTATACCAATGCTTTTAAGCTTTTTGCTATTTATTCTATATTTATCACTATCTAACCTTTTTTCTTTCTCAGGCAGTGTAAATAATTCATTTTTTAAAACATCATTCAAGCTAGGCTCTAATGCTAATATATAATCCTGCTCGACTTTAGCATTTCTATTCTGCAACAATAAATTATTTTCTTTATGAAGCCGGCGTAAATTACGTATTTTAATAGTTTCATTTATAGCTTGAATTCCTACACCTATTGCACCAATACTTGCAGCCGCTATAATTAAAGGTGATACAGGCGTAAAAAGCCCTGAAACGGCAATTACTACTCCTGTTAAAGTGATAGCGTAACTTAAACTGTTGCTAAATAATACTTTGCCAACTTTACTTTCTTTAAAGCGATCCCAAGTATTTTTTAATTCATTAAATATTTTACTAATATTTGATTTTTTTGAGCCCGACATTATTTTTTTATTTTATTTATTTAATTAACTTCTCTTGTAGTTTAAATTATAGTATAAACTCTAATAAAAAACCAAAATAAAAAATGTCCGGAAAAGAATTAAATAAAATTATTGCAGCCATCTTATTTGCTAGTTTGATTGCTATGATGGTTGGCTTTATCGCAAACATATTATACAAGCCAAATTTAGAACCGCAACATCGTGGTTATAGCATTGTAATTCACGATACTTTAGAAGCTCCTGCAACAGAAGCAGCAGCACCTGTGAATATACCGGAATTAATGAAAACCGCTAATGCCGATAATGGTCGTGAGATAGCGAAAAAATGCTTAATGTGTCATTCTCTTGACAAAGACGGTCCAAACAAAATAGGACCGCATCTTTGGGATGTATCCGGTCGCCCTAAAGCAAGTATATCTGACTATAAATACTCCCCTGCTCTGTCAAAACTCGGAGGTGTATGGGATGATGATAGTTTATTTGCCTTTTTACATAAACCGAGTAATTATGCTCCGGGTACAAAAATGTCTTTTGCCGGCTTATCTAAACCTCAAGAGATTGCTGATGTTATATTATTCTTAAAAACTTATGTTCATGATAAATGAGTACTTAACTGAAATCTGGTTAATAATTGGCGTAATTTGTGTTGTGATGGAATTTTTTGCAATTCCTAATATCGGCTTTTTATTCTTCGGATTCGGGGCATTATCGAATGCTCTTATAATGTATAATTACCCTCTGATCAGTTTAACAAATCAAGTAACATTTTTTGGTTTATTATCTCTGATATGGTTTTGTATATTATACTATCCCCTCAAAAAATACGTATATCATTCAACCGATAAGCCGGCAAATTACTCTGATATGGTCGGTAAAAAAGCTGAAGTCTACAGTAAAACAATATCACCGGATAATCTAGGACAAGTAAAATGGTCGGGAGTTATTATGAATGCTTATCTTGCACCTGATGAACCTTCAGCTAAGTCAGGTGATCAAGTCTTTATTATTGAGGTTAAAGGCAATATATTAATCTGCTCTAAACAACCTTAGATTTAATCCCCAAAAAATTGTATTGACATATATTAACTATATATTTATTTTTGAACTTCTAAAGATTAAATAATTTTAAGGAGAACTGTATGAGTAAAAAACAAGTAGGTATTACAAAACCGATAATGGTTGTCAGCGATCTATTAAGTTTTATTGTAAAGAGTCCCGAGCTTAAATTTAAACTTAATTTTGTTAATATGCTTTATGGTAAGATTAGAGAACAATTGAAAGAAGGAAAAATTGATAATATAAATGATGTTGAGAAAGTAATAGATTCGTTGCCACCATTTATAAAAACTAAAATAGAAAATGAAAACTCTATTAAAAAGGAGGAGCTAGATATTATTTTCGATAGGATTATAAAACACTCAAAACTTATTTCAATACAGAATGAAAATATAGCTAAAAATTTTAATGAAAAATCAGACGAAGCAATAAAATTGGAAGAAGCCTTAAGTAATAACATATTCAAGATAAGCGTAGAGCAACCTGCACTAAGTCATGCCGGAATGTTTTCTATCATATCTGTACTACCGTTTATTGATACTCTACAAAACAATAAAGAATTGTTACTGTCATACCTTAACTTTATGCCGGAAACAATTGCAGCTATGAAATTAGCAAACACATACATAGTATCTCAAATAAAAAATACTCAATCGGTAGAAGACGTGATAACCTTCGGTAAACCAAGCTTCTTAGCTATGGCAACAACTGCAACCACTAAAAACACAGATAACGTTTCCTTACTTTCAGACCTCGTAACTACAACCGTTGTATTAAAAAATGATCCTGACTTGAAGTTAGAATTAAATAAAGAAGAAATGAGTAGCTTGTTGGCATTAGTTGAAAACGAAGCTAAGAAGATTCCTAGGAAATCGTGAAATATGCGTAGCACGAGAGTTAACAAAATTATATCAAGAAGTAAAGACGGCAAATATTGATGAGGTAATAGCGTTTTATCAAACTAATACTCTAAAAGGTGAGATAGTATTACTAATTTCAGGTAATCTGCAAGAAACAGAAGAAAAATTAAGAGTTGATTTAACAAGATTTATAGAGTCATATTTAAGCAAAGATTTAAGTGCTAAAAGTATTACTGATCTTGCTTATGAAAAATTTAAAAATTCATATAGTAAAAAGGAAATATATAGATTAGTAAATAACATCAAAAACTTAAGTTTACGGTAGAACATTTACCTTAAAATATAGTATAGCAATAGAGATGCATAATCTTACGCCTGAAGAATACGACGCATATATAAGAGCAAAATTAATGGAAGATGCCGAAGAAATAGCTTTGTCTGAAAATTTCGAAAAGGGTAAAGCTGAGGGTAAAATTAAAATGGCAAAAAAATGCTCATCGTTAATGAACCGATAGAAAAAATTTTAAGATATACGGAGTTATATTTAAAAGAAATAGAACAATTAAAAGCGAGAATAGCTAAGCCTGAAAAAGAAGAAATAGAAAAGTAATGTGATACTAAGCTATGCTAGTACATACATAGAAAATATCAGACAACTTTTTAATCTCTTATCAAGCTGCCTGATTTCTTAAAACTGTCAGATTAATTCACTACGATTAGCTATTATTCTCCTCTAATACTACCCTAGTAAATTGTATTCTTCGTCGTCAGAATACGAATCTTGCGATTGGTGTCTTCCAGCCTGCACTTGCTCATCTTGGGGTAGGTCCAACACTTGCCAATCTAATTGTTGATTTGGTAGCTGCGGCTGCTTTGGCTGCGGAGGTTGATCAATTTTATAAGGATCTGCATATTGCAGCTCTTTAGGAAGATTAATGATTTCCTCTAGTTTGCCTTTAGTAGAATCTAGAAACTCCTGCCCTAGTTGTTTTAATATACTAATATCCTCTACCCTACCGCTCTTACATGTAGCTTCATAAAAACCTACATTTGTTTTTGGATCTACGTGTTTAACTTCAATAGTCTTTTTGTGTAGATCACATCTTTTGTCAAATTCAGCAAGGCTTCGAGCTTGATCAAATTTGTGAAATGCTGTAAAAGATGCTCCAAGTTTAAGATAATATTCGCCTGATGATTCACACAATTCTTTTTGTAGCTTATCCTTTACCTCGTCTGGTCGAGTACTAAAAATGTTCGTGAGGATTTGCTCACATTCTTGAACATACCAAGAATGCAAACTTATTTTAAAATATTGCATTGCTGTTTGAATTAGCGTAATAGCATGTTCGCTTTCATTTGTTTGATTATAAAATTTACCTATTTTTAGGAGCAAGCCACCTATTTTGTTACAAACACTAGCAAAATTGGTTTTATAATCTCCATAAACAAAACTATAATCTTTTTCAGGTTTTCGTGTTTCAAGATATTCTCCTATTTCAATTTTTATGGCTTCAACATACTCTCTTATTGCTAACAACCAATATAACTTTTTTGCATTATCAACAAGCCAGTTGCTACTTTTATATGTCATATCTAAATA
>Ga0153985_1000254_pt1 | contig 15484 bp, 13 predicted proteins | sample TSGA069MetaG_FD_104715 | JGI IMG/M metagenome (GOLD analysis project Ga0153985, IMG submission 104715) | Attine ant fungus gardens microbial communities from Georgia, USA - TSGA069 MetaG | ecosystem: Host-associated > Fungi > Mycelium > Unclassified | place: USA: Georgia, Alexander Wildlife...
AGCTTTATAAAGCTAACAAAATAAATAATTCTTCAAATCGCAAGAATAATTAAATCTAAAAATCTAATTTGATTCCTTTAAATAAGCCTATTAATTTCCCTAACTGTAAGGAACTTAAATTTATTCATCTATTCAACTATAATCTATTTAATAATAAAAATAATGAACACAACTATCAAAGAATCCCCGGAAGAAACAAATAATTCTGAATTAAATAATCAAGGTAATGGTAATATTATCAACTTAAAAGAATTAAAACGCAAATTACCCGAAGAATTGCAAGCTCAAGCAGAAGAGTTAAAAATCGAGAACGTTAGTTCTTTACGTAAGCAAGAACTGGTTTTTTCAATTTTAAAAAAATCTGTAGAGCAGGGAGGTTCGATAGTAGGTGAAGGAGTGCTAGAGGTTTTGCCTGACGGGTTTGGTTTTCTACGTTCTCCAGAAGTAAATTATTTAGCAGGACCTGATGATATTTATATTTCCCCAAGTCAGATTCGCCGGTTTGGTCTTCGTACCGGCGATACGGTTGAAGGACGAATTAGAGCTCCAAAAGAAGGAGAGCGTTATTTTGCCCTACTTAAGGTAAATAAAGTAAATTTTGAAGATCCTTCTAAAGCATATCATCGTGTTAATTTTGATAATTTAACACCATTATACCCTGATGAAAAATTAGGTCTAGAACTTGAGGATAATAGCAAAGATTTTAGTACACGTGTTATTGAATTAGTCGCTCCAATGGGTAAAGGACAGCGTGCCTTAATAGTTGCACCTCCGCGTACCGGTAAAACCGTATTACTCCAAAATATTGCCCATGCCATTACCACCAATAATCCGGAAGTATTTTTAATAGTACTATTAATAGATGAAAGACCGGAAGAAGTTACTGACATGCAACGTTCCGTGCGTGGTGAGGTTGTTAGTTCTACTTTTGATGAACCCGCAAGTAGACACGTACAGCTTGCGGAAATGGTTGTTGAAAAAGCAAAGCGTTTAGTAGAGCATAAAAAAGATGTAGTGATTTTGGTTGATGCGATAACACGTCTTGCTCGTGCTTATAATACCGTAGTGCCGTCATCAGGTAAGGTACTAACCGGCGGGGTCGATGCTAATGCACTGCAGCGTCCTAAAAGATTTTTCGGTGCAGCTAGAAATATTGAAAACGGCGGCTCACTTACTATAATCGGTACGGCGTTAATTGAAACCGGTTCACGTATGGATGAGGTAATATTTGAAGAGTTTAAAGGTACGGGTAACTCTGAAATAGTGCTAGATCGTAAGATTGCTGACAAACGTATTTACCCTGCTATCGATATAACTAGATCAGGAACTAGAAAAGAAGATTTATTAGTTGATAAAATAACACTAAATAAAATGTGGGTTCTTCGCCGTATTATTGATCCGATGGGTAGTAGCGAAGCAATAGAATTTTTACTTAAAAAGCTCGAAAACACTAAAACTAATAGTGAGTTTTTTGAGATGATGAAGAGTCCCGAACGCCCTAAGTCAACGTCTTAGATAAAAATTTTGAGGGGAAAACGGCTTTGCTGCGTGGATCAACTTTTCCGTCATTGTACAGAAGAACTGTAATTTTTGACAAGCAATCTCAGGAGTTTTATATTACTTTATGAGATTGCTTCCGCTCTATACTATGTACTTTTCCGTATTGAGAATTATCCACGCAATAAGGTTTTTGTGTTAATGATATAAAAATAGATTTTTATAAGTCAATCTCAAATACTCCATTAGGACCACCCAGTCCTATTAAAGCACTATCATTATATAGCTTAGAGTTAATTTTTATTTCTTCAGAATTAGAAGTTGTAATATGCTCATTATGGATTGTTATGATATTTTTTTCTAGTTTTGTATTCCCTGTATTAGTGTAGCTTTTTAGCAAATTTGCAATTTCAGTGTAATTTTGTAAATCTTGATATAATTGCTTTTCAAAATTAGAAAATTGCTCAAGTATTTTTTCTTGTGATAGATTTCCATACGTTTCATAGTTTGATGTAAGCACTTGTGATAGATCTTGTATCCATTCTTCGAAGTTCTTTTTTAATTCAGAAGAGTTGGTATCAAAATTATTAATATCTCTTTGGTAGTTGGAAAGAATATTTATTTTTCTTTGTACATCTTCGATTAGGCTTACTGTTGCACTTCCTTCGGTCCATCCCATAATATTAAAATCAGCACCTTGTTCAAGTAAATGCTTAACAATTTTGTATTGCCCACAGTTCGCTGCGATTGTTAAAGGTGATTCATTACCAACCCCATTAACGTCTGCACCTACACTTAATAATTTTTTTACACCACTTAAATTACCTTTCATTACTGCTGATATAATTGCCTGATTAGGATTAGCACCTTTGGATAAAAAATAGTCTACAATTTGTTCGCCATTTTCTAAATTGATCGCAATACCTAATGGTGTATCAAATAAATATTCAGTATTGACGTCAAAATCTTTAGATTCAACAAATTCTTTAATTGCCTGCAAATCTCCTTTTTTTAAGAGTTTAAAAAAATTTTCTTTTAATTCTAATATATTGTTTGTTTTAACATTATTTGATTTATTAATTTTAAAGAAATTTTTAAACCAATTATTAACCTCTCGAGCTTTAGAAGGGTTTTTCATAATATATATACCTTAATTAATTTATAGCGGGCGTACTATAAAGCAATAAAGGTAAATTATCAATACAAATAATTAATTAAATATAAACAAATTAACTAACGCTTATATTTTCTTAATTTTTAGTTGTAGCTTAGAATTTTCTAGTTCGATTTCACTAGAATGATCAGGAATAAAATCTTTAGCAAATTCGCCTAAGGTTTGCTCTTTGATAAACTCACCGTAAACTTTGATTATTCTTGGCAAATCTATATCGATTAAAATCCTATCGGTTATAGCAAAATCAGCTTCTTTACGGGCTTGTTGAATGGAACGAACTATGTCCCGAGCGTATCCTTCGTCTATTAATTCAGGGGTTAGCTCCAAATCAAGAATTAGCAGGCTGCTATTATTTTCAAAGCTTGCTGCTCCTTTAATATACGAATGAGGCTCTAGTATCAGCTTATATTCATCGTTATTTAAAATCTCATCACAAATTTTTAAGCCGGCAGGCGTTACTTTCCACTCGTTCTTTTTAGAAGCCGCTATTATATCTTTCATTTTTGCCGGCAGACGCTTACCAAGTAGTGGGAAATTAATTGATAATTTTTTAGTTGCATAGTTTTCTAAATCATATCGATAAATTACCGATTTAACGTTAATTTCGTCTTTAATTAAATCTTCAAAATCTTTTAATTTATCGTTATCTTTACTAATAATAGTTATGCCAGCAAGCGGTTGCCTTACACGGGCATTTTCACTACTTCTAATGAACAAGCTGTTACTGCAGATATCCAGCACAGTATCCATTGTATCTACTAGCTCACTATTTATTTTGAAATTTGAAAGATCAGGATAATCGCAAAGATGGACGGATGGGTTGTTATTCTCCACACTCCCTATGTCATTCCCGCATAGGCTGGAATCCAAAAATTCAGATTTTTCTAGATCCCCGCTTTCGCGAGGATGACAATAAAGACCCAAGTATATTGCTTCCGAGATAAGCGGCACTAGAGACGACATCGCAATAGCCATGGTCTCTAAGCAGCTATATAAAGTATTGTAAGCTGCTTGTTTATCTAAATCTTTTTCGCTTTTCCAAAATCTAGCTCTGCTTCGTCTGATATACCAGTTATTTAACACCTCAAAAAATTCTGAAACTGCATGATAAGCCGTCCCAGTATCGAAATTATCTAAACTTTCTTTAATTTTCTCTACTGCTATTTTGAGCTTAGATAATATGTAACTATCTAACACATTTTGGGATGTAAAATCTAAATCACCTTTAATATGGTCGGCATTAGCATACATAGTAAAGAAGTGGTAAGCGTTCCAAATAGGTTTAATAAACAATCGTAGCGTATCAAATACCATTTTACCGTCTTTATCAATTAGTAGCTCTTGCCCTTTGACCACATTGGAAGAAAGCATTGTTACCCTTAAAGCGTCAGAGCCGTATTTATCAAATAACTCTAAAGGGTCGGCATAATTGTTTAAGCGTTTGGATAATTTCTGACCGGTTGCGTCTAAAATCACCCCATGGCATATACAGTTTAAAAACGGAGGACGATCGAATAGGGCAGTAGATAATACCATTAAAGTATAGAACCAGCCGCGTGTTTGTGCTGAATACTCAACTATGAAATCAGCCGGAAAATGATCCTCAAACCACTGCTTGTTTTCAAAAGGGTAGTGGGCTTGCCCGTACGGCATTGAGCCGCTTTCAAACCAACAATCAAACACGTCTTCTATTCTACGCATTTTAGATTTACCGGTTGGATCATCTGGGTTTGATCTTGTCAATTCATCAATAAATGGACGGTGTAAATCATTGATCTTAACACCAAAATCTTTCTCCAGCTCTTCTATAGAGCCGTAAACATCTATACGTGGATATCTTGGATCATCTGATTTCCATACAGGTAAAGGCGTTCCCCAAAATCTATTACGGCTTATTGACCAATCTCTAGCATTTTCAAGCCATTTGCCAAACAAATTATCTTTAACGTGAAAAGGTATCCAATTAATTTGCTGATTCAGCTCTACCATTCTATCTTTAAACTCAGTGACTTTTACATACCACGACGGAACGGCTTTATATATCAAAGGCGTATCGGTTCGCCAGCAATGAGGGTAGTTGTGAATATATTGCTCGGTTTTTAGCCAATTTCCTTGCTCTTTAAGCTTTATTATTATTTTATCATTGGCATCGAATACCTGTAAGCCCTCTAAATCCGGTACTTCTTTGGTAAACTTACCGCTATTATCTACAGGGCAAACAAGCTTAATGCCTTCCCGTTCACAAAGTATTTGATCGTCTTCACCAAAGCCGGGAGCCATATGTACAACTCCTGTGCCGTCACCTTCAACAACAAAATCGCCGGCAAATATCTTAAAGCTGTTCGGATGATCCTTGAAATAATCAAATAACGGCTTATAGCTTAGCCCTTGAAGCTTTGAACCCTTAATTGTAGTAAAACTCTCATCACCGTTTAGTCCTAGCTCTTTAGCATATTTGAATACTGACGAAGCGGCTATGATATAACAAACATCACCTTTAGTTACTAACGCATAGTCAATATCTCTACCGACTGCTAAAGCAAGATTTGACGGCAGAGTCCAGGGGGTAGTAGTCCAAGCGAGTACACGATACTCTTCCCCTTGTGTCATTTCTGCGAAAGCAGGAATCTCGTCCAGTACAAAACTAACAGTTACTGCTTTATCTGCTCGCTCCCTATATGAATTATCAAGTCTTGTTTCAAAATTAGAAAGCGGTGTTTCACATGCCCAAGAATAGGGCATTACTCGCATAGACTCGTACAATAATCCTTTATTATATAATTCCTTAAAAGCCCAAAGGACTGACTCCATAAAATTCTTATCCATCGTCTTATAAGAATTCTTAAAATCCACCCATCTTGCTTGACGTGTTACATATTCTTCCCAATCACCGGCATATTTCATTACCGAGGCTCTACAGTGGGCGTTAAACTTTTCTATACCGAAATTAGTAATAGCAAGACGCCCGGAAATATTTAGTTCTTTTTCAGATTGCATTTCAGCAGGTAATCCGTGGCAATCCCAACCAAAGCGACGTTCTACTTTTTTGCCTCTAACAGTTTGATATCTAGCATATACGTCTTTAATAAAGCCGGTTAATAAGTGCCCGTAATGTGGTAAACCATTGGCAAAAGGCGGACCATCGTAAAAAATAAACTCGGCATCTCCCTCTCTATTGTCAATAGATTTTTGGAATATGTTATTATCTTGCCAAAATTTTAATATCTCTTTTTCTATAGCTGCAAAATCAGCGTTTGAGCTAACTTCAGGGTAATATTTAGTGTTTATCATGGTCATTTTGGATATTTTAAAATATTTTAATTAATAATATATTTTTAAGAATCAAGCAATATTTGATTCTGTAATTTAAACAATTCTGCGGCACCGTTTTTTGCAAGTTTTAGCATCTCTAAAAACTGCTCTTCGGAAAAAGGGTTTTTTTCTGCAGTCCCTTGTATTTCAATTAAATTACCGTTACCTGCGAAAACAAAATTACTATCTACCTCGGCATTACTATCTTCTAAATAATCCAAATCTAATATTGCTTCGCCTTTATATATACCGCAAGAAATAGCAGCTATTTGAGTAATCAATGGGTTTACTTTGATAATTCTTTTCTTCATTAACGATTTAACAGCAAGGTGTAATGCTACATAACTCCCCGTTATTGCTGCGGTTCTAGTACCGCCATCGGCATTAATAACATCGCAATCTATAATAATTTGCCTTTCTCCTAGTTTCTTTAAATCAATTACAGCACGCATAGCTCTTCCTATTAACCGCTGTATCTCCTGCGTTCTACCTGATTGCTTCCCTTGTGCCGCTTCCCTTTTAACACGCTGTGACGTAGAACCCGGAAGCATACCGTACTCTGCAGTAACCCAACCTTGACCCTGCCCGCGTAAAAACGGCGGCATCGTTGTATCATATGAAGCACTGCACATAACGTGAGTATTACCTATTTTTATGAGGCATGAACCTTCCGCATTAGTAAGAGGAGATAATTCTAATGAAATAGGACGTAATTGGTTGCTTTTTCTGCCTGATTGTCTCATAATATTGTATACACCATTGAAAATTTTAGATTTCTAATTATATATTATAATCTAATAAAAAAGAATATAAAAATTATGACGGACAATAATATAGAAAACCACGAAGAAGAAATAATTGATATTACTGAAGAGCTGCAGAATACTGATAACACTGAGGAAATAGCAAATTTAAAAGCCCAAATTGAAGAGCTAAAAGACAAGCTAATTAGAACTACTGCCGAAATAGATAATACTAGAAAACGTTTGGAGAAAGCTCGTGATGATGCAAAGGATTATGCAATTGTTACATTTGCTAAAGAATTATTAAGTGTTAACGATAATCTATCAAGAGCATTGGCACACAAGCCTGAAAATCCAAATATAGAAGTAGCTAATATTATTGCCGGTGTTCAGATGACTAAAGATGAGCTAGATAGAGTATTTCACAAACATCATATAGAGGAAATAAAGCCGGAAGTAGGGGCATTATTTGACTATAATCTACATAGTGCGATTTCACAGATAGAACATCCCGATCATGCACCTAATAGTGTTATTAGTCTGATGCAAATAGGGTATAAAATCAAGGATAGATTGCTTCGCCCCGCAAGCGTGCAGGTAGCTAAAAAAACACAAGCAGAAGAATAATTATGAATAAAACCGCTATATTTTGGCTTCTTTTTATAGGACTTTTTATAAGCGGTTTTATACTAATTTCTGAAGCGATAAAGCCGTTTTTTATTGCTTTCATAATCTCTTATTTATTGCAACCTGCTATAGAATTCATCGCATCAAAATTTAAATTATCAAGTAAACTTTCGTCTATTGTAGTTTATCTTATATTTTTAAGTATATTCTTTGCGGCACTTATCACTTTAGCACCGATAATTTATGGACAGATTTCTACTTTTGTCAATAATATCCCTAAATATAAAAATTATTTTCAAGCAGAGATATTACCGCCCATAATGACGAAAATTTATTCAGTGGAGCCGAATATTGCCGATAAAGTACGAGATTCTTTGAGTAATTTTATAAATAATATATTTACTATACTTGCTAGTCTTGCTAATAATTTTTGGCATTATACTCTTATTACAATTAATATATTTGTCTTATTTTTACTTATCCCTATTATATTATTCTATTTCTTACGTGACTGGACTAAAATTATTGAAAACATGAGATCACTATTACCTCTAAAAAGCAGGAATAAAATTCTTGAAGTATTATCTTCTATTAATAGCTTACTTGCTGCTTATATCAGAGGACAATTAAATATTTGTTTATTACTATCGATTTATTACAGTATCTCATTCACCATAATAGGTATTGATCTTGCACTTTTACTAGGGATTTTAACCGGATTTTTAGTTATTATTCCTTTTATCGGTACCATTATTTCTTTCGTTCTAACTCTAACTGTTGGATATTTAACTTTTGGTGCAACTTCAAAGCTATTATATATAGTTGTAATTTATCTAGTAGGAAATACTTGTGAATCATACATTTTAACTCCTAAAATTATTGGTGATAAGATAGGACTGCATCCGCTGTGGATTATATTCTCAATTTTCGCTTGCGGTAGCCTATTTGGTTTTGTAGGAATATTTTTCGCTATACCGATTGCCGGTATTACTAAAATTTTACTTTCTAATATAATTAAACTTTACAAATCCAGCAGATTTTATCGCTTGGAAGGGTAAGGGAACCCTTTCAATGAAAATTATTAGACGAAATCAACTTAAAAAGAGCAAGGAGTTCACAAGGCGAGGAGGGGAGCGTATAATAATATGTGAGCAACGCAGATCTTGTAGAATAACGCTGCCAATTTTTAAAGTTCATCGAGTATAATCCTTGACAAAGCACTAAAAACCATATATGCACAACTCAATTTTAAAATTAAACTTAGATGCTGTTACTTGAATTAAAAAAAACTAACCAGACTTTAGAAACTATCCATTTTATTGGTATTGGCGGCGTTGGAATGAGCGGTATAGCCGAAATATTACATAATCTCGGCTATAAGGTGCAAGGTTCTGATTTAGTAGAGAATTATAATACTAAACGTTTAGAATCATACGGCATTAAAATATTTGTAGGTCATGAAGCACAAAATATTACAAATGTCTCGTATATTGTTGTTTCTTCCGCAATTAATCGAAATAATCCAGAAGTAAAAGAAGCGTTAGAGCGTAAAATCCCAATCATTAGACGGGCAGAAATGCTTGCTGAACTTATGAGGTTAAAATGCTCGGTAGCTGTTTCAGGTTCACACGGTAAAACTACTACTACTTCATTAGTAGCATGCTTATTTGAAGCGGCAGGATTACGTCCTACGGTTATTAACGGCGGTATTATTAATAATAGATCAACCAATGCATATCTCGGTTCAAGCGACTATCTGATTGCTGAGGCAGACGAATCTGACGCAACTTTCATCAACATCCCGTCGACTATTGCTATAATAACTAATATTGATCCCGAGCATCTAGATTATTATAAAGATTTTGAAACATTGATTGATGCTTTTAGAAGCTTTATAACTAATCTGCCTTTTTATGGTTTTGCCGTTTGTTGTATTGACCATAAAACAGTGCGAGAATTAGTAAGCAATATTACAGAGCGAAAAATTATTACTTACGGGATTGATTCTGCAGATGCTAACGTTACGGCATTTAATATTAATACTGATATTGCTTCCTCTACCTTTGATGTAAAAATTAGCCTGCCGAATGTAAGCGGCGTAACGATTATTGAAAAAATCACTATTCCAACCCCTGGAAGGCATAATATTTTAAATAGTTTAGCGGCAATTGCTGTAGGAATAGAGCTAGATTTTGGTATTAAATCAATTAAAAACGGCTTCAGTAGCTTTAGAGGAGTAAAAAGAAGATTTACTAAAGTGGCAGAGTATAATAATGCTTCAGTAATCGATGATTACGCTCATCATCCCGAAGAGATTAAGGCAACCCTTTCTACAGCTAAAAATATAGCCAATAAGCAAAACGGTAAGGTTATTGCTATTTTTCAACCTCATAGATATTCCAGAGTTCAGCATTTATTTGATGATTTTATGTGTTGTTTCGACGATGCTGATATAGTTTATGTTACTGATATATATGCGGCAGGTGAAAGCCCTATAGAGGGAATTACCGCACAAAATCTAGTTAATAAAATTACCGAAAACAAGCACCATAACCGAGCAAATTTTTTAGCAGCCTTAGAAGATAGTGTAGATATTATAGTACAAAAAGCCTCTTCGGGTGATATGATAATTATGATGGGAGCAGGTAATATCTCAAATTTTGCTAATGAGTTACCGCAAAAATTCGGTAAATTGTTATGAGTTTACCCATAGTAAAAGGGGAATATAAAAGAGATTATAATTTAAAGCATTTAACATGGTTTAAAGTTGGCGGTAATGCTGAAGTATTTTTTAAACCTGTAGATAGCGAAGATTTGGCAAGCTTCTTAGTACAAAATAATCAAAAATTACCTATCACTATTTTTGGAGCAGGCTCAAATATTATTATAAGAGACGGCGGAATAGAGGGGGTTACCGTAAAGCTTGGGCAGAATTTCAGTAATATTGAGTCCATAGATGATCATTTAATAGTAGGTAGTAGCTGCCTTAATTATAATTTAGCTAAATTTTGTCAGGCAAATGCTATTAGCGGCTTTGAATTTTTAGTAGGTATTCCGGGAACTATCGGGGGCGGTGTTGCTATGAATGCCGGAGCTTATGGACATGAGTTCAAAGATATTTTAGTTAAGATGGAAGCAATTGATTTTGCAGGAAATTTTAGAACGTTTACTAATGAAGAGATTGGCTTTAAATATCGCGGTAATAGCTTACCAAAGGATTTGATTATTCTTAAAGCTGTTTTTAAAGTTACTAAAGGCAATAGTAAAGATATACTAGCACGGATGAATGAGATAAATAATGCAAGATCACAAACCCAGCCTATTAAAGAGCGTACCGGCGGCAGTACTTTTGCAAATTTAACTGATAAGCTTAAGTCGTGGCAGCTTATTGATAAAGCGGGCTTAAGAGGCTATAGAATAGGTGACGCTTCTATCTCAGAACTTCACTGTAACTTTATGATAAATAACGGAAATGCTACCGCTAAAGATTTAGAGGATTTAGGTGATTTTGTTCAGAAAAAAGTATTTGAAGATAGTGGAGTTGAATTAAATTGGGAGATAAAACGTATAGGGAAGACTCGATGAACTTGAAAAATTGGCTACGTCGTCCTATAAGTACTGCGGTACTCACGTATTAAGTATACGCTCCGTTCCTCGTCTTATAGACTCCTTGCTCTTTTCCAAGTTGATCTTCGTCTTCGAAGTTGACATTTTAATAGGAGTATATGCATAAATATCAAACACATTGGGTAGAACATTCAGAAATCAAAATATTAAGTGATAAAGGCAAAAAGCATATAGCACTGATAGCGGGAGGGATGTCTGCGGAGCGTGAAATATCTTTATTGTCAGCTGAGGGAGTAGGTAAAGCTTTAATGGAAGCAGGTTATAAAGTTACTTTTGTCAATATGGGAGCTGATATTGCAATTAAACTACATGAAATAAAACCTGATATTGTTTTTAACTGTCTACATGGTACGTACGGTGAAGACGGTTGTTTGCCCGGACTACTTAATATTATGCGAATTCCATATACGCATAGTGGGGTTTTAGCATCAGCCTTAGCATTTGATAAAATACATTCTCGAAGTTGGTTTTTAACGAATAATATTAATATGGCAGAAAGTATTGTTGTAAATAAAAGCGATAATATTAAGACCGATCCTATGGAACGACCATATGTAATTAAACCTCTTACGCAAGGCTCAAGTATCGGTGTTGAGGTGATATTTGAGGAAGATGATTTTAACTTTGCCGATTATGATTTCCCTTACGGTGATCAGGTGATAATAGAGAAATATATAAAAGGACGAGAGTTGCAGGTAGCAGTACTAAATGGTAAAGCGTTAGGAGCATTAGAAATTAAGCTGCTAAAAAATCGCTTTTATGATTATGAAACTAAATATACTGAAGGGTTTGCCGAGCATTTATGTCCTGCTCCTTTGCCTACTGATACATATGATAGGCTGCTTAAAGAATCGGAAAAGATTTATGACACAATGAATTGTAAAGGGGCAGCTAGAGTCGAGTTTATTTTAGAAGATGGCACAAATAAATTATATGCTTTGGAAATAAACACCCACCCGGGTATGACTCCTTTATCGATAGTTCCGGAAATAGCTGCTTATAATGGCATAGATTTTGTTAATTTGATTGAAGAAATTTTAAAGACGGCAAGCTTTGAATCATGAGAAAAAAAACAAGCTCAAATAAAAAAAAACAGACAAAAAAAACTAATAATATTTCATTACGTCGAAAATTAGGACTGATTTATAAGAAAGCTACATTAGGGCTTAAGATTGCTTTAATTATCTTTATATGTTTATTTGCTTTTACAAAATATTTTGCTTCATTAAAGTCCTATTTAACAACAAATATATATCAAACAACAACCAAGATTGGTTTTAAACTTGAAAATGTTATAATTGAAGGGCAACATAATATTGATGAGCCTACAATATTAAAGGTTTTAAATGCTAATAAAGGTAGCTCTATTTTTGCTCTTAAATTAGATGAAATTAGAGATAATTTAAAGAAAAATAAATGGATTAAAGAAGCATATGTTGCAAGAAGATTGCCAAATACAATATATATAAAATTATTTGAAAGAGAACCTGTAGCTATTTGGCAGATTAACAACCGGCTTTTCTTAATTGATGAAGAGGGTTATGAAATCAGCAAGAATATAGAACCCTTCCCACATTTATTGCACATTGTAGGGGAGGGGGCAAATATCTATGCTAGCAGGTTAGTAAGCGAGTTGCAAAAATATCCGGCTATAATGAATAAAACTTTAGCCGCAGTAAGATGCGGTGATAGAAGATGGGACTTGAATCTTAAAGGCGGGATTAATATTAAGCTGCCTGAGAAAAATTTTGAAGAAGCCTTAAAATACGCAGAGGCACTTAATAAAGCAAACAAGCTATTTAATCAAAACTACAAAGTGTTAGACTTAAGAGATAAGAATAAGTACTATCTTGAGAAATATTGATTAGATCTCGTCATTGCGAGGAAATTACAAAGTAATTTGTACGTACGCAATCTCAGAATAATAAAACAAGATTGCTACGTTGCTCCGCTCTTTGCAATGACGCTTTTGGAACAACAAACATAAAAAATGAAAGAGAAAATAACAAATTTTGTTGCACTTGATTTCGGCAGTAGTAAGATTGCCGCAATTGCTGCTTATATCAGTAAAAAAGGGGAGATTAAAGTAGCAAGCCAAAACCTCCACCATTCTAAAGGCGTTAAATCGGGAATAATACTAAATCTGAAAAACGCTGAAAGTAGTATCGTTTCAGCAATTTATGCATTAGAAAAAGAATGTAACAAAGATATCAAAAGAGTTATATTATCTCTATCCGGAGCTGCTACTAAATCTTATTATATAAATTATTCTATTAAAGTTAGTGGAGCAACCATAACAGAGCAGGATATTAAAAAGCTTCTGCAAAAAGCATTACAGGAGTTTAAAGTTAAAAATCAAGAAATTATCCATTATTTTCCTCTCGAATTTACTCTTGACAATAATAGCGTCGAAAACCCTATAGGTATGTACGGCAAAGAACTTGGTTGTGAATTGCATATTATTGCAGCAAGTTCAAATATATTATCAAATATGGTACAGTGTTTTGCTAAATGCCAAATAGAAGTTACCAATATTACCCTAGCAATTTATGCTTCTGCAATTAGTTGTCTTACTAATGATGAAAAAAATCTTGGTTCGCTGATTATAGATGTAGGTGATAAAACTACTTCTTTCGGTATTTTTTTCTCCGGTAAGTTAATATATACCGGACATATAGATATAGGTAGTTTTCATATTACTTCCGATATTGCAAAAATTTTCGGTATCGATCTTGCTACTGCCGAGAAATTAAAGATTCTATACGGCAATGCAGTTTTATCGTCATTTGATAAAGATACCGTTATAAATATGGAGGATTCTCATTCTGATACTCATCACAATTTTGCCGGAGCGGTAACAATTTATAAGCTTGCTGAAGTAATAAAAGCAAGAACCGAAGAAATGTTATTAATGGTAAAATCTGAGTATGATAAGGCAACAAAAGGGCAGGTATCCGTGTACCGTATTGTTATCACTGGCGGCGGCTCACAGCTTAGAGGTTTAAAAGAGCTTTCAAGTAGAATTTTTGAAAAGCAAACCAGAATAGGAAAACCGGAAATTATCAACGGCTTTACCGAAGATTATAACCCTGCTGCTTATTCGGCAGTTATCGGCATGCTGAAAATCCATGCCCTAAGACAACAAAAAGAATTTGCACATATGAAACTTGATGAAAATAGTACCTGGATCCGAAAAGTTTTCGATTGGGTTAAGGAGAATATTTAACTAAAACTATAAGTTTATTTTTGACACGTTAACTTTTCATCAATTAATTTGCTTAAATTATTTAATATCGTATTAATTTCACTAATTTCTTCGTTAGTTAGTACGAGACTCTGAGTGCTATGTTTCATTGAATAAATTATTTCTAAATCAAACCATAGCGTTCTGACCTTTTCTTCCCAAGCTTCGTCTAAACCTACTAATAAATCAATTAAAGATTCTATATCACTGATTAGGTTATTTAAACTTTTATTTTGATTGTAATTTTGTATAATTTTTTTCAATAACGATAGTTGTCTTATTTGGTATTCATTCGGCATTTATTTTATCTTCCACATAACCAATAGTATTCTAAAATCTTTTTATTACTGATTGAGTCCAAAATTTTCATAAATTTGTTTAATAAAATCTTTTTTTTCATCCTCATAACTATCAGACAATTCTTCTACTATCTTTAAAAAATGTTTTTTTGCTCCTTGTTCATTAACTGTAATTCAGCTGTGATACTTTCCATAATTTGCACTGCATAATTCTGATCTATCATATCATCACTACAAAATTCTAAAGATATAAGTATATCTACTATAATTTTTATCAAATGTTTATTTAGTACTTGATTCACTAGTGATTTACAGCCTTATTTATTGATTCTGCTTTATTTTAGTTATTCCTGCAAAGGTGAGCATGACAACCTACGTGAGGATTAAAAATGAAAAACAATGGGGTCAATTTTTCAAATTAAACGGATATACTCCCCATGTCTAAAGTTAGGGGAGTATATCAAGAATATGTTAGCTGGGTATATCTTCACTGCATGAATCCATACCGGATAGTTTCACTATATTAGTTTCAGGTTTGTTAGTATCTTCTTCTAATACTGTTATAGTCTGTTCTTGAATACTATTTTTTTGTAAATAATCTTCAGTTTGCATGTTAATATTTATTTTTTCAACAATTTTTGCGGTGTCTTCAAGGTTTACTAGAAGATTTTTTATCTCAATGCCTTTATTACTCAAAAGTTTTGTAGAATCTATTATTTTTTCCATTATCTCTTTTGGTTTTATATTTTGAGATAATGTTACAGGATGTTCTTTTAATGCTTCTAAGTATTCGTTAAAAAATATCTGATCATCAGAAGAGGATTCTTGAACTTTATTTTCGATAATTTTTTGTAATATTTCTTTACCTTTTTTGATATTAGGAATCTTCTTAGCTTCGTTTTCAACTAATGCCAACAAGCTACTCATTTCTTCTTTATTTAATTCTAACTTCAAGTCAGGA
>Ga0153985_1000256_pt1 | contig 15422 bp, 18 predicted proteins | sample TSGA069MetaG_FD_104715 | JGI IMG/M metagenome (GOLD analysis project Ga0153985, IMG submission 104715) | Attine ant fungus gardens microbial communities from Georgia, USA - TSGA069 MetaG | ecosystem: Host-associated > Fungi > Mycelium > Unclassified | place: USA: Georgia, Alexander Wildlife...
TCATAGTCTGAGGATTAGACCTCAGACTTAACAACATCTTTTGTCATTGTCTAAACTTTGCTTTTTTGAACTTCTCAAGTATCAAATCATCAATCACAAATTAGTAAGTGACCTTTTGTGATAGAAGATCAATTGAGGAAGGAATATATCAGACCCTCAAAATCATCTCAAATGTCGCTGGTGTTTTCCATAGGCAAAAAGAATAGTAGTAAGAGGATGGTGATAGACTACTGAAATCTGAATGATCAGATAATAAAGAATAACTATCCACTCCCATTAATTACAGAGTTAATTGATAACATAAAGAGTAAGAAAGTGTTTACTAAAATAGATCTCAGATAGGGGTTCAACAATGTGAGGATAAAAGAAGGAGATGAGTAGAAGAGAGTGTTTACAATACATATAGGTTCCTTCAAGCCAACAGTAATATTTTTTGGAATAACAAACTCACCAGCTATATTTCAGGCAATGATAAATGAAATCCTAAGAGATTTAATAAACGAAGAAAAGGTCCCAGCATTTGTAAACAACATATTGGTAAGGATGGAAACAAAAGAAGGGCATGACAAAATTGTGGAGGAAATACTGAAGAGGCTAGAGAAAAATGACTTATATGTCAAACCAGAGAAATATGTATAGAAGGCAAGAAAAATAGGATCTCTGGAAGTCGTTATTGGACCCAATGGAATAGAGATGGAGGCAGAAAAGGTAGAGGGAGTACTTGGTTGGCCAGAACCCAAGAATGTGAAAGATATTAGAAAATTCTTAAGTCTCACAAATTATTATAGGAGGTTTATTAAGGATTTTGCTCGAGTAGTGAGACCAATGAATGTGATGATAAGAAAAGATGAAAAATAGCAGTGGGAAGAGAAATAGCAGAAAGCATTCAATGAGCTAAAGCAAGTTTTCACAATGAAATCAGTATTAGCAATACCAGACTTAGATAAAGAATTCAGAGTAGAAGCCAATGCATCGAATTATGCTATTGGAGGAGTACTGTTAATGAAGTGCTTAGACAAAAAGTAGAGACTAGTCACTTTTATTTCCAAGTCTCTTAGTAATATAGAACAAAATTATGAGATATACAACAAGGAGATGTTAGCAGTCGTTAGATGCCTAAAAGCATGGAGGCACTTCCTGGAAGGAGCAACAGAAAAGTTCGAGATCTGGACAAATCATAAAAATCTCAAATACTTTATGAAAGCACAAAAATTAAATCAAAGACAAGCAAGATGGGCATTATATCTATCTAGATTTAGTTTTATGCTAAAGCACATTAAAAGGGGCAAAAGAGCTGTTTACTATGACAAGCAAGTAGAAGAGGTGGTGGCAATTCTCAATTGTGTGCTAAAGGGGTCATGGGGAGAAGAAGAAAGTAGAGGTATTAGAAAGAAATTAAAAAGTAGAAGTGCAACTTATTTGTAATATAAAAATAGATGAAATCATTAGGAACTCAATCTAGATCTGCCTCACATGGTATCCCTAAGATGTCCACCTTTACACACTATAACAAGCTCACTAGTAGAATAGTCAGTAAACTACTCATAGGCCTTACTAGACTCAATCAAGCCCTCATCTATACTCCCATACCAAAACTTATGGGTATGATACGATCTGAGTCAATAATTAGCTAGGCTTTTCAGGCCTGCTACTCCATAAAAGGTTGTCCAAACAACCGCTATGTCTTGTTTCTAGAAAGAGTAGGGTATATGGTAGGAAACATTCACCAACTCAACCTCTTACCAAGATTACCTCTTTTACACTCAAGAGAATCACATTTACAATCTCAAGAGCTTCTGAGATAAAGGCAAGGACCAAGAAGGCACTGCCCATCAATCTCCACTCTGAGAAATATATTAAAATCTTACAAATCCTAGGACTCAATTACAAGAAAAAGAAAAAGAAAACTCTCTATTTTACCCTTCTTCCTTTCATCTCTTCGCTTTGACACTGCCATGTGGCTATGACAGCTATTTCTTTCCTGTTCTTCATACCTCTGGACATGGCCATGTGATCCTACTCTACCTCTATACTTCACTTCTGCCTGTCGTTCCTCAAACCCTAAACTAGCTCCCTTCTACTTCGAATATGGTCTAGAAACACATGACAGTGTATATGAGCATCAGTGATACAATTGTTGTCCAGCAGCACGTCTATTTCTTGGTTGAGTCCAGCAGTGATGGGATCACTAGTCACTGATAGACTTTTGATCTGTTGCCTGATATTATATTAGTCCAAGTCTGCTCTAGATTGAAATTATGTCATATTCCAAAGATATTCCTGAACCTCTAACTTCTAGAGCTTCAACATTGATAGTCTGTATCTGAGAAACCTGATGCTAGCTCATCAGTCTTGCCTTCCAAGGTATATGCTATTCTAGCATGTGGCAGCTTGGCAACTATCTAATAGAAGTACCCAATCTTGGGTCTAGATTATGTCTGGGGCTTGTAGAAGGTCACTAGAGTGGGTTCCAATAGTAAAATCCAGGAGTATAAAGTAAATCCCATGCTACATTTCCACAGAAAATTCTCTAGTGGTATAACAATATTCTAGGGAGTAAGATGGGAAAAGCGAATAGTCTGAGCAGGAGACTAGACTGGGAAGTAGGCATGGAAAAGGACAATAAGGATGAAATATTGGTGAAACTAGAATGGCTAGAAGTGAGAAGAACAAAAGCAGTAGAAATAATAGTAGACAAAGTAGATCTACTAGAAGAAGTAAGAAAGTCAAAAGTAAGAGATGATGAAGTAGTAAAGGCAGTAGAAGAAATGAAAAGGGCAGGGGTGAAAATGTTAAGAGATGAAGAGTGGAGAGAAGTCGACAGCATCATGTACAAAGAAGGAAAAGTCTATGTACCAAAAGATAGTAAGCTTAGAGTGGAAATAATTAGGCTACATCACAATACACCAGTAGGAGGACATGGAGGACAGTAGAAAACAGTAGAGTTGGTTACTCAAAACTTTTGGTGGCCAGGAGTAACAAAGGAAGTGAAGTGGTATATAGAAGGGTGTAACTCTTGCCAACAAAACAAAAACCGTATGGAACAGCCAGTAGGAAAATTAATGCCAAATTCAATCCCAGAAGAACCATGAATGCAAATATCAGTAGACTTTATTACTAAGCTGCCTCTAGTACAGGGATATGATAGCATTCTGGTAGTAGTGGATCAACTAACTAAAATGGTCTATTTTATACCAACTATAGAGAAGACATTGGCAGAAGGCTTAGCAAGGCTGTTTAAAGACAATGTATAGAAACTGCATAGGTTACCAGAGAGTATTATCTCAGATAGAGGACCCCAGTTTACAGTAGGATTAATGCAGAAGTTGAACAGGATGTTGGGGATTAAGAGTAAATTGTTGATAGTATTCCACCCTCAGACAGATGGACAAACAGAGAGGGTGAATCAGGAACTAGAATAGTATTTAAGAATGTTCATTGATCATAGGCAAGAGCAGTGGCCAGAATGGTTGGGAACGGCAGAGTTTGTATATAATAACAAAATGCACTTGAGTACTTGGATATCACCTTTTAAGGCAAATTACAGACAAGATCCCAGGATAGGGTTTGAGGGAAGGAAAAAGAAGAAATATGAAGAAGCAGAGAAATTTATTGAGAAAATGAAGCAAATACAAGAGGAAGTGAAAGTGGTACTAAGCAAAGTACAAGAAGAAATGAAGAAGTACACAAATAGGAAAAGAGTAGAAGTTGACAACTATAAAGTAGGAGACTTAGTAGTGCTAAGCACTAAGGATCTAAAGTATCAGATGGTTGGAAGGAGAATAGAAAAGCTAATGGAAAGATTCGTTGGGCCTTACAAAATAAAGAAAATTATATTATCAAACATAGTAGAATTGGAACTACCTAGTACAGTAGAGGTATATTCAGTAGTAAATCTCAGTAGAATATGACAGTATGTAGGGCAAGTGGAAGGACAGAGGAAGGAGCAACCAGCTCTAGTAATAATCAAAGAGGAAAAAGAATAGAAGGTAGAGAGAATATTGAATAAGTGGCAAGTAAGGGGAAAGGACAAGTATTTAGTATAGTGGAAAGGGTTCACAGCAGAATCCAATACTGGGGAAGGAAGAGAGAATTTAAAGAATGCAAAAGAAGCAATTAAAGAATTTGAGAAGGAGTACCAGAGAGATATAGAAGATATGGCAAAACAAGAATGTGAAGAAGGAACGTTCAGAAGGGGAGAGCTGTTAGGAAGATTCACAGCAAAAAAACTATTCAGATGGTCAGACAAGAGGTATGACCAAGAATATTAGGGAAGACTAGAGAGAAATTGGAGACAGTGAAAAGGAAAACAATTAGGGAGAAAAAATGGAAATAATTGCAGAAGAAGAAGAAACTGAGAAAGAAAAATTGGAAGTTAGAGAATGGACAGAAGAAAACAACAATGAGATGGACAACATGGTTGACCTATACTACAAGTTGTAGGAAAATTCCTTGAGACAAGGAAACTTAAGAGGGGGATGGTATCATGACTTGGCAAAACAGCTAAGTCATTATTTAATATTTCTTTTTCTTTTCTTTTCTTTTCTTTTTCTTTTATTACTAAGGTGGAGTATGGGAAGATATCACATGACAAGTCACAAAGTCACAAAGGTGTAATAGCAGTCACAGAATAGTCATATCAGGTCATGTGACATGGAGTCACAAGTCACAGTCATCATATGTGACAAAGGAGTCAGTTGACAAGTAACATAGAGACCATAGGAGATAAGGAGCATAGCCACATAGTAATTGTATATATAGTATAGTAAATCCAATAGGAACTCTATCAAGTTCTCTTTCTCAAATGCTGATAAAGAGCAGTTGGCTTTATTTTGGCTCAGGAGTTGGCTCATTGACAAGCTCCTCAAGGCAAGATTCAAGCCACCTTTTCTTAGAGTCAGCTGGTAGTTTAGCAACATCTTTAAAGGTTTTGGATAGAAAATGTGTCTCAGTTGCTCTGAGTACCAAAAGAAAGTGAATATGCTCTGCTCCCCTTTCTCTTGCAAGGCGAACTCGCCTGCTAGAGATGGAGCATCCATTCCATTTACCTCTATGTCAATTATGATAGGTTGTTGTTCTACCTAATCAACTTCATAGTGGATTCCATTTATTTCAATGGTATTGTCCCATTGACTATATGGATAGTATACTCTTCCAATTAGAATAGTGTTAGGCTGTGCTTGAATATGTCTACAAGCATTCTCAAGCATTCTGTGCACCATATCTGGGTCAGTCTCACCAGGATGTCATTACCACTCAGAGTATCTCAAGACATCTGTGGAATAGTGATCCTCTTCATATATATTGCCTTCTCTATGAGGGACTTGTAGCAACTTAGCCTGAGATGACTTAGACACCCTCCTTATCTGAGTTGACAAGGAGAACTCAATAGAGTTCCCATTTGATTTTTTACACTATATATACAACTACTATTGTAGCTATACACTTCACCTCCCATAGTCCTCATATTACCTGTCATATGATTATCCTGTCACATGTTGTGACAGTGACAGTGACATTCTATGACCAATGTCACACCTTTTTGTGACAGTGTGACAGTGACATGACTCCTTTCCCATGCTTCACCTTCATAGTAGTAATTCAACTAAATAAAAGAAAAAGGAAATAAAAAGTGAAAATAGAAAATAACTTAGCTATTTTGCCAAGTTATGACAGGACTCTAGTCTCATGGGTTGATCTTCTCAAGCTATATCTCAGAGAAGGAATATCTTCTCCTAGCTGTAGATCACTACCTCGTTTTTGTGGTATTATAGTTGAAACCTGAGGAGGAGTATACTATGAGGAACTAGCTTCAGGAAAAGGAGGGCTTAGAGAATGCATCTTAATATCTTTATCTTTGACATCTTCAACCTCTTCAATTTTTACTGAGAACCATTTAGGTGGTATCAGTGGAGGAGAGGGAGATGGAGATTCTGAGTAAGTTGGCAAGTTAGGAGGAATTGAAGAAGTAAAGGGTCTAGGATGTACAAGTGTTGGTAGAAAAGGTATTGGAGCAGGTTCATCTATACTAGAAGATCCAGGTGCTGATGACTCTGTCTCTAGGGTTAGTCTACCAGGGGGCATTTGCTCTTTGGAGTGAGAAGATGGACATCTAGAAAAGTGTTCTTCATCAAAGATAGCTTGGGTAGAGCAAAGTATAACATTCCCTTGTATGTGACAAATAAATCTATAGCTATTATCCTCATACCCAATAAATAATCATGAGTTCAGAGTGCAGTATAAGTTTATTTGCACAAACTTCATTGGGAAGATATACATATGCTCCATAGCCAAAGACATAGAGGTATGATATTTTAGGTTTTTTACCTATGAAGATCTCCTAAGGTGTTTTCCATTTAGGATGTTGAATGGGAGTATAGTTATAGACATGGGTAGCAGTTGCAAAAGTAAACTCCTACCAGGAATTAGGTAAACATACTTCAAGTTGCATAGATTATGCCTTTTCTAGCAGTGTTTGATTCAACTGTTCTGCTTGACCATTTTGCTAGTATACATGTGGTGTACTTGTCTTATGAACAATTCCCTGTTCACATAAAAAGGATTGCAATTCTGATGTCATATATTCTCCCCCATTATCAGTATACAGGCATTTAACAGAGTAGAAAGTAGTATTTAACCACAACTAGAAAACAGCTTTGATTGCTTCTGCAACATCTGATTTTTTGTGTAAAAAAGCAACTCTGCAATAGGAGGAATAGTCATCAAGGAATGTAATCACCTACTTATACTTAGAGTATAATAAAGTGGGGAGCTCAAGGAGATCTAAATGAATCAATCCAAGAGTCTTACTAGAATGCTTAGGATTCTCAGAGAAACTGTGTATAAGAAAGCTAAACTCCAAGCCAGAATTAAGCCAACTGCTCTTTGTTTAGCAATTGACAAAGAGAACTCAATAGAGTTCCTATTAGATTTTCTACACTACTTATACAACTACTACATGGTCTGTGCACTACTTTCCCATGCCTATCATGTGACCCTCATGTGACATCATGTGATGTGATGCTATGACTTCCTGTCATGTGAGTGTGACTATGTAACACTTGTGATATGATACTTTTCCGCACTCCTTTCTGTGTAGTAAGTCTGTCAGGTTCAACTCTAGGAAAGGAATTCTTCTTGGGGGGCTTGGCCTCAACAGTGAGTTGTGCCTACTCCTACACTTGTCCCTTCTAGGATTCAAAAGATTTATTAAGAGAGAGAGAGAGAGATATGAGTTGACAAGGATGGGGTTCTCCTAAGGGAGAACAAAACTAAGGTAGTTACAGCAATTGGCAATTATTTAAATAATTTGGAGGATTCTAGAAAGGCTGATGGTGAGCTGACCAATCCATGCATCACAGTGTCACCATTGTGACAAAGTCCAAGATAAAAGAAAAAGAAAAGAAAAGAAAAGAAATATAAATAATGACTTAGTTGTTTTGCCAAGTCATAACACTGTGCTAGTACAGCTTTCCTAAAGTGCAACCACAGTATACATGCTTCTTGTTAGGGAAGCAGATCTTCTTTAGCACCTTCAACATTGTCTGGGATATGTCTTATAGCTTCATCAGAGATGTGCCCAAGTTGACAATGAATTATCTCATAATCTAGGTGTCTTGTAACAAGGCTCACAGGATTAGGAATATTGTTCTTAATGATACATGTTTTCACAACCTGGATGCTCTCCCAAAGATTAGGTAGGACAAAGAGGACAGCATCACCAGATGAGTTGTGAAAGCTTAAACCATCTATTGTGTCTTCTATACTCAATCTAGATTAGAGTAACTGTCTAGTGGAGAAGAGACACATGGTCATACCAGAAACACAGTATACTGGCCATAGTTTAGAGATAGCAGTTCTAATTGTCTTATCTTTAGGATCAATGATTTCATGTTCTATAAGGACAGTTCCTATAGCAACCATAAAAAGAGGTACTTTATAATTAGCTGTCTCAATGTGATCATAATTTCCTTGAGTCATGGAGACAAAGTCAGACTCAAAAGGAGTGAAATAAGCAGAGACATCAAAGTCCAAGAACTATTCATCATTATAAGAGTGGCTATATGGCGCTTTTTTATCCTTGTATGTAGTGCATAGTGCTCTATCACATCTTTGTAAATTCTCAGCTATAGGTAATGCAGGTAACACAAATTTATTGTCACATTGAGCCATACAGACTATGTCATAACTTGGCAAAACAGCTAAGTTATTTTCTATTTTCACTTTTTATTTTCTTTTTCTTTTATTTAGTTGAATTACTACTATGAAGGTGAAGCATGGGAAAGAAGTCATGTCACTGTCACAAAAGGTGTGACATTGGTCGCAGAATGTTGCATCACAGGTTACTGTCACAACATGTGACAGGGTAGTCACATGACAAGTAATATGAGGACTATAGGAGATAAAGTGCATAGCCACAATAGTAGTTGTATATATAGTGTAGAAAATCAAATAGGAACTTTATCAAGTTCTTCTTATCAACTCAGATAAGGAGGATGTTTAAGTCATCTCAGGCTAAGTTACTATAGACTACACTACTCGATGCTACAAAGTTCCTAGTTATGGCCATTACATTGGCATAGGTTGTGAGAGACTGAGCTGAGATAGTTAGAGAATGGTAAAAGATAGTAGGGGAATACATATACAGGTCATATCCAGAAATTTGATTATTCAAGCCCCAATTCTTAGGACTTCCCAAGGATACTATATCATCAGCATCAACTGACTCCTCTAAAATAGATGTGTTTGTTACTGAAGGTAGGTCAACATCTATTTTGGATGGACCACTTTGAACCTGAGAGGAAGAAGCCTTTAAGGAAGGCTCAGTGATTTTGGAGGTAGATACCTTAACAAGAGTAGGATCAGGGAATTTTCTAGCCAAGCACTTATCATATAGTTTTAGTGCTCTATCTTGTGCATATGCTAATGGACCACAGATTGAACCAATTTGAGAAGGGTATTGCTCAAAGAGCCAATCAGTGAGCTTGGGTGCTCTAGCTTTTGACTGAGGCTTAGGAGAAAGAGGATGAGTAGGAGAAACAATAGTAGCTATACTTGCAAAAGCAATGGTACTAGAGGCTTGGTACTCATTACTATTAACAGATTTAGAAGAGCTATCTGCTTGGTGTGCTTTATCACTATGCTTTCCTTGACCACATTTTTTCTTTTGCTGCTGGGAGGAATCCCTTTATGACTGCTGCTTATCCTGGGGATTCTTCTTCCAAGAGGAAGAACGATCACCTCTAGAAACACCTGAGTGATGAGCAATATGAGCACTAGTTAATCTTTGAGAGAACTCAGACTAAATAGCTGAGCTTACAAAATCCCAAGTCAACTGGATGAGCGAGGTCTAGGAAGTAAGGATAAAGGTGACCAAGTTATCCCAAGATTGAGGGATAGCAAATAAAAGTGTTATTGCACAAATGAGGGAGGAAACATTACATTTGTTCTCCTCTAGCCTGATATAGAGAGTACTGAGTTCTGCAATCTGGGGAGCAGGATCACTATTTCCAGAAATTTGGAAATATCTCATATGCTAATAGTCTGTAAAAACAGAAGTAGGCCCAAGGGAGCTATACTTATCACCAAAAAAGCAAGCTCTGGTAGACAGAATAAAAACATTGGAGTGGAGTATGACTTTTGATGAATGACCTTGGCTTCAACTTATGTATTACACCCTGGTCTCCAGTTGTGAGGTTGGTCGCTTATTTTGGAATAGGGGTAAGTCGTCAGAACAGAGGTCCTAGGGTATAGAATAGAGACTGAAATGGACAGGGATAGGATTAGAATCAATTGATGTTAATTTACAAACTGAGAAAATACACTATAACTACTTAGTACTTATAGGAAGACTGAAATAGAAGAAGAGTAGTCTACTATGCTATCCCACTATTTATAACTGTTAGGAGAATTATTAGGGGAAATAAAATTACATAATTGTCAGATTTCTGGAATATGATAGTACTCTCCCTTCAAGGCTGAGCCCTCAAAGCTTTCATATATAAGCAATTCAAATATCACCTGATTCTGGTATTAAAAACCTTGTTTTTTGCAACTTTAACCTGAAACTCTACCACTATGTTCTTTGTCCCCACTTCAAGTGTTACACTCTCTAATTCCGACGATGAGTGATATGAGGCTAAACTAGCTAGAAGATGTGCTGAGATGGAGGCCTTGCTTTGCCAGCAGGAAGAAAAAGAACGGCTTGAGTGTCAAGCTTGAAAAGAGGCAAAAATTGCAGAATAGAAAAGATTAGAAGAAAAGGCACAAAGGAAAGAGAAGCAGGAACAGGTACATAAGAAGGAGCAGGAATACTAGAGAGATCTGGCTCATTATCTTGAGATGGATTGTGTCACCACCATTGAACACCAATGTTGCAGAAATTGGTCCAAGACTTTTCTGTTCCCCTCAAATTCTCCTTCTGACAAGGAGATGAACCTTATCGAACTTCCATCTTTGACTAAGAGGCAACATGTCTGTTATTTGCCCAAGAAAAGTCTAGAGGCCCATCAACAATGTGAGGAGTTGGAAAAGGAAATGGGAGTAGTAGTTGTTGGTGGAGAAAGTCCCTATGAGAGGTATGCAGACTTTGGTAAAGGGAGCAAAAGGGACTATTAGCCTGGCATGAGCTAAAGATGCGGTACCAGGTCCCAATTGCATGCTAAAGAGTTTGTGGGGATGAATCAAGAATGAAGGTATTAAAAAGAGAATATAGAAACTTAGCGTGATAATTAAGATAAAAATGTTCGAAAGGATTGTAAGCTCAATCTAGATCCTTCTCGCATGGTGTCCCTAAGGTGTTCATCTTTACACACCGTAACAAGCTCACTATCAAAGTAGTTAGTAAACCACTCATAGGCCTTACCACACTCAATCAAGCCCTCATCCGCACCCCCACACCAAACCTTATGGGTGTAATATGATCTGAGTCGATGATTAGCCAGGCTTTTCAGGCCTGCTACTCTGTAGAAGGTTGTTCGAGTGACTGCTATGTCTTGTCTCTTGACCAAGTAGGGTATAGAGTTCTAGTCTCCTCAACAGCCCAACCACTTCACTTAGAACTCAGAAAATTGCCATAAGACAACTCTCGAGTCCTTGAGATGGCAGCAGGTGTCAAGATTCCATTGTCTTTCTCTCAGGCTCTCTGAGTGTTATATTAAAAGCACAAACTGATGAGACTCAATTAAAAATAAATAAAAAAAAGGAAACTCTTTCTTTTTCCAGCCTCTCTCACTTCTCTCCTCCATGACATTGCCATGTGGACATAACAGATATCACCTCCCTATCCTCCATACCTACTGGCCATAGCCATATGCTCCTACTCCACCTCCATACTTCACTCCTACCTGGCATCCTCTAATCTCCAAACTAGCTTCCTTCTACTCCAAATATGATCTAGAAACACGTGCAAGTGCATATGAAGGTAATCGATATTCCTGTTGCTCTACGGCATGTTCGCTTCTTGACTGAGTCCAGCAGTGATGGGATCACTAGTCACTGATAGACTTTTGATCTGTCGTCTTGGTGTCATATTAGTCCAAGTCCGCTCTAGATTGAAATTCTATTGCATTCCAGAGGTATCCTTTAACATCTGAGTCCTAAAGTATCAACATTGATAGTTTGTCTCTGATAAACCTGATGCTAGCTCATCAGTCTTGCCTCCCGAGGTATATGCTTTTCTGGCATGTGACAGCTTGGCCATTACCTAATAGAAGTACCCAATATTGGGTCTAGATTATGTCTGGGACTTGTAGGAGTTCTCTAGAGTAGGTTCCAATAGTGAAATCCAGGGTTATAATTTTTATCCCATGCTATATTTCTGCAGAAAATTCTCTAACGGCATAACATCGGGATCTTGTGTATCCCCTAAAATTTGCTGTGAGTTTTTTATTTAATTTCCTTTGTCACTTCATTAACTCTTATAGTCACACAACATCATGTACTTCCTGTACCAAGGCTAAGGCTACTTGTAAGCCTTTTGATGCAGATAAGACACACGCAAAGGTAAGGGCAGAAGTGGTCTAGAGGTTAAAAGCAAGGAAGATGAAATAACAAATAGATGCAGAGTAGAAGGTAGAGGTTTCAAGAAAGTTAGAGGAGTTGAGTGAGTTGTGGGGATTAAGGAAGGATGTCCAGAGAATTACAGTAGCATTGGAGAAGTTAGCTGGCATAGAGAGCTATGATTCTGAGGAGGAGCAATTTTCATAGCCAGAGTCTAAGGGAAAGGAGACAAAGGTGCAGGAAAGCAAGGAAAAGGGAAAACAAAGAGAGGAGAGGATAGATAGAGCAGAGAAGAAGAAAGAAGTCGGAGGGCAAAAAGAGAAAAATAGAATGGAGGATATGAAAGAAGAGAGTAGTAGTTTCTCTCTAGTTGCATACTCTGTTGGTACTGGAACTTTATAATGTTTTTTTTTTGAATATTATTTTTCTTTTCTGTGAGTAGAAAGTGGATATGAGTAATGATAAATAATGAAGCAAAAATACAAGTATTGGACAATTGCAAGGGAGGACTGTAAAGGAATATAAGTAAGCAAGTCAGTGCAAAGGAAACTGTACTCCAAAATGTATATAAGTATTAAAAAAAAATTTTTTAAACAGTGTAAGTGCAGAGAAATGGAGTCAAGGAAGTAGAATAAAGATATTTTTAGGATTGTAATGGTTCCAGTTTAGAGGGATATTTGAGATGAAAATTGTTTAGTAATTCCTTGGTATATTCCAGTTCTGTCGCTAGTAACCATTTGGAGTCATTGTCAGTATCTTTGTATTCTAGCCATATAACCTTGTAGAGCAGCTTGTATGCCCTCTGGCAGTCAATCTTGGGGTCGACTATTTTAGAGATTTTGTATTCTGGTTCTCTGTTGATGATTATAGGTGCTGGCAGAGGTTCAGAATGCTGCAGAAAGGTGTTAAGTATGGCTAGTTTGAGCATAGAGATATGGAACACAGGGTAAACAGCTTTCATAGTATCTGGAAAGCGGAGTGTGAAAGATTGCAGACTAGGCTGAGCAATTATCTCATATAGTCTGAGGTACTTTTTAGAGAGTTTCTTCGATGGGCGAGTTATGTAGAAGTACTGTGCTCTAACAAATACTAATTGTTCAACTTGGAAGTCCAGTGGTTGGCTTTGACGAGAGTTAGTGGAGGGTTGATATTGTTGTTGGGCTTTGGTGATTTCCTCTTTAAGCATGCCTTGTAGTTTGTTAATATCAATTATGAAGTCATAGGCATGAGAGGAAGCTATATCTCGTTCTGGGTATACACTGAGATTAGAATAATAGCCTTTGTTGGTAAAGAATGGGAATATACTAGTGGTAGCACTAGAAGCATTGTTATAAGAGAACTCAGCCAGGGGTAACAGTTCAGACCAGTTGTCCTGTTGGTAGTTACAGTATATACAGAGGTATTGTTCTAATGTCTGATTAGTCTGTTCCACTTGACTGTTTGCCTCCAGATAGTAGCTACTGGTAAAGTGAAGTCTCATATCTAGGGCAGTATCTAGGAAGTAGAAGAAGTGAGAAATGAACTCGGAGCTACAGTTGAATGTAACATAAGATAGGACTCCATATTTTGAAAAGACATAGACAACAAAAAGGCATGCTAATTCTACTGAAGTGATAGTGTCATGAGTGGGAATGAATATAGCTTGTTTCAACAGACAATCTACTATAACTGGGATAGTATTGAAACTGGAGAAGGAAGGGAGTTTTTCGATGAAGTCCATAGAAATTGAATTTCACAGACGTTTCAGAATAAGGAGTTGTTAGAGGGATCCATATGGTCTGTGCTGTTGTGGTTTGGTTCTCATACAGGTAATACAAGACTTAAAGAACTTTTGTATGTTGTTGTAGATATTTGGCCAGGTATAGTGTCTCCATATGAGTTCCAGTATTTTATTTTGGCCTAGATATCCTACTAGAACATGGTTGTGATGATACTGGAGAACTCAGAGGTATAAGTTGGTGTTATCCAGAACATATATTCTATTGTCAAGTCTGAGGAAACCTGCATTGTCTTTTGACTAATGTCCTTCTAGATAAAGTAAATGGTTGGAGATGGAGGAGTTAGAGGGGAGTACTGCTAGGATATTGGAGTAGAGTTAGTTTTTGTCCAATATTGTGGCTATGCAAAGCGTCAGAGTGGTGAGAATGGTTGCTCAAAGAGATATTGCAATTTGTTCATGAGTAAAGACTGGACAGAAATTATGAGGGTTCACTGAAGCATAGCTATTATCTCTCTCTTTTGGATGGACATTCCATTATCTAGTGAGTGCATTTGGCTTGGTGCCAAGACATCTGGGACAGAAGCAAATTATGAGATTGAATTAGGAGAGATATTCTGACTATCTTGCATATTGGCACATTAGAACCTTGGTTGTTAAGAAATATTCCAAGTTCTTGTGATCTGTTACAACATCAATTGGTAAAGCAGACCCTTCTAAATAGTGTCGCCAAATTTTGAAGGCCTCAAATATTACAAGTAATTCTTTGTCATGGATATCATAGTTGAGCTTCAGAGTGGAAAACATCTAGGAGTAGAAGGCTATAGGATGAATTTCATTATCTTTAGTCATAATAAAGAGAATAGCAGCAAGAGCATAGTCTGAGGTATTAGTTTTCATGACAAATTGTGTGTCTGGTGTCACACCATACAAATCTTTAGACAAAGTAGGTGACAATTTACACCCTAATAACCAGAATAACCAGCTTGAGAGGAGAGCTTGGCCTCCCCAGAGATGTTCCTTTAGATGCCCAGTCATGGACTCGAGCATCTAGCTTGAGTAGCAGGATAGTGGCTATGACCACTGTTATATACACCTTATAGATGCTTGCCTAGGCACCCCGTATCGGATTTCCAATAGATTTCCCTTCTAGAAGTACTCTTGAGGACAGAGATAAACTTAGACAGGTTAATGCGACCCAAGCAGCATTATATCTTGACAGCTAGCAGCGTTATTCATAGACGAGTTATGATCAAAGCCAAGCCATCATTACTGATGGTTAATTATAGCAAGATCAAGGAAATCGAGTCACCATGGAGTCGCATCGGAATAGCAATGGAAGGAATTTGGAATCTGGAAGAGCAAAAGGACATAGAGGAGGTAGAAGAAAAGATCAGAGAAGCTAAAGAGAGAGGTAGTAGGAAGGCTAGATGAAGATAACATGCTCGAGGGCAAGACAACTCAAGATCACCATCTCCATCTACAGCTCAGCAAGAGGCTTGAGACCTGACCATCATGCAGAGAAGGATTCTGGGAGTAGGGTTAGAGGATCAGGAAGTGGCCACCCAGTGTTCGGAAAGGTGCCGTCTCATCATTGTGGCCTTACTATGTTTGGGAATTCAGAGGTTTTCTTTGTCTCACTTTCTTTGTTGTCTCTTTGCTTTGTAATCATAATAAAATACTCTAGGGCACAGAGGGGAACTCA
>Ga0153985_1000257_pt1 | contig 15408 bp, 19 predicted proteins | sample TSGA069MetaG_FD_104715 | JGI IMG/M metagenome (GOLD analysis project Ga0153985, IMG submission 104715) | Attine ant fungus gardens microbial communities from Georgia, USA - TSGA069 MetaG | ecosystem: Host-associated > Fungi > Mycelium > Unclassified | place: USA: Georgia, Alexander Wildlife...
CGAAACAGGACCTTGGTGGTTATAGCAATACAGGATGAGAGAAAATGTTATTTATTTTTAATTTCAATGAACAAGTTAAAGAGTATCAATTTGATGCTTACAAAATATATTTTACGAGGAGTAATAAAAATGATAGCGCTTAAATCGTTGAAAATTAGAAGAAATATGCTGCTAGGCTATTGGATTTTGATGCCGATACTCTTTTATTTCTATTTATTTTTAGTAAGTTTCAATCAGCAAGTAACTATTCAGCAGCTTATCATTCAGGTTCCGGGGATAACATTAGCTTTTCTGCTATCTTTTCTAATGCTTTTTCAAGCCGCCTATCTTTATCTTATTGGAGTTCAAGGGAAAAAGAAGTTTCTGATTGAGAAGAGCTTTTTGATATTCAGTTTGTTTCAACAGGTTTTAACAGGAAATATCATTGGAGCAGCTTTATGCTATTTTTATAGTAAAAAGATGTTTGCTGAGAGACAACCTGTTTCTCGGAGTGTAAAAGTCATCTTCTACTTTGCGGTTGGATTTATTAGTTTAATCAGTGTGATCGTCTTGTTTATTGCTATTAGGCTGAAAGGAGTATAAGAATGTTTTCCATTTTTAAGAAGAATACGAGCAATACTCTCAGCCCAGTAAATGGACAATTGATTCCATTATCTGATGTTAGCGATCCTGTTTTTTCTCAAGGAATGATAGGGCCGGGTTTTGCCGTCAAACCAACTAGTGATGTGCTATATTCCCCTGTTAGAGGCATCATCACAAGTGTTTTTCCAACGAAGCACGCGATTGCCCTTGAAACAGTAGAAGGGAAAGAGATTCTGATCCATATTGGCATCGACACGGTTGAGCTAAATGGTGAAGGGTTCGATATACTTGTGAGTGAAGCCAATAAGGTAACACCTGAAACAAAGTTGGCAATTGTTGATCGAGCGTATTTAGAAGAACGAGGGAAAGAAAGCACGATTATGGTTCTATTTCCTAATAATTCGGATATCTACTCGATTGAGGCGAAAACAGTAAAAGCTGGTAATGTGATTATTTAACGCAAAAATATATTAATCCTTAATTAGCAAAAGTAAGTGTGGTGAAAGGATCAGCATGCTTGCTTTTTTTGTGTTTTGAAAAATGAAAAATCTTTTTCTTTTCTATCAAAGTCGAAATCGTTATACTAAGTTGGTAATAGAAGAGAGGGGAAAAAGCGTGATAACGTTACTAGATACAGCAGCAACTGAAAAATTGGGAAGAATTATTGGTGCATCGGCTGAACCCAGCGACAACTTGGTACTGACGGGGGATCTCGGAGCTGGAAAAACAACTTTAACAAAAGGGATCGCTTTAGGGTTGGGGATTGATCAAATGATCAAAAGTCCGACTTACACGATTATTCGCGAATATCAACAGGGCAGCTTGCCTCTTTATCATATGGATGTTTATCGTATAGAATCTGGCGCAGATGACTTGGGATTAGACGATTATTTTGAAGGGGATGGTCTTTCTGTGATTGAGTGGGGTCAGCAATTAGGGGAGTTTATGCCGGAGGATTATTTAGAATTGATTTTGTCGAAGGATGATCAGGATGAAAATCTGCGTCGAGTGGAATTGATTGCAAATGGAGATCGGGCGCAAGCTTTTAAAGCTCGGATCGTAAAAGCGTGGGAAACCAATGAGTGAGGTTGAGATTACGATCCGAGAAGCGATCCCAGATGACGCCGGGAACCTATTATCTGTTAGTCGGCAGATCGCTGAGGAGACCGACTTTTTAATCATGGATGAAGTTGGTTTAGGTTTGAATGAAGAAATGCTGAGTCTTCAATTGGCTGACTTATATGAAAGTGAGAACAATATTTTACTATTAGCTTTAGCCGATAAAAAAATTATTGGTATGGCTTCGGTGAAATCAGCGCCAGAATTTACAGTAACACATATTGGTGAGATCGGTATTAGTGTGATAAAAGAATTTTGGGGAATTGGATTAGGCAGTGCACTTCTAGATGAAGTAATCTACTGGAGTGAACACGTTTCTTCTTTACGCCGTCTGGAATTGACTGTTCAAAAAAGAAATGAACGAGCTATCCATTTATATCAAAAATTTGGGTTTAACATAGAAGCAACGATGGAACGTGGAGCACGAGATGTGCAAGGCGCATTTCTGGATGTGCTGTTAATGAGTAAAATGATCAATTAAAAAAAGCGAAGCAGGACGCTTCGCTTACATGGGCAAGACTAATTTTTTTAGCGGATCTACACCAAAATGATCCTCTTGGTAGAGTAAGATTTTTGCACAGGCTCGGCTGTCTTCTAAAGCATCGTGGTGATGCTCTAATAGAATAGCAAGTTCTTCGCAGACCGTATTTAGTCGGTGATTTTGCATCTCTGGAAATAATCGCCGACTGGTTCTTACTGTACAGAGTGAAAGATAAGATGGCTGATTGATATGGTAATAATCAAGGCAACCGGCTAAAACTTTTGTATCAAAGCCGGCATTGTGAGCAACGATCAGGCGATTATTCTGATAGTAGTGTTGGATTTCTTGCCAAACTTCAGGGAACTTTGGCGCGTCTTCAACATCTTCTGGATGAATCCCGTGGATTTGGATATTTTTCCAGAAAAATTCGGTCTCAGGTTTGATCAACGAATAATAATCGCCGACTATCTGACTGTTTTTTACCATTACGAGTGCTAACGAACAAGCGCTATGAGTTTGATAATTAGCTGTTTCAAAGTCCATTGCGATAAAATTCAACGGGTTCACCTCTTCGCCATTGTTTTACCATATTTTTTTCAGCGGCGAAAGACTTGCAGTAAAAGCTTCAAACTTTTTAAAGATTGATGTCCAATTCTACCGGGCAATGGTCGCTGCCGAAAATTTCAGTATGGATTTTGGCGTCTTGTAATTTTTCTTTTAAATCATCAGAAACGACAAAGTAATCGATCCGCCATCCGGCATTATTTTTACGGGCATTGAAGCGGTAGCTCCACCAAGAATAGATGCCTTCTTGGTCGGGATAAAAATGACGGAAAGTGTCAATATAGCCGTTCTCTAATAAGATACTAAATTTTTCTCGTTCTTGTGGTGTAAAGCCGGCATTTTTTTGATTTGTTTTCCAATTTTTCAAATCAATATTTTTATGTGCGACGTTCAAGTCACCGCAGAAAATCACCGGTTTCTTTTCTTTTAGTCCATTTAGATAGTTTAAAAAAGCTTCTTCCCAGGTCATGCGATAATCTAAACGTTTCAATTCGTTTTGCGAGTTAGGGGTGTAGCAGGTAATCACGTAATACTCAGGGTATTCCAGTGTGATAACACGGCCCTCCTGATCATGTTCTTCTACGTCGAGACCATAAGTCACAGCTATCGGTTCATGCTTAGTGAAAATCGCAGTTCCTGAATAGCCTTTTTTCTCTGCATAATTCCAATATTCATAATAACCTGGCAAATCCATTTCAATTTGTCCAGCTTGCAATTTGGTTTCTTGCAGGCAGAAAAAATCGGCGTCTAATTCATTAAAAATATCCATAAAATTCTTTTTCATCACGGCACGCAGCCCGTTGACATTCCAAGAAATTAATTTCACAGTGCATTCCTCCATACAATCAATGATGAGTTAATTGTAACGAAAAAAGGAAAGAATGCAAAGAAGCCAGTCTAACTTTTTCCAGTTTTCTACAGGAAAAAGAAAAACAGGAAATTCCTGTTAGAGACAGATAAATCTCTAGTTGGTTGATAGGCAGATTGAAAATGAATACATTAAAATAAAAAGGGGACCTACTTATGAAAATCGGAGTTATTGGTATTGGTGGTATCGCTCAAAAAGCTTACTTGCCAACATATGCAAAAATGCGTAAGGAAGCGACATTCATTTTTGCGACTCGTACCGAGGAAACACGAAAAAAAATTGCGGAGGACTATAATTTTTCTGATACAGTGGCAACGATTGATGAGTTATTAGCAGAAGATATTGATGCATGTTTCGTCCACGTAGCAACGAAAGTTCATTTTGAGATTGCTAAAAAATGTTTGGAGGCAGGCGTCGCAGTCTTCATTGATAAACCTGTTAGTGAAAATTTGTTGGAAGTACAGGAGCTGCAAAAATTGGCTAAAGAAAAAGATCGCTTATTCATGGTGGGCTTCAATCGTCGTTTTGCCCCCATGGTTGAGCAGCTAAAGCAGGTTCAAAGGAAACATATTATTCATTTGCAAAAAAATGAACCAGACCATGCGATGGATACACAATATGGTATCTATGATTTATTTATACATTTGGTGGATACTGCGGTGTATCTGTTGGATGATGAGATCATGAGTGTTCATTCTAAAATTCGTGAGGAAAAGGGTCAGATGGTATATGCACAAATGCAGCTTTCGACAGCAACGACAGAATGTATCTTATCAATGGATTTAATGAGCGGCGGAAAGATGGAGCGTTATCAGGTCAGTTCGCCTAAACAAACACTGATCCTGGATCAGTTAACTGAATTGACGATCAAACAAGGACGGACAGAGGCGATTCACCGATTTGGCGACTGGACAACGACGCTGGAAAAACGCGGTTTTGAACAATTGGTGCTCACTTTCATTGCGGCATTAAAAGGTGAAGAGACTGATTTGCACCAAGAAAATGTATTGTTAAGCCATGAATTATGCGAACAAATGCTTCGCCAACACACTCGTCATGAACTATAAAGGGTGGTAAGTTTTTTTACCGCATGCTAAAATAGCAAGGATGTTTGAAAAAATTTACCCGTAGTGAACGAGAAAGGCTTATTAAAGTGAAAAAAACAGATTTAGCGAACGCGTTACCCAACTTGAAAATCCTTCTGGATGAACCCTTAATGAATTATACTTTTACAAAAACCGGCGGTCCTGTGGACGCTCTAGCATTTCCTAAAGACAATGAAGAGGTAAAGGCTCTGGTCGACTATTGTCGTATGAATGGTATTCCTTGGATTGTTTTAGGCAATGCCAGCAATTTAATTGTCAAAGATGGCGGAATTCGCGGTGTAGTAATCATGCTGACTGACATGACAACGATTCGTGTGGAAGGTCACGCGATCACTGCTCAAGCTGGAGCAAAATTAATTGATACGACGTATGTAGCGTTAGACCACTCATTATCTGGCTTTGAATTTGCTTGCGGCATTCCGGGAAGTATCGGCGGAGCGGTCTTTATGAATGCGGGCGCCTATGACGGGCAATTAGAAGATGTCTTTGAATCCGTCGACGTATTATTAGCTGATGGCACATTTGAAACTTGGCATAAAGATCAAATGAATTTTTCTTACCGTCATTCTGCGATCCAAGATCAACCTGCGATTGTCTTAAGTGCTAACTTTAAGTTGATACCAGGTGATCATGCTCAAATCGAAAAACGGATGGCTGAACTAACTGAATTGCGTGAGTTGAAACAGCCGTTGGAGTATCCTTCATGTGGAAGTGTCTTCAAACGCCCAGTTGGACATTTTACTGGGAAATTGATCCAGGATGCTGGATTACAAGGATTGATTTGGGGCGGCGCGCAAATCTCTGAAAAGCATGCCGGGTTTATCGTTAATATCAACAATGCGACGGCTACTGATTATATCGAATTAATTGCCCACATCCAAAAAACAATCAAAGAAAAATTTGATGTGACCTTGGAAACGGAAGTTCGAATTCTTGGTGAAGAACCTAAATAACAAAAAATGCTAGATAGAAATCAAAGTTGATTTCTATCTAGCATTTTTTTATTTCTTCATCAATCGCAATAAAACTGCACAAACTCCTGCAGTTGCTATCCCGGCTACGATAGCTTCGACTAAGCCGCTGCCAAAAATAATTCCTAAAATGACACCATAGACCGCGTCTGCAGTAACTTGTAAAACATTTGCATAGCTGTCTCTAAAGAAGAAAAAGATTAAATTCATCACTAAAATAGTATTTGTCATTGATCCAGCTAAGCCAGCGATGAACAGACTAACAGGCAGCGCTTTTTGTTTCATTAAACGGTGAATTCCTTTATAAACAAAATAGGGAACGACACCAATTAAAATACGGGGAATAATTGCTACAATTATAGCGCGCCAATCACCCTGATTCGTCAATGGATTTGCAATAAAAGGCGAAAAGACAAACGACATCGGTGTGATAATAACGGTTGCTCTGGCTAGGCTGAGCACTCCAAAAATCGCTCCTAATCCAGCACCAATACGAGGCCCCAGTACGATAGATGCGATGATGACTGGAATATGCATCGTTGTCGCATTAATTGGACCAATTGGGATAAAACCAAGTGGGGTGACCGCTAAAATAATCATGATTGCTAAAAACATCGCGGTCAGTGTGAAGCTTCTTACATTTTTCTCTTTCATTAGTTACTCCTTCAGTGTCGAATTTACAATATGCACGATTTCAGAAATATCCGCTAAGGCACCACGGCCGTAATCGCCACAAGCCAGTAAAGCTTCTCTTGGTTCAATCTCTTGATAGCCGACTTCTTTCAAAGTTGCTAAATTTCGTTGAACGATAGGGTTTTGATACATATAAGTATTCATTGCTGGAGCGATAATTTTTGGTGTATCGGGCAACAATGCCAAAGCTACAGTTGATAACAGATCATCCGCGATACCATTCGCCAATTTTCCGATGATATTTGCAGAGGCAGGAGCAACTAGGAATAGATCGGCTGCTTTTGCTAATGCGATATGATTGATTAACGCTGCATCTGGTTCCTCCATTACATCAAGATGGACAAGGCGATGAGACAATGACTGAATCGTCAATGGTGTGATGAATTCGGTACTGCTTTTTGTCATCACAACATCTAAGTTATAGCCAAGCTTTGTTAATTGGTTGGTGATATCGGCTGCTTTATAGGCAGAAATACTGCCGCTGACACCTAACAAGATGTTTTTCATTTTGCTTCCTCCAGTTTCGTGACTTCGTTTTTAATTAGTTCAGCGATTTCTGTTTTCGTGTGGGCTTCCTTGACTTCTTGCTGCTTGTTGATGAGATAACCATGGTGCTTTTCCCCACGTATTTCAGCTAGATCGTTGGCTAAGATAAAGTCGGCTTGATTCTTTTTAAGACTCTCTTTTGCTACATTCAGTAATTCGATCATCGGTACGTCAACCAATAGTTTAAACCCAACAAGAATTGTTTTGGGCTGTAATTTTTTGATCAAAGAAATAATTTTCGGGTTTTTCTTTAATATGACTACTAAATGGTCAGTGTTTGACGAGATTTTTTTTTCTGTTCGTTCATTAGCAATATCAAACAAAGCTTTCGGCAGGTCAACAGGGTGAGTTGCCGTCGCTGCTTCTAAATCTTCGAGAGTAACTGAGCTTTCAGGGGTGAAATCACTAACTGCCATACTGTGGATGACCACATCATACGTATTAACCGACATTAATTCTCTCAAGACTTTTTCTAAATCAGCTGTTGATTCAATGTAATGTGAATGAATCATTTTTCCTTCTGGTTTGACAGCGTGGCGCGTAGTAATCATATCGATTACTACGTCATCCTCGGCAAACGCTTCAGCGATCGCCTTACCTAATTTTCCGCTGGAATGATTAGTAATTGCGCGTACATCGTCGATTTTCTCTGAGGTACCGCCTGAAGTAATTAGAATCCTCACTAATTTTTTCCTCCTAAAGCAACTACTGTACGTCCCACGTGTTTTCCGGCTAAAAGACTATCTGCGGTTTCCTGCACTTGCTCTAACTCAATTTGTTCAACTTGAAAATTCGTTGGCATAGACCATTCGTTAGCCATTTTATTCCAAAGTTTTTGACGTTGTTCCATTGAGGCTTCAACAGAGTCGATGCCTAATAAATTAACACCACGTAGGATAAAAGGCAGGACAGTTGTGTTCAATTTGATTCCGCCGGCATTTCCGCAAAGAGCTAAGCTGCCGCAGTAATTAACAAATGGAATGACTTGAGCAATTGTATCGCCGCCAACAGTATCTACTACGAAATCGAAGAGCTGTTTATTTAATGGACGATTCTTTTCTGGGAACAACTCAGCAGGCGATAGAACAGAGGTCGCACCTAATTGTTTCAAATAGTCCGCTTGGTTCTCTTTTCGACTTAAAGCCACGATTTCTTTACAGCCGATTTGTTTTAGAAAATGCAAAGCAAACCCGCCAACGCCGCCTGTAGCTCCTGTAACGAGCACGCGACTATCTTTACCGAGTCCGTGTTTTTCCAAAGCATCTACAGCCAACGCCGCCGTAAAACCAGCTGTTCCCAAGGTCATGGCTTGTTTAGCAGATAAATTTTTAGGAAGTTTAACAACCCATGAAGCAGGTACGACTTGCAGATCGCTTAAGCCGCCATCTTGTTTAACTCCTAATCCATAGCCAGTCACTAAGACTTCCTCATCAATAGTAAAGTGTGGATCTTTTGTATCAATAATTCTTCCTGCTAAGTCGATTCCAGGTGTCATCGGATAATCTCGTAGGACACCAGTGTTCGCCTTGGTAGCCAAGGCATCTTTGTAGTTGATACTAGAATAATTTACTTCAATCAGTACTTCGTTGTCTTCGATTTCCGGTTTGGAAAAAGTTTCAATCTCAGTGTGAAGGTTTTCATCATTAATTACACGTAATCGGCGATACTCAGTCATGGTCCATCCTCCTAGTTCTCTTTCAATGCTTTGCTTTTTTGATTGGGAAAAGCCCCATAGTTGCTGGAAATAATGAAAATACTAAACTGTTTTAAGGTAATTAAACTCGCAGCTAACTCACAAGTAAGGAAAGTATTTTTCAAAGAGTGCGAAAAATACTAAGTACTTCGCTGCGCATACGATCCAACTAGATGTACATCAATAAAAACTGTAAAAAGTTGGACTCGCAGTTAACTCACAAGTAAGGAAAGTATTTTTCAAAAAGTGCGAAAAATACTAAGTACTCGCTGCGCATACGATCCAACTAGACGTACATCAATAAAAACTGTAAAAAGTTGGACTCGCAAATTCGGTTACTATTATCTTAGCGGAAATGAAGGAAAAAGCAAATTTCTTTTCTCTTTTATTTCCATAAAACTCTACTAAGAAAATGGTTTTAAATGCTTGATTTTTAGCAAAAAGTTCGTATACTTGAATGGTGCTACTAAACAAGAAGTTTACTTTTAGCAAACAAGAAGAATCGCATATGATATAAATAATAATTTCAAGCATAGGAATAGGGAGTGAGACCATGGATATTGGTGAGAAGCTGCGCAATTTACGGATTCAAAAAAATTTAACACAAGAGGAGCTGGGGGAACGAACCGATTTATCCAAGGGGTACATCTCTCAATTAGAGCGCGATCTAAGTTCTCCTTCTATGGAGACTTTTTTTGATATTTTAGAAGTTCTAGGTGTGACACCGGCTGATTTTTTTAAGCAAAAGACCGGTGATCAAAAAATCGTTTATAAAGATGAAGACACAACTTTTTACAGTGATGAAGAACATGGCTACCATAATAAGTGGTTGATTCCTGAATCGAACGAAAAAGAAATGGAGCCCATTTTACTGACGCTAGACAAAAAAGGTCAGTATAAACAGTTCACTCCGTCACTCTCTGAAACATTTATTTATGTATTGGAGGGAAAGGTTGCGCTGCAATTTGGGGAGACCCTATATGAGGCAGAGAAGGGCGAAAGTATCTATTATGAAGCAAGTAAACCTCATCGATTGCAAAATCAGGCGGCAGGTATCAGTAAAGTTTTGATCGTCGCTACGGAATCTTATTTATAGAAGAAGGACGTGAAGTCATGGCAAATACTATTATTTCTTTTAAGGATATTATTAAACAATACGACGATGATGATCCCGTATTGAAAAAAATAAACTTTGATATTGAAGAGGGTCGTTTTTATACCTTGTTAGGACCATCTGGTTGTGGGAAAACGACTATTTTACGGATTATCGCCGGTTTTACAGATGTGAGCGAGGGCGATATTTATTTTGAAGGAAAACGAATGAATGATATTCCGGCTAACAAACGGCAAGTCAATACGGTCTTCCAAGACTATGCATTGTTTCCACATATGAATGTCTTTGACAACGTTGCTTTTGGTCTGAAGATCAAAAAAATGTCGAAAAAAGAGATTGAAAAAAAAGTCTTAGAAGCATTAAAACTTGTTCAATTACCTGGTTATGAGAACCGGGAGATTACTGAAATGTCAGGTGGACAGCGCCAACGGGTAGCTATTGCACGGGCTATTGTTAATGAACCGAAAATTTTATTATTGGACGAGCCATTGTCCGCTCTGGATCTAAAATTACGGACAGATATGCAGTATGAATTACGCGCGCTGCAAAAACGTTTAGGTATTACATTTATCTTTGTGACGCATGATCAAGAGGAAGCTTTGGCTATGAGTGATGAAATCTTTGTCATGAACAAAGGTAAAATCGTGCAAAGCGGCACCCCTGTGGATATCTATGATGAACCAATCAATCATTTTGTCGCGGACTTTGTAGGTGAAAGTAATATTGTTGCTGGTGAAATGGTGGAAGACAACTTGGTCAAATTTGTCGGGAAGACATTTGAATGTGTTGATGGGGGGATGCGTCCCCATGAACCGGTTGAAGTTGTCTTGCGCCCTGAAGATCTAACATTGACAACTCCTGAAAATGGGAAATTAGTCGTTACGGTTGATACACAGTTATTCCGCGGTGTTCATTATGAAATGAATTGTATTGACTCCGACGGGAATGAATGGATGGTCCACTCCACTAAGAAGGCCAAGAAAGGCAGCAAGGTTGGACTGTATTTTGAACCAGAAGATATTCATGTTATGCGTTTCAATGAAAGTGAAGAAGACTTCGAAGCGCGCTTAGATAGCTACGAGGATTAGGGAGGGGATCAAACAATGAAAAATATCCGGCGTTTTTATTCAATCCCTTATTTTTTTTGGCTGTTGTTTTTTGTTATCGCGCCCGTAATTTTAATTGTGTATCAATCGTTTTTTGATATGCATGGGAATTTTACGTTAAGCAACTATCATACGTATTTAACCTCTAAAACGTACTTGATGATGACAGTCAATTCCGTGTTGTTTGCTTTTTTGATTACCTTGATGACCTTGCTGATCAGTTATCCAACGGCATACTTCTTATCAAAATTGAAGCATCGTCAGTTACTACTGCTGCTTGTCGTTTTGCCGACTTGGATCAATTTGCTGTTGAAGGCATATGCGTTTATTGGAATATTTAGTGCAAATGGTTCGGTCAATGATTTCTTAAGTTTTATTGGGATCGGTCAGAAGCAGCTGTTGTTTACCGATTTTAGTTTCATGTTTGTAGCAGCCTATATTGAACTGCCATTTATGATCATGCCGATTTTTAATGCGTTGGAAGAAATCAATCCTTCCTTGATCAGTGCGAGTCGTGATCTGGGAGCGAATAATATTGATACTTTTCGTCGTGTGATTTTCCCGCTTTCCTTAAACGGTGTGAAAAGTGGTGTGCAAGCCGTCTTTATTCCGTCATTGTCACTCTTCATGTTGACACGTTTGATCGGCGGCAATCGAGTGATCACATTGGGAACAGCAATTGAAGAGCATTTCTTAGTTACTCAAAACTGGGGAATGGGTTCGACGATCGGAGTTATTTTGATTGTTGCGATGTTCATCGTCATGATGTTGACGGGTGAAAAACGTAAAGGAGGTCGGGGGAAGTGAGAAGAAGAACATTTTCTTGGTCAACGGTCTATTTAATTTTTGTGTTTATTTTGCTGTACATTCCGATCTTTTATTTAATCTTTTATTCCTTTAATCAAGGTGGAAATATGAGTACCTTTACCGGTTTTACTTGGGAACATTATCAAAGTCTTTTTTCAGATAAACGGTTGATCAGTATTGTTGTTCAAACCTTCGTACTGGCTTTTTTGTCAGCCTTACTTGCGACGATGATCGGAACCTTTGGTGCGATGGGGATTTATTATACGAGAAAACGGAATTCACGAAATGTTCTGTTAGGATTAAACAATATTTTAATGGTGTCGCCAGATGTTATCATCGGTGCCAGCTTTTTGATCTTGTTTACTATGCTTGGCGGTGTCTTGAAAAATTTTCAACTCGGATTTTTCAGTGTATTGCTTTCCCATATCGCTTTTAGTATTCCTATTGTAGTTTTGATGGTACTGCCGAAATTAAAGGAGATGAATGATTCTATGATAGATGCGGCTCGCGATTTGGGAGCCAATAATTTTCAAGTCTTATCAAACATTATTCTACCGTTTTTAACGCCGGGAATTATTGCGGGTTATTTCATGGCCTTCACTTATTCACTTGATGATTTTGCAGTAACGTTCTTTGTTACAGGAAATGGGTTTACGACTCTTTCAGTGGAAATCTATTCTCGCGCGCGCCAAGGGATTAGTCTAGAGATCAATGCCTTATCTACACTTGTTTTCATTTTCTCGCTTTTGTTAGTAGTTGGTTACTACTTTATTAGTCGCGACACCTCAAAAAAAGCTCGAAAACGCAAACGTGATTTTGAGGAGGTGGCCGTACTAAAATGAGAAAATTACAGTCGCTTTTTATTGGTGTTATTGCCATTATTTTTTTGCTAACTTTTTTGGTTATTCGTTTGAATCATTCGTCTAATGCCAGCTCCAAAGTATTGAATATTTACAATTGGGGCGATTACATTGATCCTGATTTGATTAAAGAGTTTGAAAAAGAATACGGCTATAAAGTTAATTATGAAACCTTTGATTCAAATGAAGCAATGGAGGCAAAAATCAAACAGGGCGGTACAGCTTATGACATTGCGATTCCTAGTGAATATATGATTCAAAAGATGAAAAAAGAAAAACTATTGCTGCCATTGGATCATTCAAAGATTCAGGGGTTAGACAATATCGATCCGCGCTTTTTAGATTTGGATTTCGATAAGGACAATAAATATTCAATTCCATATTTTTGGGGAACATTAGGGATTGTCTATAACGATAAATTTGTATCTGGGGATAAGATTCAACATTGGGATGATCTGTGGCGTCCAGAGCTGAAAAATAATATCATGCTGATTGATGGCGCTCGTGAGGTTATGGGCTTATCACTAACGACACTGGGCTATTCAATCAACAGTAAAGATAGCACGCAATTAAATCAAGCCATCAAAAAATTGAGCAGTTTAACGCCTAATGTCAAAGCAATCGTTGCAGATGAGATTAAAATGTACATGGCGAACGAAGAAAGTGCGGTTGCGGTGACTTTTTCTGGCGAAGCAGCAGATATGATGTCTGAAAATAAACATCTTCATTACGTTATTCCGCCAGAGGGATCGAATCTTTGGTTTGATAATATCGTAATTCCTAAAACATCGAAGAATCAAGAGGGAGCTTATGATTTCATCAATTTTATGCTGAAACCAGAATCAGCGAAACAAAATGCAGAATATATCGGCTATTCTACACCGAATAAAAAAGCATTGGCAATGCTGCCCAAAAGTGTTTCCGGTGACAAACAGTTTTATCCAGATGATGAGACAATCAGTCATTTAGAGGTTTATAAGGATTTAGGTCCGAAATATTTAGGAATCTACAATGATCTATATCTGGAATTTAAGATGTATCGGAAATAGGGTGAAAACTCAGCTAAAATGGCGTTAAATCAACGAAAAAATAGAGAAATGAGCCACCATTTTAGCTGTCAGTTTTCCAATTTTCTACCAAAAGCGACGATTTTGTCGCTTTTTTTGCGTTTTCTACCACAGTTTTCTACCAGAGAAAAAACGGCTGTAACTATTGATACTACTGCGTTTTTTAGGTGTTGTAAGAAAGAGATAAGTTTATGAATTTTTGAAATTTAGTTTGGCAAGATAAATGATTTGTAGATCAAATAGGGAGAGGACGTAACTAAATATAGAAACGGAATAGAGGTCAGTAAAGCTTAAGTATATCAAACATGGATTAGTTAATACTTTATCCACAATATCATTAAAAAAGATTTGAAGACCTAATCCACTATTTCAAAAAGAAACAAAAATTTTCGAATATGAAATTCCTGTCAGAATCGTAAACTAAGATTGTCCAGTTATTTAGAAGATAGTTTGTTCATGACAGAGCATAGAATATGAAAAACTACCATTAGGTGGTATCCATATGAGAAGGACTGGCGAAGTTGCGAGAATTGACGAAAGCGACTTGATTGCAGGGAAATTAAAAATAGAGAAATTAATTAGGAATTTACTTCATCAAACAAGCTGTTGAATTGTTGAATCTTTTAAATTCTCTGGGTATCCATCATAAATGATATGCATTGTTATATTTAAGTATCGAAGTAAAAACATGTTATTCACTAAATTATTTTTAGATGCTACAATATAGTTAAGAAAACTGTATTGGAGCTATAAATATGAAAACAACAAAAAAAGAGTTGTTGAAGAGTGTGTTATTAGAAAAGAACGTCACTTTTCTGCTAGGGGCTGGTGCATCTGCTCCTTTCTTCTCCTCATTAGGAAGATTTGAATTAATCTTATCTCATAAAGATATCTCCGATGAGGGAATAAATTTGATAAAGACCCTGTTTTTTAAATTGTCTATATCAGATAATTCTTCTCTTCTTAATTATCTTAATAATTATTGCTATTGTGGAGAAAAGTCTGATTTAATGATCAAAATTTTGAACGAGTATTCAAGATTTATCTACAATAATTTAGAATATCTAAAATTGAGAAATAGTAGGGTTTCTCCAAAGAGGGTTAATCTTGTTACAACGAATTATGATCTTTTTTTAGAGAGTGCTGTAGAGACCATTTTAGAGAACAACCCTCGAATTTTTTTTAACGATGGAGCAAATGGGTATGTTAAGAGAGTACTAAACACTGATAACTTTAATAAAACTCTGCTTTATTCTGGAATATTTGATAATTATTCGAATGAAATGCCAGTTATTAATATGATTAAATGTCACGGTTCTATTAATTGGAAGAGAGTGCAACAAAAAAAAGACAAGAAGCAAATGGTTCAAATAACACCTTCTGAGTCAACAATTACTAAAATTAATGTCCTACTAAAAGATTTTCTCATCAAGTTTGAAGAGGATGTGGATAATTATTCAGTCTTGTCTAATCTAGATTTTTCTGATTCCAATGATTTTATTCGTCTTTTAAATTCGAAAGAAATTGATATTGATAAATTAGTTTCAGACATAAACGAGCTAGCTGTCTATTCTAAAGATATGACATCAGAAATTAGAGAAAATCTAGAACAGTTACAGATAGTATTCCCTACAAAAAGAAAATTTCAATCAACTCTAATTGAAGAACATTATTTTAATATGCTTAGACTTCTGAGTTATGAATTAGAGAATGGTGTTAGGATGATTTAGTGGACACATTTTGGGAGAGGACTATAATAACCTCGAACGAAAGGAAGTTCGCCAAATGAAAAAGTACAGTCAAGAAAGAAAAGACATGATTCTTCAACTCG
>Ga0153985_1000258_pt1 | contig 15389 bp, 14 predicted proteins | sample TSGA069MetaG_FD_104715 | JGI IMG/M metagenome (GOLD analysis project Ga0153985, IMG submission 104715) | Attine ant fungus gardens microbial communities from Georgia, USA - TSGA069 MetaG | ecosystem: Host-associated > Fungi > Mycelium > Unclassified | place: USA: Georgia, Alexander Wildlife...
AAAGAAATGTTCAATTTTATGCCATTGTTTGTCTGTTAAATCAGATGGATAAGCCATTATTTGTTCCTCTTTTTTGACTTAATTTTATCACAAGACGAGTTCATGAAGACAGCTTCTTACTTTTTTTGTGAATAAGATGTTAGAAGGCAGTCCGTCGAGTAATTTTTTATAGTTCAATTGGTGTCCACTAATCTGATTTTTTTTTCTTAGTTCGCAGCGGCAATCGTGGTCTTGTGAAAGTCCTAGGTTAAGCATTAATGTTTGTGCAGATTTTAATTCTTCTTGAGAAACGTTATCGCTCAATTTCGTATCGATAATAATCCCGTCTGGTTCTATTGGCACCGACTGTAGTTGTTTTGCCTGTGGATTTAATAAACAGGCTTGCTTTTGTTTGGAAATTGTTAGCTGCCCAATTAAAGTTGTCGGTATTTGAATTAGTGAAAGACCATCACGGTAGGTTGCTGCTACATACCCACTCAATTGACAAAGAGCCTCATTTCCCAAACCAATAATTCCATCTGTTTGAGTCATATTTTGACTATTTAAGAATTCGTAAACCAGATTTGCTGTATTGGTTGAATAAATAATGTCGCTTAAAATCAAAGTCTGCACTTCGAAACCGAAAATTGACAGGTATCGGAGTGTTTGCGCGCCATAAGTTCCAAAAGCTTCATTATCACTAATCAGAACAATTTTTCTATTTGTCCAGAGAGAAGCTGTATAACTGCCGATTGCGGAAAGACCATCTACTTTAATTAAATTTTTCGGTACAGATTTCATATCGATTCCTCCAATGTTTTATTGATATTCATTTAGCATCACTACAGAAAAAAAGCTCATTATAGATTTTGAAAATCTACAATGAGCTTCATAAAATGAAAATAAAAAGCCACAATAGATTTTCATCTACGTGGCAACAAGCCAGCTTTAAAAGCTTTAGCCATCATAGATACAAACTTAAGTGTCTGTATCCATGAAACGCGAATACAAACTTATCTAAAATAGCTAAAGTAAAAATTATTCAGTTGTGCAGAGATTAAATGATTCATAATAAACGCTCCAAACTGATTTTGATTTATGTTGTGGTTCATTCTAGCCGGAATTTTTGGACTTGTCAATACAAAAAAAGCAACTTCAGAATCGAAGCTGCTAATCCCTAAAGATGAAACGATGGAGACCACGATACTTTTTCTCATCCTGAACAGGTGCGTTATCAGTAATTAATAAGGCGATCATGACATAACCGATCCAACTATCACGTGAATATAAAACATACTCTGGAAGCCATTCGTTCGCGTATTTATCCTTATATTCCTTTAATCCGCCAAAAGAATAGAAGCGTGAACCAAAATTATAGACTAAATATGCGATTCGTTCTTGAGTAAAACTTTTGCGTGAAGTCCCGACATTCGCTAAAGGTGCCATACCTAGATCAAAATATTCGATTCCCATCTCATCACGCATATATTGGAATAGATTGATGAAAAGAAAATCCATTGTTCCGCTTGGGGCTTTCTCAGGACTGTGCCGCATTAAATCGATTGTCCCGATATTATTAGTATAGGTCGGCATAAAGTTTGCGAAGGCGACAATTTCTTGTTCACTGTTCTTTATAACAGCAATTGGAGCACGCTGTAGATAATCTTCCGAGAAAAAACCGAGAGAGAAACCTTTTTCTTTGCGTCCATTTAACCATTCGTCAGAAATAACTCTCAAGTTTGCCATTGTATCTGAAGAGAAGGGTGGTTTGATGACGTCAAAATGGTACCCTTCCTTTAGAACTTTGTTGAAGCTCGATCGTTGTCCTTTCATCTTTTTTCCGCTCAATGTAAAGTCAGGAAGATGGACATGAGCACGTTCTCCAAACTTGATAAAATCGTAACCGAACTCATGAAGAATCATAACCATTTCTTCGCTATTTTCGTAAAATACTGGTAAATAGTTATACCGATCTACTTCATTAATCAAAGCTTCTGTAGCAGCCTCAAAATCACTTCTTTTTCCTGAAGGGTCCCCCATTATCAAAATCTTGTTGTTGAAAGTAGAGAGTTGAAAGAAGACTGTATCTTCTTCACCATCATTATAGTAAAAAACTTTCTTATCATTGAGAAAAACTAATTGACTATCAGGGTTACCGCCGTAAGTCTCTAAAATATGCCGTATTCGGTTTTCGTCTAACGAATCTCCAACTTGGATTCGTTTGTTTTTTAAGAAACGAATCAATAATAGAATAATGAAGGATACAAGTAAAATCGCAATAAAACCAACAAACCAAACGCGTTCGCTAGGAAACAAGAAAAACTCAGGCAAATGATGACGGTGATGGATTTTAGGACTGTTGTACACCCCGATAATAATATACAAAATTGTTAGTCCGCCCATAATGATTCCGTCAATCGTAATCCATTCTGCAGAATAAACGAGTTGCTCTCTGAACAATTCATTTTTAGAAAAAATAACAAAAAGTAATAGCAGAGCTAGGACAAATCCAGTTGAAATTCGAAAACCAGCTACCAGTGAATACAGAAAAGTTAACGTTACAATTAAGATCGTAGGAACATATGCTCGTTTAACCCGCGCAGAAATCCCTCGACCCGAAACGATCAATAGGAAGCCTAATAAGATCGCCGGAAAGACAACAATTACCCGAGAGTGAATCGGATTTAATCGTTGTAAAAACGGTAAACGTATGAAGGCCTCCGGGATAGTTGCAGATAAAACCAACATAATACCGGTAAAGTAAAGCAGAAATGCCTCTAGTTTATGGGCTAATTCTTTTAGCAAGCTGACTGGGATTCCTTTGTAACGCGTATTGACCGTTGTGCCAATATTTTTAAAAAATAAAATCAATCCAATAGCAAATGGGACAAGGTAATAAAAAAGTCGGAACAATAAAAGCCAAGCAACTACAGTTTCTCTAGGTGTACCTAGTGCAGATAAGCCAAAGATCATCATCAAGTCAAAACTACCAAGTTCACCAGGGATCATCGAAGCAATCCCAATTACTGTTGCAGCAATAAACAGTGGTACGACGTCACGGATGTTGATGTTTATCCCCATTAAAAGACCTGTAGAAATAAAGCTGATCAACACACCAGTCCATTCAAGAAAAGAGGTTCCGATTAGTTCTAAACGATGTGATCCTTTTAGATCACCGAGATATTCGCCTTTGCCGAAAAGACTTACACAAAATACGACTGGGAAATATAAACCACCACCAATTAACCAAATCCAGTATTGACGTAAGTACTGATTATGGTCATCAAACATCACTAGAAAAAAGGAAATCAAAGCATAAATAGATAAACCAGACATAGTGAAGACCAGAATTTTCGATAAAGCTTGGACAACCTTTTTTCCAGAAGAGTGTTTTCCATAGAATTCAGAACGCAACCCTGCGCTAACAAAACCACCAAAACCAGCGATGTTATTCAAGGTGTTTACTAACCAGCTAGTTTCAAAAATGTATAACTTTTTTGGCTTCTGTTCTAAAATGCTATTTAAAGTAAAGTCATACCCGATCATTGGTGTTACAGAAACCAAGCCAATCAAAGCCATCAGTAAAATATTCCAAATACTGATTTCATTGAAAATCATAGAAAGTTGTTCAAAAGAAATTGTTTTTGCAATATTAGACAATTCAAATATAACAATGATAATGACTGAAATTAAAAACACCATTTTGAATTTATTTAAGTGAGTTTTGAACCATTCAAGTAATTTTTCCACCAAATCATTCCTCCCCAATTAGAAATTGTAATACTTCTTGATTGAAGCGTTTTGGATTTCTTCGCGCAAACATATGTCCTTGTCCTGTGACGATTGCAAAACTTGCGTTTGGAATCGAACGGGCGATATACATCGAGTGCTGAGTTTTGATAGAATCGTGTTTTCCTACGATAACTAAAGTCGGCGCTTGAATATGATTTAGATCATCAGTTGATAAGCCGATATCTCTAAAGAGTAAACGTAAGATTGGTAAGAAATTTCGCATTCCAGTATCTATAAATGCGCCGATCCAGACGATGGTGTACTGTATGTAGCTTAAGAGATGCGGAATAGTTCTTACACCGCTAAGCACTGTATTTCCAGCGTTCAAGATTAGATGATCCACTTTGTCAGGGTAAAGTCGTGCGAATACCATCCCTAGATTGGCCCCATCGCTAAAGCCTAAAAGGTCGGCGTGATCAATTTCTTCTTGCCTCATAATTTCAGCAAGGTCCTCCGCCATTAATTGAAAGCTCGTCTCTTTTTGCATATTGGTCGAACGACCATGCCCGCGACTATCAATAACATAAACGTTGAAATGCTTACTGAAACTGTTTAATTGTTTTGAAAAGTATCTCCCGCTCCCGCCATTGCCATGAAGCAAGAAGAGTGCCGGACCTTCTCCATATTTTTCGTAATAAATTTCAGACCCATCACTCATTCGAGCAATTTTTTTTTCATTTTTCACAACATCACCTACCAAACACAAGTATACCGATTTTTTTGAGTATTGCACATTAATTTAATTTTATAACGAAATGAAATCTTTAGAATGATTAATTAAATATAAAGCTGTTAAATTATGCTTTCAATAGTTCAGAGGGTTCTTGTAGTATGGATAAAGAAAAAAGAAGATAGATGGGCAGATTTTATGTTGAAAATAATTGGGAAATTTCTAAAAATGATTATCACACTTGCAATCCTATTGACGCTTATAGTGGGTGGGATTTTTGCAATTCGAACATACAAAAATACAAAAATAGTAAATAGTTATCGAAGCGACGTACAGACTTTGGCTGACCAAGCGGGTGTCGGAGATTTTACTGATGTTATTTTAGGAATTATGTACACTGAATCAAAAGGAAAAGGTACAGATTTGATGCAAAGTTCTGAAAGTGCCTATGGCAGCCGCGGGAAAATTAACAGTCAACAAGAGAGTATTGAAAATGGAATTAAGCACTTTGCGGAGAGCTACAACCAGGCTAAGGCTGCTGGTTGTGATCTAGAGACCGCGATTCAGGCCTATAATTTTGGGACAAAATATATTCAATTTGTACGTGATCGAGGCGGGAAGAATAGCGTAGAGCTTGCAGAAGAATACTCACGTGATGTTTTATCACCAGGGTACGGAAATGATCAGCAATCTACTTATCGATACATGCAAATGCAGTCAGTGTTATACAATGGCGGCTATTTGTATCAAAATGGTGGGAACATGTTTTATGCTGAAATTGTTGAAATGAATAAACGCTTCATCTCATTGTTCCAAAGGTTTCAAAATAGTTGAAATAATGAGCAGAAAGCTTGTAATAATAAAGAAGTATGCTAAAATGATAGACGTATAAGTTTGTCAAAAAAATCGCGCTGATTGAAAGATAGGTTGGGGCGGTTTTTTACAGCTGTTATCATATTTTTGGGAATTGGGGTGAGGTTTTTGGTGCAAAGAATTCCCCAACAAGTTATTGATGAGGTTCGTGAAAAAACAAATATTGTTGAAGTTATCGGACAATATGTTCAGTTAAAAAAATCCGGAAAAAATTATTTAGGGTTGTGTCCATTTCACGAAGAGAAGACACCATCATTTTCAGTTGCTGAAGATAAGCAGATTTTTCATTGTTTTGGGTGTGGCAAGGGCGGTAATGTTTATACTTTTTTACAGGAATTAGAAGGAATTAGTTTTCCAGAAGCGGTAAAAAAGGTTGCCGATATAGAGCAAATCCCATTAGATATCGAAATCTCTAATGAACCTGTCAGTCAAACATCAACAGGACAGCAGCAGTTGATTGCATTACATGAGCGAACACGTGACTTGTATCATCATTTATTGATGAACACTAAGGCAGGGGAAGCGGCTTTAACTTATCTCCATGAACGTGGACTGAGTGATGAGCTAATCAATGAGTTTAAGATCGGATTCGCTCCTAGCCAAAGAGATTTTTTGGTTCAAATTGCACATAAAGACAAAGTAAGTTCTGATTTAATGGAGCGGAGCGGGTTATTTATTCGCCGTGATGATGGTAGCTTTAGTGATCGTTTCTACCATCGAGTAATGTTTCCTTTGAACGATTTCCGAGGGAAGCCAATTGGTTTTTCTGGACGACTATTAAAAACGCAAGACTTTCCTGGTGACGATCAACCAAAGTATCTAAATTCGCCAGAAACTGAATTGTTTAATAAACGGCAAGTTTTGTTTAATTTTGATAAAGCACGTAATGAGATACGCAAGCAAGGTGAAGCAATTCTTTTTGAAGGCTTCATGGATGTAATAGCTGCTTGGCAAGCCGGTATTAAAATTGGACTAGCTTCAATGGGAACTAGCTTGACTGAACAACAAATTGCTGCGATTGAGCGTATAACAGGACAGGTTGTGATAGCTTACGATGGGGATGATCCTGGTCAAGCGGCTACAGATCGTGCGCTCATAATTTTAGATGCCCACAGTCGATTAAACTTGGCAACTGTCACTGTGCCTGAAAAGTTGGATCCAGATGAATATCTGCGTAAATATGGTGTAACTGAGTTGCAAAATTTATTACAGCATGGTCGTCAAACGCCATTTGCATTTAAGATGCTGTATCGAAAAAAGGGCTTGAACTTGGAGAACGAGTCTGACCGCTTAAGTTACTTGGAAGTTGTGATGCAAGATTTGGCGAAAGTCCAGTCACCTGTAGAACAGGACTTGTACCTAGGTCAGCTAGCGAATGAGTTTCACTTAACCCGTGAAAGTTTAAAGCAGCAGTTGCAAATGGTCCGTCAAGCGCTTAGAACCGAACGGCGGCAACAGCAAGCACCAGTTTCTCCAGCACCTATTCAATCAGTTAAAAAAGTATTAACAAAAGAAGAAAAGGCTGAACAAATGCTATTGTATCGAAGTATGAATGAGAATTCGATCCGCGAACAACTAGTTCAAATGGATTTTCAATTTATTCACGATCAGTATCAAGAATTGCTTCTTTACCTAGATAGTTATATGATGGTTCATGGAAATTTTGTTTTGGCGGACTTCCTGAACTATTTAAAAGAGAATGAGATGAAGCAGTTAGTCATCGACATCTCTATGATATCCATGTCAGAGGATAGTAATGAACGAGAAATCTATGATTTAATGCGGGTGATTTCCCAATCTGGTATTGCTGAAGAAATAAAACAACGACAAAAAGAGCAGCTTGAGGCCAGAAAAAGTGGTAACCAGCAACGGGAATTAGAATTGACCGTTCAGATTATTGAATTGACGAAACGCTTGAAACAAGCCTAGAAGTGAAAGGGGCATTTATTTTATGGCAGATGTAAAAAACAAAAAAGAGTATGAAAAAGCTGTGGCAACCTTAATTAAGGAAAAAAAACCAATGGGACAGGTGGTTTACGATGAGTTAACCAATCGTTTAGCAACTCCTTATGAACTAGGTGCAGAAGCAATGGATGAGTTAATCCAAAAGGTTGAGGATGCTGGAGTCAGTGTTGTTGATGAAAATGGTGATCCATCTAAAGCTAGTTTGAAACGAAATGAAGCAACTGCAAAAGCCGCACAAAAGGAAGATCTATCGGCCCCGACTGGCGTTAAAATTAATGATCCAGTTCGTATGTATTTAAAGGAAATTGGACGCGTTTCATTGTTGACCGCTGAAGAAGAAGTAGAACTTGCTTTGCTGATTGAACAAGGTGATCAAGAGGCGAAACAACGTCTTGCTGAGGCGAACTTGCGATTAGTTGTAAGTATTGCAAAACGCTATGTTGGACGGGGGATGCAATTTCTAGATTTGATTCAAGAAGGAAACATGGGCTTAATGAAGGCAGTTGAAAAATTTGATTACCGTAAGGGATTCAAATTCTCAACTTATGCGACTTGGTGGATTCGTCAAGCAATTACTCGTGCGATCGCTGACCAAGCACGTACGATCCGTATCCCAGTTCATATGGTAGAAACAATCAATAAATTGATTCGTGTACAACGTCAATTGTTGCAGGATTTAGGGCGTGAACCAACACCAGAAGAAATTGGTGCAGAAATGGACTTGCCGACAGAGAAAGTTCGTGAAATTCTAAAAATCGCTCAAGAACCTGTTTCGTTGGAAACTCCGATTGGTGAAGAGGATGATTCACATTTGGGGGACTTTATCGAGGATCAAGAGGCGACAAGCCCTGCTGAACATGCAGCTTCAGAAATGTTGAAGGAACAATTGGAAGATGTATTGGATACATTGACTGACCGCGAAGAGAATGTGCTACGTTTGCGTTTCGGTTTAGATGATGGCAGGACCCGCACTTTGGAAGAAGTCGGACGTGTTTTTGGTGTTACTCGAGAACGAATTCGTCAAATTGAAGCGAAAGCTTTGCGTAAACTACGTCATCCATCACGTTCAAAACAATTGAAAGACTTTTTAGAATAAACCTATCAAACTCCTCGAGAATTTTCTCGAGGAGTTTTTTTGCCAGTTATGTATCACACATGGTCAGTTGAAATTTTGAAAAACTATAAATTGGGCAGTCCAAAAGTCAAATAGATTTTATTATTTTTGATTAATTCACTAGAAAATTGCTTGGAACATCCCTAAACATATGATAGATTAAAGAATATGATTGAAAAAAAGGAGCCGATTTCATTGCAAAAATGCCCTAACTGTGGTTTTGAACCAGTCGAAGGATGCACGACTTGTCCGAAGTGTGGCTTTTCACTACAGTTAAATGATCAAGAAGATATTAATGATAAAAATGATACGATAGAGTGGTCAGAACTAGCCGATATGCCTATTGAATCTGTGCAAAAAATGTTTAAGGATAACGAGGATAAGATGAAAGAAGAAAACTCAAAGAGTAAAACTGAAGAAACTCCTGAAATGAATCCGATTTTGGCACAGTATATTCGTGAGCATAAAGATGATCAGGACGAGTCAGAAAAGAATGAATCTAAAGATGCAAAAGAAGCGGACTCTATCGATATTGAAGAGAACGATGAAACAAAAAGTGATGTATCTGTTAAGGATGAGGAACATAGCTCCAATGCTATTGCAACTAAAACAGAAGTTGGTTCTGAAGAACTTGTAGATGAAACAGCGTCTGAAGCAGTTAATGAAGATGCTAGTGAGTCTGGCATTCCCACTGAAGAAGAACACTTATCTGATACTATGGATGCCACTGTTGATTCTGAAAGGGGGCATGATTCTGTAAATGTGGTAGAGCACACTGAAGAATTTAAAGAAGAAAATACCTCCTCGGAGAGTCAAGATTCTCAAGAAAGTCCTACTAAAAAAAATCGTAAAAAAATTTATATTACCTTAGCAGCAATTGCTGTTTTAGGAGCGGGTGGTGGTTATTATTATCATCACGAAAAGGAAGTTGAAGCACAGCGTATTGCAACAGTGAAAAAAGAAAACAAAGAGCTTGATTCAATTGAAGAGAGCATAGCAAGTTATTATACTGATGATAAAAAGACGTATCTTGCTAGTGATAAAGTGGCTCTGAATACTAGTAAAATTGCTGAGGAATTGTCGCGATATAAAGATAACAAACGTTACGATGAGTTAAAAAAGGATTATGATGAACTGGTAGATAAACAAAAAGCTGAACAATCTGTTAATCAATTATTTACAAAAGAGGCAATTAATGGAGATAAACTTGCAGACACTCCTGTTTTAAAAACTGCCGAAGCCATCAATTTGTCAATTGACACTGGAGATAAAAAATTTGATGAATTAATGAATCAAGCGATCGATAAGGCAAAAGATCAATTTACAAAAATTGAAACAGCTAAAAAAGCGGCCGATAGCTTGTTGAAGGATGGTAATGTGATTGATACAGTAAATCGTGACCAATACAATTCGGCTAACAATGCTGTCAAAGAAGTAGCAAATCAAACGCTAGTTCAAACACAAAAAGATCAATTAAGTAAAGTCGATCAGGTGTTAAAGGACAAAGAGAAAAAAGCAGCTGAGGAAAAAGCAGCCGCAGAAAAGGCGGCTCAAGAAAAAGAAGCGCAGGAAAGAGCCGCTCAAGAAGCACAAAATAAGACATCCTCAGCTAATGATCAGACAGGAGACACGAGTGGAGACGCTTATGCCTGGGCTCCGGGAGTTAAGGAGAAAGTCATTCAAACTTGTATTTCTCGCGGCTATATTGTAGAAGGCGGTTATAGCTTAGAGCCGGTTAAAGTTGAAAATGGTGAAGGATTCTACAATTTGTACGCTACTTCAAATCAGGCCTCATTGACAAAGGGATATTCAAATTCAGACTTGCCAATGTACCTAGTAACAATCAACTGTAAAACTGGTTGGTTCAAAGGTGATGGGCCGAATTAAATCAGGAAATAGAGGCTGGGGAGATATTTTCTTCCCAGCTTTACTAATGAAATATGACAATATTAAGAGGAGTAATAATGATGAATGAGCTATTAGGACAAGTTTTTATCGGATTAATCATCGATGAGAATGAAAAAATGTACTTGGTACAGAAGAACGGTGTAACATTCCGTTTGTTGAAGGATGAAGATGAAACACATCAGATCGGCGAAACTGTTGAAGGATTTGGATACGTGAATCAAAAGAAAGAATCTATTTTTACAACCAAAGTTCCTCAGGTCCGAATCGGACATTATGCTTTTGGCGAGGTAACAGACGTTCGTCGCGATTTAGGAGTATTCGTGAATATCGGATTGGCTGACAAGGACATGGTAGTTTCGTTGGATGAAATGCCTAGCATGAAAGAGTTATGGCCTAAAAAAGGCGATCAATTAATGATTAGTCTACGTATTGATGAAAAAGATCGTATGTGGGGCGTTCTAGCTGATGAAGCTATCTTTCATTCGTTGAGTCGTTCTGGAAATGCAGAAATGCAAAATGAAAACAAAAAAGGAACGATATATCGGTTGAAAGTTGCAGGCTCTTATCTAATTACTGACGACTTTTATATTGGTTTCGTTCATCCATCTGAGCGCTATCAAGAACCTCGATTGGGTGAAATAGTGGAAGCTCGTGTTATTGGGGTTCGTCCTGATGGTGTATTAAACATGTCTTTAAAACCACGCAATTATGAAATGATTAATGATGATGCAGCAATGATTTTGACGATGTTGGAAAGAAATGCAGACCACAAATTACCGTATTGGGACAAATCTGCACCAGACGAAATTAAAGAAGCTTTTGGTATCAGTAAAGGACAATTCAAGCGTGCAATTGGTCATCTGTTAAAAGAAAAGTTGATCGTTCAAACTGATGGCGAAATTCGTTTAAAGGTCTAATTGAGAATGTCCTTGCATAAATAAAGGCGATAAACTATAATAATTCTAAGAAAAGCAATGCAATCCCACTCGTTTGTTTATAATTATTCTAAAATAGAAGGAGGAGGGTTCTTTTGAACGCGATCCTAGCCTTACAAAAAACAAAAAAACAATTACACGATTCTGGATTCAAGTTGACTCCACAGCGTGAAGCAACCGTTCTCGTTTTATTGGAAAATGAAAAAGATCATTTATCGGCCGAAGAAATTTACTTTTTAGTCAAAAAGAAAAGTCCTGAGATTGGTTTAGCAACTGTTTACCGTACATTAGAAATTCTTACAGAGTTGCATATTGTAAACAAAATCAGTTTTGACGATGGGTTGGCGCGTTACGATTTACGCAAAGAAGGTGCAGAGCATTTTCATCATCATTTACTGTGTCTTGAGTGCGGCAATATCGAGGAAATAGAGGAAGACCTTTTAGGTGATGTGGAGCGAGTAGTAGAATCTCGTTACCAATTTTTAGTCAAAGATCATCGTTTGACTTTTCATGGCATCTGTCAAACTTGTCAGGAAAAAAAGGACGCATAGACTTTTAGCTAAAAACGGATTAAACTATAATTAAATTATATAGTCCCTTGCAAAGATACGTGCTATCATTCCAAGGGACTTTTTGTTATGATAAGGCGAAAGTGGTGAAGAAATGGATGAACAAATAACGGAATATTTGCATTATTTATCGATCGAACGTGGGCTTTCTGAAAATACACGGATTAGTTACCAAAGAGACTTACAACAATATTTGTCTTTTCTGGCTGAACAAGGCATAACTGAATGGCAGGTAGTTGATCGCTATATTGTTGTGGCTTTCTTAACGAATTTGACTGAAGCCGGCAAAGCATCTACTACGATTACGCGAATGATTTCTAGCTTACGTCGCTTTCATCAATTTTTACGACAAGAGCGTTATACGGATCATGATCCTATGCAACATATCGATAGCCCTAAAAAAGCTCAGAAATTGCCTCAAACACTTTCTTTGACAGAGGTAGAACGTTTAATTGCCGCTCCAGATACCAGTACTGATTTAGGTATTCGCGATCGAGCTATTCTGGAAGTGATGTACGCGACAGGGTTGCGGGTAAGTGAGCTGATAGGATTGAAACTCGGAGATATTCATTTAGAGATGGGTCTTTTACAGACTATCGGTAAAGGTGACAAGGAGCGAATCGTTCCATTAGGGGATTATGCGATTCATTGGTTAGAACGCTATCTTGCAGAGGTTAGGCCTTTATTAACAAGAAAAACACCAAATGAAACTTTCCTATTCGTTAACAATCATGGACACGGATTGAGTCGTCAAGGTATATGGAAGAACTTGAAACAGCATGTTATCAAGGCAGAAATCATGAAAGACGTTACACCCCACACATTACGTCATAGTTTTGCGACGCATCTACTTGAAAATGGGGCTGATTTGCGAACGGTTCAGGAACTTTTAGGGCATGCTGATATATCCACTACTCAAATATATACTCATATTACAAAACGGAGAATGACTGAAGTGTATAAAGAATTTTTTCCACGCGCTTAACAGGAGGATAAATAATGCTTACTCAATACCGAAAAAATCAACGAAAAATAGCAATGGGTCTTTTAAGTTTTCATGAAAGTCTGAAAGATCAACAACATTTGTTAAAAGAAATCGATACATATGAAGACGATGATCGTTACCAACTTTATTGCTACTATGATGAAAACTCTGATAACGTTCAAGGTGTAGTTGGTATAAGTCAGTTAGAAGATCAAGAAATTGTTCTTCACGATATAAGCTTGAACCCTTCCTACCGCGGAGAAGGAATTAGTATTGCCATGATGGATGAACTACAAGCTATTTATCCAAATCAAAAAATTATTGGAACACCGGCCACATCAGTTTTTTTGGCGAAATGGCAGGAGTATAAGCGAGGATAAGATGGAAGCAATTAGTTTAAAATTGGATGTTTTTGAAGGACCGCTCGACTTATTGCTGCATTTGATCCAACAGTTGGAGATTGATATTTATGATATCCCTATTGCGGAAGTTACTGAGCAATATATGAATTTTATTCATGCTATGAAAACGCTAGAATTAGAAGTAGCTGGTGAGTACTTAGTTATGGCAGCGACACTGATGTCGATCAAAAGTCAAATGCTCTTACCAAAACCAGAATTAGAGTTTGATTATGATGATGAAGAGGGGGAAGACCCGAGGGATGCACTAGTTCAACAGCTTTTAGAATATCGAAAATATAAATATGCGGCTTCTGTCTTATCAGAAAAGGAACAAGAGAGAAGTTTATTTTATACAAAAGCACCGATGGATCTTTCTGAGTACGAAGAAGAGATTTTACCATTGCCCAAAAATCAATTGAACACGATTGATCTCTTTTTAGCACTGCACGATGTCCTACAGCGAAAAAAACGAAACCAGCCAATTGAGACGACAGTCACGACTGAGACAATAACTGTTGATCAAAAGGTAACTGAGATCGGACTGCGATTGGAACAATTAACTGAGGGCGAGGGGTTGACTTTAGAGTCCTTTTTTATTCAATATACTAAAGATGAGATGATTACGACCTTTATGGCTCTTCTAGAATTGATGAAAAAGGGACAAGCTTTGGCAACTCAGAAAGAAAGTTGTGCGCCAATTTTGATATTTAAAGGAGCCATAGTATGAATCAACTAAGTCAGATTGAGGCGATGCTTTTTGTTGTGGGAGAAGAGGGCATCAGTTTAGAAGAATTGGCGTTCACGCTAAAACGTCCAATGCCAGAAATCTATCAGAATATTACTGAATTAAAAGGATCTTATGAAATTAATGAAAATTCGGCACTTACTCTTTTAGAAATGGGAAATCATTTTGTATTGAGTACTAAGAAAGATTTCGCGCCGTTGTTAAAAGAATTTGCTCGCTCACCAATGGCTAACCGCTTAAGTCAAGCAGCCTTGGAGACACTTTCCATTATTGCTTATAAACAACCTGTGACTCGCTCTGAAATTGATGAACTACGGGGAGTTCAATCAAGCGGAGCTGTACAGACATTAGTGGCACGACAATTGATTGAAGAAAAGGGTCGTGTTGATGGGCCCGGACGAGCTATTTTATATGGAACAAGCTCCTATTTCATGGACTATTTTGGTCTAAAAGATATGGAGGAATTACCGGATGTTCAAAAAATGGAAGAAGATTTAGCGGATGAGAATGAACCTCTGGATTTATTTTATGGCCGCTTTAAAGAAGAGGATGAACAATAATGGAGAGATTGCAAAAAGTTATTGCCCACGCAGGGATTGCGTCGCGTCGTAAAGCAGAAGCTTATATTACAGATGGACGGGTCAAGGTAAATGGAGACATAGTTAAAGAATTAGGGACAAAAGTTGGAAAGAAAGATATCATTGAAGTCGACGGTGTGCCGATTTATCAAGAAGAACCTGTTTATTATTTATTTTATAAGCCTCGTGGGGTTATTTCTGCGGTGACCGATGATAAAAATAGAAAAGTTGTGACGGATTATTTTTCTGCAGTACCTGAAAGAATTTATCCTGTAGGTCGATTAGACTACGACACATCAGGGGTCTTACTTTTAACCAATGATGGAGATTTTTCACAACGTTTAGCTCATCCAAAACATCAAGTTGATAAGGTTTATGTGGCGAAAGTGAAAGGCTATGCTGAAAAAAGAAATCTATTGCCATTAACAAAAGGAATTCGTATCGAAGGCAAGAGGACGGCACCAGCCCGATTTGAAATTCTTTCAACGGATAAAAAGGCTGAAACAAGTATTGTAGAGTTGACGATCCATGAAGGACGCAACCACCAAGTTAAAAATATGTTAGCGGCAGTAGGATTCCCTGTTCAAAAATTGAAACGTGAACGTTACGGTGACTTAACCTTACAGGGTCTGCGTCCAGGAGAATATCGACGTTTAAATACGAAAGAAATCAATACGTTATTACACCAATCAAAATAGCCGAAATCATTTACTTGTTTTTTGATAGTGAAATTGTTATAGTGAATTTACAATAAAAATAATTTAAGGTTCGTCTTCAGGGGCAGGGTGAAAATCCCGACCGGCGGTAATAGTCCGCGAACTGCGCAAGCAGCCGAATCGGTGTAATTCCGATACCGACAGTACAGTCTGGATAAA
>Ga0153985_1000259_pt1 | contig 15355 bp, 9 predicted proteins | sample TSGA069MetaG_FD_104715 | JGI IMG/M metagenome (GOLD analysis project Ga0153985, IMG submission 104715) | Attine ant fungus gardens microbial communities from Georgia, USA - TSGA069 MetaG | ecosystem: Host-associated > Fungi > Mycelium > Unclassified | place: USA: Georgia, Alexander Wildlife...
TGACATGCTACTGCAATTCTCTAGCTTATAGCTAAGGTTTTTGCCAAACTGATGCAAAGGAAAAAATAAGTGTAAATAGCATAATAGAGCTCTCATGTGTGGCTATCATTATATGCTTCTCTTTCTTTAACCACTACCATCTCCTCCCTTCTGGCTGTAATGGCTGTTGGGGGAACTACTATACTACCAAACCCCTTATACTAATATTGTCATCATTCACCTTCTGATGTTTATTTCTGCCTGTCCTTTGAGGCAGCACCTTTTTCTATCTTATGCTGGATGTGTGAGCATTGTGCCACATGTTTTGTTAGGGCGTTGTCATGCCATACAAATGTTTAGGCAAAATAAGTGATAATTTGCACCCTAATAACCAGAATAACTGGCTTGAGAGAAGAGCTCGGCTCCCCTAAAGATGTTCCCTAGACACCCAGTCGTGGACTCGAGCACCTAGCTTGAGTAGCAGAGTAGTAGCTGTGACTACCGCTACATACACCTCATAGATGCTTGCTCAGGCGCCCTGTATCAGATTTCTGACAGATTTCCCTTCTAGAAGTGCTCTCAAGGACGGAAGCAAACTTAGACAGATTAACGCAACCTGAGCGATGTCACACCTTAGCGGCCGGTGGCGGTATTCATAGAAGAGTTACGATCAGATCTGAGCCATCATCACTGATGGCTAATTATAGTAAGATCAAGAGAGTCGAAATGTCGCAAAGTCGTATTGCAACGGCAGTAGAAGGAAATTGGAATACAGAAGAGCAGAAAGACATAGCAGAGGTAAAAAGAAGAACAGGGAAGCTAAGGAGAGGAGTAGCAGGAAGGCTAGATGAAGGAAACATGCTTGGGAGCAAGATGGCTCAAGACCGCTATCTCTGCCTACAGCCCATCAAGAGGCTTGAGATCTGACCATCATACGAGGGAGGGTTCCCGGAGTAGGACTAGGAGAGTGGGGAGCAGTTAGCTAGTGTTCGGGAGGGGTGCTGTCTCATCATTGTGGCCTTGCTGTGTTTGGAAATTTGGAGGTTTTCTTTGTCTCACTTTCTTTGTTGTCTCTTTGCTTTGTAATCATAATAAAATACTCTAGGGCACAGAAGAGAACTCAAGCACCATACCTCCATCATCATCCCTCTCTGTTGCTCTAGAGCTTAACAGCTATTTTGAGTGACTAAGTTTCATATTTTCTAAGTGTTCTACTTTACTTTCTAAAAACCTCCTATACTTCTCCCTCGACAAGAATTCGAGCCCCAACAGACTTGGGCATTTGCTTACACTAGGAGTTAACAGCTTGCTACATGTTATTGGAGTTGGCTTCCAATGTACGGTTAGCTGAAGAAGAGCCCACACGATAGCACGGGAGTTCTAGGTAGTTCTGCTGTATCGACGGTGAGCCAGGCTACTAGACTAGGTAAGGGCAGTAGTGTCACGACGCAAGACGAACGCGTGTCTTAGAGATCCTATTCTGGTGAGATCTACCTCGAGTGGATTCTTAAGTACTTTATTATTGTTCCTTCCAGTTCTTTTGGATCGTATCCCATTATTTCCCCTATTCCCAAGCTCTCCTTTGTTATTTGATTATCTCCCTAGTACCTACTTGTTTAGTGCACAACTGTAAAACATCTTGGGGATTATTATATTTTTATTTGTTATCACCCTTGTCTCGAGATCAAATTCCCTTTGATCCTCATCAGCATAGTCACTCAAAGACAGCTAACTCTGAAGCTAGGTAAGAGTCCTGAAAGCTAAGGTGATATTCGAGTAAAGCTAGATCTAACTACACAAGCAGTCTTATATACTAAAACCGATGGTCTGTGTGCCGCAATCACATGAGCACTAACTATTAATACTACTGTCCTATTTATAAATCAACAGGCATATCAAGGCGGACTTAGGAGAGAAGGCAAGGAAAGTGTGGAAAAACATCTCACAAATACTTAGAATAGCCCTTTAGGTGGGAGCCTTACTCATGATCTAGGCTGTTCCCTAGGATATCCCCTTACATGTTTAGTACCTTTGACCTGGTGGAGACTTGTCAAGTTGTGAGCCTCTTGGTTCACAGAAAGGAACTTCAAGTAGTCACTTTTGCAAATAGAACAGACTAGGAGGAGAATACTAAGCTTTGGATATTCTATGAAGCCCTTGGCCTCTGGTCCTTTTTCCTATAGTGTAAGAAAGCTAAACTCCAAGCCAGAATAAAGCCAACTACTCTTCATTCAGCAATTAACAAAGAGAACTTGATAGAGTTCCCATTAGATTTTCTACACTACTTATACAACTATTATATAGTTTGTGCACTACTTTCCCATACCTATCATGTGACCCATCATGTGACATCATGTGATGTAATGCTGTGACTTCCTGTCATGTGACTGCAACTATGTGACACTTGTGATGTGACACTTTCCCACACTCCCTTCTATATAGTAAGTCCAAGATAAAAGAAAAAGAAAAAAAAAGAAAAGAAATCTAAATAATGACTTAGCCATTTTACCAAGTCATAACATATAGGTTGTCCTGAAGTCACATATTAAGACAACCAATGGTTAACAGTTACTTGAGAGTACCCAGCTCTCTGCAACCTACAAAAAAGAGTCCTAGTACTTGCTCATAGGTAGGATGCTTTGCTCCCCATCTATATCTTGTTAGGAAGGCAATCCTAGGTAAGTCAACCAGGAAAGACTAGAATAGTATCATAAATAGTCACTTACTGTTTGTAATGGGTACTTTAATACTTTAAAGAGTTCAAAAATGCAAAGTTAGATGAGTAACAAAAGATGTTGTTAAGTCTGAGGTCTAATCCTTAGACTATAAGTCCTTATATATATAAAAGTGATAGTTTGTGTACTAGAACAGATCATCACATGCTACTACCATTTGTTCTATATATGGTAGTGCCTTTATGCTTGAAAATGCAATAATTTAACCTTATGGAGGCTGTCCTTTATTCTAAGAAAAGAACAGATGACTATCTATGAGTAATTAATGAAGTTCATGTACAAACATTAAGGTCTTCATATCTCCACTAATATTAATTGCATCAGCATTATTTTAGGCTCATTCTGAGTAGTATCAAAAGGGCTTCTTTGATGCCTAAAAGCAAAGCATCAATCATGGCAGTTTCCAAGATATTGGTGATTTAATAAATGGTACTATAGTGGTTACCTGTTGATCTGCCTGATATCTCAGCCAATATTGATTGCCTCAAGATGTGACTGGTATCAATCAAAATGTCTTCTTAAGGGATTTTGGGTGTCATTAAGACTGTGAGAATTTTCAAAGAATTGGTGGAGATATGGCCAAATGAAGTTTATGACATGTTTAAACTTTACTTCTAAGCTCCTTTGAGCTCTAGCACTTAGAATCACATATTAGTAAGTAACTATTTGTAATAGCTTTTTTGCTTGATGAAAGTAACTATGTACTGGAGTGAACATGCAATATTGTTGGCATTGCCTGTAAGACATTCTTTGGTTCCAAATAGTAATATTACTTTAAAGTTCCTATTCCAAAGTTGTGGGTCAGCTAGTATACCTGTGCTGTATGGGATAACAGAGGTCCTTACAGAGGTTGGGGTGTATACACTAGGGTAGCCCATTAGAGGGTTGATGGTTTTCTTGCAAGGGTAAGTGTCTCCTATAAGCTTAGCATTAATGAAATAAAAAATGCAGGTATATCTTTGAAGCTATAAAAGTACTGGACTAAAGCCAGATGGAAACAACTAGATTAATGAAATGTTTGAGAAGAGATACAAGAGCATACATATCTAAAGCCAAACAAAAATGACTAGTTTTAGAGCTTACAAGGTAGATATATTATATACAAGAGTATATGATTATTTACCTAGTAATAGATGAGTCTCAGGCATCTCTATATATATTGCTAAAGAGGAAAAAAATTAATATGAATAAAAAAAGAATAAAAATAATATTTAGACTATTAGTGACTAACTTAAGATCCTAGCTCAGGGTTTAGACCAGAAGGCTCCTCAGGGTTAGAAGAGAACTTGATGGAGTCCTTGCTTGATTCCAGTACACTATATATACAATTTCTAGCTATTTGTCTTTATTATATTTACAAGTGTCCATTTTTCTCCAGTTCAATTATAGTTAATGTAATATTTGTAAGTCATAGTCGAGTTAACTCATAACACAGAGCACATTATTTGGAATACAACTAGAAATTAAGAGAAGTAATGATGAAAGGCAAGAGAACTTTCCAGAATAAACTTTATTAAGCATATACATAGAAAAGTATGGGTTATTTCATTTGGCCATATCTTTATCAATTCTTTGACAATCCTTACAGTCTCAATAGCTACAAAAAGCCCTCAGAAAGACCTTTCAATCAATACTAGTCATGTCTCAAGGCAATCAATATTGGCTGAGCTATTGAGCAAATCAGTAGGTAACTACCATGGTACCATTTATTAAATTGTCAATATCTTGGAAACTGCCATGATCTAAACTTTGGTTCTAGGCTCAGCAAAAGCCCTCTTTATACTGCTCAGAATGAGCCTAGAACAACCTCAAGGTGATTAATATTAGTAGAGACATGAAGGCCTCAATGTTTGTATATGGACTTTATTAATTACCCATAGATAGTCATCTGTTCTTTTCTTAGAACAAAGAATAGCCTCCATAAGGTTAAGTTATTGCATTTTCAAGCATAAAGGCACTACCATATGTAGAACAATAGGTAGTAGCATGTAATGATCTGTCTTAGTATACAGACTATCACAATTCTGTATATAAGGACTTTCTGTCTGAGGATTAGACCTTAGACTTAACAACTTCTTTTGTCATTGTCTAAACTTCACTTTTTTGAACTATTCAAGTATCAAATTACCCATTACAAATTAGTAAGTGACCTTTTGTGATAAGTAGTGTACAGAAAATAACAGAAACTCTATTGAGTTCTTCTTGTCAACTTGGATAAGGAGTGGAATTAAGTTGTCACAACTAAGTCCTTACATTCAATAGTTTGCAGATGTTGGAGTGAAGCATATGTTAACTGAACTCTCTATTGTTGGAAGGTAAAAAGACAAGGTCTATAACAGAATTAGAATCATATAGGTTGTCCACAAATCTAGTAGGACCAGGATTCAAAGGTGGGGAAAGCTCTAGACCTAGACTGTTAGCAATGGTAAAAAGGTCATCAGTGTGGATGAAGTGGTGTCAAAAATTAGGGTCCTAGTTACTATCTCTTATGTTAAAATCACCTGTTATGATTATCATATTGTCCAAATTAATAATATTTTGGTATAGGAAATATAGAGCAGTTTGATTGCTATCAGAATAAATGTTGATTATGAAATTAGTACTATAGTTGTTATGGAAGGCCAAAACATTGATGTCACAGTAATTGATAATATTAAGGCATAAGGTAAATCTCATTCTCAAGAGTCATTTTGTCATAGTTGTGCTATAGACCAGTAGTCACATACTGTATGGTTTACCACTACACCAAAAGGACGATGTTAGCAAGGCTACTTGCTAACGAGAGTCCAGCTATTTATATAGTTCATTTGAACAGGTATTTTGTTATACCTCCATGATACTATTTAGTAGTTACTTTTTTTGTGACACATTTGTTAACATATGTAGTGACTCTTGTATAGTTATCTTATGACATATCTTGGCAAAGGAAAAGTGTTTATTTGGGGTGGTTAGGGGTGCCATAAAGAGAGTCTCCTAAAGGATTAGTGTAAGAAAACTAAACTCCAAGCCAGAATAAAGCCAACTGCTCTTTGTTCAGCGATTAACAAGGAGAACTTGATAGAGTTCCCATTAGATTCTGTATACTATTTATACATGAAGAGTAACCCTAACCTTTTCTTTTATCCTACACTTCCCTATGAGTTACTTTTCCTCTTGCATGTTCATCAATAAGAAAATAAAAGAAAAAGAAAAAGAAAATAATAATCAGAAACTAAAAGAAAAGAAAAAGAAAAGAAATATAAATATTGACTTAGCTGTTTTTACCAAGTTATAACACCATCCTCTTTTAAGTTTCCTTGTCCTGAGGAATTTCCTACAATTTGTAGTATGAGTTGACTATGTTGTCCATATCATCGTCATCTTTTTTCGTCTATTCCTTTAGTCCTGAGTCTTTTTGCTCAATTTCTTCTTCCTCTTTGATCGTCTCCATCGTTTTCCTTTCTCTTGGTCATTTGCCCTTCCATCATCTTCAATTTCTCTCCAATCTGCCCCAATATTCTTGGTCATATCTTTTGTTTGACCACCCAAAAAGTTTTCTTGCCATGAATCTCCCTAGCAATTCTCACCTCTCAAATATTCCTTCTTCTCATTCTTGTTTTGCCATATCTTCTTGGTCTTGTCAGTATTCCTTTTCAAATTCTTCAATTGCTTCCTTTGCATTCTTCAAATTCTCTCTCTCTTCCCAGGTATTCAACTCTGCCATGAATCCCTTCTAGCATACCAAGTACTTGTCCTTCTCTCTAACTCGTCATTTATTTAAAATTCTTTCTACTTCCCATTCCTTTTCTCCTTCAATTATTACTAGAGCCAGTTACTCCTTTTTTTGTCCCTCAACTTGCCCTATATATCTATATATTCTACTAATGTTGACTACCAAGTGTATTTTTATTGTGTTAGGTAGTTCTAATTCTACTGCATTTGACAATATGATTTTCTTTATCCTGTAAGGGTCCATAAATCTCTCTGTCAACTTCTCTGTCCTTCTTCCAACTATTTGGTATTTCAGATCTTTAGTGCTTAGCATTACTAAGTCCCCTACTTTATAGTCATCAGCCTCTGCTCTCTTTCTATCCACATATTTCTTCATCTCTTCCTGCACCTTCCCTAGCACCACTTTCACTTTCTCTTGTATTTCCTTCATCTTTTCGATGAATTTTTCTGCTCCCTCATACTTCCTCTTCTTCCTCCCTTCAAATTCCATCCTTGGGTCTTGTCTGTAATTTGCCTTGAAAAGCGATGTCCTAGTACTTGAATATGTCTTATTATTGTACACAAACTCAGCCATTCCTAACTATTCTGGCCATTGTTCTTGCCTGTGGTTGATAAACATCTGCAAGTACTGCTCTAATTCTTGATTTACCCTCTCTGTCTGTTTGTTTGTTTGAGAGTGGAATGCTGTCGACAATTTACTTTTAATTCCCAACATTCTGTTCAACTCTTGTATTAGTCCTGCTGCAAACTAAGGTTCTTTATCCAAAATAATGCTTTCTGGTAACCCATATAACTTCTACATGTTATCTTTAAACAACCTTGCTAATTCTTCTGCTGATATTTTCTCTGTAGTAGGTATAAAGTGTACTATTTTTGTTAGTCTATTGACTACTACCAAGATTGAGTTGTACCCTGAGCTAAAGGCAGTTTTGTGATAAAATCTGCCAATATTGTAAGGGGACAGCTCTATTTCCATTTCTAAACTGTATAACAATGCTCTAGAGTGACCTAAGCCTGTTTAAGTATTACTAAAGTAACACTTAAACACACTAGTATAGCTCTGATCACACTGATCCTGACACAAAGAATGTAAACCTAGTATATAATGTAGAAGATTCCTTTAGGAGCCTCATTCTAATCTCTAAGGATTCTCCTGGAGTCTTGTGCTGCAGTTGCCCTTACAGATATATGTGTCCAAGGCTTTTCCAGAATTGAGTTTGGCATTAACTTTCCTGCTGGCTATTTTGTGTAGTTTCTGTTCTGCTAGCAAACATTACATCCTTCTATGTTGTTACACTGCAAGTGAATTTTCTGCGAAAGATAACATTTGATACACTTTATACCAACATATTCTTAATTAGAGTTTGCTCTAGAACCCTTTCTATAATCCTTAGAATATAATACTATATGATAAAGATACTGAACAGGTAATAATCGACCTAGAGCTTATACTGAAATCTCGAAAGGCAACTAGGATGAACTAGCATTGGGTTACTAAGAAAGTTACTAAGAGACTATGCTCTAGATCCACTTTTGACCGGACTAACTTAGAAAAATGGCAGACTTGTACTCTAGAACCAGTACTACTCAGAAAACGAACTTAGATGGATAAACTTTGTGCTTGTAAATAAGCATTGATGGCATCAGATCAATTATATTTAGATAGATGACCTCTAGAATGTAACTTGGAGATACTAGACATTTATTGGGACTTACTAACTATTTAATAGACAATCAAGGAAATCCAAATTACAAAACAGTATCAAGAGAGTGTATCACAAATGGTCACTTACTATTTGTGATGGGTGCTTGATACTTTAAATAGTTCAAAAATGTGAAGTTAGACAAGTGACAAAAGATGTTATTAAGTCTGAGGTCTAATCCTCAGACTATAAGTCCTTATATACATGAAAGTGATAGTCTGTGTACTAGGACAGATCATTATATGCTACTACCTATTGTTCTACATATGATAGTGCCTTTGTGCTAGAAATAGTGATAATATAACCATATAGAGGCTGTCCTTTGTTCTAAGAAAAGAACAGATGACTATTTATGGGTAATTAATAAAGTCCATGTACAAACATTAAGACCTTTATATCTCCATGGATACTGATTGCCTTGAGGTCATTTTAGGCTCATTCTGAGCAGTATGAAGAGGGCTTCTGATGAGCCTAGAACCAAAGCTTAGATCGTGGCAGTTTCCAAGATATTGGCGATTTAATAAACAGTACCATAGTGGTTACCAGTTGATCTGCCTAATATCTCGGCCAATACTGATTACTTCGAGGAATGACTGGTATCTATCGAAAGGTCTTTTCAAGGGCTTTCCATAGCCATTGAGACCGTGAGAATTGTCAAAGAATTGGTAGAGATATGACTGAATGAAGTTTGTAATACCCCTTTATCGAACTAAATGGCAACTTCGAGTTTGAAGTTGTGGAGGTACTTGACTCCAAACTCGATAAACAAAGGAGGGATCTCTTGCTCTATTATATATGTTGGTCTGGCTATAAAGATATGGTGGAAGAATTCTCTTGGCTCACTACCTTCAACTTAAAAAATGCTCCTAGATTGGTGGCTGACTTCTATTGATGCTATCCAAATAAACCAGGTCTTTCCCCATTATTTTTGTCCCTTTTCCCCAACCAGCCACTATGACAATTCTCAACTGACACATCCAATAACGTAAAGAGAGGAATACTATCACGACTTAGTGACATCCTGTAACATCAGAGCCTGTAATCAGTTGCTTACATTAGCAGTTGTATCTCTAGACTCTAGTAAAACTAAGTAGCATCATCAAGCCCTATCAAACTCTATATGACTCCCATACTTAGAGTACTGTACCAGTAGAGGTCTTTAGCTTCGTTATCAACTAAGTCTACTCCTAGTTCTCTGTTGATCTCCTCTGTTTCCTTTAAATAATAAAGCTCTTTGAGAACTTGCTCTGCGGTCTGTCTAGAGACCGGATCTGACAGGACATGTCATCATAAAGACAAGAGAGGGACGCATCATCAATAGGATTTTGGAATGACTTAGGACAGAAAGGAGTTAAGGAAATCCTAAAAGTTTCTTTTTTATATTTTATTCTTTGAGTTTCAGGGCTTTGTAATAACTTTAATATAGTATCTAGGGCAGGATGAAAGAAGAAAACTTCTTGGCACTTACCTCCATCATCACTGCCTCTGGAATCATGAAATGCGAAACTATTGAGTATAAGAGTTTGAAGTTAGTAGGATGTCTTGAGCAGAACACAGAATATACCCAGAACTCAATCTAGAGAGAAATAGCAGATACAACTTGGGCAGGCTTTGGAGAGGACAGCAGGCTGGGAAAGCTTGGCTAGATGCATACTTGGATTGCATCATACCTGTAAGGTTTGGTATTGGGGATGCAGACAAGAGGACAACTGAGTGTAGAGGGTCCATAAGTGATCAACTAACTGTATTTTCCAGTTGAGTCTAGTCACAGTGTGTAAAGGTTGACATCTTAGAGAGGCTATGCGACAATGATCTAGAAAGATCTTACAATCCTTTCATAACAACCAATATATATTTTACTGGAGCTACATATAATTATACTTTTCTAATTATTTATAAACCTTTATCTTTGATTATCTTCCCTCAGACCTTTAGCATACAATTGGGAGCTGGCATGTCAGTATTTTGTTTGTCCCAGTATGCAATTCTCTTTTGCATCCTTTCAATGTATTGTTTTACCTCCTTTGTTACTCCTGGCCATCAAAAATTTCTAGTGACCAATTCCACTGTTTTCCACTGCCTCCCATGACCTTCTATTGGTGTGTCGTGATATAGCCTGATGATTTCTGCTTGCAATTTATTATCTTTGGGCACATAGACCTTCCTTTCTTTATACATAACACTATCTACTTTCCTTTACTCTTTGTCTCTTAGCATTTTTACCTCTGCTTGCTTTATTTTCTCTATAACTTTTACCACTTCATCATCTTTCACTTTTGACTTTCTTATTTCCTCTAGTAGATCTACTCTGTCTACTATGATTTCTACTGCCTCAGTTCTCCTCACTTCTAACTACTCTTGTTTCACCAGCATTTCATTCTCATTATCCTTTTCTACTCCTATCTCCCAGTCTGGTCTCTTGCTCAGACTGTCTGCCTTTCCCATCTTGCTTCCTAGAACATGTTTAAGCATGAAATTAAATCTCAATAGGTATAAGGTCTATTTAGCTTGCCTTCAATTTAACTTTTGTGCTTTCATGAAATATTCAAGATTTTTGTGATCTGTCCAGATCTTGAATTTAATCATTGTCCCTTCTAGAAAGTGTCTCTATGCCTCCAAGCATCTGACTACTGCTAACATTTTTTTATCATATATTTCATAATTCCTTTTGGTATCACTTAGAGATTTTGAAATAAAAGCAACTGGTCTCTATATCTTGTCTGAGTACTTTATCAAGAGTACTTTTCCAGTTGTGTAATTAGAAGCATCTGCTTCAACCCTGAATTCTTTATCTAAATCTAGGGCTGCCAGTACTGGTTTCAACGTAAAGATCTCTTTAAGCTTGTCAAATACTCGTTGTTGTTCATTCCCCTACCGCCATTTCACATCCTTCCTGATTAATGTGTTCATTGGCCTGGCTACTCATGCAAAATCTTTGATGAACCTCCTATAGTAGTTCACAAGGCCCAGGAATTTCCTGATATCTTTTATGTTTTTTGGCTTTGGCCAATCTAACATACCATTCATCTTTTCTTTTTCTATCTCTATCCCATTTGGTCTTATTATCACTCCTAGGAACCCTATCTTTTTTACCCTTTACACACATTTTTCCAGCTTGACATACAAATCGTTTTCTTCTAATCTTCTCATATTTCTCTTCTGTCTCTGTTCTTACTAACACATCGTCTACAAATGCTATGACCTTTCCTTTGTTTATTAAATCCCTTAGAATCTTGTTCATCATCACCTGGAATGTGGCTGGTGAGTTTGTTATCCCAAAGAACATTACTGTTGATTTGAAGGATTCTACATATATTGTAAATGCTCTCTTCTGTAAGACTTTAGCCAAGATGACTTAAATCCACTTCAAGTCCAAGTTGACAAAGAGAACTCAATAGAGTTTCCATTTGATTTTCTACACCACTTATACATTTTACCTCAGTGGTTATGTACTGTCCTCCCATGGTCCTCATGTTACTTCTGTCAGATGACTACCTTGTCACATGTTGTGACTGTGACTGCTGTCATATGATACTTTCCCATGCTTCACCTTAGTAATGATCTAACTAAATAAAACAAAACAAAACAAAACAAAAAAAAAATAGAAAATAACTTAGCTATTTTGCTAAGTCATAACACCTTCCACTCATTCTCTTCCTTTATCCTTATATTATTGAATCCCCATCTTAGATCCATTTTGGTGAACACCTTTTTGCTATCCATGTTGTCGATTAAGTCTGTAATTAACAGTAGTGGATAGTTGTTTTTTACCATTTGATTATTTAGATTTTAGTAATCCATAACTATCCTCTTACTTTTATCCTTTTTGCCTACAAGGAAAACTGGCAATGTCTGAGGGGATTTCGATAGTCTGATGTATCTCTTCCTCAACTAATCTTCCATGAAATTTTAAACTTCTTCTTTCTTATTTTTGGATAAAGGGTAAATTCTTCCTTTCTGCAGTTTAAACATCTCTTTGAGATCTATGGCATGATCCCAAACTTTCCTAGTTAGCATTCTTTCTGACTTTACCTTTCCAAACACTTTCTTCCACTTCAAGAATCTTTTTGAGACCATCTCTTTAATTTTCCAGTGGTCCTCCTCAATCTCTTTTTTTCTTCCCCAATCCTCTTTATCATTTATTGTCCATCTGACAATTTTCTCTTCCTCTAATGTCACTACTCTTTTGCTTTTCTCTGCTCTCCTTAGCTTAATTCTGCCACACAGGGCTGGGCATCTCATCATTTTGACCTCTCCTGTTTCCCAATTTATTTCCAGGTTATGTGCCTGTAACCATGGTATCCCTAATATGACTTTTATTTTTCCTAAGTCACACATGTCCATTCTCATTCTTTCCACATGGCCCTTATAGTACATATTCACTTTTATCTGATGTGTAATGGCTCCCCTACTATTATTTGTTCTATCAATGTTTCTAACCATTAAAGGCCTTTCAAGTTTCTGCAGCTTTAGACCATGTTTGGCTACTATCATCCTATCTATGAACATTCCCGTTGCGCCACTATCTAAGAGTACTTTTACTATGACACCTTCATGGATATCTATCTTTTCTATTCCAACATTCAACTACACTTCTCTTAGCATTTTGAAGGTTCTCCTGACCTCCCTTTGGTTACCCCCCTCTTTTGGTATGTGTTCCAGCTCTCTTGGCCATATACTGCTTTATTGTGCTTTTCCCCCTTTGGAGCACGCCGCCTTTCCTGTACAACTACACTATTTCATCTCTTCTGTAAGGGGACACCTCTATTTCCACCCCTGAACTGCACAGCAACACTCCAGAGCAACCTAAGCCTGTTCAAGTATTACTAAAGTAATACTTAAACACACTAGTATAGCTCCAATTACATGGACTCTGACACTTAAGAATATAAACCTAGTATATAATGCAGAAAATCTCTTTATCCTAATCTCTGAGGATTCTCCTGGAGGTGAGTTGTATCATAATTACAAACTGTAATATCAATTGAGGATTCTCCTAGAGTCTTGTGCCCCAATTGCTTTTACATCTTCTAATTTTCTCCTTGATATCACCCCTTGTCCTCTATTCTCTTCTACATAACATCCCTTTTCACCATATCTTTTGCATACTAGATATGATATGACTACTTCTTGGGTGTACCATCCCAACCCTAATAAGTGTACCTCCTTTAGGACACCCTTTCTGCAATGCTCTTGTGCTCTTTGTTGTAAGACCACTACTGAACTCTTCCTCTATTTCCCTTGCTATGCTTCTTGTGGTTTGACTGCATATGCTACCTCACTTTCCTCCACTCTCCTTAATTTCCTCTCTGCCTCCTGTGCCTTTTCCCTAATAGGATGCGCCAGCTTCCCCTCTTGCTATGCCTTTTGTGGCATTATCACACACACTGCTTCTTCTTCTTTTACCCTCCTCAATCTTTTCTCTTTCCTTATTTTTTCCCATAGTAGGCACTTCCTGTACTTGCACTCCAATTCTCCACACTTGAAACACTCAACTGCTATTATCTCTTGCCTCTTAATTATCCTCTTTTCTACTCCACACTGTATCACTCTGCTCCTCAATACTTCAAACTTATTTTGGGAAGTGATGGTCCTTTTTTCTCCTTTCTTCTTATTTCTGCAGTTATGGGCCAGATGCCCAAACCCTTTGCAACTCCTGCATAAATTTTCTCTTCTTCCTTCAAGTTCTTCTCTCAGTTTGGTGAAAGCACATTTTTCTTTAAGCAAATTGCTCATCAATGAATTGTATTATTGCAGAGACATGGTGCTACATCTCTACAAGAATATGAAATAAATGTTGAGTTGTAATGATCGGCCTCATTGTCTCCAGGTGTTCTATACATGGACTGCTTCTTTGTTTCATATTACTTCATATATCTAATAGCTCAGTCAGCGTCTCACTGGTGGGGCATGTTCTTTACTCAGCAGATCTCATGTCTGCCATATGTATCCCTCACATACTCCTTATGGTACATAGGTATATATACAATAGATACTCTCCTGTATTCCCTACGCTTTACCAATTGTATCATTCCCTTCCTTTCTCTACTCTCAATTCATCCTTGAGTCTTTACTTGAGTGTTGCAACCTGAGTTACTCCTTAAGGTCATAACATGAGTCTTGCTATATAAACTATATCTACTGGGACACAAGATCTTCTCCTAGCCAGATACCTACTGCCTTACCGACTACTGTCCTAATAGTACTGTGGCTATTACTCCATGAAGGAGATCTCTACTCTAGATAGCCTTTTAGAAGTAACTGTCATTCCTCTGCATGTACCAACTCATAATAGAGTGCAGCACGAGGTTTATACTAAGAAAGATAGTAGCTAACAACACCACTTGATTACAAGGTCAGGTCTCAGTGTCAGGGACATGCAGAGCGGGAGTGAAGTGACCCGGAATGGAGTGGAGTTACTCCGGAATGGAAGGGATTTGACAACAAAAGTGGGAGAACAACCTTGGTCTCAGCTCGTGTGCTGTGCCTCGATCTGCTGTCGCGTGTGTAGTTGCGTATTTCAGAAGGACTGAATTGTTGTCAGGAATCTCAGAGAGGAGTGGTATAGATTGATAGGAGTGAGGGTAGGACAAGGAGAAGACGTAAATGACTTTAATCTATGAACTAAAGAACTAGGATGTAACTACTAGAGTACTTATACTAAGTCCGGAATAGGAGAAGTACAAGTAACTAGTCTACATCGTGATCCTATAGGAGTAGACAACAGAAGTTTAGGAGCGAAAAATTAGTAATAATATAAAATAAAAAGGAAATTATTATTATTAAATGGGTATTTTCCGTCATATGACACTCAGTAGTAATACCCAAGCTTAGTACTACACTTCTACCATCAATCCCTAACTGATTAACAAGTTCCCTTAAGCCAAGAGCCTAGCTATATATGGAGGTAGCTGGTGATTACGATGATCACCAGCTGAGGGTTGATTTAAATGAGATTAGAAATTGAGCAAGGTCCAAGGCAGACAGTGCTTATGATATAGAATCGAGTTCTAGTATAAGGAAGCTAAACTCCAAGCCAGAATAAAGCCAACTGCTCTTTGTTCAGCAATTGACAAGAAGAACTTGATAGAGTTTCCATTAGATTCTGTATATTATTTATACATAAAGAGTAACCCTAACCCTTCCTTTTATCCTGTGCTTCCCTATAAGTCACTTTTCCTCTTGCATGTTCATCAATAAGAAAATAAAAGAAAAAGAAAAAGAAAA
>Ga0153985_1000260_pt1 | contig 15311 bp, 18 predicted proteins | sample TSGA069MetaG_FD_104715 | JGI IMG/M metagenome (GOLD analysis project Ga0153985, IMG submission 104715) | Attine ant fungus gardens microbial communities from Georgia, USA - TSGA069 MetaG | ecosystem: Host-associated > Fungi > Mycelium > Unclassified | place: USA: Georgia, Alexander Wildlife...
TATCCCAAATGGCAAATATAAATTATGTTACAGGAAAAGTAATAAGCCGGTGCTTGAAAATAAGAATCCTATTATATTGCAACCGAATGCAGAATCTACGCTGACAAAGCACGATTTAAGAGGTGGTAAATATGTGTTAAAAGGGGAAAAACAACACTATTTCCTATGGATAGATCAAATCAATCAAGTGGATTTTTCATATAAAATTAATAATTAAACACATAATATTTATTTTTTATGTATAATAATCTGGTAAGGTTGGGAGGTTTTTTCTATCAAAATTAAAGTAGATATCATTGACGAAGGAGAGGAAGAACTTATCCTAAAAGTAAAATCGTTAGATGATGATTTGCTACGATTGGTTAATTCTTTGCAAGTTAAAAATGCTTTTTTGTGGGTGAATAAGGATGAGCAGCTGCATAAAGTAAGATTAAAGGATGTTTATTATTTTGAGGCTGTAGAGAAAAAGGTTTTTTTGTACACTAAAAATGAAGTCTTTGAAATCAAAGAAAAACTCTACCAGTTAGAAGAAAAATATAAGGACACACAGTATATTCGAGTCTCTAAATCAGTTATTCTTAATATTGAGAAGATTGAATTAATCAGTCCGACATTTAATGGCCGGCTGATTGTCAAGTTGAAGAACGGTGAAAAGATTTCTATCTCAAGGAACTACGTTCGGAACTTAAAAAGTCAATTAGGGATGGAGGAGTGAGTATGAATAGATGGGTTGTTATTAGAGAATTAACCATTATATTTACGTTCATATTTACCTTGAGCATCGTTTTTGCGCTTTTTACTGGTGCAAATTTGACGAATGAAAGTGTCTTTTCCATCTTGATTTTTTCATTGGTGGTAGGTGCCGGGTGCGCCATTTTCTATATTGATCCTTTAGTGGACCTTTTGGGAATATTCTGGATCCAAGTGGCTTATCTCTTTATTATTTTCACATCATTTATCGTTTGCAGTCAGCTTTTTGTTTGGAATGTTCCGCCAATGGTCATGGGATTGGCTTTTATCGTCATGATAATCGGCTTTTTTGTCGGAAAAACGATTTTATTCAGTGTTAGTGTGAAAATGACAGAACAAATGAACAAACAGCTAAAGAAAAAATTTAAAAAAAGAGATCATGAATGAATGATCCTAAAAAGAGCGACACCATAGAAGAGGTGAAAAAATGATATCTATATTACTTTTAACGAAGAACATTTTAGTGGAGCAAGAACTCCAAGCTAAATTGCAGCGATTAAACTACGAAGTATTTTGTTGTTCAAATATGTTTTATTTAATGACACAGCAGACTAAGAAATTGCCGATGATCCATTATTTCGACTAGATCATTCTTAGCGAGACGATCTCTGAAAATGAGATGATGCGCATCTTGGCTACATTGCCTGAATCAAAAATCATTTTGCGAAAGCTTGAAAAGGAACCGGAAAGGCAACTTGACGGCATCAATGGCTGGATCAGTGAAGATTCAACTCTTGAAGAATTACGTGAAACTCTTTGCCAATGGGAAAAACGCCCAGTATCGCAGGAAGTGATTCTTTCCCTTGTTGGAAATAGAATCGGTGAAGAATCAGAGATACATTCGACGGGTTCGCTTTCCTTATCGAAGCTGGAACGACGGGCATTAGAACAGCTGTATCAAGCGAATGGCAAGGTCATCTCACGAGAAGACCTATGTGAATATCTGTGGGAGGATGGTGCCACGAAGTCTCGGTTAGCCCAGCTTTCGATCCTCATCAAGAAATTAAGGATTGCTTTCAAAAAAGATGGTGTAGTCGGAGAAACAGTCCAAACCTCATGGGGAGAAGGCTACTTATTAACGAATACAGCATTGGAATATTATGAACAGGAACGTGAGCAGGAAAAGCTTGTTTCTCAGTTTAATTAGTTAAAGGAGCTGTGACAAAAATTTTGTCACAGCTCCTTTTCCGAATAAACGGTCTGTCAGCAGTATCTTCTTCTTTGCAAGCTACGCATACAGTTACTGTTAAGTTTCACTAAGCAGAACGAGCATTTGAAAATAAGCCGAAATTTCTTGAAGCTGCCCACTTCTGTCACAACCTCTTTAATTTAGTATAAAAAGAAACCGACGAGTCCAGCTAAACACATCAGCAAGATCGGATTGGGTTTAATTTTTCGCAAGAGAATTAAAGCGGCAGCGAACAATATAGCGGCTTGCCAGTCAAATTGCGAGAGTAGTTTATAGGAGAAATCAGATGACTCAAAAAAGGTCAGCATCAGAATAGTAAACCCAGCTGACATGATTAAACCCACAGAAGCTGCTTTGAGGCTTTTCAGGGCTGTAGCGACATAGCGCGATTCTTGATGCTTTTGGAAAAACTGATATAAGCTGATTGAAATGACACAACCGCCTAAAATACAACCGATGGTGGCTACGATTGCACCGACGACACCATTTATTTGCATACCTACGAATGTTGAGGTGTTGACCGCTAAGGGTCCGGGAGTCATCTGAGAAATCGTAATGATATCAGTAAAAACCTTCTCGCTTAACCAAGCTTGCTGATGAACCACCTGCTCTTGGATCAAAGGAATGATGGCGTAACCGCCGCCGATGCTGAATAAGCCGATCTTCAGAAACGTCCAAAATAAGTGCATCGTTAAGCCTCCTTCGTTTGCTGGTAATACGTATGAATGAGACACAGTCCGACACTGAGCTCCAAAATATAGATAACATTCAGATTGAAAAAGACATTTGTAATAAAGGCAAAAGGAACCAGCGCGTTTAGTAATTTAGAATGTTCTTGGCGGATCAGCTGATACATATCGATGACAATGTCGATGATCAAGGCCGTTACACAAGCTTGCATTCCTTTTAAAACCGCCATGATCGTTTGATTTGCGGCAAAGGCCGCATACCAATTAGAGATCAATCCCAAGATTACTAAAGGCGGAAGGATCGAACAAATGACACTGATAAGTACGCCAAGCATGCCTGCGACTTTTTTTCCGGCGAGGACACTTAAGTTAATAGCAATAGCACCGGGTGAGGATTGAGCGACCGCCGCCATCTCCATTAATTCATCATTTGTAAATAAGGCTCTCTTTTCTACATAATATTTACGAATCATCGGAACAACGACGTAACCGCCGCCGAAAGTAAACGTACTGATAAATAAATTTACTCCTGCTAACCAAGAATAAAATTTCAATTTTGTCATGAAACCAACCTTTCTGTTTGTTCTCTCTCTAGTATAAAGATTGGTTTGCTATGTGTGAAATGATATTATAAGCATGTATACATGAATTCAATTCATGGGAAAGGGGAAACGATGAATTTTAAGCAATGCATTATTTTTCGTGAAATCGCGAAAACAACTAATTTTACGAAGGCAGCGAATAATTTGTATCTCACCCAATCGGCTGTTTCGCATGCGATCAAAGATCTAGAGGAGGAAGCGGGCACACAATTTTTTGAGCGGCTTCACCGCAGTGTGAAATTGACTCCTGCCGGTGAATTATTTTTACGCGAGATCCAACCGATTATCGAAGAATTTGAAATGGTAGAAGCGCATTTACCCAATTTAGAAAAGCAGCCACCTATAAAAATTGCCTCCTGTATCACTTATGCGCAAACTGAATTGCCGCAATTGCTGCGGCGATTTACTGAGAGCTATCCAGAGGCGAGCTTTAATGTCCAAGTCTTTCCAGCATCGGATTCCCTTAACCGTTTAGCAACTGGCGAGGTGGATATAGCCTTTATTGAGGGGCATGTCCTGCAGCCGTCTTTCAAAGCAAAACGAATTGCCGATTATCGTTTGTGTGTGGTGGCCGCCTCTGATGCAGCGGATGCAACACTCAGCCTGACTGAACTGTTGCAACGTCCGCTTTTGCTGCGGGAACGTGGAAGCGCCGTCCGTGAAGCTTTTGAATCAGTTGCTGTTTTAAAAGGGTTCCAAGTTTTTCCAATGTGGGAGAGTATTGACTCACAGGCTTTGGTTTCGGGGGTTAAGGCAGGATTTGGCTTGTCCGTTCTACCTTATCGGCTGGTTAAGGAAGAAATCTTACAAGGCAGATTAAAAGAAATCAAGATTGATGAATGGCAATTAACGAATGACATTACTGTTTTAGCCCGAAAAAGCCGTTATCAATCACAACTGCTATCTGATTTTTGGGAAATGCTGCATCCGATAGCGTAAATGACAAAGCAAGTTTATTTAAAAGACTTTCGAAAAAAGATACTATATATTAAACTATTTAATAGAAAGGGGGTTTTGGTTATGAAAACAACTGCTGAATTAAAGGCAGAAGCGAAGAGTGCACTGAGAGGGAAGTGGGGACAAGCGGTTATTTTGAATTTGATCCCAACGTTATTAACGGTAGCTGTAATGTTCTTTGTCGTATTATCTGGTGTAATCTGGTTCTTTATCCATGGATCAGGTGACGGCATGATTTCTTCCGTTTCAGAGTACCAGCAAACGAATGCCAGCGGCGGAGGAACAAGTTTGGTTTCTTCGATCATCAGCGCATTATTTATGAGCGGGATTTCTTGGACCTATTTAGATTTGATAAGAGGCGAACGGACACATATCGAACCGTTGAAAGATGCGTTTCGCGGATTTCAAGGCGTATTTTTAGGCGGTGTCGTTCTATTAGCACTATTTACTAATATCTTTACTACTTTGTGGACATTGCTGTTTGTCATTCCTGGAATTGTAAAGGCGTATGCTTACTCTCAAAGCTATTTCATCTATTATGATCAAATCCAGCAAACAGGTGAAAAACCGAAAGTCTTGGATACGATCACGGCGAGCCGTCGTTTAATGGCTGGTCATAAGGGACGTTTGTTCTGGCTGGACATCACATTTATCGGCTGGTACATCTTGACTGGATTGACCTTCGGAATAGCCTACTTATGGGTAGCGCCGTATGTCTCTGCTACGAAAGCAGCGTTCTACGAAGATTTACAAGCGAATATCTAAAAAGTCGTCTGGACCTGATGAAGATTGGGCCAGACGTTTTTTTATGCGAATTTTTTCTTGTTTTGCAGGGATAATAAAATTGGCAAGAGCTCTGTTTCAAAATTCGTATTTAAAATATTCAGCAAGTAATAGGAACTACTTTGCGAAGGAAGCAATTCTTCAAAGGTAGTAATAAATAGATCGATTTTATCCCCCGATTGCGGTTGAAAAACAATCTCAATAAAATTCAGGCTTTGCAAAAATTTGATAATGTGCTGCAGATATAGATAGTTCGGAATCGATAAGAGACCGATACGAATTTTTTGATCGTTTACGATAAAGAACGGCAGCAGATTCAGACAGAGTGTTTTAGACAAGGAATCAATAACAGTGGCTAACCACTCTAGCTTTCTGCGGCGGCTTAATTTTCTGATCGCCTTTTTTACATCTGGATAGAGCTCACGGTATAACTCTGATTGCAAAAATTTTTCTTTGTTTCCGGTCTCAAAAAGCAGCGGAATTTTTTTCTTTTGAATCGAGTAGCCTAAAAAGGTCCGGGCAATGTTGTTCAGCAAAATTTTTTCTTCTTGCTCTCCTAAAATATTCCGCAACAAATCCTTTGAACAATAGCGATGAAAACTATCGATAGCTAAGCACAAGGGATCGCGTTCCTCGACGTTTTTCGCGTAATAAAGTGTTAAAGGGTTGATTTTGTGCGGGTCCTTTTTAACGCAATAAGGGTAGTAGTAGAACAAATAATTGAAAAATTCAACATTCCTCCTGATTTGGATTGGCGACTCTAAGATATTGGAAAGGTAGACTTCCAGTAGCGGTGTCGTCTGAGAAAATAATAGGTCATCGAAAGGCGCTTCATTCAAATACTTCTTCTGATCATTTCGCAAACGACAGATACACAGCATCAAACGAATCAATTTAGGATGAACATGCAAAGGGAAGACAGACAAGAGATCTCTGAGCAGATTGTCTTCGGCGGTAAAATCGAGTGTGCATTTTACTAAGTCTTCACCTAATGAAGCAGACCAAAAGGCTTTGATATAGAATAAACGAATCACGGCCTCGTGCCCAGTTAATTCCATCTTTGAAAAATTAAGGTGAAGATTGCATTCCGCTAGATAATCGATCAATGGATGCATTCTGCGTAAAATCGTTGATTCGCTGACAAAAATTTCTTTGCTGAAATCTGATAGGCTTTTTTCGGGATGGAATAGGGAAGTAAAGATAAATTGATAGGGAACAGAGTTCTTGACTTGTGAGATCAAAAAGCGATTCGAACGGCTAGGATCGCTTTTCCAATAGATTTTTGAAGTCTCGATAAATAGCGGCGCTTCCTTAAGTTCGATAAGAGAGTCATTGAGTTCTCGCAGCATTTGCAAAAAAGGCTGATAGTTGTAGTCGAACTTGTGGCTGAGCGTGTGGACAGAGTATTCGCCTTCAGGATAATCTTCCATCAGCTTGAAAAACTGGATCTTTTTCCGCTGCTGATTCGTCAAGAACAGTTCTCTAAACATAAGGTTCACGCCTTTCTATGGAAATTCAGTATTCCGAACAAAAATGATTTTAAATAGAACTAAAGTTATTTATAAGTTTATTTTAGCATAGCGAAATTTGCTAATTCTTAATGAAAATCACTTATTGACTTTGAAAATTCGTCAATTAATGGTGAATATTGATCGGTTTTTGAAAAATCGCTTTTCTATCAAGTGTTTTTCCTTAAGAAACGTCATTGAGATTCTTTGAATGTTCGTTTTTCAATCATAAACACCAAAAATATTATGATTCATTCAAATTCTGGGCAGTTATTTTTCCCTTAAATTTCTAAGCGAATGAAGACAGAAAAGCTTTGAGAAAAGGAATGATCTGATTGTCAAAAAAGGGAGAACAAGACGTGACTTCATAAAAAGAACTTTCAGATGCAATTCTGATTTATTCGATGAGACACAAATACGAACATAGACGACTTTGGGAGAGATAAGGGAACATTCATAGTAATCTACTGGAAACCACTTTGATGCCCTCTTTTTTTCAGCTATACTAAAACTAATTTAATGAAAAGGACGGTGCAGTTGATGATTGATCATTTGAGTATTGGTGTGTCTGATTTAGCGAAAAGTAAGGCGTTTTATGAGGAAGCACTAAGACCATTAGGCTATCGAGTAAAAATTGAGATGGATCATGGTGTTTGCTTTGGCGGGGATGGCGGAGATCTTTGGATCGTAAAAAGTGACCCAAGTAAGATTCATTTGGCGTTTAGTGCGCAGGATCGAGCAACGGTCGATCAGTTTTACGAAGCAGCGTTAAACGCTGGCGGTGTTGATAATGGTGCCCCAGGGGTGCGTCCTCATTATCACGAGAATTATTATGGCACGTTTATTTTCGATCCAGACGGCTATAATATCGAAGCGGTTTGTCATAAAGCGGTTTAAGATGAGAGCTGGCTGAAAGGTCAGCTCTTTTTTGTTATGATGGGAACGATAGATAAAAGGTGGTGCGGCAACGATGAAAAAATCTCAATGGTACAGCGACCAGTGGGGAAAAACGACGCGTGATGATCAGATGCTGTTTTTGCTACTGACAGTGGGCGTCTTTCAAGCAGGGTTAAGTTGGCAGGCAGCAGCTAGTAAGCGGGAAGCCTTTGAAAGAAATTTTTGCGGAATGGATTTTCGCAAGGTAGCGGCTTTTTTTCCAGAAGATATCGAACAGATCGCGAAAGACCCTGAAATGATTCGCAACCCGCGAAAAATCAAAGCGGTGGTACAAAATGCGCGAGCAATCGTTATGCTTTTAGAAGATTATGATAGCTTTGCTGATTATCTTTGGGATTTTGTGGGTGGTGTACCTGTCATTCGTGAGTATGAGTTGGCGGAGGAAGTTCCCAACACATTGCCAGAGGCTACAGTGATTGCTAAAGATATGAAAAAGCGCGGGTTTACCTTTGTTGGTCCCGTAGTTACCTGCATGTTTCTAAAAGCTGCGGGAATCATTCAAGATCGAGTATGGGATTCAGAATAGCTATTCCAAAATCCCATTGCATGTGTCCCGTAGTTACTATTTTCTGTTCGTTCAAAGAGGATTTAAATAAGTAAAGCAAAGAAATTAGGGAATTTCCTAATTCTTTGCTTTTTTTGTATTAAATCAATCTATAAAACGCATAAAAATCACTATAAAAACATAATTAGAATATAATTGAATTATTTTAAGTGAATTAACACGAGGGAATCGATAAAATAATGTTATAATAAATACTGAGTTTTAAAATGTTTCTATTGGGAGGAAAAAAATGAATAAATTCGTAAAAATCAAAAAAGCAAATCGTTGGTTATCTGTAGTTGCTGCAGGAACCGTATTGATTAGCGCACTTCCTGTTCATGTTTTAGCAGAGGAAAGTACGACAACATCAAATATAGAAGGTACTATTCATACCACGGATTCCTCAGTTAAGACAAGTACAACAGGTACTACTGAAAATAGTTCAGCGGGAACCAAGTCTTCAAAAGAAAAAGCGAGCATACCAACATCAAAAGCGGCAGCGGTTGAAACGTGGATGCCAGATGCTAATTTGAGGAATGCTATAGCGACCTATCTTAGCACGAATACGAGTAAGGTGAATCCGGAAGACATTACCAAAGAACTAGTGGCGAGTTTGAATGGTCTAAACTTTACTTTGTACTCACTGGGGATTCCTGTGGGAACTGTGGTAGATTTCACGGGTCTTGAGTATGCAGGGGAGTTCGTGAATTTTGATAGTAGTACAATCGTAGCAACGAATGTCCCTGATATTCGAGTAGCAGTCGGTGGTTCCGTAGTGGCGTGTCCTGATGTCTTACCACATATTAAAGTCAATGGCAGATTAAAGGATTTAACGATCGGAAGAAGATACATTGAAGGTGTTTCAGCAGCGGATTTATCAACTGTTTCAGCAGATATTAACCGTTTAAACCCAACGGACTATCTGGGCATCTTCTCATCAGATATGACGGATTTCTCATCATTAGGTATCAATACCGATACAAGGAACGGCGTTTTCAGTAGTTCAAATTACAACTACTTAACCCCTTTAGAACTTCCTCAATTGACGATTATTGAGGGGCAAGAAGGGGAAATTACGTATTCACAAGATGTTGTCAAAGCAGTAGATGGTTCACCACTGCTTTCGAAAAAGGTCTATATTAATAATCCGCTTCGTGCAACTTTCTATGATAAAGACATGAATACGGTTAGTGTTGCGTCTGATTCATGGGAATTAACAGATGAAGGTATTTCGTTTAGTCAAATACCTGCTGATGTTTCTTACATCCAGTTTGAATATGCACAAACACCGATACGTTCAATAGCATACGAGACTTATTTATTGACTGTCAGAATTCCAGTCGTACGGGCCACAGTCGCACAGGATGTGACAGTCAAATATTTAAATGAAGATGATCAAGAAGTCCTTACCGCTAAAACAATTGGCGGGTTTGTGGGCAATGATTATAATGCAGCCACTTCAGAGTATAAATTTGATACGATTGACGGTTATGAGTTAGACACGGCAAAATTGCCAAGTAATACTGCTGGTAAACTTAGCGGACAAGCACAAGAAGTGGTTTATCGTTATAAAAAACGTGCTGCGGCTGATGTAACTGTTCAGTATGTGGATGAAAGCAATCAAGAGATTCAAACGTCTGAAATAATTAGCGGTAAGGTCGGAGATAGTTATGACGCAACGACTGCCAAATACAAATTGGACACAATCAATGATTATGTTTTAGATAAAAGTAAGCTGCCGGCAAACGCTAAGGGCAGTCTAGACGACACAGCCAAAACCGTCGTTTACTCTTATAAGAAAAAAGCAGTACCAGTAACAAGTAAAGTAACAGTGAGTTATGTTGACGAGGCTGGTAAAGAAATCCGTGCTGCGAAAGTAATCGGCGGTGAAGTAAATGATGAGTACGACGCGACAACAGCAGAATATAAATTAGCTAAGATCGATGGGTATGTTTTAGATGAAAGCAAACTGCCGACGAATGGCAAAGGAATACTTGCTGCAACCGATCAAACCGTCGTTTATCATTATAAAAAGGCGGCTGCCACAGTAACGAGCCAAGTAACGGTGAATTATGTTGACGAGGCTGGCAAAGAAATCCGTGATGCCAAAACATTGACTGGCGAAGTCGGCGATGCATACGATGCAACCACTGCGGAGTATAAATTGGCTAAAATTGACAACTATCAATTGGATGAAGAGAAATTGCCAGATAATGGTAAGGGTCAGTTCGCTGAAAAGGATCAAGCAGTTACTTATGTGTATCAAAAAGTGACCACGTCAGCTAATCGCTCAAGCAGTTCGACTTCTTACGGCAGAAGTTCGATCGCTACAAGAGGAAGCTCAACGAGTCAAAAGAATCTGCCTAAGACAGGTGAAAATAATCTGGCAGCAAACGTGTTGACGATAGTAGGAACAGTGATTGTTGTTTCTGCTTTGATGGTTTTAGTGAGAAAAAGAAAAGCTTAAATTATTTAGAATAGTCAAAAAGCAAAGAGTTGGGAAGACCCGTCGCTCTTTGCTTTTTTTGTGTACTATTCTTTTGCAGAAGTAAGTTAGACACTCTCGATACCGATTATGCCATTTCGATACATTTCATCAATCAGCTTTTTGTCTGTCTGATTATCAGTAATCAGCAGATCAATCTGATCAATTGGCAGGAAAGTATATAATGCGCGTCGTCCGATTTTTGTATGATCGGTAACGACGATTTTTTTTGCTGCCGCATCGATCATATTTTTTTTAGTAGCAATCAGCAATTCATTGAAATGGGTCAGGCCTTTTTCGACATTAAGAGCAGGTGTCGCGATAAAGGCCTTATCGACACTCAACTGCTGCAAGGATTCGTTGGCGATCTGTCCATTCAGCATGAAGCTGTCATGGAAAAGCGTTCCTCCGGTCACAATGGTCGTGATGTTCCGATTGGAGCGCAGAACAGAAGCGATATTCACGTCATTAGTAATAATCGTGATGTCTTGCAGATGGGGCATGTCATTTAATGTTTTTGCGATTTCTAAAGTAGTGGTTCCAGAATCTAAAATGATTGCTTCACCGCTCTTTATATATTTGGCTGCATATTTTCCGATCCGTGTTTTTTCGATCATATTTTCGGTAGCGCGATCTTCGAAGACTGGTTCGTCGTGTTTGATACTGGCGGGAACTACCCCTCCGTGAATTCTCACAACGAGTCCCTGCGACTCTAATTCGTCTAGATCTCTTCGGATCGTTGTTTCATGGACCTGAAAAATTTCAGATAGCTGGGATACAGAAATAAACTGTTTACTTTCAATTGCTTCTAATAATTTTATTCTTCGCTCTCCTGTTAGCATGTCACTTCACCCTCTCGCTTTCTAAGCGGATGTATGATTACTCATCACTTTTAAAAGACGTTATCATCTTTCAGTCTAGGGAAAATAAGCGGAAGTGTCAATACATACAGATGCATATCGAGCGTTAACGAGTATTTTCGAGCTTATATTTTAGTAAAACTTATAATAGGCGAATTCAACAAAAATTGACGAGGCAGAATTAGATAAATTGTAAAGAAAATTGTTTTTTTATCTCTATGTGAGGATGGTCTATTTAGCGAAATAGAATGAAAGTGATTGATATTTTAAAATTAAAGCGTTTACAAATGAGTTTCACGATGCTACACTCGTAAACGAGCAGTAAAGAGTAATAATGAGCGCTCGTAAATGAGGAGGAATTAAGATGGAACAATCGGTTGATTCAAGAGTATTCAGTCTTGTTGAACCAGGGGTAATTGAAGAAGTTCATAAAACGAGAGAAATTCCAGAAAAATGGGTAGCGGTGGAACCAACATATGCAAGTATTTGTCATGCGGATTTAAGATATTTTGCTGGCCTTCGCAGACCAGAGGCGTTAGCAAAAAAATTGCCGATGGCTTTATTGCATGAAGGGATCGGCGTTGTAAAGGAAACACGTTCTGAAAAATTTTCAGTCGGAGATCGTGTCGTCGTTGTTCCTAATATACCGGGACAGATTTTACATCCAGAGATCGATCAAAAACCAGATGTCCCTGGAAATTATTCAAAAGGAAATGCTTTTTTAGGCAGCGGCTATGATGGAATGGCACAGAGTCGTTTGGTCCATCCAGAAGAATGTCTGGTCCGGATTACTGACGAGATTCCAAATGAGATCGCTGTGTTGGCGGAATTGTCTTCCGTTTCTCATCATGCGATCAGTCATGTGGAGGACAAATTGAAAAAGACAGGAACTCGAGTAGCTCTTTTTGGGGATGGTCCTGTGGGGTACTTTACCGCAGTCATGTTGAAATATTTGTACGGTGTAGATGCGGAACGATTTGTTGTTTTTGGCGCGGCGGATGATAAGCTTGCCCATTTTGATTTTGCTCGAACAGAGAATGTCTTAACGTATGATTTTGCTCATTCAAAAGAAAAATTTGACGTTTTGATTGAATGTACCGGCGGAAAATTTAGCGAGAGTGCGTTAAATCAAGCAATCGAGATTGCTGATTCATTGGCGGATATTATTTTTATGGGTGTTACAGAGGAATTAGTTCCAATCGATACGCGAGATATTTTGGAAAAGGGAATCACTGCTCATGGCAGCAGCCGGTCGTCTACGCATGATTTTGAGGCGGTTGTCGCTGGAATGGAAAAACCGGAATATCGAGCTGCTTTGAGCAAAATCTTGCCGGAACAAATTGTTGAGATCTCAACGGGTGAGGATTTCAGAAAAGTGATGGAGAAATTTGTTAAGAACCCAGGTTGGAACAAAACGGTGATGCATTTCAATTGGTAGTTGCAGGTAAAAAAAAGACGAGGTGGAGACAGTGACAGGAATATTGATTGTTACTCATGGTGAGATGGCAGCCGGGATTATGGACAGTTTAAGTCTGATTATGGGGGAGCAAGAGCAGTATCAAACATTAGGGTTAAAACATGGGGATGATATCGTTGAATTTAGTGAAAAAATTCAGGCGGGAATTTGCCAGCTAGATCAAGGCGACGGTGTCTTAGTTCTAGTCGATTTGTTTTCAGCAAGTCCCTATAACCAAGCAGCGCTATGTTTTAACAAATTGAAGGACCACAGTTATCGGCTGATTTCGGGAGTGAACTTACCAATGATCATCGAAGCCTTCAATCAACGAATGATCGGGTCCGATTTAGAAACGATGTATCAAGCAGCGATGGCGGCAGGAAAAGACGGTATCAAGGAATTTTTGGAAGAAATGGCAAAATTAGAGAAAAACACGCGTGTATAGCTTTTTACTATCAGAAAAACGGAAACATATTGAAGAAGGAGTGCATAGAAATGGGAGAAATCGTTTTAGCAAGAATCGATGATCGTTTGATCCACGGGCAGGTAATGACGGCCTGGCTGCAATTTACTGGAGGGAACCATATCGTTATCGTGGATGACGCGACGGCTGGCGACGAGTTTACTAAATCAATCATGTCGATGGCGGTGCCGAATGGAATCAAGCTGTCGATTTTGGGCGTCGCAGATGGGGCGAAGCTTTTGGCGAATATACCTGACGGCCACAAGGTCATTGTGTTGGCGAAGGAACCTCAAACCTATTGGCAGCTGATCGAAAACGGTGTGAGCTTTGATGAGATCATTATCGGCGGGATGGGCGCACGAAAAGACCGGAAAACATTTTATAAAAATATCTCTGCATCGGAAGAAGAAAAAGAAACCTTCAGAAACATTGTCAGCAAAAATGTAAAAATGAAGATCCATGTTATTCTAGATCAAGGTTCGCAAGCAATTGAAGGATTGCTATAAAAATAATTAATGAGGAAGTGGAGAAATGAAAATTAGTCTAATCCAAGCAGTTTTAATCGGCGTTGTTTATTATCTTGGAATCAATGGAACGCCGTGGCTTTCATTAGTCGGGACGCATGGCTGGATGCGTCCATTAGTGAACGGGACCGTAGTCGGGTTGATTTTGGGCGATCCGGTTCAAGGCTGTATCATCGGAGCGGCCATTAACCTGCCGTATTTAGCCTTTATCTCAGCCGGCGGAACTGTCGCGATGGACCCGGCACTTGCAGGGACTCTTGGAACCGCTTTAGCAATGGCAGCGAAGGTTGAACCCGCAGTCGCAGTTACATTAGCTGTACCGATCGGGTTGTTAGGAACTTTGATTTGGGTAGCCCATATGACGGTGGATATCACTTTTGTCCATATGGCTGATAGAGCAGCTGAAGAAGGAAAAATCGATCGAATCAATTGGCTTCATATTGTTCCACCGCAATTATTTTTACTTTTGATTACTGTTGTACCTGTTGCGTTAGCTGCTTACTTGGGCGCCGACGCAGTGGAAGGGATCGTTGATGCGTTGAGTGGTCGTCCGTTAGATGTTCTTTCGGCTATTGGCGGTATTTTACCGGCATTGGGGATCGCGATGAACTTGCGCGCGATGAATGGTAAAGGAACATTACTGTTCTTTACGTTTGGCTTCATGTTGGCGACTTATTCTGGTCTGCCTTCCGTACCGATCGCTGTATTTGCGGGAATCATCGGGTATGTCTTTACAGAATTATATTTGAAAGATAAGAATGGAGGCCTAGCCTAATGGAACAGACTGCAGAAATAAAAAAAGAAAAGTTATTAACGAAAAAGGACGTTGTCAAAGCGTTCTGGCGCTGGACATTCTTTTCTCATGCGAACTACAACTATGAACGGCTGCAGGCTACGGGTGTCGTCCATGCTTTTAGTCCGATTCTGAAGAAATTATATGGAAAAGACGAAGATGAAATGAAATCTGCGTTGGAACGACATATGCAGTTTTTCAATACGGAGCCTTCATTTGGCGGTCCGATCTTAGCGATGACCATTGCGATGGAGGAAGAGCGGGCGCAAGGGGCAGACATTAATGATCAGACCATCAACGGTTTGAAAACTGGATTGATGGGGCCGCTGGCAGGGATCGGTGATACCTTATGGCAAGGAACTTTGATCCCAATCTTACTTTCGTTCACACTGCCTTTCGGAGCTAAAGGGAACATTTTTATGGGGCCGGTTTTATTCTTCGCGCTTCATTGGATCATTATGACCGTCATCGCGTATTTCTTGTGGATTCAAGGGTATGAGCAAGGGAAAGAAGGCATTCAAAAGATGATGGCAGGCGGCCGTTTGTCTTACATCATGACCTTCTCGCAAACCTTGGGGGCGATCGTTATTGGTTCGCTGGCTGCGAACTTTGTTAAGATCGCCACACCGTTAAGAAGCTGTCTTCATGAACTCGTCTTGTGATAAAATTAAGTCAAAAAAGAGGAACAAATAATGGCTTATCCATCTGATTTAACAGACAAACAATGGCATAAAATTGAACATTTCTTTGA
>Ga0153985_1000261_pt1 | contig 15253 bp, 17 predicted proteins | sample TSGA069MetaG_FD_104715 | JGI IMG/M metagenome (GOLD analysis project Ga0153985, IMG submission 104715) | Attine ant fungus gardens microbial communities from Georgia, USA - TSGA069 MetaG | ecosystem: Host-associated > Fungi > Mycelium > Unclassified | place: USA: Georgia, Alexander Wildlife...
ATATGAAAAGAATCTATGAATCAGTAATAAAAAACCACTTGCATAGAACACAAAATGATATAAAATTTTTATATATAGGCTAAGTAAATAAACTTACTAATTCGAATTAATTTTTTCTATTTTTTCTTAATTATTCTCATAATATTTGGCAAATCATCCCATATATGGCGTATTTGGTATGGAGGCTATATATTAGTTTCTCTTAATTTTCCAAGCAGTTGAATTGTAGATTTATAAGTATCTTCATTATAATTAAACCCAAGCTTGGTAGAATATTGAGAATGCCATGATGCTAAATACTGCCATGCAATAGCTTGTAATTTTTGAGAAGGACAAGTTAAAGTAAATAGAATATTCTTAAGACTATCTAAAGTACCATAATTTACCAATACTTTTATTACAGCTTTTTGTAGCTTAAAATTATCGCTTCTTAGTAATTTCTCCAATTCAGGTCTCAAATAACTATATCCGGATTGCAAAATAGAAAAACAAGTATATCTAACCTTTGTGTTACTATCCTGTAATCCCAATAAATATAAATTATCTATCTCTTTTACTTTTAACCGATTTAACCCATATAAAACAGCAGCTCTGATTTCTGCAATTGGATGATTTATAAAAGTTTTAATTAAAGATATATCTTCTTGCGTTGCAGTTTCAACAAACCCCACAATAACGCTTGTCTTAGCTTTATTTCCCTGATCAAATAATTTTTTACGATATTTATCTGCATAATTATTATCGCCATGTGAGCTTAGAGTAAATCTTGCGTACTCTCTTATATATCTTACATTATCAAAAATTGCTGCTTCGTAAAATTCTTTATACTCTAAAAAATCTTTTTTAGGAATGCTTTTTAGTGCAGTATAACGTACACGAATAGCGGTATCATTTAGTAAAACACTTATCCTATTTTTATAATTCTGATTATCAGGTAGATGAGCTGCAGCCCATTGCCTAATTCCGGGGGCATAATCATTTATGGCTTTATCAATAAGTATATCATCCTTAATAATCTCTTCAGAAAGCACTTTCCAACAAAAAAGTCTCACTTCATAAGATGCTTCTCGCATTATTATTAGCAATTTTTTCTTATTTTTAGGGCTATTAATATGTTTAAAAATTTTACTTTGAACTTCTTTTAAATTAATACGCTTCGTTTTTCCTAACCAATCAATTAAAGTATGATATTTGATTAAACCCATAACAGAAATATTAGGCAAAATTTCTGCTAATATTTCATTTGCTTTAGTCCGAATGTTAGGAACCCAGTCATTTAAACGAAGAAGAATATACGGTAATATTTCAGGGGTAGAAAGTTCTGCAAGATAGTTTAGTGCTTCTTCACGTATATATCCGCTATGATTAAGAGAAGCTATTCCATATAAATGAGCTGCTTCTTCCGGTATAAAACGTACAAAACTCTTGAGCTTTTCTTTACTGAATATATTATCAGGCTCATAATAATAGTAATAAGAAGAAATGGTAGAATAGCTAGCATATAAATTATGCCATGCCACCTCTTGCTTAGTAAGAAGCTTTCTAATCACTGATGCTGTTTTTTGTGAGATTTTATGATTATCGGAAAACACATGATATATAATGTATTGTACATTATAAGGACTACCAAGCTCACCAATTTGATCAAGAGCATTAAGATGATCTCGTACTTTTATTTTTCCAAAAAAACTAGGCTTTGTATTTAATATCTGTAGTTGCTGATGTATTATTTGTGAACTCATAAACTTTTATAACCACTTCTTCTTTTTAAAGTATTTATAGGTTATGGCTGTAGATACTATCATTAAAAATAAGGCTATAGGGTAACCGTAAGGTGACTGAAGTTCGGGCATTGTAGTAAAGTTCATACCATAAATACTAGCTATTAAGGTGGGCGGTAAGAAAAATATAGTTACTAGTGAAAATATTTTAAACATATTATTCTGTTCTATAGCAATCATACCTAAAGCCGCGTCCAAGGTTCTTGCTATTTCACTAGATATAAATTGTGAAAAATTAATAATAGAATCTACGTCTCTAAGTAAGGTATCTAATAAATCTTTAGATGCTTTATTTTGGCTTATTTGCGGGGCTTTTAGAATATATTGAATAGCCATAGTCAAAGAAAATAAACACTCTCTACTTTTAGAAAGCAAATCACCTTTTTGTCCTATTTTTTTTAATATTCTTTTATGATCTATTCGTAAATCATTTAAATTATTATCAAGTATTAAACGCCCATAATCGTCAATATCCATACTAACTGATTGTACAACATTTGATAATTTTGTTACCATATTACGAAGCAGCATAAACAAAACATGCTCTGCATTATATTTATAGTTCAGCTGCTTAGCAAATTTGGTTACACAATCATTGAAGGATATTAATTCCACATAACGAACAGTAATCAGATAGTTTTTGTGTAAAATAAATACTATAGAGTGCGTTTCCGGAAATTTCTTTTCTGGATTAACTAGTTCCGTGAGGGTTAGATATAGTGCATCATTCTCGGTATATAATCTTTCGGAAATTTCAATTTGCGATATATCTATTAATGTCGGTATTTCTATATTTAATGAATTCTTTATTTTTTCTCTTTCTTCATCGTTAACGTTAAATAGATCAACCCATAGCGTCGATTCATTAATTATATAATCCTCTTTTTTTACTATAGCATTATTTTCTTTCAGGTATGTGGTAATCATATAGCTTATAACTTCAAATATATTTTTGTTGAGATTAACAAAATTCAGCCTTTAAAGCAACTTAAAGCTTTTATAATTCCCGGTAGTTTTTCAAGTTAATTTACAATATAATACATATCATTTCTAAATTTATCAATGTCATGAATACAAAGTTTAAGAAAGCTAACAATAAAGAAATTCATATTTTAAGCAGAGGAGTAGTAATTGATAGAGATTATATATTACTATGTAAAAGCAGAAATTTAGAACAAAATTTTTATTTTTTACCTGGTGGTCATATAGAATATAAAGAAAGTGCACAAGTTGCATTACTGCGTGAATTATTGGAAGAAGCAAATATTAAGGGCAATATAAAAAGGTTTTTAGGAGTTTTTGAATGTGTTTTTGAGCCGGCACGGGACAATAAAGTATGCCATACCCACGAATATAATTTAATTTTTGAAGTACAAGCCGAAAATATAACTTGCGAAGGTCAAGTAATATCTTCTGAAACACATATTGAATTTGCTTGGGTAAAATTATCGGAGTTGGAAAATATTGATTTATGCCCCGAAATCTTTATAAAACTTATACCAAAATGGCTAGAGATGAATATAAATCAAGAATTTAAAAGCAATATAGTATGAATGAAATAAATATACGCAATTTAACAGTTGATAACATATCAGCTATTCTACCGTTAATGTCACAACTTGGTTATCCATCTAGCGTAGAAGAATTAACAGCTCGTTTTAGCAATTTTATAAGTATTAATGGATATGGTGTTGCAGTAGCTAGCTTAAATAACAACATAGTAGGACTTATTGCCTGGTCTAAATCTGTATTATTTGTCTTAGACAAAACTAGGATTCATGTTGAAGCTTTGATTATTGACGAAAATTATCGAGGACAGAAAATCGGCAAAAAGCTTGTAGAATATTTAGAAGAAATTGCAAAAAAATATAGCCCTGTGCTTGTTGATCTTACCTCCGGCTACCACCGAGCCAAAGACGGTACGCATGCATTCTATGAAAATTTAGGCTATAAGTCCGGTGAATCAGCCGGAGCATATTTTAGGAAAGAGTTATGAATATATGAAATATTTAAACTTCATAATAAGATCAAAAACCTTATTCATGAGTGTTCTCAGAAAAACTTAGAATTTGAAGTTTTATTTAAGCATATCAAAAACTAATTGGTTAACTTTAGTCTCATTCGTTTTTTTAAATTGCCAGATTGAATCCAACTTACTTATAATTTTATTTTGGAAAATATGAATAATTTCTCTTTGAAATGTAATCATATTTCGTTCAGTTTCAAGTTCATCAACCATTTGTTTTTGTATATCAAGAGGAGGTAAAGAAATAGGCATTTCTTTTAATTCTTTTAAATAAATACCTGATTGAGTAGTTGTCTTTGATTTATTAATAAAATAATGTTGTGCCTGCTTACTACAAAAAAAATACATTAAATAGTGATTATGTATGAATTTATCATCACATTTTATTACTGCAACACTTCTTTGAAGTGTAAATTTAGGACAATTTTCCTGTACTATAGCAGTTTTTCCTATTGTTCCAACAATTGAAAGTAAAACATCACCTGTACTAATATTAGTTCTTTTATTCTCTTGCTCAAAATCCTCTTCACTAATGTAACGAATTTTGTTAGGATCAAATATAACTTCAAAATTTGCTATATTAACTGCACTTAACATTGGTTTACCTTCTGTAAGTGCTATTGGAGGATTATGAGAACCGTCTGTAATTTTTTTGCATATTTCGTTTAATTTTACAATTTTATATTCTTTCTCAATTTCAATATATGGCTTCCAGTGATCTATAGAAGCGGTAGTATTTTTGACTATTTGATAATAACTTTCTAACTCCTCAACTATTCTTTGTTGCTCATCTATATTTGGCAATGGTATAGTTATTTTACAAAAATCATCAAAGTTTACTGTTTGCCTGACGCTACCGAAAGCAAAACTATTTATTTGATCTTTGAATTGCTGAGACTGAAATAGTTTATACAAATATTTAGGATTTAATTTAGCTTCATCTTTGACTTTAAAGACTATATAAATAGGGCTTATACAACCAATTTGCTTGGATAAATTTAATGCTATAGAACCAACATTTATACGTGGAGGACTATAGGCAAAATGGTTATATTTTACTAACTTATAATTTTCTGTATTCTCAGAAGCTACCTTTTCTCTAAATACTTCATTTTGAGGTATAAAACTCCCTCCATTTTTATTAGTGACACTCCAAACCGGTGCTTCTATGTCGTTACATACTATAATTTCTTCTATAAATTCTTTAAGTTCAACCGTTTCAAATTTACTATTAAATTCGAATTTTTTATACGGATTAGGAATACTAATATAATTATTATTTCTTATCTCCTCCATACTAAGCTTATTAAAGCCTAAATTTAATAAATTATTTTCATCGTCTGTGTCATAAAAAGATAAAAAAAGATCTAAATCATTTTCTCCATCTTTTTTTTGTCTTTTAGTATTTAGCGTATAACCATCATTTTTAACTGTGTAATGCCAAACAGACTGCTGAGCTTTACTATTCTTATTTATTTTCGTCAAGTAAAGTATACTTGTTTTAACATCCGTGTAAGGCTTAAAAGCACCAGAAGGCAATGAAACTATATCTTTAACATAACTATTTTTATAAATATACTCTCGAAGTTTTTTGAAATTTTTATCAAATAAAATGCCTTCCGGAACAATTATGCCCATCCTAGGATTTTCGCTATTTGAATCAATTGCATCAAAACAATGTTCTATACAAAGACTATTACCATTACTACTACCAAGTTTGTACAATCCTGAATATTCATCATAACTACCTAACGAAAAAGGCATATTTGTAATAACTACATCATATTTCATTTGAGTTGGATTTTTAAGACTATCTTGCCTTAAAATATTATTATGTCCATCGCCAGTAAGAATCATATTCATTTTTGTAATTCTAGCGTTTTTAGTAATCTCTGAACCATAAATGGTTTCTCGTCTTAATTGCTGTAATGTTCTTTCATTTCTCGGCATTTTGTTGTAAATATGTTTAAATGCTTCGATAAGCATTCCACCGGTTCCACAAAAAGGATCATAAACAGTTTCGCCAAATTTTGGATTTACAAGCTTTACTAGAGTTTTAACTATGTGCCTTGGAGTAAAATATTCACCTAAGTCTTTATTTTGCTTGGCTAAATATGCCTTTAAAAAATATTCAAAAGCATCTCCTTTTATATCTGAATTTGTATCAACTAAAGAAAGCGAGTCAAGGCTGTCTATAATCTTTTTTAAAATGAGAGGATTTTTTATTTGCAGAGGTGAAAAAATATCTGTCCCATATTCTTCCTGAAAATGTTTTAAAACTGTATCATTAACATAAGACAGTAATTCATCACCATTTTTATCCTTAAACTTATTCCAATTAAAATCTTTTCGAATTCTTGGTTCTAAGTTTTGTTCACGTCTTCTATCTTCTTCTTCTGAAAATATTTTTAGAAATAAAATATTACAAAATTCACTAAATCTTTCTACTCCTGCTTGCATTCCCTCTTTTCTTAACTCTTTATTTGCAGAAGCAAATATATTAATTAATTCTTTACGAGATTTTATTATTTGCTTATCAATTGTATTATATTCATTAGTATGCAAGAATTTTAAAGCTAAATCTTCGCTTATAAACTCATCAACTTCTTCTCCATCTAATACAAGAGGTTTTAATGTTTTTCTATGGATTGTTTTAATTGTACTTCCATCGCTTGCATAAGCAATAGGGCTATTGAATTGTTCTGCATATTTTAGAGCTTGTTTCAAAGCTTCATTTAAATCTTTTCCTCTTCTTTTGGCTTCAATAATAATTAAAGGATGTTCCCGGTCATTAGGTTTAAGTGCATAATCGGCACGACCAGCGGAAGAGCTTTTTTCAGTCAAAACATTTTTATCTTTTCCAGATAGTTTCCAGCCTTTATTTCTAAGGGCTTCATCTATTTCAAGTCTTATATCAGCTTCTGATAACATATAAATTTTTAAAATTAACAAGATTAAAATTAGAAAACTAAAATACATTATTCCTTATTGTCAAAAAAGGATAATTAATATATTAATTATAAAAAATATTATAATGATCTATTTTAATAAAGCAATGATTGAAAACAATATTGCAATAATTCCTGCTACGCTTGAGGATTATCCGATTATACAAAATATGGGGCGGTTCTACGTATATGATCTGTCACGTTATTGTGGTTTTGATTCAGATGAATATGATTGGGCATTGCCACAGGACGGCTTATATGAAGCTAACGATTACAAAAAATATTTTATAGAACCGGAAAGGAAAGCTTATTTAATCAAAGTAAATGATGAAATTGCAGGTTTTGTATTACTTAATAAAATAGGAACCACTGATAAGCTTGATTGGAATATGGCTGAGTTTTTTATCATTGCAAGATTTCAAAGTAAAGGAGTAGGCAAGCAAGTAGCATCGCAAATTTGGCAAATACATCAAGGGTTGTGGGAAGTTTCCGCTATGCCTGAAAATAAACCGGCAATAACATTTTGGCGTAATACGATAAATGAGTTTACTAAAGGTAACTATCAGGAAGAAATTAAACTTATCCAAATGGACGATTATAAAGCTGAAAGAGTTATTTTTGAGTTTAATACCCTTATATTATGAATATAAATCTTGTACCGCTTACTAATTCTCATTTTCCTATTCTTTTAAAATGGTTAGAGACACCGCATGCAAAATTATGCTGGGATCAAGATATTAAATAGAATATGGAACTAGTAGAACGGAAATATTCAAATTATGTTAAGGGATACAAGCTTGAGAATAGTGAACTTAAGAAAATACAAGCTTATATTATAGAAGCAGATCAGAATTCAATAGGATATATTCAGATTTATAATGCCCGTGATTTTGAGAGAGAAAATAAATTAGTTAATCTACCTACAAATTTAGCAGCAATTGATTTCTTCTTAGGTGAATCTGAATATTTAAATAACGGAAATGGGTTATTTATTCTAAATACTTTCTTAGAAAATTTTGTAAATAAAGAATTTAAGCATATTTTAGTTGACCCCGATTGCAAAAATATAGCCGCTATCAAAACTTATGAAAAAGCAGGATTTAAAGTTGTTCTTAAAAATAATGAAAATTATTTAATGATGAAAAATATATGAGTACAAATCGTATTTTAATTCGTGATGCTAACATTAACGACATTTCTGCCATGGTTTCATTATCTTATGCAAAACGTCGTGCTCATGAAAAAGCCCAGCCGCAATTTGGGCGATATAAAGATGGGGCAGAAGAGTCGCAAGCTAAATGGTTTAAAGATTTATTGCTACTTGATGATTACATTATGTTGATTGCAGAAGCTGGAAATAGAATTGTCGGTTTTATAATAGGTAGACTGGTGGAAGCTCCTGAAGTTTATGACCCGCAAGGTTTAACTTTAATGATTGATGATTTTTGTGTTGAAACGGAAAATGATTGGTTTTCTGTGGGTTCTAAATTAATAGAAGAAATTAAAAATAAAGCTAAAACAAAAAATGCTAGTCAGATTCTAGTTGTTTGCGGTGAACATGACAAGCCTAAACGTCAATTCTTAAAATCGATCGGACTAAATATTGCTTCAGAATGGTACGTTTCTTCTATGTAAGATAAAAAGATTACTCTTAATTATGCCCTGTTACTAATACCCAATCATCATCTATTTTCAAATTAAAGTCTTCTAATTCTTGAGAATCAAAATTAATATCTTCATCTGGAAATGTTTCTTTAAGATGTTTAGCTAATTTAGCAAAAATATTATCGTCTATCCATTTTTCTCGTAACGCTTTAGGAAGCTGTTTATAATATTTTTCAATTTCCTTAGTATCGCCTAATTCATCTCTAAAAAAAGCGTTTAATAGTTCTTTTTTATACAATTTTCCACAAAAACCTATACACAAAGCAGTACCAGTTATTATCGATACTCCTACTGCTCCCGTTCCAAGTACTGATGCTAGTAATGCACTTCCGGCAACTAGTACAACACCCTGCCCACCATCAGTAATCATTTGTTTAGTTTTGATATAGCTGTGATAAGCTGCATTGAGCTTTTCAATAATAGGCTTATAATCTATATATAATGATGCGTCGTTATTTACTTCTAACTCTTTATCTTTCATAAATACCCATCTTTTAAAATAGTATCTATTTTATTAAAAGATAATTCTTATGATTTGTCAAAAAATTTATTTACTCTACAGCTTCTTCGCACTGCTGTTCTATCGGCTCCAGACCGTAGAGAGATATCATCCGTTCAAGCACTCTTCCGGCGGTAGGTGCAGCAGTCCAGCCGGCTGTTGCAAAGCCGAATGTTTCTTTAGTCGGCTTTGGCTCATCGATCATGATATAAATAACATATTCTGGTTTTGAGGCAGGCAATACTCCTAAAAACGAGGTAGTACGACTATTTTTGAGATATTTCTTTTTACCGCCGTTACTTGATAATTTTTCAGCCGTACCGGTCTTACCGCCGATCAAATATCCTTTTACTTCCGCTCTTTTTCCGGTTCCTTCTCTTACGACGCTTCTAAATAGCTGCCGCATTTGCTTTGAAGTATTTTCACTAAAAACTCTTGTTCCCTCAAGTTGCTCATCCCCTCTTTTTAGCAAAGTAAGATCGTATAGTATACCGCCGTTTACTACCGGTAGCATTGCCCTAACGAAATGCAAAGGACTAATCGAAATACCGTAGCCGTAAGACATCGTAGCACTAGTTAATTCGCTCCATCTTTTTTCTGACGGAAAGAGCGGAGTACCACGCTCCGGTAATTCTATTTGTACTTGATCAAGTAGACCTAGCTTTTTTAGATATTTTCTGAAATTATTTTTGCCGACCTCAAGCATAATTTGACTTACGCCGATATTAGAAGAGTGCAGGAAAATATCCGGCACACTATGCCACCCTTGCCTTGGTGTATAATCTTTAATCTGAAAACCGCCGACTTTCATATAGCTTATATCGTAAGCATCATTCATATTTATTGCCCCAGTATCAAAACCGACAGCCATAGTTAAAGACTTAAATACCGAACCTATTTCATAAATTCCAAGGCTTGCCATATTAAAAAGCTGCCCCGGCTTAGCAAGATTCGGATAGTGAGGGTCAAAATCCGGCTTACTAACTAATGCCAAAATCTCGCCGTTATTTGGATTGGCAATAATTCCTACTGCTCCTATCGCACTAAATTGACTTAAAGTCCTGTCGATTTCTTCGCTTAAAATGCTTTGAAGTCTAATGTCAATTGACAATTTAAGCGGTTCTTTTTCTTTTCCTCGCTCAGTTAAATCAAGATCGGAATTAGTTAAGTATTTATCGTAAGCAAGTTCAAGTCCACTAAGCCCCGTTAAATCCCTACCGACATAACCGATAACATGGGATGATAAATTAGAAAAAGTATAAATTCGTTTCTGCTCTTCTTCAAAATCAAAGCCAAGCAATCCGAGATTTGTTATTTTTTCCTGCTGACTTGGCAATAAGTCTCTTTTTACCCATATAAAGCTTTTATTTGATTTAAGATCAGTAAGCAGCTTGCTCTTATTAATATCGGGTAAAATCTCAGCTAATTTTTTTACGGAAGTCTCAGGATCAAGTACTATTTGCGGATTAGCAAATAATGAGGCAGACGGCAAATTAACGGCAAGTAAATTATCGTTACGATCAACAATTTCTTTTCTGAATTGATTACTTTTTTTAAAAGCCTGAAGATTTTTATCGTAGACATTCGTAGCAACTATTATCAGCCTGTAAGATAGAATACAGAAAAGAAAACTAAAACCGCAAATAACCATTAATAATCGGATTTTTGTATTTTTACTACAAACATTCCAAAATATTAAGCTTTTAATATCAGGTTTCCATTTCTCTAAAATCTGTTTCATATTTAATTTGTGTTGTTTCAATGGAATAAAACAAAATGAAAGAGTAGATATACGAAGTTCAACTCTGAAAATAGCAAGAAGCCCACAAGACGGGGAGCGGAGCGTATACTTAATACGTGAGCACCGGAGTTCTTGTAGGGCATTGTTGCCAATTTTTCAAGTTCAATGAGTATAACGCTATTTCACCCTACTTGAAACCGTCTGTACATATTTATTATTCGTAATTCTCTTGTAACGCCATTTACTACCTTTGGGTATATTAATATTATGATCAAATTTAATATTTGCCGTAGCAATCGGTGCTAGAGGATCTTTTACCATTTGGTACGACTTAACCGTTTGTAATTCTAAATAAGCTGTTGCAAGGCTTTTTAACCTTATCGGCGAAAGCAAATAAGCTCTCTCGGCTTTTAAAATATGGATATTATTATTTTCACTATTTATTTGCTTTAGGACACTACTTAATTGATAATCAAGCGTTGATACTCGTTCTTTTATGGTGAACAAACTACAAACCGCTATGACTATTATTAATAGTACCAAACAATGAAATTTTTTTATACTCATAATTAATTTACTCGTGTATTTTTCGAGCGGCTCTGAGCTTTGCTGACCGTGAACGAATATTTATTCTTACTTCTTCATTTGAAGGTATTAGAGCTTTATTAGTAATTATTTTAAGCCATTTATCCGGGTTTAATATGACATCATCTTTAGCATATTTTGACCTTGCTGTCGGCTTTTCTGAGTTTTCTTTAAAAAAATTCTTAACTATTCTATCTTCTAGCGAATGAAATGATACCACAACTATGCGACCGTCTTTTTTTAATATATTTTTTACATTTGCTAAAAATCTTTCAAGCTCACCAAGCTCATCGTTTATATAAATCCTAATCGCCTGAAAAGTCTTGGTTGCAGGATCTATCTTACCTTTTTTAAAACCTATACAACTTCTTACAATCTCAGCTAATTTTCCTGTGCTATCAATTTTGGTTGTTTTTCTTACTTCTACAATCTTCTTAGCAATTCTTCGTGAAAAAGTCTCATCACCGTATTTATAAATTATATCGGCAAGCTCCTTTTCTTCTGCCGTATTTACAAATTCTTCAGCACTAAGTCCCTGCCCGCTCATACGCATATCTAAAGGTCCGTCGTTTGAAAAAGAAAATCCACGATTCGGTATATCAAGCTGCATTGATGAAACACCTAAATCAAGCACTATTCCATCAAACTTTTTTGCTCCCAGCTTCTTAAAACTATCGCCGAAATTTGACTCAATAAAATCAAACTTATTGACATAAGCTTGTTTGATTTCTTTAGCTCTCTCAATTACATTCGGATCACGATCTAAAGCCGTGACATAACATTCACAACTTTCTAATATTGTTTTACTATACCCTCCTGCCCCAAACGTACAATCTAAATAAGTCTCACCTGCTTTGGGAGCTAACACCTCCAGCATCTCATTTAACATCACCGGTATGTGGGGTTGTGACATTAGTTAGCATTCCTTAAAGTTAAACGCTTTTCGTAAGCAATTTTTTGAGCAGAATTTAAATGTTTTTCAAAATTTTGCGGCTGCCAAATCTCAAAAATCACTCCCTTACCTACAAAGCATGCCTGTTCTTCAATTCCTGCATGCTGCATTAAAGACACAGGTAATATCACTCTTCCTTCACCGTCAAATGAAAGCTGCACTGCTTCCCCGAGTATTATGGTCTCAAAGGCATCACGCTCCTCGGAGTACGGATCAAGATTCTCAATCATCTGCCTTAACTTCTCGATATGCGAGATACCGCAAACCTCAATACAATTATTCCTAATCGACGGATAAGCAATTATACCGTTAAATATTTCTTTCCCAAGTACCGCACGATAACTAGCCGGTACTGAGACCCTACCCTTTTTATCAATATTATTGTAAAATTTCGATAAAAACATATTTTATTGGTATTATTTGGGTTATTTTGGGATTCAATGGTAAATTATAGGATATTATAGGAACTAGCCTAAGTCAAGGTATTTTGATAGCACTATATTTAAAATATTGACATTTATTTTGAACTAAACTAAACTAAGCTAAACTAAATTTTAAGGTATAAAATGCAGGTTGTTAATATTCATAATGCAAAAACTCATTTATCCGAACTGATAAAATCAGCTGCAAACGGTGAAGAAGTAATTATATGTAAATCAGGCAAGCCTATGGTGAGGCTCGTACAATATAATTCTAATAAGCAAAAACGTAAACCTGGGTATTGGGAAGGCAAAGTTAATATAAAAGAGGATTTTGATAAATTACCCGATGATTTTATGGATTTCTTCAAATAATATAAACAAATGAAATATTTATTAGATACTCACATTTTATTACAATGGTTAAATAATGATAAAACTATACCAAATAAAATAGCAAAAATTATTGCCGATCCTGATAATATAATTTTTGTAAGCAGTGTATGTACATGGGAAATTACTATTAAACAGTCTTTAGGGAAATTAGAAGCTCCAAATGATTTGGAAAGAGCAATTGAAGCTAACGAATTTCAGAAATTACCTATCACTATAGAACATAGCACTTATATTACAAACTTACCGCTATTCCATAAAGACCCATTCGATAGATTATTAATAGCACAAGCAATAATAGAAAAACTAACTTTATTAACTTGTGATATTATAATACCTAAATATCCAGTATCTATAATTAGAACTTAACAAATATATTTATCCATAATTTTTATTCGCTTGAAATTTTTGTATCTTCTGCAGACATTACTACTAAGTTACTATTATATCTTTTATAATTAACTGGACAGTGTAATTATCCTGCCAATTATTTGTTTTCAATGTTCCTAATGCCGAAATATTTTTTGCCTTAGGGCTTAATAGCACATCTTCAAATGAAGTACCTACCGAATTAAAAGCAATAGCCTGTAATGCTTTACCTCTAAAACCTTGCTTGTTTGGAGCAAGCATACATTTAATATGCTTACTTCCGACTATATCCGCTTTCAATACAAATAAATTATCAAATTTAAATATAGGTTCATGATTACCCTGACCGAAAGGCTCAAGATTACTCAATTCTTTCATCAGATTTAAATTAACGCTACCTACGGTTAAATCAAGATCATATTCTGCTTGTTTATAATTTTCTAGCTTATTTATACTAATCTTAAAAGTATTATTTAAAAATTCTTGCAATTCTTGTATTTTTTCGGCAACTACGGTAAAACCTGCTGCCATTGCATGCCCGCCTCCCGTAATTAGCAAACCTTTAATTTTAGCATTAATAATTTCAGCACCGAAATCAACACCTGCAACCGAACGACATGAGGCTTTACCAATTCCATCGTTTAGTGCTATCACGGCTACCGGCTTGTCAAATTTCTCTTTGAGTCTACCTGCAACAATACCTATAACTCCGGGATGCCAGCCTTCCCTAACGATGAATAGTAAGCTATTATCTTGCTGATTCATAGCAATTTCTGTTGCTTCTTCTATCATCAGCATTTCAATCACTTTACGCTCATTATTATGCTTCTCAAGTTCCTCGGCTAATTTGGTAGCTTCATTAACACAATCGGTTGATAATAGATTAGCTCCTAAGCTTGATTGCCCTACTCTACCGCCAGCATTAATCCTTGGACCTAAAATAAAACCTAAATGATAGCATTTTGGAACTTCATGAAGTCCCGCTATATCATATAACGTTTTAATACCTATATTTTGCCTTTGATGCATTACTTTCAAGCCGCTAGATACAAAAGCACGATTTAACCCTGTTAGCTTTACCATGTCACACACAGTACCAAGAGCCACTAAATCCAAATATTTCATTAGATTAGGCATTAGGTTTTCCGTGAAATAACTTTGCTTTTTTAAGTTTGATAGTATGGCAGTAGCAAATAAAAAAGCAACGCCCACAGCTGCTAAGTGTTTACACTCACTCTTTTCGTCAACACGATTCGGGTTTACTATGGCTATTGCTTCAGGCAATATTTCGGTAGTTATATGATGATCGATAACAATTACGTCAAGCTCTGCATCTTTTGCATATTTCAAAGCTTCATGAGCCATAGCACCGCAATCAACCGTAATTAATAACTCTACCCCGCTATCCTTAATTTTCTGCATAGCGAAGGGAGTAGGTCCATATCCTTCCGCTATACGGTCAGGAACATAGATATCACAAACAACCCCTAAATCTTTAAAAATATTTTTGAGTAAAGCGGATGAGGTAGCACCGTCTACATCATAATCGGCAAATATATATATTTTTTGCTTGTTTAAAATAGCTTCAACAGCTCTATCTACTGCCTTTTTCATGTCAAGCAAATGAAAAGGATCGGGGAGTAAATTTTTGATTTTCGGCATCAAAAAATCTTCTGCCTTAGCTATACTATCTACCCTTGAAGATACCATTCTAGCAAGCAAATCACTAATTTGAAAACTCCGACATAATTCTATGACTATCTCTTCATTAACAGACTTCTGCTGCCATATTTTACCGTTTATGGATACTTTTTGGTTCATTATTATTTATTATCTCTACAAACTTTATTAGTAAATCTAAAAAATTATAGCTAA
>Ga0153985_1000262_pt1 | contig 15116 bp, 14 predicted proteins | sample TSGA069MetaG_FD_104715 | JGI IMG/M metagenome (GOLD analysis project Ga0153985, IMG submission 104715) | Attine ant fungus gardens microbial communities from Georgia, USA - TSGA069 MetaG | ecosystem: Host-associated > Fungi > Mycelium > Unclassified | place: USA: Georgia, Alexander Wildlife...
GAAGGAATATCGATTACAAGAGAAATTAAATTTATTTTATTATTAGAAGAGCATAATAAAGGAAATAATGATTATCTTGTTTGCGAAAAAGAAAGCGGTTGGAAATATCTTGGTATGACGAATATAGATAGTAAAAGACTTCAATTGTTGCAAAAGTAGGAGGAGAGTTTTAAGTTATGATTTATTCTAAATGGATTGATAATTCAAATGTTTCTTTGGATGATTTAATTAATAATATAAAAGTAAATAAACAAAATCATATAAGAGAGATTGATGCTTTTGATAATACTCCTCTGAATTATGAAGTTGACTTTGTATATGAAGAAAACCAATTTACGATAATAAATGGTAAAGATGTTTACTATAATTACTTGCAATTTAACTATGAATACGTTAAAAATCATGAAGCTGTGAATCCACGTCGAGAAAAGCGTGTTTCTACATATGCGATGAATGTGATTATTTTTAACTATGAGGGTAAAAATCATTACATATGTAATAAAAGATATAATAATAGTACCCTAAAAAATTTAAGAAAGTTAGCCGGTTATAAAAAAGATTTAACTATAACAGAACAACGAGTTTTGGGGATAAAAACAGATTTATTTATTTGGATGACACATTATTTAATAGATAATCCAGATGATTTTTTGGAAAAGGACAGTGAAACTAAATTACTAAAGTTGACTAGTTTTAAGGGACAAACTAAAGATAAATTAGCAGAAATTTCGGGTTCTGGAGAGAAAATTTTAAACATGCTAACAACTCTCTTATTTTTATTTGAAAATAAGGAAATCTCAAGTGTTAAAGTAGAGTTAACAAGATTTCAAGAGTATTTTTCTTTAACTCTAGGTGAGAAAAGTTATGTGGATATAGATGTTAATGAATATAGAGGAGCAGAATACTTTGAAATGGCAGAAACAATAGAATCTATTGTTGTTTTGAAATGCTTTATAGACGTAATTCCTTCACTAATAATAATGTTTTCTGATGAATTAGATAGTAAGAAATGGACACCTAAAAAAGAAAATAAATTCTTTACAGGTATAGGGAGAACTCTGTCAAAAAAAATAAATGAGAGTTTGAGAAATAAATAATAACTGGAAAATATCACTAATATTTATTGGTGATATTTTTTGTTCTTTAAATTTGCAACCTCCAAATTATGATGCTATAAAGGTCCTTGAAAGGGATACTTTTGTAATTAGTATCCATCACGAATCCTATTCTATCAATGTTTCATTTTTGTTTTATAGGAAGATGGATACTTATAGTCTGTTTCAATAGAAAAGTATCCATGAATAGTGCATACTTGGGAGGTAATATATGGGACAAAAAATGATTAATGTCAAACCAATTAAGGACAAGGAAATCTTGAATCGATTTGGTAAAGAATTAAAAAAGGGAAAACACGGAAAAAGAGATTATTTGATTGTGGCAATCGGAATAAAGACAGGGTTACGTATTTCAGACATTCTGAACTTAAAGGTATCTGACGTGAAAAACAAGACACAAACAGAAATAATTGAAATAAAGACTGGGAAAAAAAGAACTATTCATCTGAAATCATTAACATCAAATATTATTGATTATTTAAATACAGAACATAGTGCGGAATCTGATTGGCTATTTCCAAGTCCAACAGATAGTAGTAGATGTTTAGCTAGTCATCAATATTATAAAATCCTACAGAAAGTTTCTGATAATCTAGGGTTAGATTATATTGGCACGCATACACTTAGAAAAACATTTTCCTACTTCTTTTTAAAGCAGAATAAAGGGGATATTGTTACTCTGATGAAGATTTTAAATCATAGTAGCCAAGCAGTTACGCTTAGATACGCAGGGATTGAAGAAGAAGATATAAAAGCTAAGCTTGAAGACTTTGACCCATTTAAGTAAGTAAAAGCACAATCATTTAAGATTGTGCTTTTTGCTTGCCTTGTTTTAATTGAACAGTATTATACTTTTCTTTATTCAAATAACTTTGAAAATACAAGTCATCGGCATTATCATACTCTGTTTTGTCATTCGAAAGATAAATGGCATCTTTCGAATTCTTGTGCAGGGTTAAATAATAGAAGAAGTCAACTATAGAATAAATTACTCGTAATGTATACTGATTATTTTCTTTCACAAAGTAACAGAGTTTATTAGAATCATTCAGATAAATCAAAATATCATTCCTGATAAGCGAGGTATTATTTTCTAGATTTCTAAACGACACATCTGCTAAGTTGGATTGTATTGCAGGAATAAATTCTTTATTAGGTAGTGCAAGAATATCTACAGTATCTATAGAAGTTGTATAGTATTTTTCTTGTAGTATATCTGAAAAAGAAGCTACTCTAATTGGGAATTTAGTCAATTCATTGATGATAAATTGACTAAAATACTTTCTATCTTCTTCAGAAGAAAATTGATTGAACCGGTTATTTGCAAGCTTTTTTATAGTTTCAATATTTTTATAGTTATGTTTTCCTGAGGCATAGACTGAAATATAGAGCTGTTTGTTCTTATATAATGAATCAATCACTTGGATTTTATTGGTATATAAGCCAATTGAAACCAAATATTGAACGACCATTGACTGCAAGTCTAAATCCTTCATATGTTTCAAGTCATAGTTATCAACATAATAGAAATGTTTGTTTACTTTTCCTTTAGAGATGATTTTATTCTTTTTTAAGGTCTTTAGCCGTGCCTCCAAGCTGATACGATTACACTGCAATAGCTTAATCAATGTTTTCTCATATATTCCATTTGCATTGACTATGATGTCTACTAATTCCTCAGAATCAATTGCCCGATTGTTTACAAAAAGTGTGTTCATGTTCACTCCCTCCTATAGTTTTATCTAATTTATTTTTAAATAATTTCCATTCTCGTAACTATCCATTAGAAGCCCTATACCCATACGTATCTATTCTCATTTCTATCCATAATTGGGTAGTAGTATTCAGGAAGGAAATTTTTCCATTTTTTAATAATGCAGCTGTTTTTGAAAATTTACGGAGGTTTCCATTGTAATTTATCCGAATTCACCTCAAAAATGACATAGTTTTCAAAAAGTTATCACAAAAGTTCTCATTTTGTTATCATCTGAAATTTCCAAAAAACCTCTTTTTTAGGGTTGATGGAGGGTTTAAGTAGGGATATAATTTCAACGAATGTAGGGATAATGAAGGGGGAGGTAATTCAAAAAAGTATCCCTAATTTACGAAAATGTCTATCTCATAAGTATCCATAATTTATCCTTAACCTGACCCTTCAATACCCCTTCATTATACCATCCATGTTTTAGTGCTGGAAATTTAAGTATTTTTTTACAAAAGAAAACACCTGTATGAAGAAATACAGGTGTTAGGTATATTAATTATCATTTGAACCATTATAGTAACTACCGTTTGATAATTGAATAGCCTGTGGATGTATGCCATAGATATCAGACAAATCAGAACCGTCAGTCATTGCAACATCGCCACGAATAACTTTTTCTATTTTAGACGAACCAAACGCATACCCCTGAACATAATTAACGTTTGAAACATCTAACGTTCCAGTGAATTTGGAACTATAAAAAGCATAGGTACCAATATCGGTCAATCCATTAGGCAGTTCTAATCTATCGCTAAAATTAGAATTATAGAAAGCCATATAACCAATATAAGTCAATTTATTAGGAAGTTTTAATTCACCAGAGAATGTGGAGTATTGAAAAGCCCAGTTACCAATCGAAGACAAAACACTAGGTAATTCTAACTTGCCACTAAAATTAGAATCATAGAAAGCCATATAACCAATATCAGTCAATCCACTAGACAGTTTTAATTCACCTGTGAACTTGGAATTTCTAAAAGCCATAGCACCAATATCAGTCAATCCACTAGGCATTCTTAATTCGCCAGAGAATATTGCTTTTTGAAAAACTCCTGAACCACTACTTGTTATTTTCATTCCATTAATTGTATCTGGAATTGATAAACTTCCTGTCATATTAGAAGAACCAGTAGAATAACTTCCATCTGAAATACTTGAACCATATAGTTGAAGCTTACCATCATCTATTTTTTTAGCTTGAACCCATATTTCAGTTTCCCCTTTAGATTCATCAGCTTCTCTAATTTTTGCATAAATATATGTTTCATCTTCTCTGGAAGATTGGACATTAATTAGTTTTTCTTTTTCGATACCTTTTAAACTTCTCTCAGCTTGTTCTAATCCATCCGTAAATATTCCTGATAAGCTAGGTTTTAGGTTATCTCTGAAAAGTAAGTAGCTTATCAAAACAAAAATACCGAATATTAAGATTGCAACGACTACAAATAGTCCTTGACTTGTTCCATTTGTCATTAAATGACCTCCTTTACATGTTATTTTATAGTCACATAAAATTATACCAATTACCAACGGATTTACAAATTTATAGCATGTTAAATTTATTCTTAAATATTGATTAAACAGTGTTTACTATTGTTTTCAAAGGGATATAATAAAAAAGTAAAGGGACAATTTATTTGCTAGACAATCGTTATATTTAATGTGATAATAAAGGTACCTTGACGAGAACCATTTTAATGACCTCTATACATTTAAATGTTTTTCAATAACCCTGACTTTTGTAAAGTTGGGGTGTTTTTTTTGGGTATATAGAGATTTTCAACTAAACTGAGAGCAATGAAAGGAGGCTTATATTATGGGAAATAAAATTATTGGCTATATTCGAACATCGACATCTTCACAAGACCTAGGGTTAGAAGTGCAAAGAAAAGCTTTAGAACGATTTGAACCTGAGAAGATATACTCTGAACAAATAAGTGGAAGAAAAGAAGACAGACGAGAATTAACCAGAGCTTTATCTAATCTGGACGAAGGAGATACGCTACTAATATATAATTTATCAAGATTGAGTCGTTCTTCTAAACAATTAGTAAATTTAATGTCCGAGCTTAATCAAAAAGGGATTCACCTAAAAAGTGTACAAGAGTCAATCGATACTTCATCAGCGACTGGCAGACTATTTTACACGGTGTTAGCAGCAATAGCAGAATTTGAAGCAGAAAATATAAGTATTCGAACGAAGGAAGCGTTGGCAAATTCAGATAAACAATTAGGAAGACCTCCAATAAAAAATAACGTTAAGAAAAAAATAATCAAATTGTATGATAAAAAAGAACTGTCACTAAATGAAATTGCTGTAAAATGTAATGTTAGCGTGAAAACTGTTTATAATGTAGCGAGAAATGAAGGTTTATCCAGAAAATAATACTTGATTAATCATTAAACTGAAGGTAACATAGATGTGGGGAAGCAAGATTATGACCGGAAAGAAATCAAGGTTTTTTACCGATGAACAGATAAAAAAATAACGAACAGGCAAAGGCTGTCTTATCAATGATTTGAAGTTGATAAAGCAGGCTTTTTTTGTCATGGCAAAAACCTTGATTATTTTCCTTATACAAATTTATTAGAAGGATTGATTTTATGGCTTTAAAAGATGGGATAAAAATAATTATTCAAGATGTAGTAGAACCTGAGCCAGAAAAAGAGGGGTGTTTAACAAAAATAGGAAGTTTTATTATTGCAATGGTTGTAATCATTGGGTTATTGATTTTGCTCTTTAAATTTTTTATGAATCACTTGTTATTATTCTTTATATTGGTAGTGGGATTTGTTTATGTTGTGACAAAATTTGGAAAGTAAATGATAAAAACGAATCAGTTGGCAATAAAGAAATATGTAATTAACAAAGTGAAGAGAACTTACGTAAAAGCACATGTAACAATTTCTAAAAAAGTGATTAATGGAATGGCTAATGCGTTATACAAAGAATTTCAAGAACTATCAGAGAATGAACAAAGTAATCTTTTATTCAGTGATGAATTGTTGCTTATTTTAACCCAGAAACATGTGGAGCGAATGGAGCGAGAATTTCAGATAAATAATTTTGAAGGAGAATAAGAATGAATCGAATACAGAAAAGAAAGAAAAAGATACAAAGCAAGGTGTTCAGAAAATCGGCGGTTGTAGCTACGTTGGCAACTGTTTTGATTGCACCAACCGTTTTAGCAAAACTTTCGGAGATATTTTTCCAAAAATTGAAAAATATACAACTAAAACTACAAAACTAGCGTCTGAAAACTCAATAATTTTTAGTGTAAGAGCACCTGTCGGAGATGTTAATATTGCACCAACAGAATTATGTATAGGCAGGGGGGTGGCTGCATTAGAATCAAGAAACAACCGCTTTTTATATTATCTTCTAAAATTCAATAAATTTAAATATGAAAGTTACTCTTCTGGAACGGTATTTAGTTCAATTAATAAGAAATCGTTAGAAACAATGATAGTGAGAATACCTAATGAGAAAAATCAGGATAAGATTGCTGAGATTTTATGGAATCTAGATTCAAAAATAGAATTAAACAATCAAATTATTTCTAACCTTGAAGAACTAGCATCTACATTGTTCAAGCGATGGTTTGTTGAATTTGAATTTCCTGATGAAAATGGAAATCCATATAAATCAAGCGGTGGAAAGATGGTTGATAGTGAATTCGGTGAAGTTCCTGAAGGATGGGAAGCAACTAGTTTATCAGATATTGCTAATTATAAAAATGGACTTGCAATGCAGAAATTTAGACCAGATGAGGATGAAAAATCTTTACCAGTTCTTAAAATAAAAGAGTTAAATCAAGGTTTTACTGATTCCAATAGTGATAGATGTAGTATTGACATCAGTGACGAAGTTAAAATTGAGAATGGTGATGTTGTTTTTTCTTGGTCAGGAACTTTATTAGTTAAAATTTGGACGGGAGGAGACGCTGGATTAAATCAGCATCTATTTAAGGTCACTTCAAATAAATTTCCTAAATGGTATTATTATTTATGGACAAAGTTTTACATGAATAAATTTATAAGCATTGCAAAAGATAAGGCTACAACCATGGGACATATTAAGAGACAGCATTTAAATGAGGCTAAAGTTCTTATTCCTTCAATCAATATGTTAGAGAAGTTTGGCAAAGTTTTTAGTCCTACGATTAATATGGTAACTGAAAAAGGTATAGAAAATTTAGAACTTTCAAATCTACGAGATTCTTTACTCCCTAAATTACTATCAGGTGAAATAGAACTACCAGAAGATGAGGAGGTGTAATTTTTGGCTGAAGAATACCGTTTTAATGAAAATGAGTTAGAATTAGTTGCTTTACGTTGGTTAGAAGAAGTGGGCTATACTTCTGTTTCTGCCAAAGAACTAGAAGATAGTGGGATGTCTAAACGGAAAGATTACAAAGAAGTTGTTTTGATAGACCGCCTGAAAGAAGCTCTTGTAACAATTAATCCTGATGTATCAATGTCAGTGATTGATGAAGCTATTAAGACAATTACTGTTCATAAACATCCCGATATGGCGGTCAATAATCAGACTTTCCATAGATACATTACAGATGGTATTGAAATTCCTATACGAGAAGGCAATCGTAATGTTACAAAACGTATTTTATTATTTGATTTTAATGAACTTAGAAACAATGACTTTTTAGCTGTCAATCAATTTATTGTGGAAGAGGATAATCAACGCAAGAGAACGGATATTATTCTATTTGTCAATGGATTGCCCATTGTATTATTTGAATTAAAGAATGCGACTGATGAATCCGTAGGCATTTCAGACGCTTATAATCAATTACAGACATATAAACAAGAAATTCCTTCATTACTTACGTTTAATGAATTTATGGTTGCTAGTGATGGTGTGCAAGCAAAAGTGGGAACTTTATCAAGTAATGAAGAACGTTTCATGGTTTGGCGAACGATTGATGGAAAAGTGGAACATGGAACAGCTAGTAGTCAATTAGAAGTGTTAATCAAAGGAATGTGTAATCCAGAAGTGTTACTTGATTTACTTCATCATTTTATCTTGTTTAAAACTGATGGGGATAAAACGATTAAGATTTTAGCTGCCTATCATCAATATCATGCAGTGAATCGTGCAGTAGAAGAAGCAAAACGTGCGGTTAGCACTGAAGGAGATAGTAAAATTGGGGTTGTTTGGCACACCCAAGGGTCAGGTAAAAGCCTATCAATGGTTTTTTATACTGGGAAATTGGTGCAAGAATTAAACAATCCGACTGTTGTAGTTTTAACTGATAGAAATGATTTAGATGACCAATTGTTTTTAACGTTTAGTCAATCAAGTGATTTATTACGGCAAACACCAAAACAAGCCAATGATGGGGATGAGTTAAAAGAGTTATTGGCTGTCAATGCAGGTGGTATCGTGTTTAGTACCATGCAAAAGTTTGCACCTAAAGAGGGCAATCAAATGGATGTATTGACTGATAGACGAAACGTTATTGTAATGGCAGATGAAGCACATCGTTCTCAATATGGTTTTAGTGCTGATGTGAATGATAAAGATGGCTCAATCAAATACGGGTATGCTAAATACTTACGAGATGCGTTACCTAACGCTTCCTACATTGGTTTTACAGGAACACCTATTTCTAGTGCAGACAAGTCTACAAAAGCTGTGTTTGGGGATTATATAGATGTATACGATATGACCCAAGCGGTAGAAGATGGAGCTACAGTAAAAATCTATTATGAAAGCCGAATCATCCCTGTATCACTTCCTGATGGATTAGATATAGACGATTTAGTAGAAGACATTGTGGAAGGTCAAGAAGATGATATCGCTTCAAAAACGAAAGCGAAATGGAGTCGAATAGAAGCTATTACAGGTTCACAACCTCGATTAGAAAAATTGGCTCAAGACTTTGTGAAACACTTTGAAACAAGACAAGAGGCTTCTTTCGGTAAATCAATGATTGTTACAATGTCTAGAAGAATTGCGATTGATTTATACCAAGAAATAATTAAACTTCGCCCTGATTGGCATTCTGATGACGATGATAAAGGGAAAATCAAGATTGTAATGACAGGTTCAAGTAGTGACCCTAAGCATTGGCAACCTTTTATTGGGAATAAGACAAGACGTGATAAATTAGGGAAGCGAATGAAAGATGATTCTGATGAACTTCAAATTGTCATTGTTCGAGATATGTGGTTGACAGGTTTTGATGTTCCGTCTATGAACACGATGTATATTGATAAACCAATGCAAGGACATAATTTAATGCAAGCAATCGCTCGTGTGAATCGTGTATTTAAAGACAAAACAGGTGGATTGATTGTCGATTATATTGGGATTGCACCGAACTTAAAAAATGCTTTACAAGAATATACACCAAATGACCAAAAACAAGCAGGTATCGATACTCAAGTCGCTGTGAATTTAGTCAAAGAAAAATATGACTTGATTACCAATACGATTTTAGATAAATTCGATTATTCTGATTTCAATTCAACAGATTATACGAAAAAATTACAAGTTATTACAAATTCTGCAAACTATATTTTGGGATTAGATGACGTTGAAGATGTTAAGAGATTTAAAGATTTAGTAACGGAAATCACTCGAGCATATGCTTTGTGTGTGACAGAGGAAGAAGTTCAACAATACAATGCTGAAATTGCCTTTTTTAAAGCTGTAAAAGTATATTTAATTAAATTAAACTTTGTAGATGGAGTAAAATCTCCTCAACAAATCGATGAAGAACTGAAGCAATTAATTTCTAAGTCTGTTGTAACGGAAGATATTGTGGATATTTACGATTCTCTAGGATTAGAAAAAGCTGAATTGTCTATTTTATCTGATAAGTTTTTAGAAGAAATTAAAGAAATGCCTCAAAAGAATCTTGCTCTTCAATTACTTGAAAATTTATTAGCAGGAAAAATAAAGTCTATTCAAAAAACGAATGTTGTTCAAGCAGAAAAATACTCTGAACTATTGAAAAAGTCCATAAATAAATACAATACTAGAGGAATTACTTCTGAAATTGCCATTCGTGAATTAATTGAATTGGCAAAAGATATGAAAACAATGAAAGAAGAAGGCGAAGAATTAGGCTTGACAGTTGAGGAAAAAGCTTTTTATGATGTTATCTCTAAAAGTTCTGATGAAGACGAGCAAGTTCTAAAAGATATTGCAATAGGTATTGCTAAAACTATTGAAGAAAATATGACAATTGATTGGACAAAACGTAGTTCTGAGAAAGCTCGGATGAGAGTTGAAATAAAACGTTTTTTGAGAAAAAATAAATTTAAGACAAATTTAGAAACCATTGATTTAGTGATTATACAAGCAGAGTTAATGGCTGATAATCTTTCATAATTATTAAGTAGAAAAGCTCAAAGGGAAGCATTCTAATTGTCAATAAAAATGAAAGGCAAGGTAAGATGACTATCAAGAAAGCTTTATTAGAACTTACAATTGTTGAAGCAGTTACTTGTGAGCAACTTGCCGATTTTTATGATAATTATCATGAAGATAAAGAATTTCCAGATGCAATTGATTTTCTAAGTGGAAGTATTGTAATAGATATGGGGCAATTAAAGGATGAATTGTATGCTTCTGAAGATTCACACGAGCTAGGTGCTGTGGAATATATGCAAAAGCATTATCCTTCAGCTGTTTTATTAATAAATTTAATCCCTAAAAATAAACGATATTTCATTCATTAAACTAAGTATATTCGTTATTTAATCTCTGTTTGTTTATTTTCTAAATAAAAATCAACTTTATCCTATGCCTGTTTATTTTTGATTGAATACCCCATTGAATACCCCTTAATGTAGATAAAAATGAGGGTTTTCGTATCAACGCAGCGGCTCGTATGAATGGCTTAAGCTACTCAAAATTGATGCACGGCTTGAAATTAGCTGAAATCGACATCAACCGCAAAATGTTAGCTGACTTGGCTGTAAACGATGCAACAGCATTTACTGCATTAGCTGACCAAGCAAAAGACGCTTTAAACAAATAATCAATCGTTGGCAACAACGTTAGCCCCGCTCTTTGAGCGGGGTTTTTTTGTTTTTCTCGATGACCGAGGAATGGTTTCTCACTATCTTTCATACGTTTCTTTCCATTAAGCGAAAAATAGATTATACTTTTGAAAGCGGTTATTTTATTTATCTCACGACTTTTCCACGAACACTGCAGCAAAAGGAGCTTACGATGGCGATTGATTTATGGCGGCATTTTAAAAAAGGATTGACGGTATATATTGGGATTGGAATTGCGGTCTCATTTTTGAGTGCCGCGAATGTCTTTTATTTTCAAAAATTACTCGATTCATTTGGCATGACATTTGATTGGTCAGTTATTTTTATCTATGGGTTAACGCTTGTACTGGTACCGCTTTTGTCCTATCTCGAGCAGAAACCCAAAACGAAATTGCACAACAGCATGTATTTCTATCTCAAAGAACAAGCTTTAGTGAAAATCAGCAAGATTGCCTATTCTGAATACTTGCAGATTGGCTCTGGAGCACTCTTACAGAAAACTGAAGCGGGAGCAGCGGCGGGTAGAAATATCCATTTGAATTTTTATGGACGCTTGTTTAAAGAATTGCTTCCCGAAACACTGTTTAACTTAACTTTTATTGCTATGATCGATAAAAGGTTGATTCCAGCGATCCTTGTGGGCTATCTAATGGTGTTTATCGTGACCAATTTGCTTTTGAAAGTTTTACGCTCTCTCAAAGAACATGCGCTAGTTTCAGAAGAAGCCATGAACAGCACCTTTATCCGCGGATTAACGGAAATGGTCACGTTTCGGATCAATAAACGGTTTGAAAAAGAGATCGCACAATATAAAAATATGTCTGCTGATACAACAGAACGTTTGACGAAAATGACGATGATCCATGAGTTTTTCTTTGGTATTTTTGCAGTTTTAGTCGCATTGATCAAAGTCGCAATTGTGGTATTGGCATTTACAAATCAGATTACGGTCAGCTTGGGTGGTTTAGCAGCATTGATTATTTATGTGGATCGAATCTACACGCCTGTTGCAATATTTAACGTGATTTTTGTTCAATACAGCTTAGATAAAGTTGCCTTTGCACGGTTAAATGAATTTTTCTATCTGCCAGAGGACAAAGCATTAACACAAGGAGATGCATTGTCTGAAACCATCAACTACATCACAGTTAAGGATCTATCCGTCATACTTCAAGAAAAGAAAATCTTAACCGATAGCACACTGGAGCTGAAGCGGGGAGCGATTTATGGGTTAGTAGGAGAAAGCGGCGCAGGAAAATCAACGCTGGTCAAAACGATTTTAGGCTTGTATCAGCCGACGACCGGTGCGGTCCTGATCAATCACAAAAATTTAGTTGCTTACAACTTAAATGATTACTATCAGCATGTCTTTTATCTATCGCAAGATGCGCCAATATTCCAAGGAACGCTGAAAGAAAATATCATTTTTGATAAGGAAATCGCAGACGAGGAAATCATAGGGTATTAGAAAAATGTCAATTAGGCGCATTCTATCAGGCACTCAAGGGAGGACTGTCTGCTGAAATTGGAGAAAAAGGAGCCAACCTTTCTGGTGGGGAAAAACAGCGGATCGCTTTTGCCCGATTGTTTTTCACAAACGCAGAAGTCATTGTCCTTGATGAAGCCACATCGGCTTTAGATGAAGCAACAGAAGAAAAGCTTTTTGCAGCGATCAAAGACCAATTAAAAAATAAACTAGTCATCATGATTACCCATCGTCCGAAAAACTTGGTTTATGCGGATGAGATCATTGAATTGAAAAAAACACAGGTTGAAGCGGCTTCATCATAAAAGCAGCTTCAACCTGTGTTTTGATCAGCGCATCAGTAAATGCGGCAGTGTACTAAGCCATGCAAGCATGCCGACAATCAAGGCAAAGACCAAGACGATGACTGTTTTTGAGAGGAAATCTTTTTTGATGTCCCGCTTTTTCCTAATGGCATCGAGGTCTTGATTTTCCATGAAGGCAACGATCTCTTTATACGTTTTGATATTTTGGGTTTTCTTGATTTTTTCGATCTTCAATGCGGCATACATGGAGACGAGCCAAAAACATAGAGGCGGGGCAATCCACCAGTGTCCTGGTAAAAAGAGAGCAGGGCCAACAGATAATGCGGCCAACAATGTAAAGACCAACATTATTTTCGTGTAGTGATCCATTGCTGTTTTCTCAATCGTTTCTTTCATTTGTTCAACATCCCCTTTGACTAATTCATCTAAAGAAACATCAAATAGAACACTGAGCAATAATAAGGTGTGAACATCAGGATAACTTTTTTCATTCTCCCAATTTGAGATCGTTTGTCGGGAGACATAGAGTTTTTCTGCCAGCCCTTCCTGAGAGAGACTTAATCGTTCCCGATGTTTTTTTATTTGTTTGCTTAAGTTCATTTTATCCGCTCCTTCTACCATTAGTTTAGGCCAACGTCTGCGTTCTAACGATCAAATGTCTTTGACAATGCCTTGAAATCAAGTGTCAAAATGTTTTTACAGTTGGGTTTATGCTGTTTACACAGCAGTACAGCGTTGATTTTCTTCAACGAATAAGCGACAGTCAGCTTTCTTATTGTTTTTTTTAGAAGCACCTGCTGGTTTCTTAATAAAGAAAATGATGAAGAGTCTGTGCTGATTTTTAATGTTTGTCTTTATCTATTATTCATTAATTTCGCAAAGATGGGAATAGGAAAAAGCAACTAAGCGTGTGAAAGCATCATTTTTCCATTAGTGGATCTTTAAAGGTCCCTGTGTGTTGAAATGGAGCCATTCAGAAGTCACGTCTGTTTGTTGGTTCTGTTCTAGAAGAAAATCGACTGTTGATAAGCATATCTCCCCATAAAAACGTCTGCTTTGTGCTATACTGAGGCTTTGTAAAAATAAGTTTGTACAAGCAAGCAGCAACGGTTTTTTCATTGATTGCTTGCAAGAAGGAGCGTATACGCAGTGAAAAAACTAAAGGTTCAAGATTTAATTGCAGTAGGGATCTATACAGCGATCTATTTTCTTTTAATGAGCGTCTGTCTATTGATTTTGCGTTTTGTGATCCCAGGTTTTCATAATTTATTTATTCCAGCAGTCACCGCTTTGTTTTCTGGCATTATCTATCTGATTTTATTGAATAAAGTACCGAAATTTGGCGCAATCACCATTATGGGTACCGTGGTAGGGCTCTTTTTTTTGATTTCAGGACATTTTCCATTGGCCTTTTTACCCAATATGCTTTGTGCCTTAGTAGCTGATTTGATTCAATACAAAACAAAGCTCAAAGAGAACGTTCGCGTAATGGCGAGTTATATCGTCTTTAGTTTTGGCTTGATGGGCCCGATCTTGCCCCTGTGGTTTATGAAAAATGCCTATATCGATTCATTAGTGGCTCGCGGAAAAGATGAAACCTACATTGCCGGCGTGTTTGCTCATACCTCCAATGTGATGTTAGGGCTTTGTGCATTGGCCGTTTTGATTGGTGCGGTGGTTGGTTTAGGCATTGGCAGCCGCTTGATGGAAAAACATTTTCAACCAACGATCCAATCGCATAAAGGGTGAGGAATGTGTCGAAAACAAGGTTTGATCCCCGCAGCAAATTGGCGGTGATTCTCTTTGCTAGTTTTACTATGATGGTGTCCATTAGCTGGATCGATGAGTTTGTCTTTGTCACGTTCTTGCTGCTGCTATTTTTAGTCAGCGGCTTTTGGAAAAAAGGTCTGATGTTCTATGGCGTGTTTGTCTTGCTGACACTGGCAGATAGTTTTTTGTTTCGCCAAGGAAACCACCTATTGATCGTGTTGCTGGATTTCTTTTCCGTCGGTTATCGCCGCTTATTGCCAACGATCATGGCGGCGGCTTTTGCCATTAGTGGGACGAAGAACAGTGAGTGGATGGCGGCGTTGCAAAAAATGCACGTGCCCAATGTATTATTAGTCCCGCTGGCAGTCTTATTTCGTTTTTTTCCCACATTGGTACAAGATTTCAAAAGTATTCGCCAAGCGATGCGCTTTCGCGGCATCTCGCTGTCGGCAGGATCGATCTTGCTTCATCCACTGCAAAGTGCGGAGTATTTTTTGATCCCATTACTGATGTCGGCTGAAAAGACCGCAACCGAACTGTCGGCTACGGCGCTGGTTCGCGGGTTAGCATCAGAAACTCCCCATACCACCGTCCACGAACTGAAGCTGCGCTGGTGGGATGGCTTGGTCTTTTTAGCATTA
>Ga0153985_1000263_pt1 | contig 15088 bp, 17 predicted proteins | sample TSGA069MetaG_FD_104715 | JGI IMG/M metagenome (GOLD analysis project Ga0153985, IMG submission 104715) | Attine ant fungus gardens microbial communities from Georgia, USA - TSGA069 MetaG | ecosystem: Host-associated > Fungi > Mycelium > Unclassified | place: USA: Georgia, Alexander Wildlife...
CCTTTCCTTATGCTGTATTTATGATTGATTTCATTTAAAATCCATCCGATTAAATAAGCATTTTGAAATTAATTAGATTAACAATTACAAAAAATAAAAATATTTTTATAAAATAATTATATTATATAGTTAATTTAAGGTCAAATTATCTTTTTGAAACATTTTTAAGTTAATTATTTTCTTTGAATATTATTATATTGCGGTATATATATGAACATTTAACAAAGAAAACAATCTATATCAACCAAAAAAGACCCGCCTGTTAAAAAGAAATAACAGAAAAGCCCTCAAATTCAACAATATATTTTTTCAATTAGTGCTTAATAAGTGAGAAAAAAAGTGAATTAAATTGATAAAATCTCATATTTATCTGAAATTAGAAACTTATCCAGTTCAATACAAGTAAAAACAATCAAAAAAAGCATCCTCTTTTTGAGAATGCCTTCTTCTTATAAATTCATTTTTTTATTCAATACACAATACACGTACGATATTTTCCACCGTACGTTCTAAATTTCTTTCACCTGACTTCAAGGCTGTATCCAACGATCCAGCCTTATCTAAAATACCAAAAATCGCCGTCATTCCCTCGTCGTATAACACCTCTACTTGTTCGCCAATATATCCAGCACATGCAAAAACCGGTTTGTTGTATTTTTTTGCCAGCTTCGCGACACCATAAGGAGTTTTGCCGAATTTCGTTTGAAAATCCATACCACCTTCACCAGTGAATACATAATCGGCATGAGCAATTTCTTCTTCTAAATGTGTCAACTCGATCACTAGATCAACACCAGAATGCATACTAGCACCGGCAAAAACTAACAGCCCTGCTCCTAAACCACCGGCCGCACCAGCTCCAGCTTGTTTTGCGATATCTATAGCTAAATCTTTTTTGATGATCTCGGCATAATGGGCGAGATTTTTATCCAGTTCTTCAACCATTTCAGGTGTTGCCCCTTTTTGCGGTCCAAAAATGACGGATGCACCGTTCGGCCCGGTCAACGGATTCATCACATCGCTGGCAATCACGACCTCGGTATCCGCAAGTCGCGCATCAATCGTTGTCATATCGATTTTTGCTAATCTTGACAAAGCACCGCCGCCAGCCGCAAGATCATTACTATCCTTATCTAATAAGCGAACACCTAACGCCTGCGCCATACCTGCACCACCATCATTTGTGACACTTCCGCCGATACCGATGATAATTTTTTTCACACCTTGATCCAAAGCCGCCTTGATCATTTCACCGGTTCCATAGGTCGAAGTGATCAGCGGATTACGTTTTTCCTCGGCTAGTAATTCGATTCCGTTAGCTTTTGCCATTTCGATCACAGCGGTCTGTTTATCTGCCGACAAACCGAAATAAGTCCGAACTTTTTCAGTCGGTATCGGCCCTGACACTGTCACTTCGACGCTTGTACCGCCGCTGCCATCGACTAACGCATCAACTGTCCCTTCTCCACCATCCGCCATCGGCACCTGAACCACTTTTGCATCAGGCAAAACTTTGCGGATGCCGCGCTCCATTGCTTCACAGGCTATTTTGGCACTCATACTCTCTTTAAAGGAATCTGGCGCCAATACAAAAGTTTTCTTCATTGAACTTTCCACCTCCTAATAACCATGCTCTTTCAACTATAGTATCGCTCAAAAAAGGGATTCTAAGCAAGCGGTACGAAGAATCAGCATTGAAGTTTTTCTTAATTCTCGGGCAGATAAATTGCTTTCGTTTTTTTACCCCTTATACTGGAAGCTAAACTAAAAAAAGCAGGTGATCTTATGTATGTTGTCAAAGTCCTCCATGGTTACATTGGTAAAGAAGGTCGTCGCACCCGTGAAAAAGACCCTGAGAAACTTTGGATATTCCAAAGTAAACAAGAATCCGAGCAGTTCGCCGAAAAAATCGGCGGCCGCAGCAAACATGTCTCTAAAATCAGAAAAGATTGATTAGAAAAAACTGCGCATCCTAATGGTGCGCAGTTTTTAACTTAAGCATATGAATTTTAAATGAAGACTATCCGTAGTAAGGTGAAACTATAAATATTTTAAAGGAGGACAAACTTATGCCTTGGAACATGAAAGATTACCCAGCCTCAATGAAGAACTTAGATCCTTTGATTCGAAAAAAAGCGATCGATATCGCCAATGCACTATTAGATGATGGTTACCCCGATGATCGAGCGATCCCGATCGCTACTAGCCAAGCAGAGAAATGGTACGACGATGCTTCTGCAGAAGAAAAAAAGGAGTTTCAAAAAGCAAAAGCACCTCAAAAAAATGATAGCCATGAGCACGATAAAAATGCAAAAAAGTTAATGAATGCGGATGTTCAAGTCAAATATCATGAGGACAAATGGCTCGTTATTTCTGAAAATGCCAGCCAAGCCAGTGACACCTTCGACAAAAAGGAACAAGCAGTTGAACGCGCCAAAGAAATCGCCAAAAATAAAAATTCCTCTGTTAAAGTTTACAAACAAGATGGAACGTTGCAGGACACTTTTGATTATTCTTAATTTCGTTTATAAAGTTTTGTGAACGACGAGATACAAATAGACAAAAAAGGGACCAAAATCGTCATTACGATTTTGATCCCTTTTTTTGAACAACGCCAACTAACCGGCGTTCACTTTATCAATCTTGCAAATCATTGATAATTTGTTTTGAAATTCTATTGAAGGTAGAGATGTCTTCATTTGATAAATTGACAGTCATTTGGCTTTCGATATCTGACATAATCTCCTTTACCTTTTCTGCCACCTCAACGCCTTTTGGAGTTAATTCTATGATAGTTAGGCGCCGATCTTCTTCTGATTTATTTCGAATGACCAAACCGACTTTTTCCATGCGAGAAATAGAGGTAGTCACTGTCGAATGGTCGATACAAAGGTATTGTCCTAAGCTTTTTTGAGAGCACGGCTGCATTTCAAGTAATGCTAAAAGTGCCATTTCTTGGCCGGGATATAAATTTAAAGAGCGGATTTTTTCAGATACCACTGCTTTATGAGCTGTCGCAAGTTCTATGATATCAGCCCCCAAAGGACTAATATTACTTAACAAAGAAACGATATTACATTGTTCATCTTGATATCTCATAAAACCTACTCCCTAAAGTTCAATTATTTTTGTTCGTCAAGCGTTGGATAATCGATGTAGCCCTCATCTCCTCCGCCAAAGAACGTTTTACCGTCTGGTTCATTTAACTCGGCTCCTTGTTTCACCCGTGAAATGAAATCTGGATTTGCCAGTGCCCATGCACCAATAGATGCCATATCGGCCTGCCCATTTTTAATGTCATAATCCAGCTTTTCAAACGGACGTCCCATGCGATTAACGATCAACACATTATCCCAATTATTGCGTATATTTGTCAATATATCTTCCCGCCCTGTATACAACACATGCAGATAGGCTAAATGAAGTTTATTTAATTCCTTAGTCAGGTAATCATATATCGCCACCCCATCTTGACCTTCATCAATTGTACTAAAATCAGTATAAGGCGAGATACGAAAGCCGACTTTTTCAGCCCCTATCTCATCGACAATCGCTTTTGCAACTTCGATAGCAAACCGCGCCTTATTCTCAACTGTTCCACCAAATTGATCCGTACGCAGATTTGAATTTTCACCTAAAAATTCATGGATCAGATAGCCGTTCGCCCCATGAATTTCAACACCATCCGCACCAGCTTCGATGGCAGCTTTTGCCGCCTTTCGAAAGTCCTCAATTGTACTTTCGATTTCTTCAACCGTCAGTTCCCGTGGTGCAGGCACTGGTTTCATCCCTTCAGCAGTAAATATATGTCCATTCTCTGGTGCAATAGCAGACGGTGCAACGCCTTGATGATGATCACTTGTATTTTCTGGATGATTCATCCGTCCAGCATGCATAAGTTGAATGAAAAATTTACCGCCCTTCTCGTGGACCGCTTCTGTGACTTGTCTCCATGCTTCGATGTGGTCTTGTGTATAAATTCCCGGACTCTTTAAATAGCCCTGACCTTCTAACGATGGTTGTGTTCCTTCACTGATCAATAATCCCATAGAAGCACGTTGAGAATAATAAAGTGCTGAATGATCGTCTACAGTTCCATCATCATTTGCACGGTTGCGAGTCATGGGAGCCATGACTAAAAGATGGGGCAAATGCATATCTCCTACTGTGATTGGTTTCCATAACGTATTAAATTCCATATTAATAAACTTCCCTTCTTTTATGTTGTCGACAACTTAATACAAGCATAATCGAATAATAGGTTGTCGTCAACTTATTTGATTGTGAGCATTTTGAGAATGCAGTGAAAAGGAGCAGAGCTTTTCCAGTCATAAAAATAGACCCATTGTTGATAAAGAAGATCGGTCTAGCATCGTTAACAATTATAAAAAGGCAAAAAATAAGCACCTACCGTGTTCAACAGTAGCTGCTTTCAGTACGAACAGTAATTGTCCATTAGAGGATTACACTCCTTATGCGATTTTTGCTAATTCTTGTACTGCATTTTCAATTGTTGTACCTGTCGCAAATTTATTTTCGTCTTGTTTGTCGAAAACAATAAATAGATTTAAGTTAGTATCTAAAGTTACGCGGTACTCCAACTTGTTGTTAGTGAATGTCATATAGCATTCTCCTTTCTCGATTAGTGACGAAAGGCAACTAAAACGTTCATAACGAAATTCCATAAATGAGTATACCACAAATGAAAGACTTAACCTAATAAAGACGATCGCAAGTCAAGTTTCTTCAATTATAATAAAGCAAAAAGACTCTGAGATAGAGTCTAATCGAAGGACACGCTTTGTTCTTCTAATTGTTTAATTAGTTCGGTAACATACGCATCCTGAAAATCTTTTCGAAAGTTGTTCAAAAATTCATCTGAAATTGAATCAAAATTGCTTTCTGAATAGTCTAGTAATTCTTTAGGCGACTCGAACTCTGCGACAACAGACGCGGTGTCGAAAGAATCGGCCACTCGTATCGAGACAGCCTTCATTAGAGAAACGACATCAATTTGTGTTCTTAGCATAAACTCACCTCTTGTACTGAGTGTAACACACGTTGAATTAACTAGCTGAGAAAACAATCTTACTCTTAATCTGCAATTTCATCAATGAAGTTGGAAATATCTTCTTTAAAGATGTATTGGCTAAACTGCTCACTTAATATTTTACTAATATTCCGATAAGCAAACGTAGGTGTATTCGGTATCGTATAGTAGTAAATACCATTCTTTTCATAGACTGAATCAGTAACGGTCGTTAATTCATTTCCCTCAATAGCATTCCCAGCATCAGCGGCAATATCAATAATAAAAGTCCCTTTTTTTAGCTGCGCCTGTTCTTCAATCGTCATGATTGGCGTTCCCGCATCTCCTACTTCGATTCCATTAATGATAATAGAATATTTATCTAGCTGCTGCTTAAACTGAGGTAGTGTCTTTCGATAAAATAGTTGGACAGATGAAGTGATTTTAGAAATGGCATGAAATGCTCCTTGAGCGGTATTTCCTGAACCTAAAATAGCAACCTCGAGATCACTATCTGGCAGCAGACCGAAACTCAACAATGCATGCAATACTCCTGCATAACCCGCGTAAAAACTATTTTGATAGACAAAATTTTGAGGAATCAACTTTGTTGGGTAAGCTTTCCCTTGATGATACATCGTCGGTTCTTGATTATCGATATCGAGAACATATAGATTTTTAGGAAGCGCTTGCGTTTCCATGAACTCTTTACCTGATCCCAGCGGGTGGGTCCAGCCAATAATCACTTGATTTTGACGAATCATATCATAATCAGACGGTTGGATGATTTTTAGCGAAAATATACTATCACATGAGGCAAAAATTTCAGAACGGGATAAGATAGTGCAGCCTGCTTTTAGATAATCCTCATCAGAAATCGCTAAAAAATCTCCGAAACCGCTCTCAATATAAATTGAATTGGCGAATTGTTTAATGTGTTCAGGTAACAAAGGAATCCGACGCTCATTTGGAAAATTTGACTTTATAAAACCTAATTTCATAATTCCATCTCCATTTCAATTTTTAAATTTTGTATAGATTCTTTCTTAAAAAAGTGTTTCAAGCTAACGCCCTCATGTTTCCTCAGTCTAACACAGTTCCCAAGTTAATGTTTTAGAGCATGATACCGCAGTTTCTAAAGTCAGTCTGCGGCCTGTACATTATGGCGAAAATTTTTTGGACCATTTCTGACTATGCGTGAAGTGAAAAAACTGCTTGAGAGCCTTTCGATCGATCAATTATGTTTCCTTTGATCATCGTTGCTGCAGTGATGTTCTTAGGTACTGATGCTTGGTCCTCCTAGTCGCACAAAAAACCTAATCATCAATTAAGATGATTAGGCCTCTCTTTGAAATTAGATTCTTGTTTCTTTACATCTTGTACTTCGGATTAACTGATACCTTCTAATAAATCGACAACTTCTGTTCTTGATTCCGCCGCCAAAAGAAACTTGCGGTATTTCTCATCCATTAATTTCCGAGAAATTGCTGATAAAATCTTTAAGTGAAGATTGTTTTCTGCCTGTTTAGGAATTAAAATCGCTAAAACGAATCGGACGTTGCTGTCATCCATCGTTTCCCATTCAATATCAGCAGCATTTCGTAAAATGATGATTGAAGGAACCTTAACTGCTTCATTTTGAGTATGAGGAATAGCAAAACCATCAATCATGCCTGTACTCGTCTGGGCTTCTCGTTGAAATAATCCCTCCACAACTTTCTCTTGATCCGTTATTCTGTCATGTTGAAAAGCAATGGCAGCTGCCTGTTCAAATACTTCTTGTTTGGAGCTGCAGCTCTGGTTCAAATCGATCAATTCTTTAGAAATAAGTTCCATGTTATCCCTCCGCAGCCGTTAATTTATTGTATGAGCGTTTCTTGAAATAGCCTAACAGCAAACCGCTGACAATTGCACCAATAATGATAGATAGTACCCAAAGATGCGCCTTTTCTACTACAGGAATCACAATGAAACCGCCATGCGGTGCTGGATCTTGGACACCAAACATATAAGTCAAAGAAGCACCGATGGCTCCCCCTAACATCATAGATGGCATATTTCTCAGGGGATCTTTGGCTACAAACGGAATGGCCCCTTCTGTGATATGAGTACAACCTAGTAAAATATTTACAATACCTGAACTGAATTCTTCTTCATCATAATATTTTTTGAAACCTAATACGGCGATCCCAGTTGCTAACGGCGGCACGATGCAGGCAGCTGAAACCCCGGCAATCATATATTGATTTCCTTCAGCAAGTAATGCTAAGGCAGTCACGTAAGCTGCTTTATTAAATGGACCGCCATAATCAATACAGCACATCACACCTACTAAGGTCCCTAAAACAATGGGACTAGAATCTTGGAAGCTGGCAATAAATCCAGTCAAAGAACTATTTAACCATTCAATTGGTTCTGCTAATAAGAGCATAATGACACCAGTTATGAAAACGGCACAAACCGGTAACAAGAAAATTGCTTTTAAACCATCTAAAATTTTAGGAAGCTTCTTGAATGCTAGACTTAAGAAGTAAACTACGTAGCCGCCAAGAAAACCAGCAAAAATACCGCCTATAAACCCTGTCCCGCTAGTATCTGCGATCATACCGCCTATGAATCCTGCAACTAATCCTGGCGTGCTGCTGATACTCATCCCGATATATGCAGCGAAAATCGGAACCATCAATCCCATTCCGACCCCGCCAATTGTTTTGATCATGGCAGCGATTTCATTATATTGTGCACTGGCCGGATCGGCACTATAAATCCCCCATAAGAAAGACATCCCCGTCAGAAATCCTCCTGCCACAACAAAGGGCAGCATATGAGATATTCCATTCATTAAGTGTTTATACATTGCACTGCCTAAAGATAATTTACCTGAAGAATTAGTTTTAGCATTTGTATTTTTCTTCACATTAGAAGCTGCAGTTTCTTCACCACCTATGACGTGCCCCCCGCCGTTTAATGCTTCTTCGATCAATTTATCAGCATCCTTAATTCCCTGAGTTACGGATGCTTCAACAACTCTTTTGCCAATAAATCGATCCATTCCCACATCTTTGTCTGCGGCAATGATCACGGCATCTGCGCCAGCTATTTCTTCATCCGTTAATCCGTTTTCGACTCCAATTTGACCATGCGTTTCTACTTTGATAGTGATATTTTTAGCTTTAGCCGCCATTTCCAATGCTTCTTGCGCCATGTAGGTATGGGCAATCCCAACAGGGCAACCCGTTGCTGCGATAAGTTTTACCATTTTTTTCGCCTCTCTTTCATTTTATAAGCAGGTCTCAAACAATACTGATTCAGTTATTTGAGACCTGCATGTTTTATTTATTGCATACTGAATACTTTCATTGATTCTACTACATTTGACTTCATCCCATCGATCCCTTTTTTGCTGATTTCATCGAAGAAGGGAATTTCTGAGCCTAAACTCGTGACATACTCTTGAACTTTTTCTCCGCCTGCCTTGTTCATATAAGCAAAGTAGTTAATTTTACAGATTCCATTTTTGATTGCTGTTTGCATGTCTTCTTTTGAGACACCAGAGCCGCCATGCATCACTAGCGGAATATCTACTACATCTGCGATTTCAGAAACTCTAGCTAAGTTTAGTTCAGGTTTAGTTAAATAAATGCCGTGAGCTGTACCAAAGGCAATCGCTAAACAATCAACATTGGTTTGTTCAACGAACTTCTTCGCTGCTTCCGGATCTGTGTACATGTCCTCTCCGCCGTGCTCCTCCACATTGTATACGACACGATCTTCAGCGTCGGCTTCGCCGCCAACCTCAGAAGTAAAGACATGACCTAATTCTGCTTCAACACTCGCACCTAAAGAATGGGCAATTTTGACCATTTCGCGAGTTCCTGCTACATTTTCCTCGAAGCTTTTGTCCGACGCATCAAACATCACTGAAGTAAAACCTAATTCCAAAGCTTGGACACACAAATCGAAGGAAGTTCCATGATCTAAATGAACAGCCACCGGAACCTTTGCATTTTTAGCATACTGAACCATTATCGGGCCAATCTCCGCTAATGGGATAACCGGATCATGAACCTGAGCGTGTGCCAAGATTACTGGCTGATTCAATTCTTCAGCAGCAGCAATCACTGCACGAACTGCTTCAAGATTAGGAGCGTTATAGGCGCCAATCCCAATTTTTTTTACTTGTGCTTCTTTCAATAAATCATTCATTTTTGCCAACATTACTTTTTCCTCGATTCTTTTTTATTCTTCTAACAGATAATTCTCAGCTTCTTTAGACCAAATACCGTTATTATTCTTGAGTATCGCACCTAGCTTGGTTGTAGGAGCTATCTCTTCAATAGCCTGCCGATCCATTTCTTTTTCTACGTACACTAATTTTTTCCCGCCGCCAATTTCAGGCTGCGTCAAGGTCGTCTCTGCAACAGCATCTAAGCCTAAAATATGGGTCACGATCTTGGCAACATCCACTGTTTTATTTTCAATTAAAGCAATCGCATCACGCATATCTTCTGTCGTTCCACCTGATGTTCCGACGTAATGAGTGTAATAATAGTGAACATTATAGAAATTAATCGATGAACGGAATGCACGATCTTGCGGTCCAGCAAAGAAATTCAAGCAGCCGTCTTCCGCTAATAAATCTGAAGCCATCGCCACGATTCCTTCTGTCGGTACCATGACAAAAATATCATCAAAACCATTCGGCGCGATTTTTAGCAGGGCTTCCTTTTGCTTTTCCAACGATTGGTCTGCAACATTAACAAAAGAAGCCGTTGTTTCTTCAGTACTTGGATAAAGTTTTTCAGCTCGAGCCAATTTATCAGAATTCAAATCGGTAACCACCAAATTTCGTGGTTTCACCTTCCCGTGTAAGGCATAATCAATGGTCAATAAGCCCATCGGCCCAGTTCCGCCTAACAATAAGAAATTGCCATTTTCTTTGATTCCCATCTGGTGATCATAACTTCCCGGCTTTAAATGATAATTGGCTTTAAAAGCCCCCACGACACATGATAAGGGTTCAACCAGCGAGCCTTCGAAATACGTATCACCATTAAATTCAAGCAGGCAATCCTGTTTCATAACATCATTAGGAATGACAATGTATGTCGCATCTCCGCCGCAATATTTGTAGGAATATCCTGGACAAGAAGGATCATCAGGCAATTGTAAATTCGCCTGGCAAACATATTTTTGTCCTTTTTTGAATTGGTCACTCCATTTATCACCAATCTGTACCAGCTCACCACAAAATTCATGTCCGATGATAATCGGTTCATTTTTTAAGTCATCCGGTGATTTCTTATGATCTTCTCCTTGCTTTGCCAGTTTCCAAGTAGACATACAGATACTATCCGTCACGATTTTCATTAGAATTTCATCTCGTTTAATTTTAAGCAGATCAAATTCTTCCAAACGCAAATCTTCTTTTCCATATAAACGTACTGCTTTTGTTTTCATCATCATTCTCCTAGCCTCTCGTTTTTCCGCCAGCAATATTAATCGTTACGCCGCTAATATAAGAAGCACGATTGGATATTAAATAAGCGACTGCATCCGCGACTTCTGTTAACTTACCGCTTCTACCTAACGGAATCGTACTAGTTTTGCTATAACCTTCTCGCAACTCATCAACAGTCAAGCTTCTGGTATATGCTAGCGATTCTTCATACGCTAATGTGCGCAGACCTGTTTCTTCCATAATTCCTGGTGCTAAACCAACTACGCGGATACCATGCTTTCCCAGCTCTTTAGACCAAGAACGAGTCAAACTGTTAACAGCCGCCTTGGTGGAAGCATAAATACTCTGGCCTTCTGAACCTTCCAAGCCGCTTTCTGAAGACATATTGATGATCACACCCGCTCCTTGGTTGACGAAATGTTTACTTACTTGCTGGCTCATCAAGTAGATCCCTTGTAAATTGACACTGATCATTTTTTCGAATAAATTATCATTAATTTCATGTCTGCCCTTAGGATCAACTAACAGAGCCGGCATATTGATCCCTGCATTATTGATTAGACAATCCACTCTTTCAAATTTTTCCAATGTCTGAGTCACAACATTTTCGACAGAGTCTCGCGAAGAAACATCCGTTTTAACAAATAAGAGATTCTCGTGTTGAAATTCTCCTTCATTCAAATCAGCATTCGTTACCTTTGCACCTAACTCGCACAGCTCCTTAACTATTGCTGCACCAATTCCAGAGGAGCCGCCGGTCACGATCGCTGTTTTTTCTTTAAGGTTTAACCACTCTTCCAAGATATTCAAATCCCTCCAAAATTTTTACATAGGCCTATGTAGTATTTGTTAACGTTTACAGTTATAATTATAGCAATCAATCATTTTTGAACAATATCTTGCGGTATTTATTATCAACAATCACATAAGCATACTTTTACGATCAAAAATGAACAATTATGAAAAGGAGTCTTTTTATGATACCGATTGAACGCCATGAAACAATTCTTGATTTGTTAAAAGAACGGAAATTTATCACTACTGAAAAACTAGCGAAAGAATTATTTGTCAGCAGCGCTACAATTCGAAGAGATTTGAGTATTTTAGAAAAGCAGGGACAAATTAATCGAGTCAGCGGCGGAGCAAGCATCATCGAGCCTGTTGTTTCTCCTTTAGATCTTTCGTTACATTACACAAACCGAATCCAATTAAAGGAAAAAGAGCACATTAGTAAAATAGCAACTACCTTAGTTAAGGATGGGCAGACCATATTTCTAGATTCAAGTACAACCGTGATGAAGCTGGCAGAAAAATTGGAGCGCTTTGAAGATTTGATTTGTTTAACAAATTCGGTGACGACCGCTCAAACAATCTTACAATTCGATAAAAAGAAAGTTCATTTGACTGGCGGAGAGGTGAACCCTTCCTATATGAATACTTATGGAACAGAGGCAGTCAATAACATTAGCCTGCATTATAGCGATATTACTTTTATTTCCGGAAGAGGGTTAAGCGAGAAGGGCATCTCTGACACCAATCCTTATGAAGCAGAAATAAAAAGAAGCTTTGCTAAAAACACTCACTGTCTAGTCGCTTTGATCGATCATAGTAAATTTGATGTTACACATTTCAACATTAGCGTGCCCTTGAATCACATCGATATTATTGTTACTGATCAAGCATTACCTGCTCAATTACAAGAAAGCATAGAAAAACTAGGGATACGTGTAATGTATTAAGTCTTCGGTTACATCTAAATGGGACTTAGGCCGCTCTTCACATTCGACCTTGACGAGTTAGATCTTGGTTTGAACTTTTTGTTGACGTCTGATGGATGGTTATGTGGTGACCGTTGGAACACGATCGGTTGGAAGCTTTGCTTAATTCTCTTTTGGAGCATAAAAAATAACCCAATCTCCTATAAGAAGATTGAGCTTCATGGTGATACTAGATGCTTGCATATCAAAAAAATCATAGGCTATTTTTAAAAATCTGTATCTTCCATAATTTCCTTTAAATGTTTAATAGAAGAAGTTGTTACTAACGCTGCACTTCCACCAAATTGATCCGTGATATGCTTCAAAACCCAAGAATTTGGTTGGCTCTGTTTTCTCACAAAATTTAATCGTTCGCGATTTTCTAAAGAATCATATGCTGGATCTAAGATTTGATCTGTGTTGTATTGGCCCTTTAACAATGGAGAGTAAGCGACTAATTTTAACTGGGGATAATTTTGCAGATAACTTGCCATATCTCTGTTTAATGCTACTTGAGGAAACAAATCCGCTGTTGCAGAAGGAGACAAAAAGCTGTAGCGTTGCTGAATCGCACTGAAAAAAGGCCAGCCTTATTCTTGGCAAATCAGGCGCGCATGCTCAACACGCCAAGCGAAAAAATTGCTGCAGCCTATCTCCTTAACTACTCCCTGACGGACTAAATCAGCTAAAGTACCCATTACCTCTTTTTGTGAGACTGAAAAGTCATCAATATGCAGGTATAGTAGATCGATGCTGTCAGTCTGAAGATTTTTTAAAGAACGTTCAACTGAACGCAACAAGACATCTCTTTTAAGTCCCTCTACTTTAGAAAATCCCTTTTCTTTGGAGGTCGCTAAAGCACCCAGCTTTGTAGCAATAACCATTTCATCTCTTCGCTTGGTTTGTTTTAGCCATTCACCGATAGTTCGCTCACTTTCTCCGCCATCGCCGCCGTTCCAAACGGCATAGTTATTAGCCGTATCTAAAAAGTTTCCTCCCAATTCCACATATTTTGATAACAATAAATATGCAGCATTCGCATCCAGTTTTGTTCCAAAATTAATCGTTCCTAAACCAATCTTACTCACCTTTAAATCATTTCCGATTTCTATTTTATCCACTTCATTCACTCCTTTTCCTAAGTATAAGAGCCGCTTTTACGAGGTACAAGAAGGTACTTTAAAGTGGTATACTTACAAAAAAGTAACTAAAGAAAGTGGTGTTGACCATCAAACAAGAAGATTGGGAAGATACCTGTCCATTAGTCACGGCTCAGAGAATTATGGCTGGCAAATGGAAATTGTCGATCATCTGGTTTTTAGCTGAACATAAGGTTCTGCGCTTTAATCAATTAAAAGCCGCTTTTGATGACCCAAAATTGACACAAAAAATGCTGACCCAGCATCTAAAGGAACTGCAACAAGATCAGCTTGTCAAACGAACAGTGTACAACACGGTTCCGCCAAAGGTTGAGTATTGTTTAAGTGATCTAGGCGAAAGTTTTATTCCAGTCATGCGCTCCATGGAAAATTGGGGCAAATCTTATCAAAAAAATATAGGACTATAGAAAAAAGGATTCGATTGAACAAAGAGGTTCAAATCGCGTCCTTTTGGTCTTTAAAATATTAATTCACCGTGCTGTTAAATTATTGAATCGATGAATCTTCTTTTTTAAATAATACGGAATTTCTGTGAAAATAAAAGAGGGGAAATTCCTGCTAGTGGGGAACGAAGTAAACATTCGTTTTTTCGCTGTAAAGATCTTGCGTGTCAGAAAAGGGCTTCGGATGAGAAAATTAGATTGCGCTTCATTGGATAGAAGTTATTATTTCTCCGAAAATAAATAATTTCTGACGAATACTTTCGTAACCATCTCAAACTCTTCTTTGCTTAATTTATCAGAATAGTCCAATTTATATAATGCCTGAATAGGGGTGGCTCCTAGCGTCCTAAATTGCGTCTCCATTTGTGCGAGCGCTTCTTTTTGCTGATCGTTCATCTAATGCATTCTCCTCTTGTAAGTCTCCCCTCCATCATATCAGCAATCTTTCACGATTAAAATCTTTTAGTAAAAGGAATTTGTGCCGCCTAACGAAAAAAACATTCTCAAACGAGTATCATTTTAAGGAAAAAACTGCTCAATAGTCATGAGCAGTTTTAGCTTGTTCTTCGAATAATTAATTTTTCTCTCTTTCAAGTTAAGAAAAAGTACCACATACCGATGGAGACTATCCTTCATGAACGAACGATTCGTATTTGTCCCCTATATATAACTGTGAATAGGTCTGCTCCGCTAACCGATAGCCTTGCCCCCAAGAGGTCTCAATGATTTCTCCTTCCACACCAAACTCTTCCAGCTTTCGTTTCAATTTTTTGACTAAAGTTGAGAGTTGAGACATGGTGGAGTTTGTTTTAGGCTTGTTCCACATTTCTATGCAAAGGTCTTCCCGAGATGTGAACACTTTCTGATGCTGATACAGAATCGTCAATAATCTGGACTCTCCTACACTTAACGGAAGGCTCAGAATATCTATGCTCTTTTTCGTAGGGCAATGTAACAAGGTACTATTCGCTAATTCCACTTGATCACAAATCAATTGATCTCTTAACGTTTCCAACGTTGGATGACACTCAACCCAATCAGTGAGTCCGAGCTCTTTCCATTCGAGGCAGCGGTTTTCTTCCAGGCATTCGTCTGTTTTTCTCAAGAGAATAATTGAAGGTTGCTTCAATTTATTGATAAGTTTGATTGCTTCCTTATTATCAATAGTTTCACTTATAATTACTTGATGGAACATCGACAGAAAGTCACGTGGCAGTTGATCATACATAATGTTTTCA
>Ga0153985_1000265_pt1 | contig 15046 bp, 13 predicted proteins | sample TSGA069MetaG_FD_104715 | JGI IMG/M metagenome (GOLD analysis project Ga0153985, IMG submission 104715) | Attine ant fungus gardens microbial communities from Georgia, USA - TSGA069 MetaG | ecosystem: Host-associated > Fungi > Mycelium > Unclassified | place: USA: Georgia, Alexander Wildlife...
ATTAAGTAGTCGGAGGACATTAGAGTGAAAAAAAGTTTGTTATCAGCATTAATGGTATGTTCAGTAACATTAAGCGCATTAGCAGCTCCAGCCGCAGCTTCTGCCGATGAATTTGATAGTAAAATTGCTGACCAAGACGCAAAAATTTCAAGTTTACAAAACCAACAGACTGATGCACAATCACAAATTAGTGCATTAGAAGGCGAAGTTGCTTCAATTAACGATAAAGCACAAGGTCTATTAAATGAACAAGCATCATTGAGAGAAAAGTCTCAAGAATTGCAAAAGCAAATCGAAACATTACAAAAACGTATCGAAAAACGTTCAGAAGCAATCAAAGAACAAGCGCGCGATGTACAAGTAAAACAATCATCAGCAAATGTTATTGATGTAGTATTGAATGCTGAATCATTCAGCGACGCTGTTGGCCGCGTTCAAGCAATGTCAACAATCGTGAAAGCGAACAACGATTTGGTTGAACAACAAAAAGCGGATAAAGCAGAAGTTGAACAAAAACAAACTGAAAATCAAAAACAACAAGAACAAATCACTGCTAACCAAGCAACATTGGAAAGCCAAAAAGGTGATTTAATTGCAAAACAAGCAGACTTAAACGTTCAAACAACGACATTAGCTGCAGAACAAGCAACTGCTGAGAGTGAAAAAGCAAACTTGACGGAGAAACAAGAGGCTGCTATTAAAGAACAACAACGTGTTCAAGAAGAAGCTCGTAAAGCAGCAGAAGCGCAAGAAGCTGCTCAAAAAGCGGAAGCAGACAAAGCGAAAGCTGATGCAGACGCTAAAGCAGAAGCTGATCGTAAAGCACAAGAAGAGGCTGCTGCAAGTACTGCAACAACTGAAAGTTCAACAGTTGAATCTTCATCAACTGAACAACAAACACAATCAAGTGCAACGGAATCTTCTTCAACTAGCGAAGATAATTTCCAAGGCGGCGGAGCGACTCCGACACCTGCACCAACGACTCCATCAACAACAGAGCCGACTACACCATCAACACCTGAAACACCGGCTACTAATACTGAAACACCGGCTGTAACTCCAACACCTGCACCATCTGGAAATACTGGCGGGGTAGTTGCGGAAGCGATGAAGTATATCGGTACGCCTTATGTATGGGGTGGAAAAACACCTGCAGGATTTGACTGTTCTGGTTTTACTGCATATGTTTATCGTCAAGCTACTGGTCGTGAAATCGGCGGCTGGACAGTTCCTCAAGAATCAGCTGGGACTCGTATCTCAGTTGGTGAAGCACAAGCAGGAGATTTGTATTTCTGGGGTAGCCCTGGTGGTTCATACCACGTAGCTATCGCAATGGGTGGCGGACAATATATCCACGCACCACAACCTGGTGAAACAGTTACTGTAAGTTCTGTAAGCTACTATGCACCAAGCTTTGCAGTTCGCATGTAATTTAACTTAATCAATCGTGACCGGTACGAAATTCGTACCGGTTTTTTTAATGGAGGAAAAAGCAATGCAGAAACAATTGAAAAACGGTAATTTCTATTTAGGTCTAGCTGGTTTGATGATGGTGATCCTCTTCATCAGCTCATCGATGACTTATCAGCAACAAAGTCAAGTATCGTTGATTCAAAAATTATTGGTGAACGAACCGTTGAAAGATTTTTTTAGTCGAGTTTCATTTGACTACGCTGGTAGTGAAGTAAGCATTTCTGCAAAAGGCTATGTTAAATTTGTTGAATTCTTTATTCGTAAAGCCGCTCATTTTATGACATACTTTATTTTAGGCGGTAGCCTATACTTAGGATTATCACCCAAACTGAAACAAAAATCATCGGTCTTAGGTCTGTTTTTCGCTTGGTTGGCCGCAACAGGTTATGCAGCTACAGACGAGTTTCATCAAATGCTCACTGGTGGGCGAACCCCTTTATTTCAAGATGTTATGCTAGATTCATGTGGGGCATTAACTGCATGTCTGATTATCATCGCTTATCGAACCATCCGCAAGAAACGATGATAGGGATTATTCTTGACGAAAAATGTTTTCAGGCGGACAATAATAGAGATTAAAATAATTGGAGGTATACTACCATGTCAGGACACAGTAAGTGGAATAATATTCAAGGGCGAAAAAATGCTCAGGATGCTAAAAGAGGAAAAGTTTTTCAAAAGATATCGCGGGAAATTTATATGGCAGCTAAAGCTGGTGGTCCTGACCCGAGCATCAATCCTGCATTACGACTAGTAATTGATAAAGCTAAATCGGCTAATATGCCCAATGATAATGTTGATCGTGCTATAAAAAAAGCAACTTCAGCAGGTGAAGGTGAGCATTACGATGAAATCACATATGAAGGGTACGGTCCAGGAGGTGTGGCAATATTAGTCCATACGTTAACAGATAACCGCAATCGAACGGCTACGAATGTTCGCGTAACTTTTTCGAAAAATGGTGGTAACTTAGGAGAGACTGGGTCCGTAAATTATATGTTTGACCGTAAGGGATATATTGCTATTGAACGTGAAAACTTATCGACGGATGAGGATACGATGTTTGAGAAGGTACTAGAGGCTGGTGCGGAAGACATGGAGATTTCCCCAGAAGTTTTTGAAATTTATACTGCCGCAGAAGATTTTACTACTGTGCGTGATCAATTAGAAGCAGACGGATTTACTTTAGCGCAAGCTGAACTGACTATGATTCCGCAAACGACAGTTAGCTTAGACGAAGGGCAGCAGGAAAAATTAAATCATTTAGTTGAGAGGTTAGAAGACGATGATGATGTTTCTGAAGTCTTTACTTCGGCAGAATAAGCAGCACTTTTGAGGAGAATGTAACAAGTATGGAGTAAACAAAAAAACCAGCGAATTTTCGCTGGTTTTTATTTTGTTCTAAAAGACTAGTACTGGTGTGCCGACTTCCACCATATCGAATAATTGAGCCATTACGCTTGGTGGTGTATTTACACAACCGTGAGAACCGCGTGTCTTCCAGAGCTCGCCGCCATATTCAGGTTGCCAGTCAGAATCATGTAGCCCAACGCCGGTCCAGTCAATTGGCATCCAATATTTAACTGGGCTTGCATAATCGGAACCATCATCGTTTTTCCCTTTTAAGGTTTTGTTGGTTTCTTTCGACCAAACATAATCGACACCAGCCGGAGTAGGTGAAGTTGGTTTACCGCTGACGATATCAGTTTCTAAAGCGACTTTACCATCTTTGTAGTACCACATATGTTGGCTTTCCAAATCTACTTCGATATACGTTTTATCTATTAGCGGTTTATCCGCTGTTGTTGCACCGGTGACAACTGGTGAACGAGTGAAATCTTTACCTTCTAAAATTTGTTTTGTCAAAGCATCAACTTCTTCTGACGTATTGATTGTCCAACTATACGTACCGGATGGAACAGATACTTTTCCACGACGAGTACTATTAAATTCTGTCGGTTTCGAACTGGTGTTGTATTTTTCACCTAAGCTTGTAACATAGGCAGTGACTTTCTCTTTATCAAGAGACATCGTGCCATCTTTGTCAACTAACCAGCTGTTGATATCTGAAGATGGGATTTGGAAAGTTTCTCCATTGATACTGTAGTTAGCTTTAATTTTTGCTACGGCATTCATTTTATCCATGGTCTTTTTCAAATCAGCATCATCTTTAGTGATGGTTGGTTTGGAAAGATATTCATCAAAATCGATATCGTGTTTACCATCTTTAGCAGCTTCCTTAAAAGCAGTTACGGCAGCATCGACATCAATCGTGTTTCCTTGTTTTTCAGGCGTGATCTCAAAACCATCGTCAGTTCGAGTAACTTTAGCATTTTCTGTTGCTGTCCGTGTGGTGTTCGTTTGAGTCAATTCTGCACGAATCGCCTCACTAACAGCGTCTAATTCATTTTCGTCTAAAGTGTTGCCGTCAACATCTTTTGTATCTGCGGCAGAAACTAATTGCATTCCCCAGCTAAATGGGTTTTGCTTTTTCTGTAGCGCCTTTAAACCAGGGAGGTAATCGTTTTTCCATCCTAGGTCTTTACGATTGATTTCTTTCCAATTTTTACTGTCGATTTTAATTAGGAAAGGTGAATCTGACAGCTCACGAGTAATTTTCCGGTTTGCTTCGCTCACCGTCAAGCTATTGATTTTGACCCCATTGACTACCGTGTTAGGGAGAAATCTTTGAGCGTAATATGTACTGCGAAAGGCGTAACCGCCAACTAAAATTACCAATAAACCTAATACAACAATCATACCGATTCGCGTTCGGCTACGAGAATTTCTTTTTTCATTTCTTGTCATCGAAATAACTCCTCATTGCATTTCCTTTTATTTGGTCCTCATTATATATCGAAGGATTACTATACAAAATAGTAGTCGAATTCAAAATGATATACCGAATATAAATATACCATAGAATGATTTAAATACGAGTGATATGTTTTGAAACGTTAGTAAATATTAAAAAAACCGCAAAGAATAATTCATAATTCTTTGCGGAGAAAACAGTTATTTTCCTTCAGCTTCAAGATCAGCGAAAGCTTTATCCATCACTTCTTTTAGTTGAGAAGCAGAAGCGTCCATCCGATCCTTTTCAGCATCGCTTAATGGGATCTCGATGATATTTTGGATTCCTTTAGCATTGATTACTGCAGGAGCTCCGATATAAATATCGTTTTGGCCGTATTGCCCTTCTAAGTATACAGATAATGGGAATACTGCACTTTCGTCATTTAGGATTGCACGAGTGATACGCGCTAGGGCAACAGCGATACCATAGAATGTAGCGCCTTTTTTCTCGATGATTTCATAAGCTGCGTCACGCACACCGAAGAATAAGTTTACTAAAGCTTCTTCATCAACTTCAGGGTTGTCTTTTACCCATTCGTAAATTTGTAGTCCAGCAACGTTGGCGTGTGACCAAACTGGAAATTCTGAGTCGCCATGTTCGCCTAGAATATAAGCGTGGACGTTACGAGCATCAACGTCGACTAATTCAGCGATTGCTTGACGGAAACGAGCTGTATCTAGTGAAGTACCAGAACCAATAACGCGTTCTTTAGGGAAGCCAGAGAATTTCCAAGTAGAGTAAGTTAAGATGTCTACTGGGTTAGCGGCAACTAAAAAGATTCCGTCGAAGCCAGAAGCAACAACTTGTTCAACGATACTTTTGTTGATACGCAAGTTTTTACCGACTAGGTCTAAACGAGTTTCACCTGGTTTTTGTGGCGCTCCAGCTGTGATAACAACTAGATCAGCATCATGACAATCCTCGTATGAGGCAGAATAAATTTTCTTAGGGGATGTGAAGGCCAATGCATGTGATAAGTCAATTGCATCTCCTTGTGTACGGTTGCTATCGATATCGATAATACCGATTTCTTGTGCGATATTTTGATTGACTAGAGCGAAGGCATAACTTGAACCTACTGCGCCGTCTCCGATTAACATTACTTTTTGATGGGTTTTACTAGCTGCTGTTGCAGTCATGTGTACCAATCCCTTCTTATATTTGTTTTTCCAGTGGAATGATAACACTAATTAATGAAACTTGTCACGTATTTTACTCATTAATAATACAGTTATTTTTGCTGTTTCAAAAGAAAACGCTTCATGTACTAATAGCTTAGGAGACTGATACGATAAAGTTTTTTCAAAAATAACAGAATATTAAAGGAGACTTAAAGTACTGAAAACGGTCACTACAGGTTAGTTTGTGTTATACTGTATAAAGAAAATTTTGGACTGGGTAGTCATTTGACTATCCAGCATTTTGTCATGCAGATGAAAATCGATAAAATGTTTAAGTATGAAGAAAATGTTATCTATCTAAAATAAGAATGAGGCGGAATAATATGAAAATGATTGTAGGTCTGGGTAATCCAGGCAAAAAATATGAAAATACAAAGCACAATGTCGGTTTTATGGTTGTGGATCGTTTGGCGAAAGAACATGGAGCCCTTTTCAAAAAAAACGCTTTTGAAGCAGAAGTGGCGGATTATTTTATTAATGGCGAAAAGATTCTATTAATAAAGCCGCTGACTTTTATGAATGAGTCCGGACGTGCTGTAGGTCCGTTGATGACCTATTTTGGTGTCCATTTGGAGGAGTTGGTAGTAATTGCTGATGACTTAGATATGGATCTTGGTAAATTACGCTTGAGGCAAAAGGGGAGTGCCGGCGGACATAATGGACTAAAAAGCATTATTTCACATATCGGGACGCAAGAATTTAATCGAATCAAAATTGGGATCGGTCGCCCAAATGGGAAAACAGTTGTGAATCATGTATTAAGCACTTTTAGTAAAGAAGATACGGCTGTTATTGCAAACAGTGTTGCTCGAGCGGCTGAAGCCGTTGATGATTTTATCTCAGGCAACGACTTCCTGCAAACAATGAATCGATTTAACTAATGTATTGCTAAAAGAATTTAGTTCAACAGATGAAAAGGAACGTATAAGGAGCAAGAAGAATGAATTTGATTGAATTTATAAATCGACTGCCGTTAGTGAAAGAATGGCAAGATAATTTGGACAAAAAAGCCAAGCGGCAATTATTAATTGGACTTTCTGGTTCAGCGAAGGCCTTAGTAATGGCGGCTGCACATCAGATGAGTCAAAAACAAACCGTGATTGTTGTGCCAAATCTCTACTATAGTAATCAATTGGCTGATGAACTGCGCAATATTGTCGAGGATGTTCACCTTTTTCCAGTAGATGAAGTCCTTTCGGCCGAAATGGCTTTTGCATCGCCAGAAGCACGAGCAGAACGAGTAGCGACTTTGCAAGCTTTGTCTCAAGGCGAGAAAGGAATCTATGTTTTACCTGTTGCGGCATTACGAAAATATTTACCCACGATTGAAACATGGCAAGCCAATCAATTGCATTGGAAAATCGGCAGTGAAGTTGACTTAGAGAATTTAGCGCAGCGTTTAGTACTGATGGGGTATGAGCGTCAAACAATGGTCGGCAAACCGGGAGAATTCAGTATGCGCGGCAGTATTGTCGATATTTATCCTCTGACGACAGAGTATCCTGTACGAGTTGAATTATTTGATGTCGAAGTTGATTCATTGCGCTACTTTGAACCAGAGACTCAGCGTTCGGTGGAAAATTTAAATGAGGTCTGGATCACTCCTACTACAGATTTAGTCTTTTCTGCGGAAGATCTAGCGCAAGGTGTTCAAAAAGTAAATCAACTTCTACAAAATCGTTTAGCGGTTACGAAAGAAAAAGAAGCCTACAATTTTTTGAATGACTATTTTGGGCAATTGATTGCTTCTTGGGAAGATGGTATTCCGACGGATCAGGCCAAGTATTATACAGATCTGTTATATGAAGAAAAAGTTTCGCTATTGGATCATTTTGCTAAGGATGCCCTCCTGTTCGTAGATGATTATCCTCGCATGATGGAAACTCATCGTGAAATGGAGAGGGAAGAGGCCGAATGGCATACACAAAAAATTGAAGAAATGCGCGTCTTCTCTGAACAATCTTTTGGAATGAATGCTCATGATCTGATAAAAAAAGCGAAACTTGTTACAAGCTTCTTCTCATTATTTCAAAAAGGAATGGGAAATCTGCGTTTTGAGGCGATCCATAATTTCCAATATCGCTCGATGCAACAATTTTTTGGCCAAATGCCTTTGTTAAAAACGGAAGTGGATCGTTGGCAGAAACAAGAGCAGACTGTTTTGTTCCTTGTATCAGACCAAGATCGTCAAGAAAAATTGACCAAAGAATTTCAAGATGTCGATATTCAGGCGGTTCAAACAACGCCTAACGATTTATTAGTTGGACAGACCCAGATTGTTACGGGAACGTTAACAAATGGGTTTGAGTTGCCGCAGGATAAATTGGTTGTGGTGACGGAACGTGAAATTTTTCAAAAGGTCACTAAAAAACGCGCGCGACGACAAACGATTTCCAACGCTGAGCGCTTGAAGAGTTATAATGAACTAAAACCTGGCGATTATGTTGTACATGCGAATCATGGGATAGGAAAATACATCGGGATGGAAACGATTGAGATCGACGGTGTCCATCAAGACTATATGTCGATCTTGTATCAGAAAGACGACAAGCTGTTTATTCCAGTTACTCAGCTAAACTTGATCCAGAAGTATGTTTCTTCTGAAGCAAAACCGCCAAAAATCAATAAACTGGGCGGCAGTGAATGGACGAAGACGAAGAGCAAGGTTTCGAAAAAAATCGAAGATATTGCCGACGACTTGATCGAGTTGTACGCTAGACGGGAAGCGGAACGTGGTTATGCATTTGGACCGGATGACGAGTATCAAAAGGAATTTGAGGATGCTTTTCCATATAGTGAAACCGATGATCAGCTGCGAAGTACTGCTGAAATTAAACATGATATGGAAAAAACGCGTCCAATGGATCGCTTGTTAGTCGGCGATGTTGGGTTTGGTAAGACTGAAGTTGCTTTACGCGCGGCGTTTAAAGCGATCAAGGAAAATAAACAAGTTGCTTTTCTTGTACCCACAACGATTTTGGCACAGCAGCATTATGATACGATGACTGAACGTTTTGAAAATTTTCCAGTCAATGTCGCGATGTTGAGTCGATTCCGTACGAAGAAACAGCAGAACGAAACCATTGAACAGATTCGTACTGGGCAGGTTGATATCGTTGTAGGAACTCATCGTCTTTTATCACAAGATCTGCAGTTTGCTGATTTAGGTTTATTAGTCATTGACGAAGAACAACGTTTTGGAGTGAAGCACAAAGAACGTTTAAAACAATTACGCTCTCAAGTAGATGTTTTGACGTTAACAGCGACGCCAATTCCTCGAACATTGCACATGTCGATGTTAGGTGTTCGTGATCTATCCGTGATTGAAACGCCGCCTGAAAACCGTTATCCAATCCAAACTTATGTGATGGAAACTAATCCGGGTGCGATTCGTGAAGCCATCGAACGTGAAATGGCTCGTGGGGGTCAAGCTTTCTACCTATATAATCGTGTAGAAACAATTGAACGGAAAGTAGAAGAACTGCAAATGTTGGTGCCGGATGCTAAAATCGGATTTGCTCATGGGCAAATGACGGAAGTTCAATTAGAGAACACGCTGATGGACTTTATTGACGGACAATATGATATTTTAGTTACCACGACGATTATCGAAACGGGTGTGGATATTCCTAACGTCAATACACTATTCGTTGAAAACGCTGATTATATGGGTCTATCAACCTTGTATCAGCTGCGTGGGCGAGTTGGACGAAGCAGTCGAATTGCTTATGCTTACTTCATGTACGAACCGCAAAAAATATTGAATGAAGTCAGTGAAAAACGTCTTCAGGCAATTAAAGACTTTACCGAATTAGGTTCGGGATTTAAGATCGCGATGCGGGACTTATCAATTCGCGGTGCAGGGAATCTTTTAGGTGCGCAGCAACATGGCTTTATCGATGCGGTTGGTTTTGATATGTATTCACAAATGTTATCTGAGGCAGTTGATCGCAAACAAGGGAAAAACACCCAAGTTGAACGGACTTCGGTAGAAATCAATTTAGGAATCGATGCGTATATTCCAGGAACTTATATTGTAGATGAACGACAAAAAATCGAAATCTATAAACGAATTCGCGAGTTGGAAAGTACAGAGATGTTGGATGAAGTAGAAGCTGATCTGGTAGATCGATTTGGTGATTACCCAGATGAAGTGGCGAACCTATTAAACATTGGACAAATTAAAATGGACGGCGATCGTGCTCTGGTTGAAAGTATCCAAAAACGTCAGCAGCAGATCATCATTACCTTGAGTAAAGTCGGTACGAAGGCTTACAAAGTCGAGCAGCTTTTTGAAGCGTTAAGTGCAACAAAGATGAAAGCTACATTGGGTATTGAAAAAGATCAAATGGTAATGAAATTAACGATTGCTAAAAATATGGACGAGGCTGTTTGGTTGCGTGAAATCAGTTTATTCGTTCGTGCGTTGCGAGAGCAAAAATACAAAGAATAGGCGGTGGAGTCACTGGCGAATAAAGAAATGCGAGTCATGATGCAAGGTGCCTTCGTTTTGACTGCCGCATCATTTGTAGCGAAGTTATTGAGTGCCGTTTACCGAGTACCTTATCAAAACTTCGCTGGTGATGAAGGATTCTATGTGTATCAACAAGTTTATCCAATCTATGGCATCGCCATGACGTTAGCTTTATCAGGCTTACCACAATTTATTTCAAAGTATGTAGCAGAGCAAAAAGAACCGCGAGATCAACGACAGGCGCTGGAAAAATTATTCCCTTTAATCAGCGGATTTGGCTTGGTTTTATGGGCATTGTGTTTCTTCTCAGCACAACCATTAGCTAACTGGATGGGCGATGGAAAATTGGCTCCGTTGATTCGGATCGTATCCTTTACTTTTGTGATCATGCCCTCTCTATCGATTACACGAGGAGAATTTCAAGGAAAGTTATTGATGGTTCCAACAGCTGTTTCACAAGTGGTTGAACAGCTGCTTCGTGTTGGAGTAATTGTGATCGCCGCTTGGTCGTTTAAACAATTTGGTTGGGACGTTTACCACACAGGAACAGTAGCGATGTCGGGAGCCTTGGTTGGCGGGATCGCAGCAGTTCTAGTTCTATGGTATTATCGCCGAAAAATATTGGGAACGAGTATTGTTCGAAAGCTGCCTGATCTGGGCGGAGAAACCTTATCCTTAGGCAAGCGTTTGCTGCTTGAAGGTGGATTAATGACGATCTATAGCGGATTGTTGATTTTGTTTCAGCTAGTCGATTCTTTTACTGTCAAAAAAGCTTTAGTTGATTTTGGATTAAGCGAACATGGGGCGAAGCTGGCAAAAGGGGTTTATGACCGCGGTCAACCGCTAGTACAGTTAGGCTTAGTAGTTGCATTGGCATTGAGTTCGAGCTTTTTACCATTATTGACACGCCATTTAGTCAATCGTGATCATGGAATGTTTGTTAAGACCAGTCAGATTTTTTTACGTTTAACCTGCGGAATTGCGGCAGCTGCCTCGATGGGATTAGCGATGTTGCTGCCGTATGTGAATTATGCGTTATTCAAGGACTATAAAGGAAATGGCACGTTGGTTCTATTCATTTTTGCGATTTTCCTGATGGCAATGGTGCAGGCATATCAAAGTATTGCCCAAAGCCAAAACCATTATCGAAGTTCGTTGCAAGCAGCTGGAGTTGGACTATTGCTAAAAGTAGTTGTTACTGGTGGACTGACGAAGCAATTTGGAACGGTTGGAGCAAGTCTTTCAACCTTATTAGGGCTAATCGTAGCTTTGTTTATTCTGCACTTCACTTGCGATCGTGAAACACGTACCTACGGCAGTCAGAGACACTTCACGCGAAATCTTTTGATTTGCTTAATAGGCATGGTGGTAGTGCTTTTATGTTATTATGGCGGTATCAGTATTATTTTTGGAGCGGTTCAAAAAAGAAGTTTGGCGTTGATAATAGCTGTTTTTGGTGTGGGAATCGGCGGAAGTGCCTTTTTGATCTTGGCTATTCAACTGCGTTTATTAACGATTCGCGAGTGGTTGATGTTGCCATTCGGCAGTAAACTATTGAGAATTAATTGGAAAAGGAGATAATTCATGCGATTAGATAAGTTTTTAAAGATTTCACGGATCATCAAGCGTCGTCCGGTGGCAAAAGAAGTTGCCGATAAGGGACGAATTCAAGTGAATGGAAAATTAGCAAAATCTTCAACAGATGTGAAATTAGGAGACAAGTTGCGTATCCAATTTGGGAATAAAGTCCTAGAGGTTGCGGTAGAAGAGCTCCATGAGTCTACTAAAAAAGAGGATGCGGCGAAAATGTATCGAATTATTAGCGAGACTCGAGTAGAAAATAACGGTAATTAAGGATAATTCAAATAGACAATTATATCCCGAATTGATATAATAGTAAAGAATTTCATGGTAAGGAGCGAGCAAGAATGAATGAAAACGAGACGCAAAAAATTGCTTCACTAGATACACCATATGCAAAAGAGCAATATCGTAAATTTCAAAAGCAACATCGTCAATTAATTTTTAAGCGTCGTCGTTTAGCAGCGCTCTTTGCTGTTGCAGCCTTTGTCGCTATTGTCATGGGAGTTCAAATCTTCAACGAACAACGTCATTTGAGTGAATTAAAAGATATTAAAGTCAAAACAGTTGCAGAATCCGCAAAGGTGGATGAACAGGTGGATGGCTTGAAACAAGACGTGAAATTGTTGAAAGATGATAACTATGTTGCGAAATTGGCTCGTAGTCGTTTCTATTATTCAAAAGATGGTGAATTGGTTTTTGTTTTACCAGATTCAGCGAAAACGCCTAGCAAAGACAAACAGTCTGCTGACGAAGTAGTAAAGTCCGAAACTGCCAAATAAGTTTAGTAGCAGTTTTAAAATAAATTGGAAAAAAATTAGGAGGAACATTTTTTTTATGTCAATCGAAGTAGGAGCTAAGCTGCAAGGAAAAGTATCAGGGATCACCAATTTCGGTGCCTTTATCGACTTGGGAGAGGGTAAAACGGGCTTAGTCCATATCAGTGAAATTTCTAACGGTTTCGTTAAAGACATTCATGATGTGTTGACTGTCGGTGATGAAGTAACGGTGAAAGTGACTTCTGTTGGAGACGACGGCAAAGTAGGACTTTCAATCCGTAAAGCACAAGATCAACCGCAATCGCAACCAGAAAAGAAACCTTTCAAGCGTGAGTTCCGCGACAATAATCGTCCGAAACCGTCTGGTAAGGGCAAACCTCAACAAAATAGCGGCAAACAAGACTTCGATTCATTGATGAGTTCCTTTTTAAAGGATAGCGATGATCGCTTGTCATCGATCAAACGCAATACCGAAGGAAAACGCGGGGGCCGAGGCGGTCGTCGCAGTTAAAATAGAGAGGCTGAAATTCTTTTAGGATTTCAGCTTTTTTTATAGTTGAAGGAGCTTGGCATGGAACAAGAATTTTTTCGTGAAAATCCTGAATTAGTTACAGATAAAAAAATATTACTGGCAGTTTCAACTGGGGTAGATTCGATGGTTCTTTTACATTTGTTGGAGCAACAGGGAGTTAATATTGGTATAGCTCATGTGAACCATCAGTTACGCTCGGAATCAAAAAAAGAAGCGGAATTTATACAAGACTACTGTGAAGCGCGCCAGCTTCCGTTCTATTTAAAAACTTGGGAACAGCCGACTGAAAAAAATATCGAGGCCGAAGCGCGTCGTCTACGATATGATTTTTTCGAAGCAGTCATGGAACAAGGAAAATATGATTTGATTTTAACTGCTCATCATGGTGATGATCAGCTAGAAACTTTATTGATGCGCTTGACACGTGGCGGCTCGCTTGCCGGTCATGGAGGGATCTCTCGAAAGCAAAAATTTGGCAGAGGGACTTTGTTGCGACCGCTGTTGAACTTTTCAAAAGAAGAGATTTATAAATACGCTAAAGAGAAAAAGTTGATCTATTTCGAAGATATCACAAACACTTCGCAAGATTATTTTCGTAATCGAATCCGTCAAAATGTCGTACCGGAATTAAGAAAAGAGAATCCACAAATTTTGGAGCATGCTCAGCAGTTTCATCAGCAATTGACTTGGGCGAATCAACTGATCAATCAGATGCTAAAAGAAAATTTAAGAAATATCGAATTTGATGGTCAACGCTGGTTTTTTTCCTATGAAACTTTACCGGCCGAAACAGGTGCTCGTTATTATTTTCTGTCTGCCTTTTTTCAACAGACTGCGACGCAAACAAAGCTAGCCGTTTCACAACGGCAACTATTTTTACTTCTAGACCAAATTCAGCGACCTGTCAGTCAGTGGATCGTGGATATCAGTGGCGCTTGGCAATTTGTACGAAGGTATAAAAATTTCTATTTAGAGAAGAAGACAATAGTCAATTCAGCGGATTTTCTTTTAGAGGAAAACACCAGATGCGCCTTGCCAGATGGGGCAACAATCACTTTGAGAAAGAGTGATGAGGCAGGTGGAAATGGAATGTACCAAGTTCCTTTACCGCTTACGATCAATCTGCCTTTAATGATTCGTAAAAGAAGACCGGGTGATCGAATTCGTTTGACGGATGCTTTAATAAAACGTATAGGACGTTATTTTATCGATAAGAAAATCCCTGCTGATGAACGTGAACAGGCGTGGGTGGTTGAGGATTCTGCAGGAGAAATCGTAGCGCTTTTACCTTTTGTTAATTCCTATTTGAGTATTACAACTGAAACTGATAGAATACACTACATACTTGACTATACGCTTCAAGTAGCGAAATGAAAGGAGTTTCTACATGCTAGCAAAAGATATTGAAAAGGTATTGATTACTAGAGAAGATATTCAAAAACGCTGTGTCGAACTAGGTGCACAATTAACTGCGGATTATACCGATAAAAATCCTTTGGTGGTTGGTATTTTAAAAGGAGCCGTACCTTTTATGGCCGACATCGTTCGTGAAATAGATGCTCATCTAGAATTGGATTTTATGGATGTTTCGAGTTACGGCAATCAAACGGTCTCTTCGGGAGAAGTAAAAATCATTAAGGACCTAGATACGAATGTTGAAGGCCGAGATTTGCTGATTGTTGAAGACATTATTGACAGTGGCCGTACATTAGGCTATTTAGTTGATCTTTTTAAATACAGAAAAGCTAAATCAGTGAAGATTGTCACATTGTTGGATAAACCAGAGGGCCGTGTGGTGGATATTCATGCTGATTATGTCGGATTTGATGTTCCGAATGAGTTTGTAGTCGGCTACGGACTAGACTATGCAGAAGCGTATCGTAACCTGCCATATGTGGGTGTATTAAAGCCAAAAATTTATCAATCAAATTAGTGACCGAAAAAATCACAGTGTGATATACTTAAAAGGTCAAAATTGATAAAACTTTTTTAACAAGCTAATAAGCTAACAAGTGCGAGGAGGACGCAGATGAACAAAAACAATAAGGGAGTAAAAAATGCTCTCTATTATATTCTCGTCATCTTGGCTATGGTCATGGTTGTTTATTTCCTTTTTGGAGATAACAAATCAGCTTCGCCAGATATCGAGTATTCAACCTTTACTGAACA
>Ga0153985_1000267_pt1 | contig 14951 bp, 15 predicted proteins | sample TSGA069MetaG_FD_104715 | JGI IMG/M metagenome (GOLD analysis project Ga0153985, IMG submission 104715) | Attine ant fungus gardens microbial communities from Georgia, USA - TSGA069 MetaG | ecosystem: Host-associated > Fungi > Mycelium > Unclassified | place: USA: Georgia, Alexander Wildlife...
TTCCCTGTACTTCCGCTAGCTAAAATGCTGATATTGAAGGCATTATTCATTTCTAACATGAGCAATTGGTCCTCTCTTTTAAAACTGTCCTCAGTATACAACCCTTTTTATGGATTTTCCACCTTTGGAACTAAATTATTCGTAATCACTTGGTTGTTCAAGGCATTGACCTTTTCAATTTGCGTTGTTTTGTCTGAGGTTTTTATCTTCACAAACCAGACCGGCACATAAACATTTTTTTCACGCACTTCAAGTGTACGAAAATAGCCTAGGTAAACATTAGTAATCGTCGATTTGCTAGGAATATTATTATTGATATACAACGTATTCAAGATTTCTTTTTCGGAATAGAGAGTCATTTTTTCACGTAGTGGCTCAATTTCTTTCAAACGAGTTTGGGTGTATTTGGAAACTCGCTCTTGGCCATCATTCGTTTCAATATCTAGAGTCACACGTGAAGTTTCATCAATAAAAGGAATTCCCTCATAAGTTTGTGCTCCGACGATTTTTCCCAAATCATCATCTTTCTTAGAAATATCTGGCAAATAAGTATATTCCTCACCGTCTACAATAAATCTCTTATCTTTCATAAGACGATTAAAGCTGCTAGTTGTCTTTTTTAGATCAAATTCTGTATCTCCACTTGGAGTATTCGTCAAAACCTTATCAGAAACATTCCACATTCCAACAATCGGTGAATTTGCAGCTTCATCGATCAATGAACTAAAGGTATCTTGTTCAGCACTTAGATAATAGCCTTCTTGATGTTCATCAGTAACATCATCATTGACTTTAATTTCATCATTCTCTAAACGCTGTAAAATGTCTTCACGCTGATTCGAATTTGTAACGAGACTTTGCTCATGCTGATTGTTCCAGTAGATACTAAAAAGAAAGATGTTTAACCCGACGAAGACGAGAAAGAAGATCCATTCGATTTTTCTAAAATCCAATTAGCTCGCCTCCATTTCTAGGTTTCCCTGCATTAGTTGAGTAGCAGAATACCAAGTATTGTCATATTTGACAAACCACTCTGGAGTTAAGGCAACTAATTTATTTACACCATCAATATCTTGCCAAGTATAGCCAATAATAAAGCTCTGAATTTTATCCAGATCTATTCCGACTGCCGCCAAATTATCCTCAATCTCTAAAGTACTTGGCAACTCAACCTCTTCATCAGAGGGAATCGGTACTTGGACAGTATCCATACTCGTCTCAATTTTGATCTGTGGAGTTGCGGTGTTCGGCGTATGCTCCACTTTCACACTCATTTTACCTTTTGACGACTGGCTAAAAATCGGGTAGCCTTCGACAAATATTCGATAATTTATTTGTCCATCATGATGATCAAAATAGCGTAAATTTCCAACAGCTGTGCCTAATCGGCTAACATAGTTGAAGCTTTGACTATAGACGCTTTCCTTCGCCAAATCTTCTGACAATTCACCGGTAAAAGTGACTGAACGTTTTTGTTCATCCATTATAAGTTCTTCATGACCACTGGCAAACGAGCGAGCACCATCCTCTTCTTCCTCGCCTTTTGCTTGATCAGGATTTTGGAAGAAGGCGTTGCGGAAAAGAGAGTAAGATTGAGTTGTTAAAATATAGCTGTATTTTTTTAGCCGGACTCGTTCCTTCGTCCGCAACAAGCGGGGAATCAAAGGATTCTCATCAGACATCGGCAGATACTTGCTTTGATTTTTTTGATAGATAGTTTCTAGACCAGAAAAATCTCCCGACATTGTCGCTTCGTAAACAGTATCTTTGTTGTAATTCAAAAAACGGATCTTTTTCTTAGAAAAATCAACTTGAATTTTTGAAAAATTGATGGACTCCGCCTCTTTTAAGGAATTCAAATTGATTGGCATGTCAAAAACCTTGATATACTCAGTCAAAGAGAAGCCACCTTCATAATTCAATTCAATCCCATTATCCAATTCATAATAGGGTTTAATTTCTTCCTCCCCTTGCGCAACTTCTTGAAGTTGCCCAAAGGTACTTTCCGTCAAGCGAGCTTGTGTAGTAGCCAATAAATTCTCACTGCTTGTTTGAAATTTCCCATCTGCCAAATCCCAAATACCGCGGATCGGTAAAAAGGCATCTGTTGCTTTCGCGTAATTCTGATCGTTTTTCACCGCTTGCTTACTGGTATTGACCTCTGCCGTTTTTGAAGTAGGGCTTAACCAGATTGCATAAGTTAAGATGAGACTAAGCAAAATCAGAGCCAAAAGGGCGACACGAATGATTTTTTCTGATATTTTCATTCCCAAATGTCCTCCTCATAGGGTTCATAAGGTAAAGAGATATAGAAAGTAGAACCTTTCCCTTCAACACTTTCAACCCAAATTTGGCCTTGATGGGCTTTCATGACTTCTTTGGAAATTGCCAATCCAAGCCCTGTTCCACCTTGTTGACGTGCCCGCGCCTTATCTACACGGTAAAAACGTTCAAATACTTTTTCTAAATCTTTCTTCGGAATACCCAAACCTTCATCAGCGATACTCAAGACCACATTATTATGTGTCTCGATTAAATGAACTTCAATTTTCCCGCCATCAGGAGAATATTTAATCGCGTTATTCATGACATTGTCAATCACTTGCATGATTTTATCAGTATCAATCTCTACCCACAAATCTCTTTCCGTGAACTCACGAACAATTCGGTAGTTTTTCTCTTGGCTATTCACCATCATATCAAAACGATCTAAGATATAATCAACAAGCTCATTAAAGTTCACAAGTTCAAGATCCATTTGTTGAGCACCCGAATCCATACGAGAAAGATTCAATAGATCATTGATCATTCGAATCATACGATCTGTCTCTCCTAAAGTCACATGAATAAATTCTGGTGCTACTGCTTTATCTTGCCAAGCACCTTCTTCTAATGCTTCTAAATAGCTGCGTACACTAGTTAACGGCGTACGTAATTCATGAGAGACATTCGAAACAAACTGGCGACGTTCTTCCGCTGTTTTTTCTTGTTCTGTAACATCATGCAATACGACAACTAGCCCACTGATAAAGCCAGATTCACGGCGAATCATAGCGAAATCTGAACGTAGCGTCATACTTCCTTCATCAGCGTCAGGTTTTGGACGATTAATCAAAATCTCTTCCGGCGTTTCTAATAATTTACGTAGTGTATATTCTTCTTCTAATTCGAGTAACGTTAGAATCGATTGACCGATCGCCTCTTCATTAGTGGTGTCCAATAAAGATAACGCCATCTCATTAATTGTTATAACTTTCCCACGTCGATCTGTCGCGATGACACCATCTGTCATATGAGTCAAGACGCTGTCTAAACGATTACGCTCTGCTTCCATCGTGTCTTGTGCATCTTCAACACGGTCAGATAGTTTATTGAAGGTTTCTGCTAATTGACTCAATTCGTCATGTCCTTGAACGTCAACTTTTTCAGAATAATCCCCCTGAGCAATTCGCACCGCTTGTTTCTGCATTTCTTTGATCGGCTTTGTGATTGATCGTGCCACGAGTAAAGCAACAACAATCGAGATCAAACCCGCGATTAGAGATGCCGTAAAGAAAATCAACGCAGTGTTGCTAATTTCGGTATATTTTTGTTCAATGTCACTTTTAACATAAAGAGCCCCGATCACAGCCGAATCGCCGGTCGGGGACTGAATGGGTTGAACATTGATATATACCCGTTTATTATTATCATCCAATGTTACATATTGCTTCATCGAAAAATCATCAATATCGCTATACTCATTTTTCTTTCCAACAATTGAATCTTTTTGTCCAACATCGTTGGTCGCTACGACGATCCCTTTATCATCAACAACCCACATCTCACTAATATCTGCTGCAGTATTGTTTTCAAGAATGCGTTGAAGCTGATCCGCCTCGTTATCGCTATCCTCAGCCATTGTAGCACCTAATGTCGTACTCAAAAGGGACACCCGCTGATTCATATCCTTGGTAAAGTTATCGATTGTTGATTTTTCAAGTCCTCTAATAAAGTAAGCACCGATGATCTCGATCGAAATCAGTAAAATCAAAATAAATGAAAAAGCAATCTTGAAGTTGACTGATCGATAAAAACGGACTTTCTTTTCCATACTTACTCCTGTTCAGGGTTGCGTAGATAATAACCTACACCACGTCTAGTTACTAAATAGGTTGGATGACTAGGGTTATCTTCGATTTTTTCACGTAAACGCCGCACAGTCACATCAACTGTTCGAACATCGCCAAAATAATCATAGCCCCAGACCGTTTGCAACAGATGCTCACGAGTCATCACTTGTCCAATATGTTTTGCTAAATAATGCAGCAATTCAAATTCACGATGTGTCAATTCAATCGTATCCCCATGTTTAGTTACCATATAAGCATCAGGATGGATCGTTAGGTCACCGATCGTCAAATCACTTTGCGTTGTTTGTTCTTCTTCTTTCGGCGCTTGTCCGCCTCGACGCAAATTGGCTTTTACACGAGCGACCAATTCCCGATTAGAAAATGGTTTGGTCACATAGTCATCCGCGCCCAGCTCTAAGCCTAGAACTTTATCGATTTCAGAATCTTTAGCCGTAACCATAATGATCGGCATTTCATGGGTCTTGCGTACTTCACGAGCCACTTCTAAACCGTCTTTTTTAGGCAACATCAAATCTAATAAAATCAAATCTGGATTGACCTCTTCGACCTTTTCTAAAGCTTCTTCACCATCATAAGCAGTAAAGACTTCGTAGCCTTCTTTGGTTAAATTGAATTTCACGATGTCCGAAATCGGTTTTTCATCGTCAACTACTAGAATTTTTTTCACTAAGAGTCACCTCATACCTTTATAGGATTGTATGTACGCCTTACCATTATACAATAATTTCAATACTGTTTCATCTTTTCAAACAGGCGACAAATTTTTACAAGTATTACTTAAGAAAAAAATAAAAAAAGAGACAAGCATTTGGCCCGTCTCCCAGTTCATTTTGTATAGCTATTTTTTAGTACTCTCGATTCTCATCACATATGATAAATCATTCATTGGACTCTTTCAGACGCATTAATCTAATACTTGGCAAACTACACCCAGCGAACCTGGGCCCGTATGTACGGACAACGCCGGTGAAACCTTTCCGAAGTAAATATTCTCTGCTGTTGGAAATATTTCCTGTAACCGTTGACGGACTTTTTCTGCCGTTTCCAACGCATCTGCCTGAGTAACCGCTAAGTTGAATCGTTTATGGTTACCGACATGTTCCTTCACTAACTGAATGGTCTTATCAATACTTTTATTCAATCCTCTTACCTTTGCAACAGTATAATAAATCCCATCAGAATTACACGAAATAATTGGTTTCAACTTCAACGCACTACCTAACAATGAAGAAACTAGACCGATTCTTCCGCCTTTTTGTAGATATTCCAAGGTATCGACATTGAAAAATATTTTTGTTTTTGGAATTTTATCCTCAACGTCTGCGATAATTTCCGTAAATGATTTTCCTTGTTTAACTAAATCGCCTGCATAAATCGCTAAAATCCCTGCGCCGATCCCAACGTTTTTCGTATCGATTGATTGAAATGTTAATCCTTCGTAATGCTCACCAAGCACTCGTAATGCATTATAAGTTCCACTCAACCCGCTAGAAATCGTCACAATGATCACATGTGTGTACCCTTGAGCCTTGATATCATCGAAAACTTTATGAATCAGCTCTCCGTCAGGTAAAGACGTTGTCGGCAATTCCTTTTTGATCAATGGAAAAATGTTATCCGAACTGATATCAATTCCATCTCTATATTCACGGTCACTAAAAATGATCCGTAACGGTACCATAAAAAATGGGCCATTATCGATGACTTCCTTTGGAACATCCGTCCCAGAATCAACTAAAACTGCAATTTTTTCACTCATCATTTTCGCCTTCTTTCTCTTTGTCCAATTGAATGATTTTTTCAGCCAACATTTTTTGTGTAAATGAAGCAACGGCACCTTCCATTGCTAAATAGTAAAAATCCTTACTGCTGCGAGTCAAACTAACTTCTTCGCCTAAAACGATTTTTGCTATTTGCAGCAGTGCCTCTTCTTGCACCTTGCAAAAACTATTATACGCATCCTTAGGTTGGTTGATCGCCAGCTGCATGCGAATCAACTCATTGATATCTGGAATCGCAAATACTTGCTTCAATAAGGTGATTGCAATCAAATACGCTAAATGATTGCGATTGTATCTTTTTTTGACTGGCGGCGGTACTAATTTATGTTTAACGTAATTATTGACCATGGCACTAGATAAGAGTTGATGCTTCTCATCTTCCATCAATGGAGACAAGTAGCGGTCAACAAGAGTAATGACTTGATCCATATACAATTCTAATTCAGGTAATTCTTCCCAACGAGGCAAACGTAACTCTTTCAAATCTTCTGCCCAAGCTCTGAACTTCGTCTCTTCCATCATTATCTGCACTCCTTTCATCGATAGTTTATCAAAATTACGATAATTATACAATATAGTTCCAAAAACTAGATAATTGAAGCGCTTTTTAGTTAAATTTTTTTAGTTTATTCTTGCTTTTTCATTTTCTCAGTGCTAACATATGAAAGTACTTTGTTTGGGCCGTTAGCTCAGTTGGTAGAGCAGCTGACTCTTAATCAGCGGGTCGCGGGTTCGAGCCCCTCACGGCCCATTGGGTGCCAAACCCACGTCACCAGTGCATTCTTGGCTACTTCGGTAGTTTAGAAAAGAATGTACGTGGTGACTTTTTTTGCGTTTAAGTGATCTTAGTGCTGCTACTGGAGAAAAGACTACTTAATTAATTCCCTAAACTCCTCTAGCTTCCTCTTTAAAACTTTTTTTCTTTTTTTCACTTTGTTAGTTTACAAAAACATTTCTTATGTTACAATTGTGTTACAGAAACATTAAGGAGTGATTATTGTGAAAAAAATGGTAGTTTTTAGTTTGTTGGTATTGTGCTTCCCCCTTGTTACGTTTGCTGATACGTCTGAAAGTGTTCCTAATGAAATGACCCCTCCTAGTCAAGAACAAGTAGTAGAAAGCAGTTCTGTTCCCGATCAAATTGCAGATGAAAGTCAAGAACCCGTCCTGAATGATACCAAAAGCTCAGATGAAGTGATCGTTGAAAGCGGGACCGGGACAACAGCTACCGAAGAGACTTCAACCTCTAATGAATTAGCGAAAAGGGAAACAATGACTAAAAAAACTGAAGAATCAACTACGACTTCAGAAAAAGCTGAAAAAAATCAACAGCAACTTCTTCTCAACAAGAAGCTGAAAAAACAGAAATTCCTGTGAAAGCAACGCAATCCTCATCAGATTTAGAAAAACAGATCCTTAGTGAATGGTCAGCTGAAGATATTCGTAAAAATCTGATAAGTGCGAACTATGGCATCGACAAAACGGAACTGAATGGTTATACCGATCAAGAATTAATGAATGCCTTAAAATTATTTACACGCTACAATTTCGACATTACTGGTATGGATTTTGGAAGCTATGTCTCCGTTTTACGAATGGTTTACAAGGATCAAACAATTTCTTGGGCAGATGCTGAAAAAGCTTTAGCCTTTAATCCTAATGATTACTCGACAACTGCTGAATTAGCCCAGAACGTTGATCAATTACAGGCTTACCTGCGAATCCTCTATTCAAATCAGACTGGATTCTTGCCGCTGCGCCATTTTACAAATGAAGAAATGCTGCACATTTTGAATCATCTTAGCGGCGCAGAAGATCAATTGAGTGTAGCGAATGGACTGTTCTCCGGTCTCGTTCACTGGCTATATTCTTCGCAAAAAGGAAACGGACCGATTGATAATGGGCCTAAGCCAGTTCCGCCGATTCAAAATCTAGCGACAACGACTAAACCCATAATCAGTAATGTTTCTTCTATTCCAAATACTACAAGTGTAAAAACTAACGATGCTCAAATACAAACAGCTCAAAAAGAATATCCTAAGACTGGCGAACAAAATACACTGTCTTTGACAATCTTAGGTACCCTATTATTCTTTATCTCAGGCTTTGTGATTTTGAAGAAACGTATTCGTTCTTAAAAAACGACTCTATGACTCTCTCTCACTAAAAAGATCCAAAACAGAAAAATCTGTTTTGGATCTTTTTGTATAATACTATGTTAAACCGCCATGGCTTTTTCGCTTTTCAAATGCTGTAGCTTCTTCTTATAATAAGCGACCTCATCTTCAGAAGAATAAATGTAGTGACCTGATGCGATTTCTCGCAATGATCGAGCTTTCCCATCATGAGGTTCAGTTTGATATTTGATTCGACGACGCTGACGTTCATGATCAGGATCGGGCATCGGAATCGCCGAAAGCAAACTTTCAGTATAAGGATGCACACCATAATGATAAATTTCATCACTTGTTCCAACTTCTAATAGATGCCCATTATTCATAACCCCAATACGATCACTGATATGCTTCACCATCGAAAGATCATGGGCAATGAATAGATAGGTTAAGTTATGTTCTTTTTGCAAATCTTGCAGCAGATTCACAACTTGAGCCTGAATTGATACATCCAAGGCAGAAATCGGTTCATCACAGATAATAAAACGCGGACGAACAGCTAACGCACGAGCAATTCCGATCCGCTGACGTTGTCCGCCAGAAAACTCGTGGGGATAGCGTGTACCGTGGCTGGGATTCAACCCAACCGTTTCTAACAAGTCATTCACGATCTTATCTCGTTCTTTGGGTGTTTTGGCTAGACCATTGACATCAATACCTTCTGCGATAATCTCTTTTACTTTCATTCGCGGATTTAATGACGCATACGGATCTTGGAAAATCATTTGAACATCCCGACGAAATTCAGTCAATGCCGCTTTCCCATGAATCTTAGCAACATCTTTTCCATCGAATAGAATTTCTCCATCTGTTTGTTGATTCAAACGAATGATTGTCCGACCAGTCGTTGATTTGCCGCTGCCGGATTCTCCCACCAAACCGAAAGTTTCCCCTTCGTTAATATGGAAACTGACATCATTCACTGCACGGACTTCATTTTTACTACCGGTATTAAAATATTGTTTTAAATTATTGACCTCTAATAATCGTTTTTCCATTGTAGACCTCCCGTTCATCGCTAAAAATTAAGCGGAATATTGGTTTTGTTTCTTGCGAAAAATATCCCAACGTCGTTGAATCTCAGCTGGAGGATTGACTGCCGGTGCTTGTGGTGCAAGTAACCAGGTTGCTGCTTTATGGGTATTCGAAAGCTCAAAGAAAGGCGGCTCCATTTCTGCATCAATTTTTAACGCGAACTCGTTCCGCGGATAAAAGGCATCGCCCTTTGGTGGATCTAATAAATCCGGAGGTGAACCTGGAATCGCATATAAACGATCGTCTTCACTTTCTAAAGTGGGCATCGAACCAAGTAGTCCCCAGGTGTATGGATGTTGTGGATTATAGAATATTTCCTCAGCAGTACCTACTTCGATGATTTTACCTGCATACATTACAGCTACCCGATCCGCGACATTGGCAACGACACCGAGGTCATGAGTGATAAAAATGATCGACGTTTCGATTTTCTCTTGGATTTCCTTCAGCAATTCCAAGATTTGCGCCTGGATCGTTACATCAAGTGCAGTCGTCGGTTCGTCTGCAATCAATATTTCAGGATTACAGATCAAGGCAATCGCGATTACAATCCGTTGACGTTGTCCACCTGAAAATTGGTGCGGATAATTTTTCAACCGTTTTTCAGCATCAGGGATACCTACTAGGTTCAACAAATCTAAAGCTTCCTGCAGGCTTTCTTTTTTTGAAACTTTCTTATGCTTGCGTAAGGATTCCGCGACTTGTTTTCCAATTGTCATGGTTGGATCTAGGGAGGTCATCGGGTCTTGGAAAATCATCGCAATTTCTCGACCGCGAATCTTTTGCATCTCTTTTTCTGATTTATCGACAATGTTTTGTCCTTTGAACAAAATTTGCCCCTCATCAATATTCGCATTGCTGGAAAGTAAACGCATAATTGTACGAGTAGTAACAGATTTCCCACTGCCAGATTCTCCTACAATTGCTAGAGTTTCCCCTTTATTTAAATCAAAATCTACACCCCGAATCGCTCGAACTTTTCCAGCATAGGTGTCGAATGAAATAGTCAAATTATTAACTTCTAAAATTTTTTCCATAAATCATCACTCTTTCATTTTCGGATCGAATGCGTCACGTAGACCATCCGCTATCAGATTGAAACAAATCATAATCAGCGAAATAGTGACCGCTGGAATCCATAATAAGTATGGCAAGTATAAGAATGTTTTATAACCGTCATTCAATAAAGTACCTAATGATGCCGCTGGCGGCGTTAACCCTAAACCGATGAAACTCAAGAAAGCTTCAAAGAAAATCGCGGTTGGGATACTGAACATCATTTGAATAATAATCACACTGGATATATTCGGAATGATATGCTTAAAGGCGATCTTCCATTTTGATTCTCCCAGAGTCATCCCAGCTAAAACATATTCTTGATCCTTCAGCTTGAGGGTCTGGGCTCGGACAATCCGCGCCATCGGTATCCAGTTAGTAATAGCCATAGCAGCTACGATTGAGAAGATCCCGGGTTCAAAAACAACGAGCATTAAAATCATAACAACTAAATTAGGAATTCCAGAAAGAATCTCTAAGAAACGCTGCATTGCATTATCTACTCTTCCGCCTAACATTCCTGAGATCAATCCGTAAGCGACACCGATCGTGATATCGAATAAAGCAGCGATAAACGCAATTAATAGTGAAATTCGCGTTCCCATAAACAAACGACTTAAGACATCGCGGCCCAAACCATCCGTTCCCAATAGATAATTCACATTACTAGGAACATCTGCCTGTGCGTACTTATCAACTAATTCACCAGCGACCATCGTTTTCCCATTCAGCCCATCAATGTTCAAGCCCGGAACGCGCGGCGGCAAATTAATGTAATCAACATTTTGTTTACTTGGGTCTTGCGGTGAAACAAAGATCGTCACAATCGAGATCAAAATAATTACAGCGAGTAAAACCATCGAAATGACCGCCGCTTTATTTTTCTTTAGTCGACGCCATGAGTCTTGCAAAAAATTCAGCGAAGGGGCCGCAATCTCCTCACGTTCCTCTTCGGTATTTTTCTGCAAGGGTTGAAATTCATCAGCAGGAATATCAACAATTGAAGGATATTTCATCTCCATTAACTTTTGCTCCCTTCTGATAACCGGATACGCGGATCGACCAATCCGTAAAGCAGATCAACGACTAAAATGACAAAGACCAGCATAAACGAATAAAGGATTGTTACTGCCATAATCGTTGGATAATCATTCGTCATAATTGATTTTACGAATTGCTCTCCGATACCAGGAATTGCGAAGATATTCTCCACTACAAGTGAACCGGTCATCAATGCGACTGCCAAAGGCCCAAGCAATGTCATCAATGGGATCAAACTATTTCGCAATCCATGTCTGAAGGCGATCTCCCATCGACTCAAGCCTTTCGCCCGAGCCAGTTCGACATAGTCACTATGGAGAACCTCTACCATTTCAGTTCGAATGAAACGAGCTGAATCGGCCAGCGGCGACATCGCTAATGCCAGAGTTGGTAAAATCGTATAAGCAAAACCTTCCCATTTTGCGATCGGCAAGATTCGTAATTTCATCGCAAAAATATATTGTAGTAGTACGGCAAAAACAAAGTTAGGAATGGAACGTCCTAAGATTGCTACTAAGGTTGACGCCGTGTCCGCCCATGAGTTTTGTTTCATGGCGGAGATCGTTCCTAAGACAATCCCAATAAAGGTTCCAAAGATAATCGCTTGTAACCCCAATTGCAACGATGGACCGATTCGTCCAGCTAGTAATGAAGCTACTGCTTGATTTTTGAATTGGAAAGAAATTCCGAAGTTTCCCTGTACAAGGTTAGATAAATAAATTCCGTATTGAACAATTACTGGTTTATCTAAGCCAACTTGCTTATTGAGCATCGCAATCGTTTCAGGACTTAGACGTTCTTGATTGGTATAAGGTGTTCCTGGCAGTAATTGCATCAAGAAGAATGTAATCGTTGCAATCAGCCATAAGGTAACCACCATGAAAAAGACACGCTTAAAAAAATATTTCAAATAACTGCCCATGAGGTGCCTCCTAATTCGTTTCGATATTTATTTTTTTCAAAATGAGTTTTGTGAACCGCTCTTAAATTTTGACTTCTAGTTTTGTTATGGTTTAGAGTAGAAATGCATCTCGGATAAATTTTTATCTAGATAGCGTCAGTCATTAATTATTGGAGTGTATGTATGAAAAATAAATTATTTCCCATCGGAATCGGCGGTAGTTTGTTAGCGATCATCGTGATCTACTCAAGCATTAAAGATTCACTTGCGCTACTGACTTTATCCAACCGATTTTTCTTAACTGGATTACCATTTTTGATCATTGGTATCCTGCTGTGGATTTTTTCTTCATGCTTCTTTGATCACTTTCAGCATTCGATGCATCAAGCATTTAGCAGAAATCAAAAGAAAAAATCAGAATTTCAGTCCCTCTCACAAGTTGGACAAGGCCGTTATTCTTTTTGGATGATCATTGCAGCCATGCTAATCGGTGCTTCGATCATCTGTGCTTTATTAACAATGATTTAAAAGGAAGTTGGAACGAATAACGTTCCAACTTCTTTTATTTTGTCAGTCTCGCCTTTTGCAGCATGATGATGTGAAAAGGTGCTTTAGAAATCCATAGAATTTTTATTCGTCAGAAAAATTCTTATCTTACTTGTGAGTTAGCAGTCACTCTATTTCTCTACATACGTCCATTTATAATCCCAAGAAGCGCCGGCAGGATGATGAACAATGCCTTTAACCTTTTCGTTAACTAAATGTGCTTCAGATAATTGATAAAGTGGTGCGACACCGGATTCTTTAGAGATGATTTCATTTGCTTTTTGCAGATCCTCCCAACGAGCTTCTTCGTCACTGGCATCTTTATTACCAGATGCATCAACAGCTTTGTCGTATTCCTCATTGCTCAAACGACCGCGGTTATATGAGTTTCCTGTTACGAACAAATCAGTGAAGCTGGATGGATCCGCATAGTCAGCTCCCCAACCACCAAGCAGAACATCAAAGTCGCCGGCATTTGAACGGTCTAAACGAACAGAGAATGGTACTGGAGTTGGTTTCACAGTGATTCCTGGTAAAGTTTCTTCTAAAGCACTTTGCATATATTCAATAACTTTCTTCGATGAATCTGTATCCGATGCCATCAACTCAAATGAAAGTGAGTCAATTTTCAATTCTTTCTTCGCCTTGTCCCAATATTCTTTTGCTTTCGCTTTATCATAAGGAGCTAAGTTCCCTGCTTCTTTCGCAAAGTCCTCATCCGTCTTAGGATTTTTTGACATACCTGACGGCACTAACCCAGTCGATACGACAGAACCATCGCCTAATACTTGGTTAACTAGCGACTTGCGATTAATGGCGTATGAAACGGCCTTACGCAAGTTCTCATTTTTCCAAGGTGAATCAGCTTTTCGTTGATTGTATTCAAGATAACTAGTACGAGCTTCTTTGAACGATTTGTATGCAGGGTCATTTGCATTTTGCTGTGCCAATTCACCCGACAGGATCACATCGTCTGCTTCACCATCTTTAAATAGGTTCAAAGAAGTTGAAGATTCTTTTACAACGTTGACTTTAACCTTAGACAATTTGACTTCGTCTTTATCCCAGTAAGTATCATTTTTCTTGTACTCCCATTCAGTGTCGGTACCTGGTCCGTCAAAGCCTTCTAATGTGAATGGCCCATTATAAACAGCCTTGTCGCTTTTAGTTGCATATTCTTTTCCGTTTGCTTCCACAACTTTTTGATTTTGCGGGAAGAATGACGGGAATGCCAACAAGTAATCAAAATACGGTGTTGGTTTCGATAATTTAATTTCTAATTCATGATCATTGACTGCTTTGATTCCTAATTCATCTGGTGCTTTCTTCCCAGCTGAAATATCAGCAGCGTTTTCAACAGGTTCGAAAAGATAGGCATATTCTGAGGCCGTCTCTGGTTTAACCGTACGTTGCCATCCAAAGACATAATCTTTAGCTGTGACTGGATCACCATTCGACCACTTTGCATCTTCTCTTAATTTCACAGTATAGGTCTTACCGTCATCACTGACTTTGACTTTTTCACTAGCACCCGCTGGTTGCGGTTTGTTGTCTTTGTCTAGACGATAGATTCCTTCATAAACATTATTTAACGCAGTAAAACTAATTGTGTCGGTTGCTACAGATAGGTCGGCTGTGGGCATTTCCTGTTGGACCACTAAATTGAATGTGCCATTGTCTTTTGCCTTTGCACTTGAACTGCTCTCATCAGTTGTAGCGCTGCTGCCGCCGTAACATCCCGCCAAAGCGAGTCCGCAAACCGCGATGACCCCATAAGCTAATTTGTTCCTCATATCTTTTTCCCCTTTTGATTCAATTTTCAGAATAATTACGAAATTCTGAATATGTCGAGTAGTTTAATCATTAATTTTTAATAAATCAACACATATGCTCTAATCATTCTTTTACTGTCTTGAAAAAAACCTAAGAAAACTTGTAGATTCAACAATTATCCTAAAAATATTTTTTTATTCTAACAAAAACAGAAGATTTTTTTGTTTTTGTTACATCTCTATGGTAGATAGCCTCGTTTCTTTATATAGGTAGGAAACCCTTTCTAAAATTCCACTTCCCCTCTTTCATTCGATATTTATTTATAACTAGAGAAATTTATTAGAAAAATTTCTCATCTTTTTTTCATAATCGTATTGACAATCCTTTCCTTTTTTTATACGATGATTACAACAATTTTTAAAAAATTCTGACAATAAACGGGTGGTTGCCATGATGAAATCAAATATGTCTTTCAACGCAACTTTATTATTATAGCTGGGACTTTCTGAAA
>Ga0153985_1000268_pt1 | contig 14873 bp, 15 predicted proteins | sample TSGA069MetaG_FD_104715 | JGI IMG/M metagenome (GOLD analysis project Ga0153985, IMG submission 104715) | Attine ant fungus gardens microbial communities from Georgia, USA - TSGA069 MetaG | ecosystem: Host-associated > Fungi > Mycelium > Unclassified | place: USA: Georgia, Alexander Wildlife...
CTACACCAAAAGGGCGACGTTAGCAAGGCTACTTGCTAACGAGGGTCCAGCTATTTATGTAGTTCATTTGAACAGGTATTTTGTTATATCTCCATGATACTATTTAGTAGTCACTTTTCTGTGACACTATTATTTCTATTGCTTTTGTTCTTCTCACCACTAGCTGCTCTGGTTTTACTAGTGTCTCATCCTCATTATTCTTTTCTACTCTGACTTCCTAGTCTGGTCTCTTGCTCAGACTGTCTGCTTTTCCCATCTTACTTCCTAGAATGTGTTTCAATGTGAAATTAAACCTCAATAGGTATAGAGCCCATCTTGCTTATCTTCAATTTAATTTTTGTGCTTTCATAAAATATTTGAGATTTTTGTGATTAGTCCAAATCTCAAATTTAATCATTGCTCCTTCTAGGAAGTGTCTCCATGTCTCCAAGCATCTGACTATCACTAGCATTTCTTTATCATGTATCTCATAGTTCCTTTCAGTATCACTTAGAGATTTTGAAATAAAAGCAACTGGTCTCCACATTTTGTCTGAGCACTTCATCAAGAGTACTCCTCCAGTTGCATAATTAGAAGCATTTACTTTAACCCTGAATTCTTTGTCTAAATCTGGGGCTACCAATACTGGTTTCAATGTAAAGACTTCTTTGAGCTTGTCAAACGCTTGCCATTGTTCCTTTCTCCACTGCCACTTCACATCTTTCCTTGTTAAAGTGTTCATTGGTCTAGCTACTTGTGCAAAATCTTTGATGAACCTCCTGTAGTAGTTTGCAAGGCCTAAAAATTTTCTAACATCTTTCACATTCTTTGGCTTTGGCCAACTCAGCACTCCATCTACCTTCTTCTTCTCCATTTCTATCCCATTTAGTCCTATAACAACACCTAAGAACCCTATCTTTTGTACTTTCCACACACATTTCTCTGGCTTGATATACAAGTCATTCTCTTCCAACCTCTTCAAGATTTCCTCTACAATCTCATCATGCCCCTCTTCTATTTCTGTTTCTACCAATATATTGTCTATAAATGCTACGACCTTTCCTTCATTTATTAAGTCTCTTAGAATCTCGTTCATCATTGCCTGGAATGTTACTGGTGAATTTGTCATTCCAAAAAACATGACCATTGGCTCAAAGAAACTGAAATGCTCCCTTCTACTCATCTCCTTTCTTTATCCTCACATTGTTGAACCCCCATCTTAGATCTATTTTAGTGAATACTTTCTTGCCTCCTATGTTGTCGATTAGTTCTGTGATTAATGGGAGTGGGTAGTTATTTTTTACTGTCTGGTCATTTAGATTATGGTAGTCCATTACCATCCTCTTACTATCATCCTTTTTGCCCACAAAGAAAACAAGCAACATTCGACAGGATTTCAATGATCTAATATACCCCTTTCTTAGTTGATCTTTCACAAAACTCTGAACTTCTTCCCTCTCATTTTTGAATAGAGGGTAAATCCTTCCCTTTCACAGTTTGAACGTCTCCTTGAGATCTATAGTATGATCCCAAACTTTTCTTATTGGCATTCTTTCTGACTCTACCTTCCCAAACACTTTCTTCTACTCCAAAAATCTTTTTGGGACCATTTCCTTAATTTTTCTGTGGTTCTTCTATATCTCTTCCTCTTTTCCCTAATCTTCTTTGTCATCTATTGCCCATCTGACAATTTTCTCTTCTTCTAGGGTTACTACCCTTTTGACCTTTTCTTTTGTTTGACTCCTTCCACCACACAGGGACTGGCATCTCATCATTTTGACTTCTCCAGTTTCCCAATTTATCTCAGGGTTGTGTGCTGCCAACTATGGCATTTCCAGAATTACTTTTGTCTTCCCTAAGTCATATATATCTACTCTTATTCTTTCTACATGGTCTTTGTAATACACATTGTACTCTACTTGGTATGTAATGGCCCCTCCACTATTATTTGTCCCATTCACGTTTCTGACCATTATTGGTCTTTCTAATTTCTGTAGCTTGAACTCATATCTAGCCACCATTCTTTTGTCCATGAACATCCTAGTGGCACTGCTGCCCAAGAGTGCCTTTATAGTTACACCTTCATGTGTATCCAACTTTTCTACTCCAATACTCATCCACACTTCTCTTAGTATTTTGAAGGTTCTCCTGATCTCTCTTTGACTACCTCCCTCTTTGGCTGCATTTTCTGACTCTCTTGGTCGTGCACTGCTTTGCTGCGCTTTTCTATCTATGGGGCACACTGCTTTCTTCCCCTCCTTTCTTTGACATCTATACTGTTATCGATGGGCTGTGATAGCTCTTAGTGATCACCCTAGGTGGATGTTCAAGAAGAACTCAATAGAGTTCTTTGTTGGATTGCTTGACTACTTATACTACTTTACAAGTGGCTGTATACTACTAGTCCATGATTATGTGTCTTTTTGGAATGTTCTATGATCACATGATCTTATTACCTGATCTTATTACCTAAGTTTCCATACTATTTATATCTTGACTCCATTGTATGACTTGATATTGCAGATCAAGTGTTTAAATACACAGGAAATTATTTCCTTTTTGGGGCTCTCATAACATAGCTCCCCTTCAAGTTTCCTCATCCTGAGGAATTTTTCCATCGTTTCCAATTTTTCTCCTATCTCTTTTTCATTTCCTTTTCATATCTTTTTCTTTTCTATCCGTATAGTAGTTTTGTCATAAATTTGCAAGGTAATTCCCAGCTATACTCTTTTTTTTCTTCTAGCTCCTGTTGCCTTAGTTCTTTGGTCTCTTTCCCATACTCCCTCTCAAACTCTTCCATTAACTCTTTTGCATTCTTTAGATTTTCCTTACTTTCCCACATGTCTTCTTCTACCATATACCTCTTCCATCATACCAAGAATTTTTCCTTCTCCCTTATTGTTCTCTTGTTTAAGATTTTTTCTATTGTGAATTCCTCTTCTCCTTTGATTATGACTAGTTTTGGTGGTATCTTCTTCTGTTCCTCTACCTGTGGTTTATAGAGTCGTACTCTACTTACATTGACTACAGGATGTATTCTAATAGACTTAGGTAGTTCTAATTCTATTATGTTACTAGAGACAATTCCCTTTACTTTGTAGGGGCCCACAAAACATTCTGTCAATTTTTCTGATCTTCTTCCCTTCATCTGCCATTCTAAATCCTTTGTACTTAGTAGTACTAAGTCCCCTACTCTGTATTCCTCTTCTTTTCTTCGCTTCTTATCTGTAAACTTTTTTATTTCTTCCTGCACTTTTCCTAGTGCTGCTTTTGCTTCCTCCTGGATCCTCTTCATTCTCTCTATGAATTTTCCTGCTGCTTCATATTTCCCTTTCTTCTTTCTTCAAACCCCATCCTTGGGTCTTGGCTGTAATTTGCTTTAAATAGCGATATTTTTATTGTGGCATAGATTTTGTTATTATAGGCAAATTCTATCGTTTCCAACCAATTTGGCCATTGCTCTTGTCTGTAATTGATAAAGACCCTTAGATACTGTTCCAACTCTTGGTTTACCCTTTCTGTCTATCTATCTGTTTGGGGGTGATAGGCTGTTGAGAGTTTTGTTTGAATTTCCAATAAGTGGTTCAGCTCCTTCATCATCCCTACTGCAAACTGTACTCCTCTATCTGATATGATACTCTCTGAAAGTCCATGTAACTTCCACATATGATCTCGAAACAGTTTTGCAAGTCCTTCTGCTGACATCTTTTCTGTAGTTGCTATGAAGTATACCATTTTACTAAATCAGTCGCATACTATAAGGTAGTGTCGTATTCCTGGGCTAGTGGTAGCTTAGTAATGAAGTCTGCTGAGATATGACTCCATGGTTTTTCTAGGATTGCATTGGGCATTAGTTTGCCTGCTGGTATTAAAACTCTAGACCTTATAGTTGAATATGTATTTCAACTTAAAGCCTATATCTAACACTTGATATCTTCATGCTCCTCGTCAGAGGGTCCAGTTAAGGTTTTCAGTGAAGTTATATCAGAGGAGAGATATCAACAAGACTTTGAGTAGCATCCTTGAGATTGTCCTAAGACAAGTAAGAGTACCAATTCCTTAGAGTAAGATTTTACAAAGGAAATACAGAAAGAGAGAACTTGCTGTTCCCTTCTCTTTCTGGTCTGTATTTATCCTAACTAGGTATTGTGACTATCTTACAATGTGGTAACACTAATTGTAACTATAGGTGACTAGTTAAGTAACAGTCCAGTGATGGAAACAATGAGAGTGATAAGTCGAGTCAGTGTCTAAGAATGGATTAGTCCGATGTTGTCCCATTTAGCACAAGTCCAAAAATAGAAAGGAGAAGAGATAGTCTGAGATTTCTCTAAAGAGTTCTGTTTATTCTGTGAGTCTATTGTTTCTTAGAGTCCTCAGACATTAATTACATTACTGCATAATAATGTCCTTATCTAATATTGCCAACATCTCATCTACTAGCCACTCATTATCAGACCATGGCTGATAATAGTTGTAGTCCCACTTGATGTTCATAACAGCTAGTACTTTGCTTTAATTCTTGTACCTTTGACAAGCATCGCATTCATCCACGTATTTCCCTACTTCTTTTGTCACTCTTGGCTACCAGTAGTTCCTAGTGACCAACTCCACTGTCTTCTATCTTCTCCCATATTCTCCCACTGGTATATTGTGGTGCAACTATATTACTTCCCTCCTAAGTTCTCTTTCTAGTACATATGCCTTTCCTTCTTTTATTACTACTCCGTCTTCTATTTCCCACTCTTCATTCCTTAACATTTTTATTCCTGCCTTTTTTAGCTCCTCCACTGCTTTCACTATTTTCTCATCTTCTTTCTGTGCCCTTTTTATCCTTTCTCTTAAGTTTCCTTCTTTTACCATCGTTTTTACTTCCTGGATCTATTCTGGCTTTATCAACATTCGATCTTCATTATCCCTCTCTACTCCTTCCTGCCAGTCTGGTCTTCTGCTTAGTCCATTTGCCTTCTCCATGCTTTTTCCTGAAACATGCTTTAATCCAAAACTAAATCGTGATAGGTATAGAGCCCATCTTGCTTGTCTATGGTTTAATTTTTGACTTGTCATAATATACTGAAGGTTTTTATGGTCTATCCAGATTTTGCATTTGAGTTTGGCTCCTTCCAAGTAATACCTCCATGCTTCTAGGCACCTAATTACTGCCAGTATCTTTTTGTTGTGAATTTCATAATTCTGCTCTGTGGCATTCAACAATTTAGAGATAAAGGCTACTGGTCTCTATTTTCCATCCTCATCCTTTGTTGACAATACTCCTCCTGTTGCATAGTCCGAGGCATCCACCTCCACTCTCATCTCTCTGTTAATATCTGGGATTGCCAAAACTGGTTCTGTGGTAAATGCTACTTTAAGTTTCCCAAATGCTTCTTCTTGTTCCTTTTCCCACTTTTATTTTTGCTCCTTTCTGACTAGCACATGTAATAGTACTGCTATTCTAGTAAAGTCTTTTATGAACCTCCTATAATAGTTGGCAAGGCCTAGGAATTTCTGTATCTCTTTGATGTTTCTAGGTGTTGGCTAGTTGAGGACTTCCTCTACCTTTTCTTTCTGTATTTCTACTCCTTTTGAACTAATTATTACCCCCAAGAATTCTACTTCCCTTATCTTCCACTTGCATTTCTCTGGTTTTACAAATAGGTTGTTTTTCTCTAGTCTTTTTAATATCTCCTCTACTAACTTATTGTGCCCTTCCTCCATATTTGTAGCTACCAGGATATCATCAATAAATGTCACTGTATCTCCTTGGTTTATAAGGTCTTAGAACAGATCATTCATCATTATTTGGAAAGTAGCAAGGGAGTTGGTTAGCCCAAAGTACATAACTATGGGTTTGTATGCTCCAATATGCATTGTAAATGCTGCTTTCCATTCATCCCCTTCCTTGATCCTGACATTATTATACCCCTACCTCAGGTCCAGTTTTATGAACACCTTCCTCTTTCCTACTCCATCCAGTATGTCTGCAATAAGTGGTAAAGGGTATCCGTTCTTTATGGTCCACTGATTTACATGACGATAGTCCTGGACTATCCTTTGTTTTCCATCTTTCTTTGCTACAAAATGTACTGGTGAAGTTTGGGGTGACTTGGAAGGTCAGATATACCCTTTTCTTAGTTGGTCCTCTACAAATGCTTGTACTTTCTCCTTTTCCTCTCTTAACAGTGAATATACTTTTCTCTTCTTTAGCATAAACCCCTCTTTCAATTCTATTGCATGATCCCAGGCCTTTTGCACTAGCATTCTTTCTGACTCTTTCTTTCCAAATATCTTTTTCCACCTCCAAAATCTCTTGAATACTAATTTCTTTAGTACCTCTTCATCCCTGTCTTTCTCTGTTTTCTTTACTACCTTTTCCTTTTTCTCTCGTTTTTTCTTTCCATATATGGGCAGACACCTCATCATGTCAGCATCTAAAGTCCGATGACTGGAATTAAGCCAACTGTCTCTTTGTTCAGAGTTTGACAAAGAGAACTCGATGGAGTTCTCGCTCATTTCTCTATTACTTATATACTTTACTACTGTAGCTATGTGCTTGTTCTCCCATGGTCCTCATGTTACTCTCGTCATGTGACCCATTGTGACTGTGACCTGTGACATGACCATCTGTGACCCTCTATCACACCATTGTGACATTGTGACAAAGTCACGTGATACTTTCCTGCACTCCATCTTGTAGTTGTAAATAAGAAAAGAAAAGAAAAGAAAAGAAATATAAATAATGACTTAGCCAATTTGCCAAGTTATGTTTACCTCCCTTTTCTCCCAATCTATTTCTGGGTTGTGGGCTGCTAGCCATGGCATTCCTAGTATCACCTCTGTTTTTCCCAAATTACATACATCTATTTTTGCTCTTTCTATGTGTCCCTTGAAGAACATGTTGTACTCGACCTAGTGTGTTATTGCTCTTCCCACATTTATTGTTCTATCCACATTTTTAACTAGGAGAGGGTTTTTTAACTTCTTCATTTTGAACCCCTTTTCCTTGGCAAAGGTTGTGTCCATAAACAGGCCTATTGCCCTGCTATCAAACAATGCTTTTACTGCTACTCCTTCATGGTTTTCTAGCTTCTCTAGCCCTACTTTCATCCATACTTCTCTTAGCGACTATAATGTATGCCACATGTCCCTTACTCTCTCAGTAGTATTGGAGAAATTTAATTTATTGCCCAATTTTTTTGGGTATAATACACTGTACAAATTGTTGGAGGCCAGTCAAGAGCTCATTGTCCTTCATTGTCTTTTGCTGACTCTTGCAGTATCTCTACTACCCTCCTCTTCTTCTATCTTTCCCAGCAATTTTTGGCTATATGGCCCCATTTCCCATACACATAGCAGGTCTTATCTCCTCCCCTTCCTCTGTTCACCTCCATTGCATTAGGGTCTCTCCTTGAACCCGTCTGATTTTGGTTGGGCACACTTGGCCCCCAGTATCCTCCACTGCTATTTTCTGCTCTCTACATAATTTGTCCCCCTCTTTTTCTATATAATCCCTCCCATATTCTCCCCTTGGCTATGTATTTCCCTTTGGGCATACCACATTCCTCCTCAGCATTCTCTCTTCTGCCCTGCTCTGCCTCTGGTTTCTATTCAATCTTACCGCTCTTTCTTACTACTCTCAAATAGTGGTTGGCGGCTCCTCTGTCTCAGCCAACTTTTTTCTGATTACTCCATTTAACCCTTTCTTGAATTCTTTGATGAGGGGTCTTCCCTTGTAGCCGCTCCCCCTAGCAACCTTTCTGAACTCTTGCATATACTCATCACATGTTCTTCCCTCCTGCTCTATTGTCCTCAGCTGCTCAATCTTTCTTTCTTCCTTTGATGTTTCTCCAAACTTATCTCTTATTTTCTTGAATAGTGCCTCCACTGTTTCTATCTCTGACTTCTCCTTGGCTAGTTCGTCTAACAGATTATCTTTCTATACTTCTATCACTTCCCCCTGCATGTATGACAATACCCAGGCAATCTGGGTTGTTATTGCTTCTCCGTTCATTTTCATTCTTAGATACAACTAAGTCGCATTAATAAATACGCATACTTTCTCCATTTTTTCACTAAATATAGGAGGTCTAGCGACCTCAACTTGGCTCCCTTGTTGTTGTTGGAGCATAGTAGATACCTGCTGTTGCAGGGTGGTGATCATAAAGAGGAGTTGTTTCTCTCTAGTAGATAGTGGTGGTTAGTGAGGGGCAGGTACTGCCAATGGTTTCCCTTGTTGCTATTGTTGTTGTTGTTGGTGGTGGGACATGGTGGGTGATGGTGATGGTGAGGGGGATAATGATTTGTATTCTTTGTTTTCCAGGGTTACTGTCTAAGGCTATGTTCAACAGGATGCAAAGTCTTCATTTGTCTAGAGTCCTACTGCCTTATTGACTACTGCCCTAATAATATTGTTATACAATTGCCTCTAAGAAGAGGACCCCTACTCTAAGCAGCTTCCTAAGGAATTACTGCCAATCTCCTGCATGTACAACTCACAATGGAGCACAGCACAGAGTTTATACTAAGAAAAGCATAACAAATAGGCCCAATTACAAGATCAGGACTTGAACAAGATACCTAGACTTGGTACCTAGTCTTCTCTCTCAGTCTCTAACTGACTGAGATGTTCCCTTTATAGCTAGGGCCCGCTATCCAAGATGCTTGTGAGCACTATGCTTACTAGCAAGAGCGATGAAGAATAAGTGAGAGATGAGGCCGCGAGATGTGAGGTTACCATTGGGTATTGAGTTCTTATGTTATCAATGGGCTGTGATAGCTCTTAGTGATCACCTTAGGTAGATGTTCAAGAAGAACTCAATAAAGTTCTTTATTGGATTGCTTGACTACTTATACTACTTTACAAGTGGCTGTATACTACTAGTTCATGATCATGTGTCTTTTTGGAATGTTCTATGATCACATGATCTTGCCACCTGATCAGATTACCTAAGTTCCCATGTTATTTATATCTTGACTCTATTGTATAACTTGATATTGCAGATCAAGTGTTCAAACATGTGAGAAATTATTTCCTTTTTGGGGCTCTCATAACACATACTATCTCTGCCTATTCTTGATCACCCCCTGCCTCTTATTTTTCTCCACATGACCCTTTCTCTCTATACCTTTTGTACTGCATGTATATTACTATTACTTCTTTTGTGCATCATTCTAACTCTAGTAGGTGTGCTTCCTCTAGCACCTCTTTGCCATCATGCTTCTCTGCTCTCTTTCTTAATTCTGCCACCAAACTCCTCCTCTACTCTTCTTGTTGTGCTTCTCATGGCTCAGCCACACATGTTATCTCTCTTTTTTCCACTCTCCTCAATCTCCTTTCCTTTTCCTGTATTTTTTCCTTTATGGGGTATGCTGGCTTCTCCTCTTGCTGTGCCTTTTGTGGCCTTTCCACATGCACCGCCTTTTCCTTCCTCATCCACAATGAGCACTCTTTGCATTTGTGCCCTTTCTCCCCACACTTAAAATACTCAACCTCTACTACCTCTACTCTTCTTATCATTCTTTCTTCTACTTTACATTGCATTACTCTACTCTTCAATGCTTCAAACTTATTTTGGAGTATTGTTACCCCTTTCTCTGCCTCTTTCTTCTTCTTGCAATTTTGGGCCAGGTGCCTGAACCCTTTGCAATCAAAACACAACTTTCCTCTCCTACCCTCAAGTTCTTCCCTCAGTTTGGTGAGGGAGTGTTTTTCTTTGAGCAAGTTGCTCATGATAAAGTTATATTGTTCCAAAGACATAGTGGTACATCTCTGGAAAAGGTTATGGAATTAATGGCGATTCTTGCTATATAAACTATGTCTGCTAGGACATAAGATCTTTACCTAGCCAGGTGTCTACTGCCTTACTAACTACTGCCCTAATAGTATGGTTAGACTATCACCCAACGGATAGGATCTCTAATCTAGACAGCCTTCTAGAAGTAACTGTCACTCCTCTATGTGTACTACTCACAATAGAGCACAGCACAAGGTTTATACTATGAAGCAATACAAGTTAACTACTAAACACCACTTGATTGCAAGGTCAGGTCTCAGTAGTAATACCCAAGCTTGGTACTACACTTCCATCCACTGTCTCTAACTGACAATAAAGTCCCCTTAAGCCAAGGGCCTAGCTATATATGGAGGTGGTTACTAATCATGATGATCAGTAACTGAGGGTTGATTTATGATGAGATAAAAGATTGAGCAAGGTCCAAGGCAGACAGTGCTCAGATGTGAATCAAGTTCTAGTATAAGAAAGCTAAACTCCAAGCTGGAATTAAGCTGGCTGCTCTTTGTTTAGCAATTGACAAAGAGAACTTGATAGAGTTCCTATTAGATTTTCTACACTACTTATACAACTACTACATAATTTGTGTACTACTTTCCCATGCCTATCATGTGACCTGTCATGTGACACCATGTGATGTGATGCTTGGGACCTCCTGTTATGTGACTGTGACTATGTGACACTTTCCCACACTTCCTTCTGTGTAGTAAGTCCAAGATAAAAGAAAAAGAAAAAGAAAAGAAAAGAAATATAAATAATAACTTAGCCATTTTGCCAAGTCATGATATTTGGGTGCCATTAAGACCATAGGAATCGTTGAAGAATTGATAGAGATATGACCAAATGAAGTTTGTGATACCTATAAGGAATTCATTTGTGCTAAAGAAAGAGACTAAGCTAAACTATTACAAACTTCATTCAGACCTATTTCTATCAATTCTTCAACAATTTCTATGGCTTTAGTGGTGCTCAAAAGCCCTTAAGAAGACCTTTTAATTAATACTAAATATGTCTCAAGGCAATCAGTAGGTAACCTCTATAATACCATACATTAAACTGCCACTATTTTGAAAACTGCTATAATCTATATTCTGCTTTTAGGGTCAACATAAGCCCTCTTTATATCACTTAGAATGACAGTGAAACAATTTTGAGACAACCAGTATCAATAGAGATATGAAGTCCTCAATGTTTACACATAAACTTACTCATAGATACTCATCTGCCTTTTATTAGAACAAAAGACAGCCTCAATATAGTGAAGTTATTGCATTTTCAAGTACAAAGGCACTACTATATGTGGAATAATAGGTAGTAGCATATAATAGTCTGTCCTAGTATACAGACTATTACAATCCTATATATAAGGACTTCTTGTCTGAGGATTGGACCTCAGACTTAGCAATATCTTTTGTCACTATCTAAACTTCACTTCTAAGCACTTTTTGAATCCAAATTCAATAACCACAAATCAGTAATTGACCATTTGTGATATAAAGTTACTATCCTACAATTGTAAGTCTGTAGGTTAATTTGCTTGTATTGAAGTTATAGACTGACACCATCTAGATATTCCTCATGATGCTGATCTTTTTACATTAATATAACATGCTTTTCATTTCTTCTGCATATAGTGATGTTAATATAATTTTTCTCTTTCTATTCTACCTCTGTAGTAACCAGGCAACTGGAGTAGAAAAGGTACCTCTCTATAAGACCTAGACTTCATATAACAACTCCCTTAGTTGTTTACCTTTATAGGTGATTCCTGAGGTAAGACTGTCTTACTTATGTTTTATACTTAGATTAACTATTCCATTGTAGATATTTTACTTAATAGGTGAATAATAGTTATCTACCTTCATAGGTGATTCCTGAGATATTTCACTTAACAGCTTGATAAAGGATGACCAAGAGTTCTAAATCAGGAGTAGAAGCTGAGCTATTAATACTGTTGCCATGTGGGACCAATATGGGCAGATCAGCCTCATTGTGCACATGAGGTGCATTGTATAGCAACTTAGCCTAGACAACTTAATTATTCTCTAAGTCCAAGTTAACAAGGAGAACTCAATAGAGTTCTCATTAGATTTTCTATACTACTTACATAACTACTACATGGTCTGTGCACTGTTTTCCCACACCCATCATGTGACTTCCTATCATTGTGACTGTGACTATGTAATAGCTATAACATGACACTTTTCCACACTCCTTCCTATGTAGTAAGTCCAAAAGAAAAAGAAAAAGAAAAAGAAATATAAATAATAACTTAGCTGTTTTGCCAAGTCATGACATATTGGCCTGGGGTAGGATTGATTGTTCCACTTCTTTGAGTTGCTCTGTTAAGACTCTAGACCTCATAGTTGAATATGTGTTTCAACTTGAAGCCTATATCTAATACTTGATATCTTCATGCTCCTCGTCAGAGGGTCCAGTTAAGGTTTTCAGTGAAGTTATATCAGAGGAGAGATGTCAACAAGACTTTGAGTAGCACCCTTGAGATTGTCCTAAGACAAGTAAGAGTACCAATTCCTTAGAGTAAGATTTTACAAAGGGAATACAAAAAGAGAGAACTTGCTATTCCCTTCTCTTTCTGGTCTGTATTTATCCTAACTAGGTATTGTGACTATGTTACAATGTGGTAACACTAATTGTAACTATGGGTAACTAGTTAAGTGATAGTCCAGTGACAGAAGCAATGAGAGTGACTGTCACAAACTTCATTCAGCCATATCTCCATCAATTCTTCAACAATTTTCATAGTCTCAAAAGCTATGGAAAGCCCTCAAAAAGACCTTTCAATCAATGCCATTCATGTCTCGAGATGATCAATATTAGTTGAGATATTAAGCAGATCAACTAGTAACCACTATATTACTGTTTATTAAATCGCTAATATCTCAGAAACTGCCACAATTGATGCTTCAGTTCTAGGCTCAGCAGAAGCCTTCTTCATAATGCTCAGAATAAGCCTAGAACAATCTCAAGGCAATTAATATTAGTAGAGATATGAAGGCCTCAATGTTTGCACATGGACTTTATTAATTACCCATAGATAGTCATCTGTCCTTTTCTTAGAATAAAGGACAGCCTCCATAAGGTTAGGTTATCACTATATTAAGCAAAAAGGAACTACCATATGTAGAACAATAGGTAGTAGCATGTGATGATCTGTCCTAGTGCATAGACTATTACAATTCTGTATATAAGGACTCATAGTCTGAGGATTAGACCTCAGACTTAACAACATCTTTGTCACTTGTCTAACTTTGCATTTTTGAACTCTTTAAAGTATCAAAGCACCTATCACAAATAGTAAGTGACCATTTGTGATAGTGACAAGTTGAGTCAATGTCTAGTAATGGGTTAGTCTGATGTTGTCCTATTTAGCACAAGTCCAAAGATAGAAAGAGAAAGATAGTCTGAGATTTCTCTGAAGAGTCCTGTCCATTCTGTGAGTCTATAGTCTCTTAGAGTCCTCAAACATTCAATGCATTACTGCATAGTAATGTCCTCATCTAATATTGCCAACATCTTGTCTACTAGCCACTCATTATCAGACCATGGCTGATAATAGTTGTAGTTCCACTCAATGTTCATAACATGCTCTGTCCAGGATAGGTTGCTCTGAGTTTCTATTCTGTTAGCATAGTCTATAGATGAATCTCTAGACCCCAAAAATTGAGAACTTTGATAGCTGTGGTTAGGTTCCAGGGATTGTTCTCTGGATATGTGGCTTTCAATGTCCATTGAAGAGAGGTCTTGGTGTATATTGTTGTTTTAAATGTTGCTAGTGGGTTGAGGGATGGAGAAATTGAATGTATTTGCTAATTCTCTACTGGGTACTACCATATAAGATGGTGGTATGAGAGAAAGAAGCAATCAATTGTTGTAGTCTTGGGGGTTAGAATTGTAAAATCAATAACTATTATAATATTTATTATATATTAGTTGCTTATTACTAGATATACTACATAAATCATTGTACTGCCCTCTAGGTTGAAGTTTCTCAAGAACCATACACATTATATAAGTGATTAGTGTGCTTAAGGCCACTCTGCTATGCTGGGCACCCTGTTGCAGCAAAATAAATTGAGTGCAGGGGAAAAGAGGGAAAGACAGAAAGACTTAATTAAAATGTAACTACAATCCCATATTTATATGTAAATATCTGAAACAAATGCTCCAGCAAGTGGAGTTTCCAAGACAACTTGATGTCATTCAATAACAAGGGTTTCATTTTGCGACACACCCACTTCCACAAGAAGATGAAACAAAAAATCATTTGAATGTCACACCAACTGCTGTCAAGATCACCTCTCTGCCTTTAAAGGATAAACAGTGAAGCAGATATGTTGCAAGTTGACAATCTCATTTTTGATCACTTTGGTTTCAGGCATCCTGGCCAGTGCCAAATGTAATATTGTGATAATCTTAGGTCCAGTGTTCAGAGCACTAAAATATATGTATAATGAGTTTGAAGCTATGTTATGATCTTGAACCCTGCATTAGGGATTTCAGGATATATATAACTAGGTCAAGACTAAGGAACACTATGCTACAAGAGCCTACCATATATATGTTGGGAAATCAAGCCGACACCGTGATCTGGTGGAATTTTCAGGAAGTTTCTGGAACATTTTATTAGTATATAAGTTTGTAATTAGTTAGATGTACTCATTGGTTTGCAACGGGATACATCTTATTCCAAGTCAAACCAATGTGCGACTGGGTTTCTGTGACAATATACATGTACAAACATGTGTTATGATGTATGTACGGGGTAGACATAAATAGTAGAAATCGTTACAAGCAAAGGAACTAATTCTGCGTTTACGGGAAGTCATCCATCCGATATCTACACAGACTCACACATACCACACTTACACTTAGGATCTGGTCTTATCATGTTTCTAATCATATTCCTGATACACAAGTCTCTTCTTTCAATGAATACCACAGGGATCCGCATCAAATTATCCCACAGCAAACCAGAGCCGTGCAGTGCATGACAAGTCCAATCAGTCTACACGTACATATGGCTTGAGCAACAACGGCATTTGGTTTCCAGCCTTCCGGTCATTGATCAAGAAAGGCTTTCGC
>Ga0153985_1000269_pt1 | contig 14860 bp, 16 predicted proteins | sample TSGA069MetaG_FD_104715 | JGI IMG/M metagenome (GOLD analysis project Ga0153985, IMG submission 104715) | Attine ant fungus gardens microbial communities from Georgia, USA - TSGA069 MetaG | ecosystem: Host-associated > Fungi > Mycelium > Unclassified | place: USA: Georgia, Alexander Wildlife...
AAAGCCATAATAATTAGGATTTAATATAATCGCTTTATCATATACTTTAATAGCTAAGTCATACTGATCTAACATAGCTAACATAAAACCTTTAAACCCATATAATTCTGAATTATTAGGCTCCAGTTCAATAGCTTCATTTAAAGTTTCAATAGCTAAATCATATTTGCGTAACTTAGATAAAGCTCTGCTTTTACTAAGATATATATTTGAAAAAGTTGGGTTTAGTACAATCGCTTTATCAAAAGCCTCTATGGCTAAATCATATTTTTTTGAATTATAAAACTCAACAGCTTCATTATAATGATCTATATAAGAAATATCATCATCAGCATTAGTTATTGGCATAGAAAGTAATACAAAAACGAATAGTAAGTTCTTTAAGTATTTTATCATATTTTTATAACGATTTGAGCCTATGTAATAATTCTCTTGCGGCGTTTTTTTCGGCTTCTTTTATCGAATGACCTACGCCGATTTGTTCATAATCCTTTATCTTTACCGATACCGTAAAGGTAGACAAATGAGCTACACCCTCTCTTTTAATGAGCTGATATATGGGTATATGATGATCTTTGCTTTGAGCCCATTCCTGCAGAGCGGTTTTAGGGTCATAATCTGTTAAATCTTTGACTTTTATAAACTCTGCCCATAATTTTTGGATAATATTGTGCGTTACCTCTATATTGCTATCGAGATAAATTGCTGCAATTAAAGCTTCGGTAACATTTTCGATATTGTTAGGATTATTACGCCCGCCGGCTAGCTCTTCGCCGTGCGTCATGATTATATAATCTTTTAAAGAAAGCTTTCCCCCTACTACGCAAATTGTTTCTTTACAAACTAAGTATGATCGAATTTTAGCTAAGCTTCCTTCGTTATAATCTCTAAAATTTTTAAATAGGATTTCCGTAATAATTAAATTTAATACTGCATCACCTAGAAACTCCAGCCGTTCATAATCTTTATTAGCTTTATATTCATGATGCTGCCTTAAAGAGGGATGGCTTAAAGCTTCAATTAAAAGCTCTTTATTCTTGAAAATATAACCAAGTAAACTTTCTAACTTCTCAAATGATTCCATTATTCATCCATACTATACAAGTTTTTAAACAGCCTATTTACTCTAATGGATTCAACCCAAGGCTTTAATTTCAATACTAAATTAACAATGCCTATATCACTATCCCACCATGTTATTTTTGTCGAAAACCAAATAAATTGTGCCTTAGCAATAAAGTTCTCGAACGGCACAAATCCTAAATCCACTCTGCTATCGTTTGATTGGTCTCTATTATCACCTAAAAAGAAATATTGCCCCTCAGGTATATGGAAAACATCCGTATTGCTATACTCGTTATCAGATATAACCCCAAGCGAGGAAGCAAGTTTATAAGAGAAATATGTTTTACCGTTTGGCAATGTTTCCTTAAATTTCAAATATTTTCTGCCCTCTTCGCTCGTATAACTTCCTGCCTCCACACGCTCTATTTTCTCACCGTTAATATATATTACATCATCAATTAACTGAACTTTATCCCCGGGCAACCCTATCAATCGCTTTATATATCTAACGCTCATATTGTTAGGAGGACGGAACACTATAATATCGCCACGCTCCGGTTCATTTGCAAATATCCGACCTTTAAAAAGGTGAATAAAATCAAAGAAAGATAGAGAATAATTACTATAACCGTAACTATATTTAGTACAAAAAAGATAGTCATTCTCAAGTATAGTTGCTTTCATAGAACCGGTCGGAACAGTAAACGGCTCCATGATAAGTATTCTGATAAGTAGGGCAATGGTTACTACGAAAGCAAAAGATTTCCATTCTTGCACTGTCGTTTTAGTGTTATTTGATTTGGTATTTGTTTGCATAAAATTTTTTTAGTTGTTATTAGTATATTGTATGGCTTAATTTTCTCATTGTCATCCCACGATCAAGTCGCGAGATGACATATACGCTCTTCAATCTCGCTTCTAAAATGTTTTATCAGCCCCTGAATAGGCCAAGCGGCAGCATCACCTAAAGCACAGATAGTATGCCCTTCTATTTCCTTTGTTACTTCAAGCAGCTGGTCTATCTCGGATTTTTTCGCATCGCCTTTAACGAGCCTCATCATGACACGCCACATCCAGCCCGTGCCCTCACGGCACGGCGTACATTGCCCGCACGATTCATGCATGTAAAACTTACTGAGCCTTGCTATTGCATAAATAATGTCTGTGGATTTATCCATAACAATTATTCCGCCTGTCCCTAGACTAGAGCCTGCTGTTCTTAAACTATCAAAATCCATGTCTGCAGTTTCGCATAAGGATTTAGGTAGCAAAGGCACGGAAGAACCGCCAGGTATTATGGCTTTAAGGTTATTCCAACCGCCGCGAATGCCGCCGGCATGCTTCTCAATTATTTCCTTTAAAGGGATTCCCATTGATTCTTCAACGTTACATGGCTTATTGACATGACCGGATATGCAGAAAATTTTAGTACCGGTATTATTTGGCTTACCGATCGACGCAAACCAACTAGCACCCCGCCTTAAAATAGTCGGCACTACTGCTATCGATTCAACATTATTTATAGTAGTCGGGCAGCCATATAACCCGAAACTTGCCGGAAAAGGCGGCTTTAACCGTGGCATGCCTTTTTTGCCCTCTAAACTTTCAAGCAGTGCCGTTTCTTCACCGCAAATATAAGCTCCGGCTCCACGATGCAAGTAAATATTACAATCAAACCCTGAACCACAGGCATTTTTGCCTATTAGTCCATCTTTATAAGCCTCATCTAATGCACGCTGAATATTAGAAGCTTCATTATAAAACTCACCTCTAATGTAAATGTAACAACTATTTGCACCTATAGCAAAGCTTGCAATTAAGCAGCCTTCAATCAGTTTATGCGGCTCAAATCTTAATATATCACGATCTTTGCAAGTGCCTGGTTCTGATTCGTCGGCATTAACTACTAAGTAAGATGGTTTTTTTGATTCCTTTGGCATAAACGACCATTTAGTACCGGTGGAAAAACCCGCACCGCCTCGCCCTCGAAGCCCCGACTTTTTGACCTCTTCAATAATGAAGTCTCTACCTTTACCGAGCAATGCTTTAGTATTATCCCAATCACCGCGTTTTTTACTAGATTTTAAATCGTGGCTCTGCTCACCATGTAAATTAGTAAAAATTCTATCTTCTTTTTTCAGCATAAATTACTCTTGTTTTGTCGTCTTTTTCCGTCATTGCGAGGAGATACCTAGCCCCACTATGTCATGCCGTGGCTTGACCACGGCATCTAGAAAACAAATAAAAATATCAATAAATTTGATATTTTTAACTGGATCCTGCGATCGAGTCGCGGGATGACACTAAAAAAGTCTGGATTCTTGCTTTCGCAGGAATGACATGTAACGACTTAATTATTTTTTCTCAAATTTTCTATTAGCAAACATCGTAAGTATTGGAGCAGAAATAAAAATTGAGGAATAAGTACCGGCTATTATTCCAAAAAATACAAGTACGCTAAAACTACGAATTGCTTCACCGCCGAAAAGCACAAGTGCTAAATTAGCAAGCAAGGTAGTCACAACCGTTAAAATTGTTCTCGATAAAGTCTCGTTGATACTCAAATTTATAATTTCTGTGATGCCTTTTTTATGATATTTACGCAAGTTTTCCCTTATTCTATCATATATCACTACCGAATCATTAACGGAGTAGCCGATAATAGTTAAAACTGCCGCAATAGTGCTTAGGTTAAAATCGAGTCTTGTAGCACTCATAAATCCGAGAGCTAGTATAACGTCATGCACTAAAGCAATAAGTATCCCAAGTCCAAAATACCACTCAAAACGCACCCAAATATAAACCATAATTGCAGCAAATGAGAATAGCATCGCCATAGTACCGGCTTCTATTAGCTGCCTACCGACCTGAGGACCGACGAAATCCACTTTACGATATTCAAACTTATAAGGGAAATTATTTTGAAGTGTTGATTTAATCAGCTCAATATTTTTCATTAAATTCTCTTCGCTGCTACTGCCAAACCTAATCGATAAATCATGTTCACTACCGAAATTTTGCAGCACCACCTCACCTATTCCCAAATTACCGAGAACTTCCCGCATTTTGGGTAAATCAGGCGTTTGATCAAGCCTTACTTCTATCACTATACCGCCGGCAAAATCAATACCGAAATTAAATTTGTATATACCGATCCAAATAAAGCTAATAAGTGATAAAATAATTGAGAAAGTGTAGCTAATTTTTTTAAAATTCATAAAATCGAAATTGATTTTATTAGGCAAAAGCCTCAAAGGATAAATTTGCATTATTAATATTTTATTGTATAAAAATGATATTTGTATTATATAGTAAATTCAAAAAGGTTAAATGATTTTTTATGTCTGAAGTAGTAGTAAAAGAACAATTAGAGCAATATTTAAGCAAAATAGAGCGATTAGAACAGGAAAAAGCTGATTTATCTGAAGAAATTAAGGATATTTTTCAAGATGCTTCTTCGCACGGCTTTGATGTTAAGGCAATGAAAACTGTTTTGAAGCTAAAAAAACTTGATAAGGATAAGCTTGCCGAGCAGGATGCTATGCTTGAGCTGTATAGAGACACTTTAGGGATTTAAGTATACTAGTCTATCACCTCCTCATTTATTAGATGTATATATATTTTGATACTTCGAGATGTTGTAAATTAAATAGCATAGTTGACTTTTTAAGAAAGTTAAGCAAAATTGTCGGCAGAAACGGCGGTAACGCTATTTCGGGGTGTCACAACCTCTAGTAGTATGGTGGGAGCATCAGCCATAAAATGGTGCAATCCTCGACTTTACGGTCGGGAAGGCAATAGGCATGTTCAGAGATTAGAGTATTACTTTAAGCTTAAAACTTAGTGCAGACTGTTACTACGGTTTTGTGAACTTCCCTGACCACCTTAGCTTAGATCTTTGGTGGTTACAATTTGATTAATCAAATTAAGGATATCAATATAACCAACACTAAAAAAATAATAATCTTCCTTACGCCCATCTCAAATTCTGAAAATCGAAAACGTCGTAAAGAACTTCTAAATAATTACTGTCGACAAAATAATTTTACAACATCACAAATTATAGAAAATAAAAACTCATCCCATCATATTAATTTACATAAAATAATTGATGAAATAAAAAACGAACCTATTTACGTTTCTTATTGAGGATACAATGCTAAATGATCTAAATAATATAGTTCTTTTCTCAAGTTTTGGTACTTTAGTATCTATTTGGGTTAATACACATAGAAATATGCAAGAAATCTTACAGCGAAGTAAAATTATATAATGGAATAGATGCAAAAAACGACTTCCTAAGTATAGCCGATTTTTGCCTATATTATGCTTTAGAATACTGTAAAAATAACCTATAATATCATTCCCGCATAGGCGAGAAGGCGTTGTTGTGTGAATCAATTCTCCTCCTGTCATCCCGCGACTTGATCGCGGGATCCAGTTAAAAATACTAATCCAATTAGTATTTTTATTTATTTTCTAGATACCGTGGTCAAGCCACGGTATGACAACACTGACTGGATTCCTGCTTACGTGGGAATGATATAGGAGCCATGCAGCAACGCCGGTCAAGTCGCAAGATAAGGTAATATTTATGCCTGTGCTGCAACAGCTTTAGGAGTTTTAGCAAAGGACATATGTCTTTCTTTAATTCTAGCAGATTTACCGCTTCTATCTCTTAAATAATAGAGTTTAGCACGACGAACTACGCCGTATTTCACCACATCAATAGCATGCACTATAGGTGAATAAGTCATAAAGCGTCTTTCCACGCCTTCGCCATGGCTAATTTTACGTACTAAAAACGAAGAAGTAATGCCGCAATTTCTTTTAGCGATAACGACGCCTTCATAAGCTTGAAACCTTTCGGTTAACTTTTCTTTACCGTCTTTTTCAACTGATTTATCAATTAGTTTAACGGTAACTTTAACAGTATCACCGGCTTTAAAATCAGGAATGTTTTTATTTGCAGTAAGCTTTGAAATATTTTCTTGTTCAAAGCGGTCAATAATATTCATTTTTTTAGCTCCTTAATCTCTATAAATCTTTAAATAACTCCGGACGACGTGATTTAGTAATCATCAATGATTGCTCTTTTTTCCACTCATTAATCAATTTGTGGTTACCGGATAATAAAACACTCGGCACTTTTCTTCCACGCCAAATTTCAGGTCGTGTATATAAGCCGCACTCAAGCCCTCCCATAAATTCTCCGTCTTTTTCAAAAGACTCGGAAGATAGGGTGTTTTGATTCATTAAAACCCCGGGTAGCTGCCTAATTAAGCAATCAAGAATTGTAAGAGTAGGTATTTCCCCGCCGGATAAAATGTAGTCGCCTACACTAATTTCGGTTATATTATACTCTTCAATTACACGTTCGTCAATCCCTTCGTAACGTCCACACAAGAATATAATATTTACAGCGTCATTCAGCAAACTTGATACAAGCGAATTTTGCGGCATTCGCCTTTGCTCACGTATTATTATACGCTCCGCAGGCTCTTCCTTAAATTCACCTTGTCTAAAGCTTTCTGAATTTAGCTGTATATCTCTCAACATCTCCTTAGCAAAGCTTTGCGTAAAGAGGGTGCCGCGTGGGGAAGGATAGTAAATTTTAGCATTAGGGTTCAAAGATAAAGCATGATCTATGGCACTACCAAGCACGTCAGGACGCATTATCAGCCCGCTCCCACCGCCATAAGCTTCATCATCGACATTTTTATGCTTAGTCAAGCCAAAATCACGAATATTGATGACGTTATACGACCAAATATTTTTTTGCAGTGCTTGCCCGGCTAATGAATACCCTAATGTCCCAGGAAACATTTCAGGAAAAACCGTTAAGATAGTAGCATGAAGTAGGGACATTTTATTATTTAGTGACAACTTTTAGCGAGGATAACATTTTGTTTACAACCTCGGTTTCATAATCTTTATCTTCGTCATCACAATTGTATGTTACAAACAAAAGTAATTTATTGTTCCTTAACCAAAAATTTCTCCAAAAATTATTTTCTTCATTCTTATAAATAAGCGTTAAACCCTCAAAGTCACCAAACCTCACTTTTCCTAAATGTAATTTTTCTTCATCGCTAAACTCTATGAGATCTATTATATCTTCATTAGTTATAGTTGTATCTTTAGTATAATCGCTTATTTGTAGTGCTCCATAACCTTCAGGATTAAAAAATGAATAGCACTCTTCGCTTATCTCTGATTCCCAATTTTCTTCTAATTGAATAGACCATTTAGGAGCTTTAAAGGTATCTGAATTCATGACATTTTATTGTTTTTAGATAAATTTTTAGATATAAAGAACATTATTCCTTACTTTGATTTTCGTAATACTTTTTCATATTATAATATCTTCTATAATTTGCTTTTACTCGATCTATTATAACGTCTAGATCTTCTAAAGTAACAGAAGTAAGGTTAAATTTTTGTTTAAAATAATCTACAATATCGTGATGATCATAACATATAGCTAATGTTAAAGGTGTATCACCAAAATTTGTAGATTTCTTGTGAATATTAGTTAGTATATTATTTTCAACAAAAAATTTTACAATTTTTAAACTGCCACCGGCACCGCACGCAACGTGTAAGGCATTACCTTCATCAAATTTATCTTCATAATCTAAAGGAATATTTTTTTTATGCAGTAACTTTAACAAGCGTAACTTTTTATTACTTACTAAATCAAATATTATAGGAATATGTAAAAAATCTTGTAAATTGAATTGATCTAATATCTTTTTTATTTCTGCATCGCTACCTTTATATACTACCTCTTCAAATTGATAATATAACTCCCAGTTACATTTATCGCTTTCATCTTCAGTGTCTAAATTCAAATCCATATTTGTATTTACATATTTTAATCATAAAAACCTTATCACTTCCTCTGCAATTACTAACTCTTCATTTGTCGGTAAGGCGAAGACTTGAACGTTGCTGTCTTCAGTACTTATTATATACTCGTTTTTTTGGTTTTTTGCATCATCTATTTTAACACCGAGCCATAAAAGTTTATCATTAATCATTTCGCGTATTATAGCAGAATTTTGACCGACACCGGCAGTAAAGATTAGACAATCAAGCCCCTCTAGTGCTGCTATTAATTTACCTATTTCAAGCACAATACGATGTACAAATAAATCTACGGCAAATTTAGCATCAGGGGAACTGCTTGCAAGCAGAGTTCGCATGTCAGAACTTTCGCCTGAAACACCAAGTAACCCGGATTTTTTATATAACATATCGGTTATTTCTGCGGTACTCATTTTTTCGTGGTCAATAAGATACAGCACTACCCCCGGGTCGAGGTTACCTGTTCTCGTACTCATCATAACACCGTCAAGTACGCTAAAACCCATGGAGCTTGCAAAACTTAAACCGTTTTTAATAGCACATAGACTACTACCGCTTCCTAAATGGGCTATAATAGTTTTTTCAGGCAAATCTTTTTTTGTCATTTCTTTAAAATGACTGCTAACATATTTATATGATAATCCGTGGAAACCGTAACGAATTATGCCTTTATCATAATATTTCTTCGGTAAACCAAAAGCTTTTACAATCGGCGGATTAGTAAAGTGAAAGGAAGTATCAAAGCATGCTATATGAGAGACTTTTTGGTATTTTTGAAGAAATAAATCTAAAACTTTTAAATTATAGGGCTGATGCAACGGACTTAGCGGAATTAAACTTTTCAAATCCTCGCTAACTTTTTCTGTTACCGAAACCGGCTTATTGAAAATCTTCCCACCGTGAACAACACGATGACCTGTAGCAATTAAATTTAAGTTCTCTTGTTTTTTCCACCAGTTTTCAAAAAGCTCAATCATTTTCTCAATAGCATCACCGTTAATTTCACTAGTTGATTCATGATTTTTATTTATATAAAATACTATTTTTGTGTCATTTTTTTCTAAAAAAATATCGTAGATTTTATCTTGAATTCTTTTATTTTGAACTTCAAAAATGGATATTTTTAAACTAGACGAACCGGCATTAGCGACTAAAATAACATCTTTCATATTAGTAACCTATTTTTGTATTCTTTTAAAAAAGGACAACTGAGATACGAAGATCAATTTGGAAAAGAGCAAGGCGTTTTGAAGCTTTTAACCGCAGCGTATACTTAAATACGTGAGGATTAAAAGCAAAAAACAACGTAGCTAATTTTTCAAGTTCATCAAGTATCAACTTTTTTGAAGGTGCTGTATCTGTAGTTTAGCTTTGGCATGATTGTAAATAAACGAAGCTAGTACGCAAGAGATAACCCGCATATCCATGGGATCGGCTCGGCTGGTTAGAATAATCGGGACTTTAGCCCCAAGTACAATACCAGCCATAACGGCTTGACCTAGATATTTTAATTGTTTCGCAAGCATATTACCTGATTCAAGATCGGGAACTACTAGTATGTCGGCATCCCCTGAAACCGATGAGCTAATACCTTTTGCTTCTGCCGCAAATAAAGAGATAGCATTATCAAAGGCAAGCGGTCCATCAACTACAGCATTAGTGATTTGCCCACGATCTGCCATCTTTGATAAAGCAGCTGCGTCAAGAGTTGTAGGAATTGACGAAGTAACCGTTTCAACGGCAGATAATACCGCAACTTTAACCGGCTTCTCGTCTTTTATCATATGCATTAGATCAATAGCATTCTGCACTATATCACGCTTTTCTTCTAAAGTAGGACGAATATTAATAGCTGCATCGGTAATAATAAAGGGTTTAGGGAAAGTAGCGACTGCCATTAAAAAAGCGTGACTAATTCGGCGTTCAGTACGAAGACCGTTTTCTTTATGCACTACTGCCGACATAAGCTCATCAGTATGCAGTGATCCCTTCATAATAGCTGCAACTTCTCTTTTTTTAGCAAGCTCTACGGCTTTCTTAGCTGCTTCGTGACTATGTTCGACATTAATAACTTGATAATCGGTAAGATCTACATTATTAACTTTTGCTACTGCTTCGATTTTATGTTGCGGACCAATTAAAATCGGTTTTATCACCTCAAATTGTGCAGCTCTAACTGCTCCAAGTAATGACTCTTTGTCGATAGGATGGACTACTGCTGTTTTAACAGGTTTAAAACCGTCTGCTCTAAGCAATAGATTGATAAAATGTTTGGCTGCTTCGTCAAAATCGGGATCGTTAGCTTCTTTGGATGGGGTGTAGGATGTACCTAACTTCTTAGCTAGAACAGCATCTAGAAAAGTTTCGTTTATTATATGTTGTTTTTTCATAAAAAAATCCCTAATAATTAGTAATTAATTTAATTAAATAACATACAAGTTAATTAATAAAGAGAAAATTAAAGAAGCCTTTAAAAGGGAATTTGTAAGTAGTATTACCGCAACAGTTTATTTCTCTACACCATTCTTAGGAAAGCAAAAATCTGAACTCTTTTGCCGTTTCACTCCTTGATTCACAGTGTTGCTTTTTAAATTATTTTTATGAAGAATCAACATTGCTGGATTACGCTTGTAACAACTCCCCAAATATATGTTCCGTCTTCAATTTTAGTAGGCGTGTATTCTTTATTTTCCGGCACTAGATAAGCTTCATTATTAATAATTTTCAAACGTTTTACGGTAAATTCATTATTAATTACTGCAATTACTATTTTATTATTGGTAGGGGATAAGGATTTATCAACTATTAATAAATCATTTTCTTTGATACCGGCACCCTTCATAGAGTCACCGGTTACTTGGATGAAAAAAGTAGTTTCAGGATGTTTTATTAAATGTCTGTTTAAGTCAATGCTATTACTCATATATCCATCAGCAGGTGATGGATAACCTGCTTGTACTTTTGTATCAAAAAATGGTAATTCACAAGCTTTTTCTACAGAACAAGGGAAAATTTTTTTAACTTTCATTTTTAGTATATATTTCTTTTCTTCGAAAAATAGTATCGATCAACTTCAAAAATTTGCTATAACTTTTAACAAAGCTCAATACAAGCGAATTTTGCAGGATTTGATTTTACTCACGTAGCTTATTTACACTCCGCTTTCTACTCTATAAACTCCTTATCCTTTTTGAAGCTGATTTCATATACTAATCTTCATTTACTCAATTTATACCACAATAACTCTCTAAAAAAGCAAAAATTAGTTTTAATTTATTGCAAGCTTTTTAGAAGTTATTGTTCTTCATAAATCTGTTCTACTACACCGTCAAGACCCATTAAGAAAGTATAAACTTTTAGCTGAGGGAATTTCTCCTTAATCAGCTTGCGTGCTTTATTTAAAATTTCCGTGTGTGCTTCTGTCTCTTTTTCACGTGTCTCTAAATATTCTTGACCTACAATCATTTTATAAGCTCCGCATTCGCGGTGATCAAGAAAAACAATTTGTTTGATATTATGTAGTTTTTGTAAAATCTCTATAGTATCTTCTATTGTTTGTCCCCAATAAGTGTATTTATCATTCACGAGGGCAAGCGACGCACCGGGAAGAGATACTTTATCAAAACTATCTTCTAGCCCTAACTTTTTCATTAGTTTATCAGTTTCATCAATTAGTCTAAAATCTACACAACTAATTAAAAGTGTTGAAGCTTCGTTTAAAGTTTTTAAATGTTCTTTACTTACATCTACTTTTATAACTTTTTTCTCAGCTATTGGAGTTTTATTAGCAGCGTAAAGGTTTAAATTAGAAACCATAATTAATCCTAAAATTAAATATCTTATATATATCATATAATTACCCAAAATTATTTAAAAATATTGTCCGTACCTAAATAATAATACATATTATATAACTATTCTATTAAAAATATTGTTTACATGCTTTAAAATAAGAATAACCTGTGATAATTGTCAAAAAAGCCGCAATCCATAAAATTATTTCTCCAATTAAATCAAGACAGGCAATATTTGAACCTTTTGAGCCTAATATTAATATTGATAAAGCCAGCATTTGTAAAAATGTTTTAGATTTTGCAAGTGTTGATACTGGAACACTGACCTTTACTAATGCTAAAAATTCTCGAAGTCCACTAACTAAAAATTCTCTTGCCAATATTAATAAACAAGGAATCTCATCCACATTGTCTTTTTTTAATAGCATTATAATAACGCAACCTACTAATAATTTATCAGCGATAGGATCAAACATTTTACCGAAACTTGTAACTAAATCATATTTTCTTGCAATATAACCGTCAAAAAAATCCGTAATACTAGCTAAAATAAATAATAATGCTCCAATTTTACGGGCAAGAGAATTATTTACGTAAAAGGTCAGTACAATAATCGGAATTACGGCTATTCTTGTAATAGTCAGGTAATTAGGTAAATTTTTATCAATTTTCATCAGTTATATTATAAATACTCTGTTTCAGTTCCACATTTGTCACCCCGTGACTTGTTCACGGTATGATGCCGAGGGTGCTTTTCGATTCATGCAATGACTCTTATTTATCCAGCTTATTAATATAGTATTGTTGAATTATAGATAAAATATTATTCCAAGACCAATATATTAAAAGTCCTGCCGGAAAACTACTAAACATTACCAAGAAAATTAACGGCATAAACCTCATTACTTGAGCCTGCACGGGATCGGCAGGTTCAGGACTCATCCTTTGTTGTAGGAACATAGTAAGAGCCATTAAAATTGGCCATGCCCCTATCATCAAGAAAGAAGGAAGTGAAAACGGCAATAATCCGAATAAGTTAAAAATACTTGTAGGGTCAGGTGCGGATAAATCCTTAATCCAACCGTAAAACGGTGCTTGTCGCATTTCAATAGTGACATAAAGCACTTTATATATAGAGAAAAATACCGGTATTTGAACGAGTATGGGCAAACAACCTGCTACGGGATTCACTTTTTCTTTCTTGTATAAAGCCATAATTTCTTGATTTAAACGTGCTTTGTCATCGCCGTATAAACTTTTTATTCTCTCGATTTCCGGTTGTAGGTTTTTCATTCTCTTCATTGAGCGATAAGATTTGTTAGCCAAGGTAAACATCAGTAATTTAATGATAACCGTAACTATTAATATACTAACGCCAAAATTACCAACATATTTATAGAAAAAATTCATTGCATAGAAAACTGGTTTAGTAATTATATAAAACCAACCAAAATCTATAGCTCTATCAAATAATTTAATATCATACAGCTTTTCATATTTATCAAGTAAATCTACTTTCTTAGCTCCGGCAAAAAGTCTGCCTTTAAGAGAAAAGCTCTCACCTGACTGTACTACTTGCACAGGCGAAATAAAATCCACCTGATATCTTTCCACATTTTGTTTAACTGCATAATTAAAGCTTGAACTATAATTGCTTGATTTATCCGGAATTAAGGAAGCTAGCCAATATTTATCGGTAATACCGATCCAGTCAACTTTACCTACGGCAAATTTCTCGCTTTTTTTATCTTTAATATCATCATACGAATATTCTTTTAAATTTTCGTTTATAGCACCGATAGGACCTTGATGCAGAATATTCACGGCTTTTTCTATAGCAGTATATTTACGATTTATTAAACCATAAGATTGTATGGAAAACTCTTGATTGCTGTTATTAACTATAGTTTGTTCGATAGTAAATAAATAATCTTCATCGAGGGTAATAGTAACTGAAAATTTAACTCCATCCTCGTTAACCCAAAATAAATTAACCGGTTTATCAGGAGTTAATATTTCACTGTCACTATTCCACACGGTTTCGTTATCGGGTAATTTTACGCTAGATAAATTGCTAACCCATCCTATTTCCGCAAAATAAGCATTTTCAGTGTTAGAGGGTGAAAATAGTATTACTTCAGGACTATTTGCAGATAAGTCCTGCTTATATTTTTTCAAGGTCAAATCATCAAATCTAAGCCCTTTTAAGGAAATAGAACCGGTCAGTGAACTTGAATCTATTTTAATACGAGGTGCTTGATTTACTTCCTCAGCCGGATGTGTTACAGGTTCTAGTTGCTTTAATTCTTTTTTCTTTAACTCTTTTGCTTGCTGTAATGCTAATTGTTGTTGTTTTTGTTGCTCAGGCTTTACAATAAAATATTGCCAACCGTAAATTATACTTACAGACAGTACAATTGCGGCTATAAGATTAACTATATTATTATTCATTATTAAGTACTTGATTTTTTTATTTTTGAAGCTTTAAGTTTTAGAGGATTTAAATAAAATAATCAAGGATATACTCGTTTTATTTGAAAAATTGGCTACGTCGTATTATAAGATCTTCGGTACTCACGCATTAAGTAACAACTTTTGTTCCTCGCCTTATAATCTCCTTGCTCTTTTCCAAATAAAACTTCGTCTATCTATTCTTAGTTTGTTTGGACTTTGCCGCGTAGAAATTACATCATACAATCCCAACATTTTGGAATATTCTTAATTTAAACTCCGGTAATACAGAAATTATATGTTCAAAAATTTCAGCTTGAACTTTTTCGTATCCCACTAAATTCACTTCTTTGACAAAAATATATATTTCTATAGGCAAGCCGTTAATTGTAGGTTCAAGTTGTCTTACCAAAAAAGTAAAGCCTTCAGTATAAACCGCAGGATTATTTTTTAGATATTCTTGAACGTATAACTTAAATACCTTAATATTTGTTAAGTCCTTTTCATTTTTATCAAGAGTGATTTTGCCGATTATTTCTTTTGATAGATAAGGAGATTTTTTAAGATCGATTAAAATAGCAGAATCACAAAAATTAATAGTTGCCATGTTAATATTAAATACCCTTTTTACTCTTCTTGCTCCTGCTTCGTTAACTCCTTTGTAATTAGTTATACTAGAG
>Ga0153985_1000271_pt1 | contig 14699 bp, 12 predicted proteins | sample TSGA069MetaG_FD_104715 | JGI IMG/M metagenome (GOLD analysis project Ga0153985, IMG submission 104715) | Attine ant fungus gardens microbial communities from Georgia, USA - TSGA069 MetaG | ecosystem: Host-associated > Fungi > Mycelium > Unclassified | place: USA: Georgia, Alexander Wildlife...
AAATTAAAGAAGCACCAGGTAGGTACCATTCAACATCAGTTCCTACGTCACTGTGTTTCTTGGCAATTTTCGGAAATTCCTTCTTATTTCTTGAAGCTGACCACTTCTGTCACAACCTCTTTTTTGATGTCACTTTTATTCTAAACCAATCAAATAATCATCATCGTTCATAGCTTCTACTTGACCAAGCAAGTAACCATTGCCGACTTGCGAGAAGAAGTCGTGGTTGCTTGTTCCAGTAGAGATGCCGTTCATCACAATCGGATTGACATCATCGGCAGTATCCGGGAAGAGCGGGTCCATACCAAGATTCATCAATGCTTTATTGGCATTATAGCGTAAGAAGGTTTTTACTTCTTCGGTCCAGCCGATTTCATCATATAATTCTTCCGTGTACCGTTCTTCATTTTCGTACAATTCATACAATAAATCATACATCCATTCTTTCAAACGTTCTTGTTCCTCTTCCGGATGTTCGTTGAAACCGCGTTGGAATTTGTATCCTATATAGGTTCCATGAACAGATTCGTCACGGATGATCAGTTTAATAATTTCCGCTACGTTAGCCAATTTATTATTTCCTAGATAATAAAGCGGTGTATAAAAGCCTGAATAAAATAGGAAGGTCTCTAGAAAAACGCTAGCGATTTTCTTTTCTAACGGAGTCCCGTTTTTATAAATTTCGTTGATTCGCTCCGCTTTCTTTTGCAAGTATGGATTCGTATTGGTCCATTCAAAAATTTCATTGATTTCAGTTTTCGTATTTAATGTACTGAAAATCGATGAATAGCTTTTTGCATGAACAGATTCCATGAATTGGATATTGTTTAGTACCGCTTCTTCGTGAGGCGTGCGAACGTCTTCACGAAGCTGATCCATTCCGCTTTCTGATTGAACGGTGTCCAATAAAGTCAGACCACCGAATACGTAACCCACGGTTTGCTTTTCTAAATCGGATAGTTTGCGCCAATCGTCTAAGTCATTGGACAAAGGGATTCGTGTATCCAACCAAAATTGTTCGGTTAGTTTTTCCCACGTCGATTTATCGATGACGTCTTCGATCTCATTCCAGTTAATGGCTTCATAATAAGTTTCTGCCATGGATATTCCTCCTAAGGTAAGTATATAATCACGCATAGCATTCCCTCTCGGACTTCGGTCCGAGAGGGAACAGCTTTTTTTAGATTACGCAGCTTTCACATTGATTTGAGCCGATTTCTTCAGCATCGTCTGTAAAGGTCCGAACATAATAAATAGATTTACAACCTTTATAAAAGGCATAGTTACGTAAAATGTTCAAATCACGTGTTGTTTGTTTGCTTTCTTTTTTCCATTCGTATAACCCGTCAGGAATTTCAGAACGCATAAATAGCGTCAAACTCATTCCTTGATCGATATGTTGCTGAGCTGTCGCATAAACATCAATGACTTTTCTCATATCCATATCATAGGCAGAAGTATAGTAAGGCAAGGTTTCATTATTCAAGTAAGGCGCTGGGTAATAGATCTTACCGATTTTCTTTTCTTGGCGTTCTTCGATTAAACGAGTGATTGGGTGCAAGCTGGCACTGGTATCATTGATATAAGAAATCGAACCATTCGGTGCAACAGCTAAACGATTTTGGTGATACAAGCCGTCTTTTTGAACCGCTTCTTTTAATGCTTGCCAATCTTCGGCAGTTGGAACAAAGATATCCTTGAAGATTTCTTTGACTTTAGCTGTTTTTGGTGCAAATTCACCAGTGGTGTATTTATCGAAATATGAACCATCCGCATAAGCCGATTTTTCAAAGTTATGGAAGACGGTCTTACGTTCTTTCGCCAGTTCATTACTTTCCATTAACGTCCAATAGTTTAACAAAGTGAAATAAATATTGGTAAAGTCGATAGATTCCTCAGAACCATACGCCATTAGGTGTTTTGCGAAGAAGCTGTGTAATCCCATCGCCCCTAAACCGATCGTATGATTCAAGTTATTGCCATTTTGAATGGAAGGAACCACTTCGATATCTGACTCGTCTGTTACAAAGGTTAATGCACGAACCATCGTGCGGACAGATTGACCAAAGTCAGGGCTTTCCATCAAGTTCACGATATTGGTTGAACCAAGGTTACATGAAATATCAGTACCTAGCACGTCATATTCCTGACGACCATTGATGGTAGAAGGGGTCTGAACTTGGAGAATCTCAGAACAAAGATTACTCATGACAATTTTTCCATCAACTGGGTTCGCACGATTGGCTGTATCAATGTTGATGATATATGGGTAACCAGATTCTTGTTGCAATTTAGAAATTTCATTTTCGAGATCACGAGCACGAATTTTTTTCTTGCGAATATTTGGGTTTGCGACTAAATTGTCATATTCCTTAGTGATATCGACATAAGAATAAGGCACACCGTATTCACGTTCGACACCATAAGGGCTGAATAAATACATATCTTCATTTTTACGAGCTAATTCATAAAATTTATCTGGTACTGTCACACCAAGAGAGAGAGTCTTCACGCGGATTTTTTCATCGGCGTTCTCTTTTTTGGCAGACAAGAACATCTCAATATCTGGATGGAAAACATCTAAGTAAACAACCCCAGCACCTTGACGTTGACCTAATTGGTTAGAATAAGAGAAACTGTCTTCGAATAATTTCATGACTGGAACAACACCGCTTGCTGCACCATCATAACCTTTGATTGGTGAGCCAGCTTCACGCAAGTTAGATAAATTGATCCCTACACCGCCGCCGATTCGTGACAATTGCAGGGCTGAATTGATGGAGCGGCCGATGCTGTTCATATCATCGGTCACTTGGATCAAGAAACAAGAGACTAATTCTCCGCGGCGTTTACGACCAGCATTTAAAAAAGACGGGGTTGCTGGTTGATAACGTTGGTGGATCATTTCATCAGCCAATGACAGAGCTAATTTCTCATCACCATTCGCAAAATACAAGGCGTTGAAAGCGACACGGTCTTCATAGCTTTCTAAATACTCAGTGCCTGCATTGTTTTTCAAGGCATATTGCGAGTAAAATTTATAGGCCGCCATAAATGATTTAAATGTAAATTTTTGATCTGCTAAATAATTAAAGAGTTTTTCGATAAAAGCAGGGGTATATTTTGCAATAAACGCTGCTTCTAAAAAATCTTCTTCTATTAAATAGTCGATTTTTTCTTGTACTGATGAAAATGTACGGGTATTTGGTTCAACGTTTTCTTTGAAAAAGGCAGTTAACGCTTCTTTGTCTTTATTCAATGGAATCTGTCCATTTACTGGACGGTTGATCTCATTATTCAATTTGAAGTAAGATACTTCACCTAGGTCTTTTAAACTCATCTCGTCACATCTTTCCTTTTTTCTATCGATTTCTTTCAGGTTCATCGAGTTGCTTTTCTACCCAACAGGTCTCATTTTAAACAAAAAAAAGAATCCTTGATCGTTACATAGGTCCATCACTAGATATAGTGGCAGTGAACAAGCAGAACGATTCCTATATAAAGAAGAAAACTTTGCAATCGTGGATCGCAAAGTTTCGCAAAACGGTGCTCTAGAAGCGGCTTCTTAAATTACGCTAATGCTTTTAATTGATCTGGACGAAAACCAATGATGGCTTGTTGTCCGCCGAAAATAACTGGGACACTTTGGAAACCTTGATCTTTTAAAAAACCTAGTGCTTCAGGTTCATTGTCTATATTGACTTCTTCAAATGAAATTTGATTTTCAGTTAAATAACGTTTTGCCATTTTACACTGCATACAATTGTTTTTAGAATAGACTTTTACCATAAGACTACCTCCCTTGATTTCTACAATTACTAGTATAAAAGATGTAGCGAAAAAGTCAATCGTTTAATACCATATATTGTGGTGGGGATTTATTGGTATACTACTCTTTGTGTTTTTTGCAAAAATGTTGAAAACGGACGGTTTCAAAGAAAAATCCCTTTTCATAATTCAAAAAAACGTTACAAGGTGTTTTTTTTCGACAAAAAAGTTTTTTTAATAACGAAAAATATAGATTAGAAACAAATAAATCAGTGATTGTCAAACAAGTTGCTCACAAAAGACACAAAATCCTCGACCATTTATTGACTTTACTAGCAAATGAAGCTATTCTTAGTGAGAAAGATTCTCATTATTAATTAGAGTTAGGTGGAAAAGTGTATGACAACTTTGGCAGATGTTTCATTGAACCAGGTCGTTCAAATTGATGAAATGACTTTAGAAAAAGAATTAAAGCATCGCCTACAAGATTTGGGGATGATCGTCGGTTCAAAGGTTGCCGTCGTGAATCAATCTGGCGATAACGGAATTATTCTATTACATAATACACGGCTGGCTTTATCCCAGTCTTTATTAAAACAAATACTTGTGAAGGATCTAACGGAGGACCAAGAGACATGGGTTTCATTAGATCAATTAAGTGCTGGAGAACAAGGTGTTGTAGTAAATGTCCATGGCACAGGTGCGGTAAAACGACGTTTGATGGATATGGGACTGACTAAAGGAACACAAGTGAAGGTCGTGAAATTGGCTCCTCTAGGAGATCCGATTGAATTACGAGTTCGAGGGTATGAATTGAGTTTACGAAAAAACGAATCAGAGATGGTGGTCGTATCGAAGGAGGCGGAATAGATGGCGAAGACTCATATTGCCTTAGCAGGGAATCCCAACAGCGGTAAAACGAGTACCTTTAATGTTTTAACTGGGACCAATCAGTTTGTTGGAAACTGGCCTGGTGTAACGGTTGAACGAAAAGAGGGTATTTATAAGAAGGATTCTGAAGTAATTATTGATGATCTTCCCGGAATCTATTCGTTGTCACCTTATTCACCTGAAGAAGTGGTAGCGCGAGATTATTTACTTTCAGGAACACCAGATGCCATTGTTAATATTATTGATGGAACGAATTTGGAGCGGAATCTCTATTTGACGACACAGCTGATCGAGACTGGAACTCCCGTGGTTGTTGCTGTCAACATGATGGATATTATTAAGAAAAGCGGCAAACAGATCAATTTGGAAAAATTGGCTTACGCTTTAGGAGTGCCAGTTGTTGGTATCAGTGCGCTGAAGAATTGGGGCTTGGATAAAGCCGTCAATGAAGCTTTGCATCTGATCAAAAATGGCGTGGAGGAAGTTAGTTTCCCACATTACGATAATCGTTTAGAAGCAGCGCTTAACGAGATTGAAGAAGTTTTGGGAAGTACAGCACAGGCTCAATATGGCCGTTGGTATAGCTTAAAATTATTTGAACGAGATGAACGTGCGCAGCAGGATCTAGACCTGAGCTCCATTCAACAAAAAGAAATTGGCGAGATCATCAAGATCACGGAAAAGATTTTTGGCGAAGATGCAGAGAGCCTAGTTATTAATGAACGCTATAATTTTATTACTCACTTAAAAACGTTATGTGTTGTGGATGAGGATCAATTCAAGTTGTCTATCTCAGACAAAATCGACCGTATTGTCACGAACCGTTTCTTAGCGTTACCGATCTTTGCTTTAGTCATGTGGCTGATCTACTATATTGCTATCCAATCAATCGGTGCGATGGGTACTGATTGGGTAAACGAGAATTTGTTTGGCGATATCGTGCCGAATTTTGTCAGCTCAACATTGCAGTCTTGGAATGTAGCGGAATGGATGCAAAACTTGATTTTAGATGGAATCATTGCTGGGGTCGGAGCAGTTTTAGGTTTCCTTCCACAATTGATGGTACTGTTCTTATGCTTGGCGCTTTTGGAAGATTGCGGATACATGTCTCGGATTGCCTTCGTCATGGACCGGATTTTCCGTAAATTTGGTTTGTCAGGGAAATCATTTATTCCGATGCTGATCGCAACAGGCTGTGGCGTACCAGGAGTTATGGCAAGTCGGACGATCGAGAACGAAAAGGACCGACGCATGACTGCGATGCTAACCACTTTTATGCCTTGTTCGGCTAAATTACCGATCATTGCGTTGATTGCGGGCGCATTTTTCCCTAATAGCAGCTGGGTAGCACCGTCAGCATATTTTGTTGGAATGGGCGCGATTGTCTTATCAGGAATTGCGTTGAAGAAAACCAAGCTTTTCTCTGGCGATCCGGCACCTTTCATTATGGAGCTTCCGTTGTATCATATGCCTAGATTTGGGAACACGATTCGTTATACTTATGATCATAGTAAATCGTTTGTTAAGCGTGCGGGAACAATCATTTTTGTTTCAAGTATCGTAATCTGGTTTATTTCCAGCTACAACTTCTCACTACAATCCGTTAATGAAAATGATAGTATTTTAGCAGCTTTGGGCGGCTTGATCGCACCACTTTTTGCACCATTAGGTTGGGGAGATTGGCGCGGAGCTGTTGCGGCTATTACTGGTTTAGTAGCGAAAGAAAATGTTATCGGGACTTTCGGGATTTTGTACCGTCATGCAGAAGTAGCAGAAGACGGCGTGGAAATCTGGAAAGCATTACAAGCAGCTTATACGCCAATTGCTGGTTATTCATTCTTAGTATTTAATTTGTTGTGTGCGCCATGCTTTGCCGCAATCGGTGCGATTCATCGTGAAATGGGCGATATCAAATGGACGTGGCGTGCGATCGGCTATCAATGCGGATTGGCTTATGTCGTGAGTTTCATCGTTTATCAATTTGGTCACGTAATGTTTGAAGATGGAAAAATCGGTGTTGGATTGATTTTAGCAGCGATTTTATTAGCAGCGATGATTTACTTCATCGTTAGAAAACCTGTTAAACAAACTCCAACGATTACGATCGAAGAGATCAAAGAGGTGAAAGAATGGCAACTATAATATTAAGCATATTGATCTTTGGCGGTGCTGGAGTGATTGTTTACCGCCGAATCAAAAATGGCAATTCATGTGAAGACTGCGGCAGCAGTTGTCCAGTAAAAGAAGAACAACATAAGCATTAATACAAAGAATCCGATGATTTTCATCGGGTTCTTTTTTTGCATTCATTTTGGATAATAAAAAAAAAATTATCAAAGTTGTTGACAATAGTTCGGTGCCGAACTATAATAACAAACGACATATAGTTCGGTACCGAACTATAATGAATAATGAAGGAGTTCCTTAGAATGAGTGAATTTACAAAAGACTTAATGCGGCAATTGCATTTTATTAGTTCTGCGAGTAATGCATTTGTGAGCAAGCGACAAAAATTAAATGGTCAGCAGCGAGTTTTAGCGATTTTAGCGAAGGAGGATGGATTGATCCAAAGTCAATTAGCTGAAATTTTAGACATCCGTCCAAGTTCTTTGGCTGAATTAATGAAGAAGATGGAAAAAAACGGAGATGTGTTACGGAGAGAGGAAGAACATGATAAACGAATCAAACGTGTTTTTCTAACAGAAAATGGCAAACAGAAGGCGCAAAAGTTCAACCATGCCGATGAAGATATGAGTGAAGCTTTTTTTGCAGGATTAACTGAAGAAGAACAAGAAAACTTCAGCGAGTATTTGCAAAAAATTTCTGGAGGCTGGCAAGAAGAATTCCAAAAACAAGCGGGCCGTTTCGTTGACCCGATGGATCGTCTGCGCCAGATGCAAGCGATGCGTGAGCAGTTTGCGGAAAACTGGCAAGAAGATTGGCGGAATCTTTCACGAGAGGAACAACATCGGATGCGAAATCAAATGCAACGAGAGATGCGCAATGCTTCGCGAGATTTTTCTCGCAATTTTAAACACGACTTTCGTCGAAATTTTTGGGGAAGCCGTGATTGTTTTGACGGAGCGAATAAAACAAAAGACTCAGAAGATACAGAGTGGGAAGATTTTTAGAAAACAACAGCTTTCAGTTATGAGCTAGGAGGAACTAATTATGGATCGAGATATAAGTATGACGCCTGAAGAAACTGTTAAGGGTAAAAATAAAAAAAGCAATTATAAGTTAAAAGATTTTTTAGGATTGATCATGAGTGTCAACCCTAAGAAAACACTGTTTGGTATTGGGTTGTTTTTAAGTCTGCTGACAAGCGGAGCAAGCCTGATCGTACCGCAATTAACGAAAGGGCTGATCGATACTAGTAAATTAGCACAAATCGATCGGACGATGCTGGTCGTTCTAGTTCTAGCCTTCGTAGCACAATTGGCTTTTGGGGCAATCGGCAGCTTCTTATTACGGTATGTCGGCGAGAGTGCTGTTAAAACGTTACGGGAAAAATTATGGAGTCACTTATTGCAAATGCCGGTTGGTTATTATGATGATCATAAATCAGGTGAAAGCAGTTCGCGACTGGTGAATGACACGACGGTTATTAAGGATTTAGTTGCAACGCAATTTCCCAACTTTATTACTGGTGCGATCCAATTGGTTGGATCAATGATTATTTTGTTCGTGATGGATTGGAAGATGGCGGCCATGATGTTCTTGGCTGTGCCGATTATGGCGTTGATCATGATGCCGATCGGTCGGATCATGTCTCGTTTGGGACGTCAATTACAAGCGGCAACTGCCGACTTCAATGCAGAAGCGAGTGAAAAATTATCTGAGATTCGATTGATTAAAGCCAGTAACGGTGAAAAATTTGAAAAAACCAGCGGTGGTTCATTTATCAACAAGATTTTCAATTTAGGTATTAAGGATGCAAAAGTCGAAGCGATGCTGCAGCCAATCATTACGACGGTCATGTTAGGACTGTTTGTAGGAATCTTAGGGTATGGAGCGGTTCGGGTCCAAGCGGGAACGTTAACTAGCGGCCAATTAGTTGCTTTCCTATTATATCTATTTAATATCATGATGCCGGCAGCCAGCTTTGCGATGTTCTTCTCGCAAGTACAAAAAGCGATGGGAGCTACTGAACGAATCGAGCAAATTCTAAAAACAGATTTGGAACCAATCGAAACTGGAAAAACAGTTGATGTTACTGGAAAAACTATCAAGGCAGAAAATCTTTCTTTCCATTATGTAGCAGATCGTCCAATTTTAAAAAATGTTTCTTTTGAGGCTAAGCCTAATACCGTAATCGCTTTTGCCGGTCCAAGCGGCGGCGGAAAGTCTACGATCTTCGCTTTATTGGAACGCTTCTATCAGCCGACAGACGGAGCGGTCAAAATCGGCGATGAAACGATCCACGACCTCAGCTTAACGAATTGGCGTTCACAGATTGGCTATGTCTCTCAAGACAGTGCTGTATTTGCTGGAAGCATTCGTGAGAATTTGCAATATGGGTTGGATCGGACATTAACAGAAGAAGAATTGTGGCATGGATTGGAATTAGCTTATGCGGATCAATTTGTCCGGGATTTTCCAGAGCAATTAGAAACCGAATTAGGGGAGCGCGGAGTGAAATTGTCTGGTGGGCAAAAACAACGAATTGCCATTGCTCGAGCTTTCTTACGAGATCCGAAAATTTTGATGCTGGATGAAGCAACTGCTAGCTTGGATTCACAATCAGAGGAAAAGGTACAACGTGCTTTGGATCAATTAATGGAAGGGCGCACAACTTTGGTTATCGCTCACCGCCTATCAACGATCGTAGATGCAGATCATATTTACTTCATTGAAAAAGGGGAAGTAACCGGTCATGGGACCCACAATGAATTGATCGCGACTCATCCGCTTTATGCGCAATACGTACAAGAACAAGTTGTGAGTTAAGAAAATAAAGGGAAATCGCGCAAAAACTTTCGATTTGAAAAGTTTTTGCGCGATTTTCTTGTTTATTCGTAAGTTGGCATCTTTTTCTCATACGCGTCAATGTCATCTTCATACTGCAAGGTGATACTGATATCATCCAAACCTTTGACTAATTTATCCTTCCAAGTTGGATCAATTTGGAAAGCATAGTTGGCTTCTTGCGTTTGAACTTCTTGTTTAGGCAAATCAATAGTGATCGATTGATCCGCCGGCAATTGACTCAGAATATCTCGTATTTTTTGGTCCAAACGGATCGGCAAGAGACCGTTTTTCAGTGCATTCATGTAAAAGATATCACTGTAACTGCCGGCAATCACTGCTTTGAACCCATAATCTTGAATGGCCCAAGCGGCATGCTCACGTGAGGAACCTGACCCAAAATTTTCTCCCGAAATCAAGATCGTCGCCGCTTTTCGTTCTGGAGTGTTCAAAATAAATTCAGGGTTGGGCGAGCCATCTTCTAAAAAGCGCCACTCGTCAAAAAGATGTTTGCCGAATCCAGCTTTATCGACTTGTTTTAAAAAGCCTTTTGGAATGATTTGATCGGTATCGATATTATCATTCATCAAAGGGACTGTTTTTCCAGTATAGATCGTAAATTTTTCCATTAAATGACCTCCTTACGGCTATCAACGAAGTTTCCGTGAATAGCAGCTAGTGCTGCCATTACTGGGCTGCAAAGATGTGTGCGCGCGTCCTTGCCTTGGCGTCCTTGGAAATTTCTGTTGGATGTTGAAGCACAGTGGACACCTGCGGGCACACGGTCGGGGTTCATCCCTAGACACATCGAACAGCCCGGTTCGCGCCATTCAAATCCAGCGGCCTTAAAAACCTTATCCAAACCAATTTTTTCAGCAGCTTTACGAACTGGTCGGGAACCAGGGACAACGATAGCTGTTACATTGTCATGGACTTTTTTTCCTTCAACGATTTTTGCGGCTTCCTTAAGATCCGATAGCCGTCCGTTCGTACAAGATCCAATAAAGACATATCCGACAGGAATATCTGCGGGAGTCTGCCCCGGTTTCAAATTCATATAATCGTAAGCTTTTTGCAGATCCGGTGAAGTAATCGCTGGAAATGCGCCATCAAAAGGAACGCCCATTTCAGGGTTGGTTCCCCAAGTTACGAAAGGTACGAGTTTGCTGACATCTAGTGTCAATTCTTTATCATATACAGCATCATCGTCTGTATACAGTTCTTTCCAATCCTTAATGGCGGCCTCCATATTTTTTGGAGCGTATTCGCGACCTGCTACATACTCAAAGGTTTTGTCATCTGGTGCGATCAATCCGATTTTTGCGCCGCCTTCGATCGCCATGTTGCATATCGTCATGCGTTCTTCCATTGATAGGTTTTCAATTGCTTCTCCGTGAAACTCAGTGCCATACCCGACACCAAAGTCTGTACCATATTTAGCAATCAGTGCCAAAATAATATCCTTCGCATAAACGCCCTTAGGCAATTTCCCAGTAATATTGATGCCCATATTTTTCGGTTTATTTTGCCACAACGATTGCGTAGCAAAAACATGTTCCACTTCACTCGTACCGATCCCAAAGGCTAGGGCACCAAAAGCGCCGTGAGTTGCCGTATGAGAATCTCCGCAAACAATCGTCTTACCTGGTTGAGTCAGTCCGGTTTCTGGGCCTACCATGTGGACGATTCCTTGACGATCGCTGCCGTTATCACATAGCTGTACACCGAATTCTTGGCAATTATCTCTAAGTGTGTCGATCTGTTTCTTTGCTACTAGATCGGTGAAATTAAAAATATCAATCGTTGGTGTATTATGATCCATCGTGGCAAAAGTCCGTTCTGGATGACGCAAGGTTCGGCCGGCTTCACGAATTCCCGCAAAAGCTTGCGGAGAAGTAACTTCGTGAATCAAATGCAGGTCGATGTACAGCAATTGTGGGGCGCCTTCTTCGCCGTGGATGACGTGGCGATCCCAAAGTTTATCAAATAGTGTTTTTCCCATATTTTCCGCTCCTTATTTAACTAACTATTTCTAAGCATATACGTAATTTACTTCATTAATAGAAAGAACTTGCCAATTCCTGAATCACAGCATCTGTAAATTCAACCGTGGAGGCTTTTCCACCTAAGTCGTGAGTGAACATTCCTTTGGCGAGAATTGTATCGCAGGCTTTTTCAATGGCTTGCGCCGCTTGTTTTTCTTGAAAGGACTGGCGTAACATCATTGCTACAGATAAAATCATTGAGATTGGATTGGCGATGCCTTTACCAGCAATATCTGGAGCAGATCCGTGGATCGGTTCATATAGTGAAGGTCCGCCATCGCTATGACTAGCACTAGGCAGTACACCTAATGAACCAGGCAATACAGAAGCTTCATCGCTCAAAATATCACCGAAGAGATTCTCCGTTACGATCACATCAAAAGCTTTCGGGTTTTGGATCAGTTTCATTGCTGCTGAGTCAACATATTGATGTTCCAGTTGGCAATCCGGGTAATTTTTTGCGACTTCTTCCGCTGTTGCTCGCCATAGCTTGCTGGAAGCCAGCACATTCGCCTTGTCTACAGACGTGACTTTTTTAGTCCGACCTTGAGCAATTTTAAAGGCTGAATGTACAATGCGTTCGATCTCGCTTTTTTGATAGCGGGCAGTATCATAAGCCATTGTCTCTTTTAACTCACGAGGCTCCCCGAAATAAATGCCGCTGCTTAACTCCCTTACGATAATCAAATCGGTTCCTTCTAAAATTTCTGGTTTTAGCGGTGAAAGATGAAGTAAGGCAGAAGACACAGAGACCGGACGGATATTCGCAAATAATTCCAAGGACTTTCGTAAGGCCAATAGTCCTTTTTCAGGCGTGTCTTCCATTTTTTCCCATTTCGGTCCGCCAATAGCGCCTAATAGGATCGCATCCGCTGCCTGACAAGCCGCTAATGTCTCTTCAGGCAGGGGAGATCCAGTTTCATCAATACCAGCACCGCCAAAGGGTAATTTTTCAAGTTCAAAAGTGCTACTGCATTTTTTTTCTACGGCGGCCAATACCTTTAGGCCGCTATCCATAATCTCAGGTCCAATACCGTCACCAGCTAAAACAACAATTTTATTCATGTGCATGCTCCTATCTCGTATAAAAGTATTCATTTTTCTGAAAACCGAAAAATGAATTTTGTTCTCGCCACGTATACTATTCAACTAAGTAGAGTGACTAGAATTTAGCTGTTAATAATTAATTGAATCAAACGCTAGAGGCAACTGCAAAAAGTTGAACTAGCATCCTATCTCGTATAAAAGTATTCATTTTTCCTACTATATTAATAGAATGATTTGGTTAACAACTTTGTTTCAAATGATTACTTGCTTGGACATAAGCTTTGGCTGATGCTTGTAAAACATCGAAGTCCACGCCAATCCCGCGAAATTCGTTTTTCGTTTTTTCATCCAGTAGTGTGACGCGTACTTCTGCTTGAGCATCTTCACCACCCGTTAATGCTTGAATTTCATAATCTGTTAACTCAGGATTTTGTTGGAACAATTCATCGATCGTATTGTAAATCGCTTGAATGCTTCCTGAACCGATTCGAGAGGCTACTTTTGTTTCGTTTTCCTCATCAATAATTGAAACGATTGCTCCTTGATAACCATTAGAGCTGTATTGAACTTGCACCTCTGCCAATTTGTATTTCTCTGTTTCTTCTCTATATTGATCAGCAAGTAAAGCCACTAAGTCTTTGTCGGTAATTTGCTTTTTCTTATCGGCTAAAGCTTTGAATCGTTTGAATGCTTCCTTGCTATCGGTGTCATTCAATTGATAACCGAGTTCTTCCAATTTGGCATTGAATGCATGACGCCCCGATAATTTTCCTAGTGGAAGAGAATTTTGATTGACGCCTACCAGTGTCGGTGTGATGATTTCGTATGTTTCAGGATTTTTCAGTACACCGTCTTGATGGATACCGGATTCATGAGCGTAGGCATTGTCACCGACGATCGCCTTGTTCTTTGGAACTGGAATACCGGAAAGACGAGAAACCAATTCACTGGTTCGTTTTGTTTCATTTAATACGATATTGGATTCGCATTGATAAAAGTCCTTGCGAATCGCCAGTGCCAATGCAACTTCTTCTAATGCTGTATTGCCTGCACGTTCACCAATCCCATTGATGGCGCCTTCTACACGATTTGCTCCGTTTTCAATTGCCGCCAAGGCATTGGCGGTTGCCATACCCAAATCATCGTGGCAATGAGAAGAAAAGGTGATTTCTTGGTCACTTCGAATATTTTCAATCAACGTTTTGAAGATCTGACCGTATTCTGTTGGGTTTGAATAGCCGACAGTATCAGGGACATTGATAATCGTAGCACCGGCATCAATCGCTGTTTGGACGGCTTCTAATAGGAAGCCTTTTTCTGTACGTGACGCATCTTCTGGTGAGAATTGGACTTTTTCAAATAGGCTGCGTGCATATCCAACGTGCTCTTTAATAGAAGCAAGAACTTCTTCTCTACTCATTTTTAGCTTGTATTGCATATGAACATCACTGGTAGCTAGGAAAACATGGATCTGAGGATTAGCAGCCTCCTTTAACGCTTCATAAGCCCGATCGATATCTTTTTTCTGACAACGAGCCAATCCAGTGACTGTCATTGTCTTCACTTGACGGGCAATATTTTGGACTGCTTCGAAGTCGCCAGGTGAAGCGATAGGAAATCCGGCCTCGATGACATCAACTCCCCATTTTTCTAATTGAAGCGCGATCTGAATTTTTTCTTTGGTATTAAAATTTACTCCTGGTGTTTGCTCACCATCTCTTAATGTGGTGTCGAAGAATTGAATCTTTCTCATTTTTGCTCCTCCTTCATTTAAAAACGGGTATAAAAAAAGCACCCCATCGGAAAAGAACCATTTTCTTCTCCGATGCAATGCGAATAGGGACTTCATGAAATGAATTTCAGAAAGTCCCAGCTATAATAATAAAGTTGCGTTGAAAGACATATTTGATTTCATCATGGCAACCACCCGTTTATTGTCAGAATTTTTTAAAAATTGTTGTAATCATCGTATAAAAAAAG
>Ga0153985_1000272_pt1 | contig 14658 bp, 15 predicted proteins | sample TSGA069MetaG_FD_104715 | JGI IMG/M metagenome (GOLD analysis project Ga0153985, IMG submission 104715) | Attine ant fungus gardens microbial communities from Georgia, USA - TSGA069 MetaG | ecosystem: Host-associated > Fungi > Mycelium > Unclassified | place: USA: Georgia, Alexander Wildlife...
GGAGCATGGCCAGTAGTCATGTGAGTGAAACAGGCACAAAGTGAGTTGGTGAAGCCTATAGAAGGAAGCCATGAACCACCCTTGGCGTATGTCGGTATAATCACTTTTTGGTTTTCGTCTTCAAAGTTGAGGAAGCACTGTTCTCTTTTAGGATTGAACATGAAGGAGTTTTGCCACTCAGAGAGGATGTTGTCACATTCTTTTTTCTTGTTGAAGAGGTGCGACTCTTTGCTGGGAAAGATGGGAGTGCAGTTATCAGCTTTGACCTGATCGTCTATGAGTTTATGTTTAGGCCATTTGGCTTTACTGGAGTAGAACCAAAATTGAATTTTGTTTCTGCCGTCTTTTCTGAAGAAGAAATCTATTGCCGAAGTGAGCAGGATGAACATGTTTTGAAGAGGGTCAGTTTTCGATTTGAAGACTTTCTTTGCTGCAGCAATAGAGTCGGTGATGACAATGATATTGTGGATATTTTCCTCTTCCATGGCAGGTATTAGGCCTAGGTATATAGCCATGAGTTCAGCTTTAATTGAAGTAATATTTATTGAGTTGGCTTGTAGGCATCGAATAATGGAGTTGTCAGTCTAGATGTGCACAACTGCAGTAGCTACTTGTGATTTCTTAATGCCTCCATCTGCTACAATGGCAACGTTGTGGGGTAATATTTGGGATGATCTGAAGGCCTGATCAAGGTTTTGTAGGTGGTGGAAGAGATCTTCATCAGATGAAGAGGAAGGAGAATGAAAACTAAATCTACTAGGGAAGTGATCGACTACTCTTGAACCTGGAGAAAAAAGGGAAAAAAGTGGATTGAAATATTCTCTAATACTATTGAGGCATTTGTTGACATCCTTGATAGGGCTTTTGAGGTTAGACCATTGCTTGACAGTGAGTTTGGAGGTTGCGGTTTTATGTGGAGGGTGATTTTTTGTGTGCTGTGGGTCAAGGAGTAAGTTAATAGCATGCATGGATGGGATAGAGCTATATCTGAGATGGTGTCTGCCATTGAGTTTATGCATGTGAAGAGTGATTGGTAGGAGGCCTACAATAACTTCAATGCCATTGGAGGAAGATGTTCAAAAAGCACCAGTGATCCAAAGGGCTGCCTTGTGTTGCATTTTTTTAAGTTCGTTGATATTTTTGACGATCAGGGCGCCTTTGAAAAACCAGAGGTTGAATCTGTACAATGCAATGGATAAGATGCAAGTCCTGTATAGGAGTTGTTTTTGCATGGGGAGTATGCCGCAAGAGGAGTTGCCTAGCATTTTCATGGCACTAAGAGTAGAGGGGCATTTAGTGGCATAAAAGTGGATGTAGTAATGAAAGTTAAGTTTTCGGTCAAAGAAGAACCCTAGATATCTCCAAATGGGTTTAGGGTTGATGATGGGACCCCCTACAGATGTTAGGTCAATGGAGGGGTTAGGGGGGTGCCATGCTCTTGTAAAGTAAAAGATTTTGGTTTTGTTGTGTTCCATGACGAGGCCAGTGTCAATAAGGATTTTTGATATGATGTTGTAACTACATAGTAAAAAGGAATTAGAAAGGGGATAACTCTTCTCCTGAGAAATCAAGAGACTATTGTCAACAAATGAGAGAATGTCTGTAGGAATTTCTTTATTGAGGTTTTTAATTCTTTTTTTTGAATGTTTTTATAATTGGAGCTAGATATAGGGCTGATAGGATGGGCAGTAGGGCAGAGCCTTGACCAACACTGACATTTACATTAAAGGAAGGGGAGGTGAAATAGTTCCATGAATATAAGGTAGAATGATTTGAGTGATAGCTGTTGAAAAATCAAACAATGTTAGTATTAAGACCAGCTTTTTTTAGACATAGTGAGAGGAATTGGTGGTTGAGGGAAGGGAAGAATTGAGCGATATCAAAGGCAAGAACACTCATATAGTATTGTCTGAGCCAACCTGCCCTGATAAGATGAGTGAGATATATTTCCACATCTGTTGTGAATCATTGGCAAATACCCCCAAATTGATGAGGGTTGAGAAAACCGTTGGCTGACAGATGGAGTTGAAGCCTATTGCTGATGGCTTTCTCAATGAGTTTGCCCGTGGTATTAAGTAGAACGATGGGTCGGAACAATTTGGGGAAATTGTAGTTGTTTTTATTTGGTTTGGGTATCACCACTGTATTGGACGATTTGAAGTGAGACAGCCAAAATTCTAAGTCAATACAAGTGTTAGCAATTTATACAATTTTTAGTAAGCATCTGTCATTTGAGATTAGTGCTTTGAGGTGTCTCCAGGAGATATGGTCTGGACTAGGAGTTGACAAGGATGAGCACTTAGCTATAGCATCTCTGAATTCTTGTTTCGAGAAGGGGGGCCATAGGATTTGGTTGGCTTGTGGGGTTTCATTTAGGAAAGAGGCATTTATGGGTCTGTTTTCAGCTGAGTTATAAGACGAGTATAAAGCATGCCACAAGTCTAGTAGGGTGTTGCAAGATTGACCTTTATATAGAATGGATTCTATAGTCGGCAGATTTTTCTTCTTAACCTAGTTCATAAGATCCCATGGTCTTTTATTTGAGGAGGTGATCTCGTAGATCCTGTTGTCAAAGAATTCTCTTTTTGCTGTTCAGGCATTTGACTTGAATTTGCGCCAATGTTCGATGAGTCCTGTGTTACAATATCTGTTTAGACTTTCAGTACATGCATGAGTCCACCATTCTTTAGAATGTTTCATTATGTGTTTCTTTTTTGCTTGGGAGTACCATACTTCATTGAAAATGTTTGCTAGTCGTTAGACAATTGTTTCCAGGTTTTCCTTGGATATGATGTTTGAGGTATCAAGGGCGAGAGTATTGTCAGTAATAGCTTTGATAAAGTTCATTTCTTTCTCACTATCTTTGCATATGGACCAGAAGGAGTTATCTATGTTAGTTTCATTGATACCAACTTTGATAATGAGGGGGACATGGTCTGAGGGTCTGTGCAGTTCAGGGTGAAGTGAGTGTTGGCTGAACCCGGAGTTGTTGGGGTTTATGAAAGCTAAATCTATAACAGAATTAGTGTCACGCAGATTATCTGCAAACCTTGTTGGACCGGGGTTAATAGGTAGTGAGAGGTCTAGACCTAGGCTTTCAACTAAAGTGAAAAGATCTTCAGTATGAGCAGAATAATGAAGATAATTGGGATCCTAATCATTATTCCTTATATTGAAATCGCCTGTCATAACAACAGTATCATTTAGGTCAACAATGTTTTGATTGAGGGCATGTAGGGTGCTTTGGTTGTCGTCGGAATAGACGTTTATGACATAGTTGATATGTTGGCCTGAATAGAAAGCTAGAACGTTAATGTCTTGGTGATTTATAATATCAAGTCTGAGAGTGAATCTCATTTTCAGTAGTTTTTTGTTGACGTATGTTGCAACTTATGCATAGCTTTCTTGAGCTGGGTCCTGTCTGATAAATAAGGTCTAGTCGGGGTGGTTAGGGGTACCATATATTGGATCTCCTGTAGGGTTAGTATGACTTGGGACATGGCAAATAAGGGATTTAGGTGGTTCTTGAACGAGGATGATATCCATGTTATTTTTGTTGTTTTCTAATATGGTATTCATTAGAGTTTTGTTTTTTCTAACATTCTGTGAAAATATTTTTAGGGTTTCTTTAATCATAGTTTCTTACTGCCTATGGCTAGGCAAATTGAATTGGCTCTGGTTTCCCGAGCTTCCTGTGCTTTTTTTGAATGCTAGTCTCTGTTGAATCGGTTTCTCCAGAAGGGGCATTTGTAGTTGTTGGCCATGTGGTCACCTTTGCAATTGATGCATTTGAAGGAGTAAGGGCATGGTAGGTCCTGGGCAGTTTCAAGTCGGGGGGAGTTTAGTTTGGGGTTGGCTTTACAGCACCATGATAACTCTCTATGATGTTTGAGTTTATGTAGGCCATTACACTTTTGGTATCGAGACCCGTGAGCTCTGCAGGAAAAGGTGGAATGACCCCATTTCTAGCAATTATAGCACTGGGGGACACCTGGGTTCATGTTAGTTGTCCTGACCGTGGCGATGTAACGACCTAAGTTGAAAGAATAGTTAATTAATAGTTTAGCTTTAGAACCATTTTGGTTATCCTATATATTAATCCATATGATAGCTATGTCTGACTTGGGCGAGGCTTTGATAATACGTGGTTTAGTAGCTAGGGAAAAGATCAATGTGCTTTATGAAGTCTGTGACATTTTCACTGGTGATTTTATTGCCGTTGGCTTATAAGTAGGGGAGACCCATAATCTTCAAGTATAATTTGGACTGTGGGAGTCTGGGGCTTGGAATCTCATTGCCATTAATGTCTTCGACTGACTTGAAATATTTTTCTATGACAGAAAGGTCACTAGGGTTTGGTACATTGTTAGTAATAATGGTTATTCTACCAGAACAGAGATGGATGAATTCAGAACGCATTGAAGATTTAATATTTTTCAGTAGAGCGTTAATTTGAAATATGTGTATGCTGGCATCGTCCATGATGTTTTCCACGAGATCATTGGATACCGGGATGATGGCCTGTTTTCTAGACAGTCCCTTAGTAGTGAATTGGACTTTCTTGGCTTTATTAGCATGTTGTCCAAAAGCTGCATTGTACATTTCAAGAACTTTCTTGTTTGGTAAGGCTGGGAAGGCTTCCTTTATCTTGAGGGCATTTGTGACATTTGATGCAATTTGAGCATAAAACAAAGAGGATTTTCCTTCGGTGGAGATTTTACATTGATGGGCTTTTGACTTCTCCAAAATTTCCTTGGAAGGATGGGGTGGGATAGGGGGAGGTACTTTACTTATGTGAACACTATGATGAATATTTACATTTGTTGGAGGTTTGGTAGTTTTGTCAAATTCTTTTGTGATGTTGTCCTTGATGGATGATTTGTTAGCAGTTGCAAGAGTATCCCATCCTGATTCGAAGATGGCGGATATAAAGTCCCATGCTGATTCGCTAAAGGAGTCTAGTTGCCTGATGTTATTAGCATTCTGGTCTTTAACGTTTCATTGTCTTAGGAAGCAGGCCATGTGTTATAGGGAACACATGATGTTGTTAATATCACTGTTAAGAAATTCATTGGTGCCAAACAGAGATGTCGCCATGAAATTTCTGTCCCACAGACTAGGGTCTACTAGAACGTTAGCACTATATGGGATGACTTTGGGGGGAGAGGGTTCAGTAGAAATGTCGGTATTACTGATGTTTATCGAGTTAGGCACCTCCTTGAGAGGAACATGTGGATTGGATGCTGGAAGGGAGAAAGAGAAACGAGTAGCGTTTTCAACCAGAGAAAGGGAGGGATCCATTATCTCTATGTCCATGTTGCAGTTGGCGGTGACACATTCAGCATAATTGACTTCCAAAGGGGGGAAGAATTGTCCATTGGGGAGGGAGAGGTACTATAGGGATTTTTGGCACTGTTGCTAGAAGTCGGACGTCTACGTTGTATGTTATAGGCGTCATCTTCTGACCTAGCAGAGGTAATGTTGGGGTTCATGTTTGCAGTGAGACTATTTATAACTAAAATGTGAAGGTTTATTCGCTAAACTAAACTCAGGCGCTACTAACAATGTTGGTGGTACAAGTAAAAGAAGCGATGTGTCTCGTGTCTGAGTTGTTTTACCACATAAGCATGCTGGATTTGCAGACATGTGTTTCCTGAATAGGACCTTTATACATTGATGTTTGTACACAGCCTCCTCGCAAACTACATGCAATTTCTCTAGTATATACTCAAATCAGAAAGGTAAAGCTTAACGTTGTTGTAAATGATGCTGTTCATAGACTTTGTCTCCAAACTCTCATCATTTTCTGATTTTCTGATGAGTATTTTAATTCATCAGGTGCTCAGTAAGTACATAGTTGTGCCATGTAGTAGAACCTCAAAACCTTAGTTTAGCACTTACAGGAACTGAGGGTCTCTTTACAGTCGGCATGAGTAAGATGTAGATAGGCAAATATACTAACCTCTCTCAGGAACCAAGCTTCTTTCTTCTAGTCCAAAAATCCCATTCTTGCTCATAGAGCTACTCTAGGTAGGATGACTCATCTAGGTTTTCTTAACTATCTTTCTTTTTATCAATCACATCTAAAGCAACCATTCCAGTAAAAGTATCAATTTTCATAACAGATATTACTTTACCAAGAATTGTAAAGGAAAAAAAGTTGCCAGCATATAAAAGCAAAAGAAGAGGACTTTAGTACATGGGACTATTAGTTGATGATAGCTCAGTTGTATGAAGACAGCAAGAATCAAAGATGAAAAGAAGATAGGGTAATAGTGATAATGATCTTTGTCTTAAAGATCAAGTTAATCATTCAGAACACAGTGCCAAACCCATTAGCAAAAAAGACAAAGTGAAAAGCAAAAGATATAATCCAGTGATAATTAGAAGAATAGTGATTGACTCAGAACTCAATCTATAAGTTTGTTTTTGATTTGGTCAGAGATAATGTAGAATTATTCATAACAATAAAGGTCAGAAACAAGTTAGGGGAGGAGAAAGGCAGCTAGGGTCATATAAGAAATGTATTTTGCACTAGTGACAACAATAATGCTAATAATGTCCATTGATATTGTCAATAAAAAAGAAAAGGAATTAAGAATTGAAAAAGAGATCAAAGAAATGGAAAGAAAGGCTTTTGATATCATGACTTGGCAAAACAGTAAGTTAATATTTATTTTTCTTTTATTTTTCTTTTATTTAATTATCAGACATACAGAATAGTAACTACTTATTGCTTCCTTTACTCAAACCTCCATCATTAATAGTAGCATCTGAGCATAGTATAGCAAAAACCTCTCCTATAAACCTAAACATAGTTATGAAACCCAGCTATCACAAAAGGCCACTTACTATTTGTGATTAGGTTAAAGGTTTATTCAGAAAGTGCTTATAAGCAAAGTTTAGACAGTAACAAGAGATGTTGTTAAGTCTGAGGTCTAATCCTCAGACTATGAGTCCTTATATACAGAATTGTGATGGTCTGTGCACTAGGACAGATCATTACATGCTACTACCTATTGTTCTACATATAGTAGTACCTTTGTGCTAGAAATAGTGATAACTTAACCATATGGAGGCTATCCTTTGTTCTAAGAAAAGGACAGATGACTATCTATGGGTAATTAATAAAGTCTATATGCAAACATTGAGGTCTTCATATCTCCACTAATATTAATTGCCTTGAGGTTGTTCTAGGCTCAATCTGAGCATTATGAAGAAGGCTTCTGCTAAGCCTAGAACCAAAGCATTGATCATGGCAGTTTCTGAGATATTAGCAATTTAATAAATGGTAATATGGTGGTTACTAGTTAATCTGCTTAATATCTTGGCCAATATTAATTGCCTTGAGACGTGACTGGCATTGATCAAAAGGTCTTTTTGAGGGCTTTCCATAGTCTTTGAGACCATAAGAATCATTGAAGAATTGATGGAGATATGGCCAAATTGAGTTTGTGATACTAGTAATACTGGATCCACTACTAAATGACCAAAGACACTACTATCAATATTCAACATGGTTGCCCTACATCTCATGCCAGTGTGGGAGACCCATGCAGTAACTCTCTCTCCTTATTAGACTTCTCTCTACCTTTTGAGATAGATTACACTAAACAAATCTGTACACAGAACAACATAGATGTAAAGGTCAATATTGCCTCACAAATCCTGACTTATGGTGGCTATGACCTACTATTCAACTTTTTGCTCCTAACCTCCCAAACTACATGTATATTCCATACTGATAATATGGCCTACCTGTCTAACCTATTACCTCAAGGCTCTGATTTTAACTATTCAGTTTCCTCTCTTGTGCTGGAACCTTTGGCTATTCCATATTAGACTAACCAACCTATAGACTCTCAACTTTGGAATAGAAATTTCAGCTCAGTTTCCGTATTTGGTACTGATAAAGTAATCTAGTAGTAGAGATAGAGTTTGGTTTGACATGAGACTAACATAGATATGAGACTGTTGTTAATGTGGAGTCATGAAGACTTAGAGTTCACCCTAGGTAAATGTTCAGAAAGAACTCAATAGAGTTCTCCATTATATTCTACATACTACTTATACTATTCTTATATAGTCTGTGCACTAAAGTCCCACAATCATATGTCCTTCTGGAATATTCTACAATCACATAATCTAATCACATGATATAGTTTACTTAAGGTTCCTATGCTATTTATAGCTTTATCCCATTATATGTCTTGAGATTGTGAATCAACTGTTTAAAAGTACAGAAAGTTATTTCCTTTTTGGGGCTCTTATAATATGGCTCTCCTTTTAAGATTTCTTATTCTAAGGAATTTTTCTATTGACTCCAATTTTCATTCTATCTTTTTTCCCTTTCTTTCTCATACCTTTTTTGTCCCTATCCATAAAGTAATTTGGCTGTAAATTCCCTAGGTATTCCTTTTCTTCTTTTTCCTACTTCTGTTGCTTGAGTTCTTTGACCTCTTCCCCATACTCCTTCTCAAACTCTTTTACTAACTCTTTTGCATTCTCCAAATTTTCCCTACTTTCCCAGGTATCTTCTTCTGTCATATACCCCTTCCATCAGACTAAGAACTTTTCTTTCCCTCTTACCATTCTTTTGTTTAGTATTTTCTCTACTTCAAACTCTTCTTTTCCTTTGATGATGACTGGCTTTGGTGGTGTTTTCTTCTGTCCTTCTACTTGTGGTTGATATAATTGTACCCTACTTACATTTACTATAGGGTATATTTTAATAGAGCTAGGCAGTTTTAGTTCTACTGTATTACTTGAAATAATTCCCTTAATTTTGTAGGACCTTACAAAACTTTCCATAAGTTTTTCTGATCTTTTTTTTATTTGCCATTTTAAGTCCTTTGTACTTAACAACACTAAGTCTCCTACTTGATATTCCTCCCCCTTCCCTCACTTTCAGTCTGCAAACTTTCTTATTTCTTTTTGTGCTTTTTCCAATGCTGCTTTTGTTTCTTCTTAGATTTTCTTTATTTTTTCTACAAACTTTCCTGTTGCCTCATACTTTTCTTTTCTTCTTCCTTTGAACTCCATTCTTGGATCTTGATCATAGTTAGTTTTGAAGGAGAATACTTTAGTTGTTGAGTGAATTTTATTATTATATGCAAATTCAGCAGTCCCCAACCAATTGGGCCACTGTTCTTGTCTATGATCAATGAAGACCCTCAAATACTATTTTAGCTTCTGGTTTATCCTTTCCATTTGACCATCTGTCTGGGGGTAGTAGGCTATGGGTAGTTTTGTCTAAATCCCTAGTAGACTGTTCAACTCCTTCATCATTTCTACTGCAAACTATACTCTTTTATCAAATATGATGCTTTCTGGAAGTCCATATAACCTCTACACATAGTCCCTAAACAACTTGGCAAGTTCTTTTGCCAATGTTTTTTCCTGTTGTTGCTATGAAGTAGGCTATTTTACTAAATCAATTACATACTACTAGTATTGCATCATATCTTTGAGCAAGTAGCAACTTGGTGATAAAGTCAGCTGAGATATAGCTCTATGGTTTCTTCAGAATTGCATTAGGCATAAGTTTCTCTGCTGGGGCTTTGCTCCTGTTTTTGTACCTCTGACAGGCATCATATCTATCCATGTATCTTTCTACTTCTTTCATTACTCTTGGCCACCAATAGTTTTTGATGACCAATTCTATTGTTTCCCATCTCCCCCCATGCTCTCCTACTGGGGTATCATAGTATAATTAGACTACTTCTCCTCTTAGTTCTCTTTCCTGTACATATATTCATCCTTCTTTTATGACTACTCCATCTTCTATTTCCCATTTCTCATCTTTTAATGACTTTATTCCTGCTCTTTTTAATTCCTTCATTGCTTTTACTATCCTTTCATCTCCCTCCTGTGCTTTCTGGATCCTCTTCCTTAAGTTTTCTTCTTCTACTAGTGTTTTTGCTCTCCTGATCCATTCAGGCTTTATCAATGTTTGATCTTTGTTATCCTTCTCCATTCTCTCCTACCAATCTGGTCTCTTGCTTAGTGTCAGCATCTAAAGTCCAATGACCGGAATTAAGCCAACTGTCTCTTTGTTCAGAGTTTGATAAAGAGAACTCGATGGAGTTCTTGCTCATTTCTCTACTACTTATATACTTTACTACCATGGCTATGCGCTTACTCTCCCATGGTCCTCATGTTACTCTAGTCATGTGACACACTGTGACTGTGACTGTGACATGACCATATGTGACCATCCATCACACCATTGTGACATTGTGACAAAGTCATGTGATACTTTCCCGTGCTCCATCTTGTAGTTGTAAGTCCAATAAGAAAAGAAAAGAAAAGGAAAAGAAATATAAATAATGACTTAGCTGTTTTGCCAAGTCATGACACTTAGTCTATTGGCTTTACCCATGCTTTTTTTTCAGAATGTGTTTTAATGTAAAGTTGAATCATGATAGGTATGAGATCTATCTTGCTTATCTTTGATTTAACTTTTAACTTGTCATGAAATACTGGAGATTTTTGTAGTTTGTCCAAATTTCAAACTCTAGTTTTGCTTCTTCTAGGTAATGTCTCCATACTTCTAGGCACCTAATAACTACCAACATCTCTTTATCGTGAATTTTATAGTTCTGCTCTGTGATGTTTAATGATTTAGAAATGAAGGCCACAGACCTCTACTTTCCATTCTCATACTTCATTGATAATACTCCTCCCATCACATAGTTTGATGCATTTGTCTCTACTCTTATTTTCCTATCTATGTCTAGGATAGCTAAAACTAGTTCTATGGTGAACACTGCCTTTAACCTTCCAAATGCCTCTTGCTGCTTTTTCTTCCACTTCTACTTTTGTTCTTTCCTGACTAGTACATGTAACAGGGCTGCTATCTTTGCAAAATCCTTGATAAATCTCCTATAATAGTTGGTGAGGCCTAAAAACTTTTGCACTTCTTTAATGTTTCTGGGTACTAGCCAGTTTAACACTTCTTCTATCTTTTCTTTTTGCATTTCTACCTCTCTTAGACCAATTACTACTCCTAGGAATTCCACTTCTCTTACTTTCTATTTATACTTCTCTAGTTTCACAAATAGGTTATTTTCTTCTAGCCTCTTCAACACTTCTTCTACTAATTTATCATGTTCCTCTTCTATGTTCATAGCCACTAAGATATCATCAATAAATGTTGTAGTATCCCCCTGATTTATAAGATTCTAGAATAGATTGTTTATTATTGTTTGAAAGGTAGTGGTGGAGTTAGTTCAAAGTACATGACTGTAGGTTCATAGACTTTGATATACATTGTAAACACTGCTTTCCATTTGTCTCTTTCTTTGATTCTGATATTATTATATCACCACTTCAGGTCTAGTTTTGTGAACACCTTTCTTTTTCCTATCCTATCTAATATATCCACTATGAGGAACAAAAGGTACTCATTTTTTATTATCTACTAGTTTATAAATCAATAGTCTTACACTATTCTCCATTTTCTATTCTTTTTTGCTACAAAATATACTGGCAAAGTTTGGGATGATTTAGAGGGTTGAATGTATCCTTTTCTTAGCTAGTCCTCCACAAATGCCTATACCTCCTTCCTCTCTTCTTTTGACAATAAATACATGTTATGAGAGCCCCAGAGAGGAAAGAGTTTCCCATGTATTCAAATATTTGATCTCTAATATCAAGTCATATAATAGGGTCCAGATATAAATAGCATGGGAGATTAGGTAATCATATCATGTGACAAGGTCATAGAATGTTCTGGAAGGATATGTGATTGTGTAATAATAGGAGTACAGCCACTTGTAAAGTAGTATAAGTAGATAGTCAAATCCAATGGAGAACTCCATCGAGTTCTTCCTAAATACTCACCTCGAGTGGTTCCTAAGTCGTCAAGGCTTTGTGATAATAATACACTTTTCCCTTTTTTGGTATGAACTCTTCTTTGAACTCTATAGCATAATCCTAGGCCTTTTATACTGGTATCCTTTCTGAAGACTCTTTTCCATTTCCAAAACTTCTCGAGTACTAGTCTTTTAAGTATCTCTAAGTCTTTTTCCTCCCCTATTCTATTCACTTCTTTTTTCCCTATTTCTTGCTTCTTTTTTCCACATATAGGTGGATACTATGTTATCTTAACTTTCTTTTTTTCCCAATCTATTTCTGGGTTGTGTACTGACAGCCATGGCATTCCTAGTATTACTTCCATTTTTCCTAGGTTACATACGTCTATTTATGCCCTTTCAATATGTTCTTTAAAGAACATGTTGCACTCTACTTGATAAGTAATTACTTTCCCTACATTAACTGTTCCATCTACATTTCTTACTAACAAAGGGTTTTTTAACCTTTCCATTTTAAATCCCTTCTTTTTGGCAAAGACTATATCTATGAATAAGCCTGTTGCTCCACTATCTAATAATGCCTTTATTGCCACTCCCTTATGGTTTTCTAGTTTCTCTAGTTCTATTTTCATCTAGACTTCTTTTAGCTGTTAAGACTCTAGACCTCACAGTTGAATACATTCAACTTGAAGCCTATATCTAACACTTTATATCTTCATACTCTTTGTTAGAGGGTCTGGCTAAGGTTTCAGTGAAGTTATATTGGAGAAAAGATGTTAACAAGACTTTGAGTAGCACCCTTGAGATTGTCCTAAGACAGGTAAGAGTACCAATTCCTCAATATTAAGGGATTACAGAGAGAAATACAGAAAAAGAGAACTTGTTGTTCTCTTCTCTTTTTAGTCTGTATTTATCCTAACTAGGTATGTAACAGTTATTACAATGTGGTAACACTACTTGTAACTTGTTATAAATTGCTTTACCAAGACATTTTTATTTTCCTTTTCATTTATTTTTCTATAAATAGCATAGGAAAGTCATATCACACTTTGTGACAGGATATGACATATAAAAAAGTCACATAAGTCACAGCACATGTTATGGCATATGATGTCACAAGAGTTTAGCTAGGAGTGTGAGTAAACAGTGCACAGACCAACTAGAATTAGTATAAGTAGATTAACCCAACACAGTAAGAACTTTAATGAGTTCTCTTTGTCTAATGCTGATAAAGAGCAGTTGGCTTAATTCTAACTCAGAGTTAGCTTTCTTAACATAACTCTAAGTGACTAGTTAAATGACAAATCAGTGATAAGAGTGACAAGTTGAGTCAAGACTGAGTTATTGTTTAATAATGGGTTAGTCCAATATTGTCCCATTTAGTTCAGTCCAAAGATAGAAAAAAAAATGGTCCAAGATTTCTCTGAAGAGTTCTGTTCATACTATAAGCCTAATGTTCTGAGTCTAAGATATTTAATGCATTATTACATTGTGATGTCTTTATCCAACAACGCTAATATTTTGTTGACTATCCACTCATTATCAGACTATGGCTGATAATAGTTATAGTTCTACTTGATATTCATAACATTAGCAGACTTAGTAATTGCTGTACATTTCATACTCTCTCTCAGTAATATTAGCAAAATTTATTTTATTTTCCAGCTTTTTTGGGTGTAATACACTGTACAAGTTATTGGAGGCCAGTTGAGAGCTCACTGTCCTCTATTGTCTTTTGCTGACTCTTGTGGCATCTCTACTACTCTTTCTTTCTTATATCTTTCCCAACAATTTTTGGCTATATAGCTCCACTTTCCACACACATAACATGTTCTGTTTCTCCCTTTTTCTCTGTTGACATCTATTGTGTTTGGGTCTCTCTGGACCCATTTGATTACCTTCTCGATTGGGCATACTTGGCCTTTCTCCTCTATATTCTCCACTAGAGTTTTCTTCTACTCTCTAGGTTATTTGCCTTTTGCTACCTCTATACAATTCTTCTTCATATCCTTCTTTTAGCTGCACATTTCCCCCTAGGTACATTGTATTCCTCTCTAACAACTTTTCTTCTGCTCTACTCTGTCTTTGATTTCTATCTAATCTTACCACTCTTTAACAGTGGTCGGTAGGCTTTTTACCTCTGCTAATTTTCTTCTGATGGCTCTATTTAGGCCTTTTTTGAATTCCTTAATGAGGGGTTTTCCCTTATAGTCATTCCTTTTGGCAACCTTTTTGAATTCCTGTATATACTCATTGCAGGTTCTTCCCTCTTGTTTTAGCATCCTTAATTGCTCTATCTTTTTCTCCTCCTTCAATGTTTTCCCAAACTCATTTCTCATTTTTGTAAAAAGCTGCTCTGCTGTTTCTACTCTCCCTTGGCTAGTTCCTCTAGCAAATTATCTTTCTACACTTCTGCTATTCTCCCCTGTACATATGATAATACCCAGGCAATCTAGGCTGTTGCTATCTCCTCTGTCATCTTCATCCTCAAATACAATTGAGCTGCATTTATAAACACACTTACTTCCTCTATTCTTCCACTAAATATTTGGGGTCTTGCAATCTATCACAAAAGGTCACTTAATTATTTGTGATGGGGGTTTTGATACTTGAATAGTTCAAAAAAGCAAAGTTTAGACAATGACAAAAGATGTTGTTAAGTCTAAGGTCTAATCCTCAGACAAGAAGTCCTTATATACAGGATTATGATAGTCTGTGTACTAGGACAGATCATTACATGCTACTACCTATTGTTCTACATATGGTAGTGCCTTTGTACTTAAAATAGTGATAACTTAACCATATGGAGGCTGTCCTTTGTTCTAAGAAAAGGACAGATGAC
>Ga0153985_1000285_pt1 | contig 14193 bp, 14 predicted proteins | sample TSGA069MetaG_FD_104715 | JGI IMG/M metagenome (GOLD analysis project Ga0153985, IMG submission 104715) | Attine ant fungus gardens microbial communities from Georgia, USA - TSGA069 MetaG | ecosystem: Host-associated > Fungi > Mycelium > Unclassified | place: USA: Georgia, Alexander Wildlife...
TGTTCTTTTTAGCTTTTGATGTTTTTCTAGCTGGTACTGCCATTGGGTGTTACACCTCCTTATAAAATGAAGTATCATTTACTGATACATTTTATTCCAATCTTACTTGTCATCTTCCGATTCATTGAACAGTTCAGACAATTTCGCAAGACGAGGATCAATTGTTTCAGCAGATTCCTTTTTCTGCAAGTAGTCTTCTTCGCTCACGACTTCCCAATCGTTGCCTTTTGGTAAATCAGTCGTTTGCATTTCTTCTTCAGAGAAGACTTGCATCGGAATCGCTAATAAAATGTTATCTTCGATAGAATCCGTTAAGTCGATCGTATCGCTGTCTAAGACAAGGATCTCTTCGTCTCGTTCTTCTTCCATTGAAGACCATTGCTCCCGTGTCATGAATATTTCGTCCACTGAAAGATCAAGTGGAAGATCAACTGGTTCCAAGGAGCGGGCTGAAGGAACAGTTACAATAGTTTTCAAACGATAATGTAAAATATATTCATTTTTTCCAACAGACAAGAGTCCCTCTACAGTAACCGGAGCTACTGACAAGACCTCATTATCACGGGCTGACAATGCGTCATTCACATCAATCGTTTCTGAAAAATTTAGTGCTTCTTCTTTGTAGCGGCGCAATTCGCCAATCGACCATTTCATCATTCATCACCTCTAAGCAACAATCGATATTATACAGGTGGAAAAAAACTTTGTCAATGAAATTTTCTTGACACCTTGAAAGGCTGTACGAACTCGGTTAGTTTTTGAACAATAAGACTAAAATATTTTTAAATTGCTTTTCAAATTTCAAAATATTTTTACTTATTGCTGAAAAATCTAGTTCGGGAAGCCAGACATTGTTAAAAGCTTTGTGAGCTCGTTCAGTTTTTCGCTCAACGCCGAGAATGCTAGATATCAAGAAAGGCTGCACGAACTCGGTCATATTTGCCAATTCCACTTCGTATTTTCAATTCAATTAGTAGAATGGCATGCGTACGAAAATAAAAAGAAATTTTTACGTTAGAAAAATCCTACCTATTTAATGAACTAGCACGTATACGAGTATCACAAAACTCTTTCTCCTGTATTCCCCATAGAAAGGGACTGTGACATAAAATGCCGCAGTCCCTAATTCTTTACAGAAAGCTTTTCAATCTAAAAATTAGATTGCTGTTGTTTGTCCACGGTAGACGATACCACGACGAGGGTCAACAGTGACTAATTCACCATCAACAACTGTTGAAGTTGCGTCTTTAGCGCCAACAACTACTGGGATATCTTGAGCGATACCGACAACTGCAGCGTGTGAAGTCAATCCACCATCTTCAACGATCAAAGCAGATGCTTTTTCGATTGCAGGCATGTAGTCTTTGTCTGTTGTTGGAACAACTAGAACCATACCATCTTTAGCATTTTTAATTGCTTCTTCAGCTGTTTTAGCAACAACTGCGTGAGCAACGACTGTTGATTCGCCGATACCTTGTGCTTGTAATAATTTAGAACCGATCATTTGAACTTTCATAACGTTGGTTGTTCCACGTTCGCCAACTGGCACACCAGCAGTGATCAAGATCAAGTCGCCTTCTTTAGCGAAACCTAAATCGACAGCTTTCTGAGCAGCTAAGTCAAACATTTCATCTGTTGTTGTTGGTTTTTCAGCAACAGTTGGGTAAACACCCCAGTTAACCATCAAGCTGCGTTTTGTATTTTCGTCGAATGTTACAGCCAAGATGTCTGCATCAGGACGGTATTTAGAGATCATACGTGCAGTGTGTCCAGATTCAGTTGCGGCAACGATTGTCTTAACACCTAAGTTTTTCGCAGCGCGAGCAACAGATAAACCAATTGTTTCAGTCACATTTGATTTGTCGAATTCGTTGATTTGGAATGAACCTAATTCTGACAATGCAGATTCAGCTTCCATATCGATACGAGCCATTGTACCAACAGCTTCTACTGGGTATTTACCATTTGCAGATTCACCAGAAAGCATTGTAGCGTCAGTTCCATCAAATACAGCGTTGGCAACGTCAGATGCTTCCGCACGTGTTGGACGTGGGTTTTCTTGCATTGATTCTAGCATTTGAGTCGCTGTGATAACTGGTTTGCCAGCAGCGTTACATTTTTTGATGATACGTTTTTGAACCATAGGTACTAGTTCAGGCGCGATTTCAACACCCATATCCCCACGAGCGATCATGATACCATCAGAAACTTTGATGATTTCGTCGATGTTATCGATTCCTTCTTGTGATTCGATTTTAGGGAAGATATGAACATGATTCATGTTCTTTTCTTCAATGATTTCACGAATTTCAAGAACGTCTTGTGCTTTACGAACAAAACTTGCAGCGATAAAGTTAATTCCGTTGTCTAAACCAAAACGAATGTCGTCTGCGTCTTTTTCAGTGATCCCAGGCAAGTTGATAGAAATACCAGGAGCATTTACACCTTTACGAGAACCTAGCATACCAGCGTTTTTAACGACCATGATTAATTCACGGTTTGCGTCATCTTTGCCAACGATTTCCATGTCGATCAACCCATCATCGAACAAGATGTGTCCGCCAATATGAGCATCATCGAATAATCCTGGATACGTTACAGCGATTTTTTCTTTTGAACCTTTGTGTTCTGAGTCCATTGAAATACGTGTTTCATCGCCTACGTTAAATTCGATATAGCCAGCACGGCCGTAATCTGCTTCTGTTGTATCTTGAACAGTTGTACGGATTTCCGCACCTTTAGTATCTAAAAGAATACCGACATCTTTACCAGTTTTTTCTACTGCTTCACGAACCATGTTCATACGTGACAATTGTTCTTCGTGGTCTCCGTGTGAGAAGTTGAAACGGAACACGTTAGCCCCAGCTTCAATTAATTGAGAGATAGTTTCCACTGTGTTACTTGCTGGTCCTAATGTACTAACGATCTTCGTTTTTTTCATTACGTAATACGCTCCATTCTTGTTTCTTGATTGTTTATAATATATAGCTCTTCACTATTATTAACGAGATTAAAATGAGATTTGGTGATTCAATTCATATAATGATAAATCTGGTTTATGTTTGTTGTTTTCCAATGTATCAACGATGTCAGATGCGATTACTTCGTTGTTTTCGATTCCGATACATAATCCGCCCTTACCTTCTAACAATAAGTCAACGGCATATGAACCAAATTTGCTAGCTAATACACGGTCGCGTGCGCTTGGTGAACCACCGCGGACAACGTGACCTAATACACTGACACGTGTATGGAAATCGCCGTATTCAGCTAATTTATCAGCGAATTCATTTCCGCCCATCACGCCTTCAGCCAAGATGATCAAACAATGTTTCTTCCCGCGATCGCGGCCTGCTTGGATCTTCTTCGCGATACGTTCCATGTCAAAATCATGTTCAGGAATGACGATTTCATCGGCACCACCTGCAACACCAGACCATAAAGCGATATCGCCAGCATTACGTCCCATTACTTCGATAACGAATGTACGAACGTGTGACGTCGCTGTATCACGGATACGGTCAACAGATTCTAAGACTGTGTTGATTGCAGTATCAAAACCGACTGTGAAGTCTGTTCCTGGAATGTCATTGTCGATCGTACCAGGGATGCCTACAGCTGGGTAGCCATGTTTTGTCAAAGCTAGAGCGCCGTGGTAAGAGCCGTCTCCGCCGATAACAACCAATCCTTCGATACCAAATTTTTTCAATTGTTCGATCCCTTTTAATTGCCCTTCTTCAGTAGCAAATTCTGGGTAACGAGCTGAATATAGGAACGTTCCGCCTCGTTGAATCTTGTCACCGACATCTGCAACATCCAAACGACGGATATCGCCAGCAACTAAACCAGCAAAACCATAATTGATGCCATAAACTTCCATGCCTTCAAAAATCGCTTTACGAACGACCGCGCGAACAGCAGCGTTCATTCCTGGAGCGTCTCCTCCACTTGTTAAAATTCCAATGCGTTTCATTTTCTCACCTCATAAGTATTCTCAAAAAAACATACATCGTTTAATTCATGGTACATTCTACCAAAAAACATCCCAAAAGTCTTGGGATGTCCACGGGAAAAGCTTCGATTTTGAAAAAAGTTTTTGAAACTTACAAGAAATCATCTTATTACGACGTTTTGTTCCCCTAATATGTCACTTAAAGCATTCAAGAGGGTATCATTAACCCCTATCCAAAACTTTTTATCCAGCACAATCTTTCGACGGCTTTTTTCATAATAGATCACAACTGGGATTTTCCCTGGAGATAATTGCAGTCTTTCAGCAATTCCTTGCTGGATTTCAGCCGTGTCTTTTTCATCCTGCACACGCAAATACAAGATTTTATCACTAATATCGTCTTCGGCATTCTGAGCTGGGGTCATTTCTTCAACTAATAATTGAATTGCCTGATCATAACGGCTGCGTTCAACTTTGCCTTGCACCAGATAAACCGTTTCTAGCTCAATCTCTTTCCGCAAGCGACGATACGTTTGCGGAAAGATCGTTAGAGAGATTTCCCCGCTTTGGTCGTTCCCTGTCAGGAAAGCCATCTGCTCTCCTTTTTTTGTCCGAATCTCACGAACATCTTTTAAATAGAAGAGAATTTTTCCATGACTGCCGACTGACAGTTCGGTAATCGGTTGTAGATCCTTTTGCTTCAGCAATTTCGGAAAGTTCTCAGTCGGATGACCCGAGACGTATAACCCCAGGTATTGTTCCTCATAATTCAACCGCTCAGCCAATGAATAATCCTCAGACGAACGTTCCTTCAAACTCATCACATCCAACAATGACATACTGCCGCCGCTGTACTCGACATTTTGAATTTTGCCTTCCAATCCATCAGCCAATTCCCGACGATTAGGATGAAGTTCATCAAAAGCCCCAATGAAGATCAATGGCGCAATATAATCATTTTTTAGCCAGCGCGTCTCGATCCTCAGCAGAAATTGATCCAAAGATTTGAAGGGGCCTTCTGCTTTGCGGGTAGTCAAAATATCACTGACAAAGTCACGACGCATTCCCTTAATAGCGTCCAGACCGAAACGAATCAAATCTTTTTCAACCAATGTAAAACTGTAGTTGCTGCGATTGATATCTGGCGCTAATAGTTTTACGCCGGCTCGATTGGCCTCGGCGATGTATTCCCGTAATTTTTTTGGATCGTTTCGCACCGATTGCATTAATGCCGTATAAAAAGCCCCTGGATAATGAACCTTCATATAGGCCATTTGATATCCAACAAAGCTGTAGGCTACAGAATGAGATCGGTTAAACCCATAGTTGGCGAAGCGTTCGATATAATCATAGACCTCTTCGGCGCTTTTTTGACTATGTCCACGATTAACAGCACCACTGACAAAATGACGTCTTTCTTCATCTAATAAATCCTTTTTCTTTTTGCTGACTGCTCGACGTAAGATATCAGCTTCACCTAAACTGAAGCCCGCCATCTGAGCAGCCACCTGCATAATCTGTTCCTGATACACGATAAACCCATAAGTTGGTGCCAGAATCTGTTGAACAGAAACATCGGGGTACGTGACTTGTTCCTTGCCATTTTTCCGTGCAATAAATTGGTCAATAATCTGCATTGGCCCTGGGCGGTACAAAGCATTAACCGCTACGATATCCTCGAATGAAGTTGGATGCAAATTACGCAACACTTTTCGAATTCCTGCAGATTCAAATTGAAACACCCCGCTCGTTTCCCCTCTTTGAAACAATGCCAGCGTTTCAGGATCGTCTAACGGTACATTCTTCAAATCCAGCTCTTCACGATAGACTCGACGAATATTTTGTTGCGCATTATCAATAATCGATAGATTTCGCAGTCCTAAGAAATCCATCTTTAACAGGCCGATCGTTTCAACATCGGTCATAGTAAATTGTGTTAATAAAATGTCCTCAGAACCGTTTTGCAGCGGTACAACACCAATCAAGTCCACATCACTGATGACTACACCGCCTGCATGAGTAGAAACGTGCCGCGGCAACCCCTCTAAAGTCAAGGCGGTTTGAAACAACAGATTACTCCGTTCATCATGGGCTACCAATCGTTTCAACGGCTCGGACTTATCATAGGCCTCGCTTAACGTGATCTTCAATTGATTAGGGATCGCCTTTGACCAACGATTCGCCTCGCTTTGAGATAAACCAAATACTCTGCCGACATCCCGCAAGACCATCTTCGCCGCCATCGTACCAAACGTGGCAATTTGAGAAACGTGGAAGTGTCCATACTTTTCATGAACATAATGCAAGACTTGGTTGCGGCGATTGTCAGGGATATCCAAATCAATATCGGGCATACTATTCCGTTCAGGATTCAAAAATCGCTCAAACAATAAATTATACTTGATCGGATCAACATCCGTGATACTCAAAACGTAAGCAACCAATGACCCCGCCGCTGATCCGCGGCCAGCACCGGAAACGATTTTGCTGCGATGAACATAATCCATCACATCCCAAACGATCAAAAAATAATCATCGAAGCCCATGTTATGGATAATGCCAAGTTCACGGGTCAAACGTTGCCGATATTCTTCTGTTACATTCGCAATTCGCTCCGGCAGTTTCTGCCAGCAAAGCTCCTGCAAATAGGCATCCGCCGTTTGTGGCGTAGGTACAGGATAATGCGGCAATAATTTTTGGTGTAACGGCAAGTCAAATTGACAAGCCTCTACCAACCTGATCGCGTTCGCCACCGCTTCCTGATCATCAAAACCAGCAGTCAACGTTTGCATCTCTGCCAAATAATTGTCTCCTAGCTGATTCGTCAGCTCTTCTCTAGGTAATTGACTGCCGTTTTGAATGTGACTCATGACTTTAATCGCAAAAGCCTGAGTGGAATCCAAGTAAGCCACTTCGTGAATAGCGATTCTAGGAAAATCCGCTGGCAATCCAGACGTTTTGGTTGCTGGTGAAACACCTAAATAAAACTCCCCATTTACTTGTTCTGTTACTTTGGGTAAAACGGACTCGATCGGAACGTACAACTCATCTACTGGTAAAACAGTAATCAGGTTTTTCGTATCCAACTGATAATCCGATAAAGCGAATGGTTTTTCCGCCATCATACGAGTACTGGATAGTCGCATCAATTCCTGATACCCGGCAACATTTTTGGCGTAGAATAATAATTTTTCCGTTGCTTCTTCCAGATAAAAATCTAATTCCAGACCAATAATGCCAATCATTTGATTTTTTTGGCAAGTCTGAAAAAATTCTACCGCACCATATAAGACATTCTCATCAGTAATCGCAATCGCGGAATAGCCCCGCTCTTTCGCTGATTCCACATACTCTTTGATCGTCAAGGTGCTTCTCAATAATGAATAGGAAGTTTTTGTATATAGTTGTGGTAAATGCATAATATCCTCCTACTTCGTATTAATGGATTTTTTTCATTAGAAAAATAATTTTGATGTTCTATTGATCTATCTTCCTACCCGGAATAATGCTGTTAAAAAGCAGAATGATCCGCCGAACTATTTTCTGGTTTCTTACACAAGACTTTTCTTTACATTTTCAAAAAAAATGCTAAACTAAACCTAGAAATTCCTGCGAAAAGAGGTGCTCTTAATGAAATATCTAGTTACATTTTTCTGGGCTTTCGCAATTGGACAAGCCGTTTGTTATCTAGGCGGTGCCTTGCAAAGCGGCTCTTATAACTTTGAATTATCTACGATTATCTCACTGATCGTTGGTGTTATCGCCCTTATTGCTGCACGTTTCGTTTCACCAAAAAAGGCCAAAGCATAGACAAAACAAAACCAGTTACTATATTGTAACTGGTTTTTTGTTTTTTTCATAGCTAGAAAGCAGCGTTTAAAAACGAGCTTCTTTAAACAATTTTTCCATGTTTAGCTGTTAGTATTATTGTTTCTATTGAAGAAAAGAAGAATCCTGCCTGTCTCATCTCTTATGTAGTCTTTTAAACGAATCGATTTCACTTATATCTTCGTCTTAGTAACTAGTAACTTTCGGAAATTAAACACACTCAAAATAATATTCCCAAAAACACAGGCACTCGTTACAAGGAAAACAGCTGGATAGCCCATCGTATGAGCTACCGTCGAACCAAGCATCGGTCCAATAACTTGTCCGAAATTGTTGAACATCTGGTTATAACTAAAGATGCGGCTAACTCCTTCCGGCGGGCTGATTTTACTGATCAAAGTATTAATTGAGGGCATCAATGCTCCAGTGGAGAAGCCCAAGAAGAAGCGTAGTACTCCCAGTTGAAATGGTGATTTAACAAACGCCATTGGGATAAAACAAACTAGCGATAACACAAGACCCGCCAATAGAACTTTGTGATTGCCAATCTTATCGCCGATTTTCCCTAATGTAGGTGATGAGGCAATGGCTGATACCCCCGCGATTGAGACAATGATCCCGCTGATCAATAAGGCGTTGTTGCTGCTCCCACTTAGATCCCGAATATAAAGTGTCAAGATCGGGCTAATACTAGTCGCTCCTACCTGTAAAATCAATGTGCTGACAAATAATCCGATCAAGATCGGCATATAATTGATCCGTTTACGCAATTCTCCCATACTAATCACATCTTGTTTTTCGATCGGTTCAAAATCTTCCTTCACCATGAAGATTGTCAAACACGTACAAATCAATAATATAATACCTGTGATAATAAAGACATTTCGAAAACCAAACCATTGAGCTAGCATTCCGCCCAACAATGGACCGATCAAGTTCCCGGCCACACCGCCTGTAGCCAGCGTCCCCAGTGCCCAGCCGCTTTTTTTCCTAGGAGCTTGCGAGGCGATCAATGCGGTCGCATTGGGCATATAACCCGACAAAACACCAGTCATAAAACGCATAATCAATAACCAATACACATTCGGTACAAATGCTAACGAGCCCATCGTGACTGTCATTCCAGCTGCCGCGCGGATCATCATGAGCCTGCGTCCTTTTCGATCAGCAAGATTCCCCCATAGCGGCGAAACAATCGCCGCGGAAAATGCGGTTACCGAGATCGCGAGCCCTGAGAACAGCTCGACCTGGGACTTCGGCGTCCCTAACTGTTCAATATAAACTGGCAAAAAAGGCATCACTAAGCTGAAGCTCGCACCGGTAAAGAAACAACCAATCCAAGAAATCAACAAGTTTCTACGCCAATTAATCTTCATCCTCTTTTCCCTCTTCCCCGCCATTCTTATCTCTATACTATAGCAGAGTCCACCGGAAAAAACTTTTCTTCTCCCTCCGATCTCCAGATTGTTTTTAATATTTTCTTCTTTTTTGGGCGGTACAGTTGCGTTTTCTGATGATTATGCTAGACTGAAACAAATTGAAATGAGAATATCAGTTCCACTTTTTTCACAATACGTTGAGGTTCAATATATTAGTGGAATGATTTATATGCTGAGAATCTAACTTATTTTTTTAAAATAAATATATTAATACGAAGTAGGGGTTTATATGAAAAAATTGATCGCTATTGATTTAGATGGAACCACTCTAAATCAAGATTCAAAAATTACTGATAAAACCGCAAGAACTTTGCGGCGTGCAATTGAAGATGGCCATTCTGTCGTAATCACTACCGGCCGTCCTTACCGCATGAGCAAGAACTTTTATCAAGAATTGCAGTTAACAACGCCGATGATTAATTTTAACGGTGCGCTTGTTCATCTTCCTGGTAAGAAATGGGCTGATGAACAAGAAACATTGATTAATCGGAAAATCGTGTTTGACTTGATGGCAGAAAAGAAAAATTTAAAACTAGATTTTATTGCTGCGGAAAATCGCGAAACCTTTTTTATTGATGATCTGAATTTCTTTGACCAGCATTTCTTTGCTAGCGATAGTGCAACGGCGGATAATCTGTTGACTATCAATACCCTTCAAACGAATCCAACGTCGGTCTTGTTACGTAGTCAGCCAGAAAATGTCGACAGTGTTTCGGAAGAACTAAAACAGCAAATCGGAAACGAAGTTGAAGTCAATACTTGGGGCGGACCAAATCCAATGTTGGAGGTTGTAGCCAAAGGTATCCAAAAAGCGCATGGCTTGAAGCGAGTCATTGAAAGCTTAAATATGAAGCAAGAAGATATCCTCGCGTTTGGTGATGAACATAATGATGTCGATATGCTGAAATTTGCTGGTTGGGGTGTCGCGATGGCGAATGGAACGGACCAATTAAAATCAGTCGCAAACGACATTACTGAAAAAACCAATGCTGAGGACGGTATGGCCGATTATCTAACTAAATATTTAGACCTATAAAAAGCTGAGGGATGGAATCAATCACGATTCTCTCCCCCAGCATTTCTATTTTTCAAATAGTTCTTTTGCTTTTTCCGCGAAACGCTGACCAAAAATTTCAAACATTTGTTTTGATTCTTCATAATGATTTCCAACAGCATCTAACGCTACCGGGCCATGATGAATGAAGGGCTGTCCATGAGCTGAACCGCCAGAATAAACGATCATCCCTTTTACTAATAACATCCCTAACATGGAAAGGATCGCACTGTCACTTCCCCCCTGCGCATAATGCGCCGTTGCGAAGCCCCCGCCCAATTTCCCGGCCAACGAAATTTCGCCGCTTTCCTTCAGCAACCACTGAGTGATTCGCCAATGACTTGTTGCCATATACGTAGGTGTTCCTAATAGAACCCCGGTACACTCATTCAAATAATTCACACTGATCGGATCATCAACTGAAAATATCCGTACCTCACTGCCTACACTCCGCATCCCTTTCGCAATAACCTCAGCCATTTCTTTTGTCTGCCCTGTTTTACTATAATAGATGACCGCTAACTTCACTCGAATCGCCCCTTTGTTCTTTTCCTTGATAGTACCTCTTTATTAAAGGGGTTTTCAATAAAAAAAGGAGGCGCTCGAAAGCCCCTCTACTTCACTACAGTATACTCATCAATCGTTTTTCCATCTTTATCTTTCAGCACCAACCAACCATTGGTGCCTGCATAGTAAAGAAAGATCCCGATCTCATTAACACTTTTCAAAACGATGTCTTCTGTTGTCGTATAATTTGAAATCTTCGCCTCGTAATCCGCTCTTAATTTTTCTGTTAATCGCGCACTAAAACCAACTGAGCCATCTTTGTTCAACGGCATTTCTTGTTTCAATTTTGCGCCAGCTTTCAATACCATTTCATTCCGCTTACGCCAGACTACTTCTCCTTTTGAATCATTATAGTCAATATAAAATGGGATTTCGCTGACTTTTTTATTCCAGCGATGCTGCGCCTTAGCTGGTTTAACCTTAACTTTTTCATTCTGAAAGCCGAAGGTAGCCAGAATTTCAAACAATTCCTTTTGATAATTCACTACTATTGAAAAATGATTTGGAGCAATTTTTTGCATCTCAAATAAGCCCGTTGTTTTCAGCGAACTCTCTTGCCAAGCAGTCAGCATTTGCTGCGCTAAATCACGACCTTCGATATCCCAGGGCACCTTGATCGTGACTAAGCTATCCGCTTCCTGCAACACTTTTTTATTAATTTTCTGCCCATAATCAATCGCCTGTGCTTCACGCCCTTTGAAATACAGCAATAAGCTCTCATCAGTAAATTTCGGCAGCTTTTTAAATTCGCGATAAATCACCATCGCACCTTGCTCTTCAAATTGGACTTTTGTTAGCGTCTCATGTATTTCAACCGCTAATTCAATCATAGCTTTTCCCTCAAATCTTTTTTCTTAAGCTTATAGAAAAAATGTTTGAGAGTCGACTAATATGTCTCACCTAATTAAATTTTCAGAATCTTAAATAGCAGGTTTCAAAAGCCAAAGGACAATCCACTCCATAACAAATAGGCCATTGATTCACCAGCTGCATTTCAGGTGAGAATATTCCCTCGTTGATTCGTCTCAATAAGACGGATCTGTCGGCTACTCCCGCTTTCTGATACGATTTATCAATCGTTTGCGTTTCTTTCTAGGTGAAGAAGTTGTAATTTCAGGGATTTCAGGCTCGCCTGACTTCAATTTCTCAGTCAAAATGAGCGTTACAGGGCTTTCTCGATCATCAATTTGAATATTCGCCAATGTATAACTATCTGACATGCAGGCTGCAATCACATCCAATGCTTGGCTCTCATTCAGCTCTAACGGATTGATGCTCTTTAGAAATTTGATTCTTTGGATTAATAAACCTGGCTCAGGTCTTTCTTCCTCAATCGATAAATCTTCTGGTATCTGAATCTTTTCATTATCTGTTAGTATTTCCACGGGTTCTTCTATTTGAGAAATTATGTTCTCTTGTACTGGTGCTATCGGTTCAACAGAATTCTACTCATTTATTTCATCCGCTCGATCATAAATCGGCGTCTCAATCTTGTTAATGAATTTAGCATGCTTTACTTTTTTGAATAGACCGACCCCATTTTTCTCAAACAGACTCAATTTTGTCATTTTCTCTAAGGAAGCTCTGATCTGATCTCCAGTTTTACTTGTATCAACATCCTTCAAGCGTAAATGATGTTTTCTTCCGTTGCTCTTCTCAAATTCTGCATCCAATGTAGTCATTTTTTCAGTCCCTTCATATTCCTACTCTTGTCATTTCACAGTTGCCGATCATCGTCACGAACCGACTAATCCTGCCAAAGGCTCTTTAATAAATTGCGTATATAATGATTTAAGCTTTTCAGCTATATAAGTTTTCGCTGGAAATAGTTTGATCTGCAGCAGACGCCATTCTATCTTCTCGAAATATTCCGCAAAGAAAGTATAAAAACGACGTAGCGTTGAATTAGATCTGGTTTTTAGAAAAATGTAGTGGACCAATTCGGCCAACATAAATGAAAAATCCTCTTGACAGAGTTCTTCTCGCACTTGAAGCGATACCAACATTTCGATCGCGCTATTGCCGTCATTTGTTTCTCGATAGAAATTTTTTATTCTCTTTTCTAAAGTCTTGCGCTTTAATGAAAAGATTTGCTGACGGCTTAACCCATACTCTTCCATAAATGTCTCTCCTCTTTAAAATAATTTCTATATAAAATTGTGTTTTACCGACCCTGAAAAACACGAAACAGAATTCTTTTTTACCCATCCTCGCAACACCACAAAACGAACATAAACCAGCGGATTCAAAAATTCTAGTTCAGCTTTTTTAAAATAATTAAACAATAGTAATTGTTCTTTGTTAATAAAGCCTGAATAAACATAAAATAATTTTTATCTACTTCAAAAAAAACAGCAAATAAACAAAAAATAGCTTTACTTTTTCTGTTTAATTGACGATTTTCAACCAGGTAGCTCAATAAAAAATCCTCCGTTCAATCAACGAAGGATTTCACAATTATTCAATTATTTTTTTGATTTTGAAGGGCTCAGTTTTTTCTGAGGGTTCTTCTTGATCGGCCAAATCAAACAAAATAAGCGATTCTTTGCCTTCGCCTTCCACAATTACCAATTTTCCAAGCGGATCACGATTGTGCTTGACGATCTGTGCTTCCTTGATCAATTCTTTCGGATCTCGTTTAGCGGCGATCGCATTACCTAAGTTAAAGAATACAGTCTCTTCCATCCTTATCCACTCCTTATACTTTCTCTGATCATTATAGCAAAAACAGCGATAAAACGTCCTGGTAAGGCCTTAAAGGACTTGTTTTGAACAAAATAGGCTTTCTCTAAATGTAAAAAAAGGCTAGAAACATCAGCAGATTACTCTGCATCCATGTTTATAGCCCCTATAATGGTAAGGAAGGTGCGGGATTTGAACCCGTGCACCACATTACTGCGGCTCGCCGGATTTCGACTTTGAAATTACGAACTATATTGATTTCCTTTTACTATATTTTCCTTTCAAGATAAGAATCAATAGCAAAGCAACTCCCTTTTAAGCACTTTAAATATTTCGCATGGGTAGTCAAAAGGGTAGTCAAATTCAATCTTCAATATGCTATACTTCTAATTGTTTATAATTTAGTCTAGAAAGGTCTTAATATGATTTCGATAATTATTCCATGCTTTAACGAAGAAGATGCAATCCCTCTATACTTTTCAGAGATGGAAAAAATAAAAAAACAAATTTCCCATGATTTTGAATACATCTTTATTAATGATGGGTCGAAAGACGGCACGCTGAACGCATTGCGCAAGTTGGCTTCAGATAACAAACTCGTTCGTTACATTTCTTTCTCCCGGAATTTTGGAAAAGAAGCTGCACTTTACGCTGGTTTACAGGCTTCTAAA
>Ga0153985_1000286_pt1 | contig 14146 bp, 12 predicted proteins | sample TSGA069MetaG_FD_104715 | JGI IMG/M metagenome (GOLD analysis project Ga0153985, IMG submission 104715) | Attine ant fungus gardens microbial communities from Georgia, USA - TSGA069 MetaG | ecosystem: Host-associated > Fungi > Mycelium > Unclassified | place: USA: Georgia, Alexander Wildlife...
AATCAACGAATATACGAAGCGCCTCTCAAAATATTGCAAGATCACATTAGTCGAAGTCCCCGACGAAAAAGCCCCCGAAAAACTCAGCGAGGCTGAAATGATCCAAGTCAAAGAAAAAGAAGGCGAGCGCATCCTCACCAAAATCAAAGAACAAGAATACGTCTTTGCCCTAGCCATCAACGGCCAAAATCCCAGCAGCGAAGACTTCGCTGCCACACTCGATAAACTCCAAACCAGCGGCAAAAGCCAGTTCGCCTTCATCATCGGCGGCTCACTAGGCCTCAGCGATCAAGTCCTAAAACGCAGCAACGCCCAAATCTCCTTCGGCAAGATGACGTATCCCCATCAATTAATGCGCCTGATTTTGGTGGAGCAAATCTATCGCGCATTTCGGATCAACGCAGGGGAGCCGTACCATAAATGATGATATTTTTTTAAAACCTTGATATATCAACGTTTGTAGGATGTTTTTGTCAGAGGAGAGCTTCAGGAATAAGAAAATAGGGATAACTGTTTTTGTCAAGTGGATTATCAATAGGCTTTTAAAACAGTTGGATAAATGTTATTGAATCGGACTTTATAGTTGGTAAATTGCATGAGATATTTTCTGAATTACTAGTGTTTTTTCTCTTTACATTTATGGATTAGTATTGTACTACCTGGCTCAGTTTTTAGCTTCTAATGCATGTATAGTAGCAGGCCGATCATTGTAATTAGTGATTGGTCTTTAGTGTAATCGAGGACGGAATGTTCTGATTCCCATTCATTCCCTGAATCCCAAATGGTTAGTTAACAGGCAGTTGTTGGGTATATGAATGTCACACAAACAGATTGAGTTGCATTGATTATCAATATTTAGCATTCAGATAGATCAACCATTGCAAAATGACAAAATCAGATGTAACTGAAGAATCGTAACGGTAGCTGAAGAATCGATTTTCGGTCTGATAAACAGGTAAACTAGAGAAGAAGTGCTGGAATTAGCATTAGAGAAGTCGTAGGGCTTCTCTTTTTTATGTTCACGAGTGTATGTGATTATGTACTTGTAGTTAACTAACTATCATAAAAGGATCTTTTTCAATATGTATTTTTTACAAAAATTTCTAGTTTTTCATTGAATACATAAAAAGTCAAAAAAATATTTCTTAAAATTTATATTATTCTACCACTAAAGGCATGTGATCAATATTGAAAAAGACTCTAGTTACTTTATAGCAAGTAGCCTTTGGATATATGAACAGTGCATGTTGCGTACTTTTAAGTTTATTTGGAATGTTGTTGAGGTAATGATTATGTTAAAGAAAAATTTGCTTTTGAAAAAAGGAGATTTCGTAGAAGTTAAAACGGTGAATGGAACGATTAAAAAAGGAACTATAGTAAGTTTTGAAGAGAGGACGGTAGTAATTTCAGTTGGTGTAGATTGTTATCTTGTAAAAAAATCTGAATTAGAAAAGCAAAATTTTCGAATTCCTCCGTTCAAAAAAAAGGTGTAATAACCTAGATGGATTATAGATTATTTGAAGTAAAAAGAAATCTGTTTTAAGAAGAAATTTAAATTGGGAAGCGGCTAATATGAACGTATATCAGCCGCTTTCTTTTTGTTTAAAACGATAGAATTTATATATTTAGTCCTAGTATTTCTTTATTTTTTTGATATATAGATAAAACTACATAAAAAACATGGAATACATAAGTAAGGCCATTTTATATACTTGTTCGTGTTGAAAAGAGGTGAAAACAAAATGAATAACTTATCTATCAATATGGGTGATACAGCATTCATGGTTTTATGTACAGCAATGGTTTGTTTGATGACGCCAGGGCTAGCATTTTTCTATGGTGGACTTGCTAGAAAGAATAATATTTTAACAATTATGGGCCAATCTTTTATATCTGTTGGTATAACAACAATTATGTGGATATTTGGAGGCTTTGGCTTATCATTTGGTCGTGATATCGGTGGAGTTATAGGAAATCCATCTGATTACTTTCTAATGAACAAGGTAACTAGTATTCCCAACCTATTCCATGGATCAACCATTCCGTTTTTGATGTTCTTTCTGTATCAATTGATGTTTGTCATCATTACAGTTCCTTTAATGACAGGTGCATTCGCAGGAAGAATGAATCTAAAAGGGTACATCTTTCTCGTAATTTTATGGAATTTATTTGTCTACTTCCCTGTTTGTCATTGGATTTGGGGCGGTGGAATTTTGAATCAGCTAGGATTTAGAGATTTTGCTGGTGGTACAGTCATCCATACTACAGCAGGTTTTGGTTCATTAGCTTGTATTATAAGACTTGGTCAAAGAAAAATACCTATTGATCAGCGAAGTCGTCATAGTAGTCTTATGGCTGCTGCAATCGGTACTGGATTACTTTGGTTTGGTTGGTTTGGTTTTAATTCGGGTGGTGCTTTGCGTGCAGATTATCAAGCAGTAAATGCCTTCGGTTCGACATTCGTGGCACTTGCTTTTGCAATGATTACTTGGCTTATTTTCGCAAAAGTAAAAGGAAATGGCTTTGACTTTGTAGATCTATTGACGGGGTCTGTTGCAGGATTAGCAACAATTACTCCTTGTGCGGGTTATGTAGAACCAACGAGTGCCATATTAGTTGGGATCATTGCCGGAATTGTCTGCTACGTAGCTGTTGATTTTCGAAAGAAGAAACATTGGGATGATGCGCTAGATGTTTGGGGCGTTCACGGAATGGGCGGATTTACTGGAACTATTTTAGTCGCTGTATTTGCAACTAACAGTCACCTATTAGGAAATCTCAATAGCTGGTATTTCCTAGGTATCCAGATTATCGGTGTCATTCTAGTTGCCGCGTATGCCTATTTAATTACTACAGTAATATTAAATGTACTTATGCGTTACACAACAATTACTACAACAAAAGAAGAACAAGAGGAAGGGTTAGATTTTACTTTCTTTGACAATGAGAATAAATAGAAAAGAGGAAGATTCATGCAACAAAGTGAAACGAAAATTCCTGCAAGGAAATTAACGTTCTTTGGATTTTTAGCTATGACAATCTCGATGGTGGTTTCATTATATGAATACCCCACCTTCGCGACATCTGGTTTCAGTTTAGTGTTTTTCCTATTATTAGGAGGTTTATTATGGTTCATTCCAGTTGCGCTATGTGCCGCTGAAATGGCTACAGTAAAAGGTTGGGAAAAAGGCGGGGTTTATACTTGGATAAGCCGTACATTAGGCAAGCGATTTGGTTTTGCTGCGATTTTTTTCCAATGGTTTGAAATTACAGTTGGCTATTTAACTATGTTATATTTTTTGACCGGTGCATTATCCTATGCAACTGGCATTAGTGCTATTCAAAACAATAAATTCTTAAAATTAGCCATATTATTAATCATTTTTTGGGCAATCTTATTATCTCAATTAAAAGGAACAAAATATACGTCATTAATCGCACGTATTGGTTTCGTTGCGGGTATTTTGATCCCTGCCTTAGTATTGTTCGCCTTAGGAATTCATTATGTTGCTTCAGGTGCCCCATTACAAGCAACACTTTCCTTTAAAACATTGATTCCTGATTTTTCAAAATTACCAACACTAGTTGTTTTCGTTTCATTCATCCTAGCTTACATGGGTGTAGAAACCTCAGCCAGCCATGCGAATGAAATGGAAAATCCTAAAAAAAATTATCCTTTAGCTATGTTTGTCTTAGTAATTTTAGCAATTATCTTAGATACGTTTGGAGGATTAACTGTTGCTACCACAGTGCCTCAGCATGGATTATCTCTTAATACTGGTGTAATTCAATCGCTTGAATTTCTATTAAGGAATATTGATCCGCATTTAGCTTGGATTGCAAAAATTCTTGCAATTTTAGTTTGCTTAGGCGTAATTGGAGAAATTTCTTCATGGGTTACTTCCCCATCAAAGGCTCTACATTTGGCAGCTGAAGAAGGATTACTACCAGAATATTTTGCTAAAGAAAATACTCATGGTGTCCCTGCCAGATTAATGATTGCTAACGGAATTGTCGCAACAATTTGGGCAACTGTCTTTACTTTGAGTGGTGGTGGCAACAATTTGTCATTTCTTGCCGCAATGTCATTAACCGTCGTGATTTACCTCATGCTATATTTTATGTTTTTCGCAGGCTACTTAAAACTGGTATTCTCCGATAACACGTTAGAAAGAGCGTATCAAGTTCCTGGAGGAAAAGCGGCAAAAACAATCATTGCATGTTTAGGACTTTTAACCTCACTGTTTGCTTTTTGCATATCTTTCGTTCCTCCCGCTAGTATTGTAACAGGACAACACAGTATTTACGAAATGATACTAATTGTATCATTTATCATAGTATTGATAATTCCGTTTGCTATTTACGCATGCAGACACAAATTTCATCCTACAAAAAAATAGAAAAAAAGAAAGCTGGTCTTTTGAAATGAATAATAAAACGTTACAGCAATTGGTTGATAAAAATTTTAATAATTATAAAAAAGGAAAGGTAGCGGATTATATTCCCGCTTTAGCAAAGGTGAATCCTAAACAGCTAGGGATTACCATTTATGATTTAAAAAATAATGACCGAATACAGGCCGGAGACGTGGATGTTCGCTTTGCAATTGAGAGTATGTCTAAAGTCCCTGTTCTATTATTGGCAATAAAAGATCGAGGGATAAAAAAAGTTTTTGAAACAATCAATACAGAGCCTACGGGATTCGCTTTCAATTCAATTATGAATATGGAAATCAATCATCGAAAACATCCCATGAATCCCTTTGTCAATGCCGGAGCGATTGCTACCACATCCTTAATTAATGGTAAAGACGCAAAAGAAAAATTCGAACGCATTTTAGCCTTTATGCGGGAAATTTGTGACGATCCTGATATTACATTAAACAAAGAAATCTATCAATCAGAAGCGAAAACAGGTGATATTAATCGTTCTTTAGCCTATTATATGAAAGGTAATCAAATGATTGAAGAAGTCCCAGAAACCTTAGAAGCATACTTCAAACAGTGTTCAGTCGATGTAACAGCTACGGGTATGGCAAAATTGGCAGCCGTTTTAGCAAACAAAGGTGTTGCTCCATGGAGTAATCAGCGCATCGTATCAGAAGAAAGTGCAACTATTGTAAAATCCATCATGACAACAGCGGGACTGTATGATGAATCAGGTGAATTTTCTGTTCACGTGGGGGTCCCAGCTAAGAGTGGCGTTGGTGGCGGATTAATGGCCGCTGTACCTAATTCATGTGGTATCGGGGTGTTTAGTCCAGCGTTAGACAATTGTGGAAATAGTGTCGCTGGTATTCAACTATTGAAAGATATTGTTCAAGAATTAGATCTAGATATTTTTAAATAGATAAACTTTTGACTATGTAAATAAAGATGATTAATTTCCATTTCATCAAATGTAAATTAATCATCTTTATTCTGCTTTACCTTAATCACATTACTGGTTGTATCTGAACTCTTTTTTCTAATCAGATTATACTAAGACTATTTACTTGTACGTTTTATAACTATTAGAGTCTATTTTGTAGCCTTTCCCCCAAATTGTTTTAATTACAGTACTTTCAAATCCCTGTGACACCATTTTTTTCCGGATACTGTTGATGCATGAGGACAATGCAGCTAATTGAGACAAGCTCACATCGTCAAACAGTTCTATACACATTTTTTCTCTTTTTACTACATGATAATGATTTTCAAGCAAATATTTGTAAATGTATTTTTCTTTATTTGTAAAATTAAAAATTTTGGTGTTATAAAACTCCTCACTTAATGTACTATTACTTCTAATCTTTTTCCTGCTGGTGTCTTTTTCATCTGAAAGAAATATTGCTTCTCGAAACTCATCTATTTCCGTATTAGAGTCAAAGTAAAAATGTACACCTCGTTCTTTCAACTTATGCCTATTTTTTTCTAAATTGGGATTTGCCGTAATTCGTATAATAGTTTGAAAGTGAGGCTGAATTATTTGTAAAACTTTATTAAAAAAAATATCTGGAATCGTTTCATCAAATAAAATTACGGAAAAGATCTGGGATAATGTTTCTGTCGTCTTTTCGTCTCTCAACTCATCCTGATCTTTTGTCAAAACAAATATATCTAATCCTAGACGTTCAATGTATTTTTTGAATGTATCGTCCTGCTGTGTGCTATTGGTAACGTAAATAATTTTCATCTCAAAACTCCTAAAAAAGAGATCGAGCAATATGGTAATTACTTGACCTCCGAATATAGTTTACTTAATTATTTATCTGATTAAAGAACTAAAAAAATTGAATCATAATTTAGGTACCACGGATAAATTCCAATTTACATTTCCATTATAAGTGCCTGGAGAAACAATTGATGGATTTGTAATTTTTAATGTAACGGTTCCTAAATCATAATCGAATGTTTTATTTTGTATACTAGGTTTAGCTTCCATCACTTTACTTGCAGTTGTTGTTATTTCAAGATTTGCTACTCCTAAAACAGGATTTTTCTCAGAATCAGGTTGTGGCAGTATCAAGTTCGGATCAAAACTAGTTTGAGTATTCTTGTTTATTCTAACTTCTCCCTTATTGTTTGAAGTCTGAATACTAGAACCAGGGATTGGTTTAGTATCCCAGCGTAATTGAGCAGTTAACTCCCACCCATTTGTTTCCTTGGAATAATCTCTAACTCCTATATTATATTGAGGAGTTGGCTTTGATTCATTTTTTTTAATAGGAATTAGTTGAGGATTTCCATTATCAGATAGCTTTGTTTCTGAAAAAGAAAAATTTTTAGGAAAATAAGCTATATCTAAATCATCCTTACTGTCGTTCGGTATCTCGTTATCCGGTCCTGTGGAAGGCTTGTCACTTTCCCAAACAGCCTTAAAATAAATTGAGTTTTTGTTATAGCTAATGACATCCCGACTATCAACAAAACTAGAAATTTGATTAGGACTCAAAGCTGGGTTTAGAGAATTAGGTTCCCATCTCTTAAAAATGTAACCTTCTTTTAAGGGAGTGTTATTTAGTTTGAAATTTGTTAGTTCTCTTTCATTCTTTTCTGGAAGTATCTTGTCTTCGCTTTGTACTATTCCATTAATATAGTGTTTTTGCTGGTTACCGTCATCAAATTTTCCACCATTAGCATCTAAATAAGGAAATTCAAATTTTTCACGATTATCAGATTGAAATTTAGATAGGCCATCTTTTATGGATTCTCCGTAGGCTTTTAAAACAGATGCTTGCTTATTAGTTGTTTCACCATTAATAATAAGAAGTTTTTTTGTAGTTGGGCTGAAAAAAGTTTTATCTGTTACAACAGATCCTGTTGGTGCGAACGAAGCTAAATTAATTACTTCCAGTCCACAGTAGCTAAATGTTTCCTTCATAGATGTAAGTTTTGGCATCCTTGATTGTTCTAATCCAGTAAGACTCGTCAATAGGGGAGTATTGCGGAAAGTCTTATTTAAGTTTTCTATATTTTCTAGATTCCACCCATCTAGTTTTATTGTTGTAATAAACCCATTTTCACTAAAAGTGCCAGTTAAGTTCGTGATTTGACTAGATGCTTTTACCCACCCCTCATTAGATAAATCCAATGAGGTTAACAGTGTGTTATTCGTAAACATATACTCCATACTTTTTAGGTTTTTTGGAAAATCTTTTGCTGTAAACCAATTCTCAATAGGTTTTATTGATTGTTCTGTTAAACTCCAATCTAAACCAAAGAAATATGATAAATCTTCTACCTTAATGGGTTTCCAAGTCTGCAGGCCAACGATCGTCTCCAAATTTGGGTTTTTATAGAATGTAGCTGACATATCAGTAACGTTACTCACATCCCAATCTGACACGTTTACATATGTTAAAATTGGTGCATTTTGTATCATTGCACTCATTGAGGTAACATTATAAACTTGTAGATTTTCTAAATGTAACTTTTTTAATTGGGTAAAGGTACTTTTACTAGAGGTATCTGTAGCGGAAGTTCCTTGCGAGAACGCATAATCCATTGATCCAACTGCAATAGGTCCGCGATTATTATATTTATTAGTCGTTACACTCGTAATACTGCATGTTCCGCCTGTAAACTTTTGTTCCCAAATAGATAGACTTGGATTATTTGTATTATCATTAACTGACGGATCACTTGTTGTTGCACTAGTAAATCGAATAAACACATCATAAACATCTGCCCCGACAATAACTGCTCCCGGAATTACGACGTCATTTGGCGCATCTCTTTTATATTTCGTAAGAGTGATATTCTTATAAGTATTATCAATATAAGAAACCTCCCAGTACTTCTTTACTTCTTCTAAAGTAGGGGCAATAGAACTTTTTTCATCGTATCGCTCTGCCAATTTTTTTGAATCGCCATCACTAATATCATCTGTATCATTTTTTTTTGGTTTAGCTGTAAAGTTTTCGTCAGTGGTGGTTTCATGAGAAGGTGACGTGTTAGGTTCATTTGAGCTTTCTGTTTGGCTCGTGTTTTCAATAATATCAGTACTATTAATTCCAGAGATAGATTCAAGTATTGATGAGGTTTCAGTCTTTTGACTATCTGTAGAATCTGTATTTTCTACGCTTGCATTAATAGTTGGAGTCAAGAGAGAGAGTGATATTATTGAGGTCAAGAATAGAATAAATATTTTTTTTTCTTTTTTTATCACTTTTACTTTCACTCCCTATTGTAATTGGTTGTATACTTGAAACGCCATAATTCCACCGATAATTATCAATAGACAAGAGGTAAGTATACTCATTATATTTATCAGTAATGTTTTTTTCCCCGTTTGATTAGTAATACAATTTTTGTATTCTTTCAGAAATACACCGATTCCTAAAATAAGAAACAGTATCCCTAAACAAACTGTTACTATTGGTTTAGTATACAAAAATCATACCTCCTTAATTGTGGAATATCTTTTTATTACGCCAATGAGAGTCAATAATAATATTCCTAAAATTCCATAAAAATTCGTATCTGTTCCTGTTTTTGGAAGTTGTTTCAACGCAGTTTTAGTTAGAGTACTCTTACTGATAGACTGGGGAGACGTTGCCATAGTCCCTTTGTTCACTGGAAGTGTATCTGGAGTTATTTTTCTGAGTAATTTTGTTTCTACTGGAGTGGTTTTATGATCTTGTGGACTTGTCGGGCTTGCAGCAAAAACATCAGAATTAACTCCTGTACTTATTGAAACGTATATCAATGTACAAATAGTTATTATTTTCCATATTCTATTCATGTTTTTTCCCCCAAATTAAAAATATTAATATTAAAAGAAGTAGATTCAAGATTGCTAAAATATAAGAACTATAGATTAGCCAAGAGGGGATATGGAGTCGAAATACTGATTTATTGTTAATATCTTGTGCTTCTTTTTCTGTGATGACAAATTTTTTTGAAAAATGCCATGTTTTTTCTTTTGTTTTAATATTGCCTTCAAATACATAGTTTCCAGCCCTTAATTCATCTTTCTTATAGTCAATTTGAAAGGGAAATACTGAATAGGGGGCTATGTTAATATCATTCTGCTTTTTTTCTTTAACTATTTTTGTACTTCTCTCTTCAACTACTTTTCCAGTCATTGTGGCAGTTCCAAATACGTAAGGATTATTATTTAAAACAGCACCTTGAATAATTTTCCTACCGTTTGATAATTTTGCTTCAACATTTTTTAATTGTACGGATATGTTTTTATTAAATATTTTGTCGTTTTCATTGGTCAGTAGGACACCCAATGTATAACTATACGTATTCCCGATAGATATCGTTTTACTTTCATTTTCATTATCTTTTTTTTCTGAAACAACAATGCCTCCCATGAGTACCCCGGGTTGTGGTTCTTTTGGCATGGATATATCAATATTTGCTTCTGCAATACTATTTTTAGAAACAGTTACTTCTTGCTGTTTCGGATTAATCACAGAAGTTAAGGGAAGAGCTAATTCACTTGCATTTGGTAGTTGTCCAGTGTAATCAATTAATCCGTTCGAGTTAGTATTGGCATCAGTAACTTTTATTGTGAATGTTTTTTTTTCTGAAGAATTATTTTGTATCTTTAATTTAAGTTTATCTTGTGAGCCGGGTTCTTCTCGAAGATAAAAATATCCGGCATCTGGGTCAAGTTGCTTCTCATTAGGAATCCCTTCCACACTGAAAGAACTGAAATCTGATTCAGTAGCATAAGAGTGTTCGACTAATCCAAAAAGACCGATACTTAACAAACAAGATACTAGTATTCTTTTTTTTAGCATAGTGTTCTCCTTAGGTAAAAAGTATATAGGTAAGACCATTCACTTGATTGAATGATCTTACCTTATTGATTATTATGGTACTAGTGCTAGATTCCAATCTACTTTTCCGCCTGTGTAAGTACCAGCCTTTACTTTTGAAGTTTCTGGTATAAAAAGACTTGCTTTTCCAATTTTGTAGTCATAAACACCGTGGTAGCTCGCAGTCGCACTAGTTAGAGTCTTTGCACTCATGATATTAGACGCTGTTCCATCTGTTGAAATACTAATTACACCATCTGTAGCTCCAGAAGAGATTTGACCAGCGCCATTTTGCACTGTCAAGGACTCTAGTTTAGCCGCTGAGTCATTTCCAACATTATTTTTAATAGGTTCAGCATCAGGGGTGGAACCTGTTTGATTATTAAACTTTATAGAAGAACCTATTGGGGCGGTGTCCCAATTTAATGAAGCTGTTAAATTCCATCCCTTTTTATCTCTAGTCTTATCTTTTACCCCTACATGGAAAGAGTCACCATCCTTGTTTGGTTTAAAATCTATTGTTTGCTCACCAGAATCATTTAAGCTTGTTGCTTCAGTAGAAAACTCTATTGGGACATAGCTGATACCAAAAGGTCCTTTAGGTGAAGGATTAGGGGTATTTGGGTCTGTTGGCTTAGGACCATTAGTATCCGGATCAGGCGGCATTGGATTTGTTCCTTCAATTGTCAAAGTAGCTGTAACAGGAGTCTCCCTGTTAGCAGGATCAGGATTACTGCCATCTGTTGCGGCATGCACCGCACTAGACCCAATAAGCCCTAGTGACAATAATGGGATTGTAAATAAAACTGTTTTTTTCATACATTCATCTTCCTTTATTCATTAATTTTGTTACGGATATTTAATATATCCGTGTTTCAAATAATAGCAGGTAATCAACTTACAGTTTTTTTATTTTTTTCTGATTTGTTTGGGAAGTACAAAAAAAAGTAAAAAACACATATAGTGGGTTGTGAAGTATGCTTTTTAGTAATAAAAAAGTACTTGGCGAATAAATCCGCCAAGTACCAGATCCCTCAAATTGAAGAGCTCCCTTATTTTTAAGATTCAACACTAATCTCAACTTTGATATTGTTTCTTAGTGCTCTTGAATATGGACAAATACGATCTGCATAATTTACCATATGCTCGGCATTTGCTTTAGATACATTAGGAACAGTAACGGTTAGTTTAACGCCAAGCATAAAAGTATTATCATTCAGTTCATACAAATCAACTGTTGTTTCAACTATAGTTGTAGTTTCAATCCCCATTTTTTCTTTAGCAACTGTAAGTGCTTGATTAAAGCAAGCGCTGTAAGCTGCGGCAAATAGTCTCTCTGGATCGGTTAGTCCATTTTCAAGTTTAGTTCCTGGCAATGCAATATCATATAAATGTGTACCATCTGGAAGTGTTGCCGAACCTTCACGTCCACCTCTGTTTAGTACGGTTGTTGAATAAATCTTTTTTGTCATTGGTTTTATTCTCCTCCATTGCTATAGCAATATTTTATTAGCGCTAAAAAAAGAATATCATTTAATGTCGAATTTGTTTTTTTATATTTTTATGAAAATTGATGACATAGTTCAAATTTCTTTAAAAAAAGAGGCTATCTTAAAATATTAAACATTTTGATTAGTGTTATTTTTAACTTTTTTGTATTTTTTTATAATTGGCCAGAATTTCTCTTTTTCAGCTTGTTCTCTAGAAGTCTTTGCTTCTTGAAGCGAATCATATCTTCCTAAGTAAAATCTTTTTTGAGCTAAGGTAATGTAAGCCAACCATTTTCCGTTAACACAACATACTCCTTTGACGCCGCTTGAATTGTTCTTTGGCTTTTTAGATTTTAAACACTCAACAATTGTTCCTTCTGCAAATGTTCTATATTCCTTTTTCCGCAAACAACCACAGCTTCTGGTATGTTGACTTACCAAATTATAATGACTAGTTATTGTTGTTCCACCGCAGTTACATTGACAATTCCACTTAGTTCTAGAGTTTATTTTGGTTCCGATAGGCTTAGTTATGATTAAATTTCCGAATTTTTTTCCACTTAGATCATAATTTTTTTTTCGTATACAACCGCAATTTTTTGTATACCCTTGAACAAGGTAACGTGTCGAACATTCTATAACTCGTCCACAATTACACTGGCATTTCCAAATTATTCCACCACATTTTTCTCTTTTTGTTGTGGGTTCAATAGCCATAAGATTTCCAAACTTCAATCCAGAAATATCCCGATAATTACGTGAAGAGGAACAACCGCAACTCTTAGTTTTTCCTGATTTCAGGTTCGATAGATAAAATTTTTTTATAGTTCTACATTGGCATTGACAGCATGCCATGGTGTAGCTGCTTTTTTTGATGTACGATAAGACTTCCAATTTTCCATATATCCTATTCAAATTATTACCACCTTTTTTCGTAAATAGTTAATACAATGTGTCTTATATCTTCCAAAATAGTGCTACTGGATATTGAAAAAAGAAGTCCATTTCCTGAACTTTCTCTTTTAATCCATAAAGAACGGTCACAAATAATTATATGAGGACGTGTAATTAAATAAGAGGGAATATCTTCCAGTTTGTAATATAATCGGTCATCAATAGATACAGTTTCACTAGATAACCATTGTTTAAGTTTCTCTCGATAATTGATATGAGCATATGTATCTTCTGCGACAATCAACAATGGAATTGGATTAGTGGTGTCCTCGGGAATTATAATAGAGGAAATTCTTGAGCAGAAGTTCTCGATATTTTGCGAAGTGAAATCAGGGGCTGCACCTTCACAATAAACTTTCCAAGTATCTAAGACTGTTACTAACCGATTCTTTACGCTTAGCTGACTTTCACTTAAATATATAGATCTTTCAAACAAAAAATAGTTTAGTTTCCATATTGAATAATAAATAAAATTGAAAAACGGAAGCTCAAAAAGTATATTTCCTCTTAAATGGAGACAAAACTCTTTTTCTATTAAATCAAGCAAAATATCGATACTCTTAAAATTTCTTAATAGACGTTCTTTTTGATATTTATAATCCGCTTCTAAGAACACATAACTTGGTGGGTTATAGGATAATGTTCGATAAATGACACATAAGAAAATTAATTCATTCTTTTCTAAGCAAGGAATGTCTGTTAAGGTTGCCGCTTCCTCGAATACCTCTTGGATGTGAGTGAAAATGATACCTGAGCAGATAAATTCTTCCTCAGAGTTAGATATGATCAAATTATTTTTTTTCTGTCGAGTTAATGCTAAGTAAACAGCATATTTAAAAAAAACAAAATCTCTTTCCAATGCTTTGTTAAAAAATTTAGCTAGTACTTTTTTTGATAGGAACTCCGCTTTTTTTAATATTTGATTATTGAATTTTTCACTTAAACAATCGCTTCTCATATACACTGATAAGATTAAGAATCGATATTTTATTTCATCAAGATGAGTTAGGTCGGACCAGTTATTTCCTAATATTTCTTGAAAGTATCTCTCAACTTGTTTTTTTATTGAAAAAGCACTAGTTACAGAAACAAATTCTTCTTCGACTATAGAAAGATAGTCATAATCACCATGAATATATCTAGCACATACATTTAAAAATTTGGAATCGGCATAGATTTTTTTTACTAATTCGTATCTTGAAATGTTGTCTTTGAAAATAATCGTGACTTCCGAGGCAGTATAATTATGTGTGAGTATAAAAGAACTCAGTGTTATTCTTATTTTTTTATAATCGGTTTTTATTGTATTACTTGTGACGCCTAACTTTCTTGAAACTTCTATAACGTTCAAAGTATGTAAGTCAAAAAGAAATTGAACTAGTTTAACTCTTCGAAGAATATCTTTTTCAATATAATCCTGAATCATAATTTTCTTTCCTCCGTATAT
>Ga0153985_1000289_pt1 | contig 14121 bp, 19 predicted proteins | sample TSGA069MetaG_FD_104715 | JGI IMG/M metagenome (GOLD analysis project Ga0153985, IMG submission 104715) | Attine ant fungus gardens microbial communities from Georgia, USA - TSGA069 MetaG | ecosystem: Host-associated > Fungi > Mycelium > Unclassified | place: USA: Georgia, Alexander Wildlife...
CTTCCACCTTTTGTCTTTTTGAGGCTCTCAAATAGGAAGCTACTTTTCTCCACAAAATTATCTGTGCTATAATACGCGATATAAAAAGAAAATGATCTACAACAGTTTTTACTAATACGTTCAAACGACTTGCTTGACTTCAGCAAATTATGAAAGGCGTGACCAACATTTACTCTATCAAAGAAGCAGCCACGATCACTGAATTGTCTGAACACACGATTCGCTATTATACCGATATGGGTTTGGTTCCTAGTTTGATCAGGGACAAAAACAACAGACGGGTTTTTAATCAGACTTCCATCAATTGGTTAACTGGTATCAAGAATTTGCGCGAAACAGGCATGTCTTTAGAAGCCATTAAGCATTATATTTCGCTTTGCCTCCTTGGCGATTCGACGATCAAAGAAAGAGCCGACATCATTCAATCGCAAAAAGAAAAAGCGCTCGTTAAACTTACAGAAGCGCAAAAACGAGTCGCTTATTTAGAAAAGAAAAGCAATACCTATCAAGAGCTCATCAACCAGAAAACAGCTTCTAACGATCCATTGAATCCGGCAACTTGGGAGGAGGAAGCAGTATTGCGGAATAGAACTTGAATGAAGATATTTTACCAATGATTTGGATCAATAGACACTTAATTTTTTGATGATTATATTCGTATAGTGCTGAAATAGACTATTCATTACTAAAAAACTGCCATTAAACAGGATTCATTCCCTGCTTAATGGCAGTTTGCTTATTTCCGATACATCTTCAATTTGAAATAATATATATTTTTTGTTGATATAATAGTCTTTCATTGCCTATTGGAAGAAACTTGGAAGACAAACTACAGTATATTCTTTCTACTCTTGTTTAAAATAACTACACTTGGTGAGTATCTATTGCATCAATTATTCTACTATCAGATTTTGCATATAGATGTCCATAGGTTCCCAAAGTAATTTGAATATTAGAATGTCCTAGCCTTTCCATAATTGCTAATGGTTGAACATTTTGTTCAATAAGGAATGCAACATGCGAATGTCTAAGAGAATGTAATTTAATTGGTTGCACCTGTGACTTAACTGCCGCTTCCTTTAGCCAATGCGCAAAAGAGTACGGAGGAGTAAATGTTCCATCTAACTGGATTACAAATTCAAAAATTCCTAACAAACTCTGTTCTTTTTTCCAGTCTTCAAGCTTTCGTGACAACCTTTTCCCAATAGAAATTGTACGATAGGCATTTTTTGTTTTAGGAGTTGAGAAATACCAATTATCTTTTTTTGTGTATACTAAAGTTTTCTCAACTGTGATTTGGTTTTTCTTTAAGTTCACATTACTCCAAGAAAGTGCGGAGAGCTCACCAATCCTTAGTCCTGTATAAAATAGCAATTCAAAAACAAGTTTTCTGTGTTTATTTTGAAAACTATTATCCTTGAAAGAATTGATTACTTTTATAAAATCATCAAACTCCCAAAAGCTAACCTTCTTATTTTCTACAGATAGAATAGAAACATTTATAACTGGATTTTTATCAATGTATCCTTCTTTTTCGGCTCGATCCATAACAATTTTTAAATGTCCACGAATTCGATTAATATAGCTTTTAGACAATGCTTCTTTCTCACTTTTCAATCTAGAGTTTCTTGAAGTCATTTGACTTAGTTCAAATATCCAATCCTCAACGACTTCTGTTGTAATATCAATCATTCTATAATGATAGAATGATATAAATTTCTTTTCAAATATGAATTGCGCATTCTCAAATGTTTGCCGCTTTACTTGCCTTTCATACCACTTAACAAATCTATTTTTGTAAAACTCCTCAAAAGTCACAAGGTCTTTACGTAATTCTTTCTTAATAATTCTTGAATTTTTAGGTCCATAGGCAGACATATATTTATCATATGCTATCTTCGCCTCTCTTTGAGTCGAAAACCCCCTCCTTGTTTTTTGTATTCTTTTTCCGTTAGAACCCATTCCTAAGTATGCTCTGAAATACCATTTTTTAGTTTTTTTATCTTGATAAATACTCTTTATTTTCCCCATAATGAACACTCCTAGCAAACCCTTTCATTTTGATTGTAGCAGTTATTTACGAATTTTCAAGTGAAACAATTTTTCAATTATTCTTGCCGGAACAACATTTATCTGCCTATTATTGTATAAATATATCCCTTCAACATTAACTAAGTATTGTTTAGCTTCTCTTAGCATTTGTGTTGCTTGATTATTTTTAAATCCCATTGAAATTAAATCGGATTTAGTTATCATGATATCAAATTCATTAATCATCATTGTCCTCCCATTTTTAATAGTTTTCTGTTGACTATAGAAGAATCTTATTTGCTCTTTGATTATATCTACTATATAAAATTTAACCAGAATAATATTTTATCAATTACGTTTTCATTTTTGCTTATCCATGCAAGGTAAGTTCCTAATTTAACTTTAGAAAAATATCCCAAGTCTAACCTAGTATAAACCAAACATAAGGAGCAGTTAAATATTGATACAAAAGTATTTCGAAAATGTTTAAGTTGTTCTTTTTTCACTTCAAACATTTTATTAATTACTTTGGAAAAGATATACCGGAGTGCTCCTAGGTTTATCAGTGGGGCGCTTATTTGGACATCATCATCTTAAACAACTATTTATTTGCCTAAAGATCTCATGAATTTATCACTACTTTGTGCTTATCGTCCCTTCAAATCTTAGAAATCCTTGCTCACAAAGTTACTTACTACTTGGACACTGAAAAGTGTTTAGAGAATGGTCTATGCGATTTTCAATGAACCATAGGCGAACTAATCGTTCTCTTATATAATAGTTTTACCAAATTTTTTTCATAAGATATATTAGTTTTGCAATGAATGACACATTTTGACAAATAGTTGAATTAAAAAGCAAAGGAGTTTACTGAATATTCCTATCGGTAAATGGCACTTACTGGCATACAGTATTTTGGAAAAAACGACGAAATAGAAAGTCCGTCAATTGCTTGTATGACTGACTTCTTAAGGTAATATATCTTATGTAAACCAAAATAAAAAGCAAACTAAATCTCCAAATTTAACTGAATCACTAGTTTGCTTTTATTTTTTCTATCGATCTATATTGAATTATTTTTAGTATATCAGTTGTCGCCTATTTTAAGTCATAAAACTCATCCTGATTCGCATCAATTCTAACTACAAATTTCTCTGATTGACAAAAATAGCTACTACTAATAAAGAAATAAGTGTAAATACAGCCATTATCCAAATTTCTGTTTGAAAATTATTTGTTGTTGCAACAATTAACGATAATCCGATAGGCCCACCAATTTGATGCATCGTATTAGTTACACCGCTAGCAATACCAGCCAATTCATCTGGTGCATCATGAACACCTGCCGATGTGACTGGTGCTAAAATTAATCCTTGCCCCAAACCAAGTATAATCATAGGAATAAATACGGTCTGCCAATAACCATTTTCTGGATTTGAAATCGCAAGTAGAATTAGCCCTATAGCCAATATTATTTCTCCAGAAAGCAATACCTTATTATTGCCAAATTTCACTGTTAGCTTTGGTAATTGCATTGCAATGATAAAGTTAACAATTGTCAGTGGCATAAAAGCTAAACCCGATTCTAACGCTGAAAAACCATATTGACTTTGCATCATCTGTGGTAAAAAGAACCAAAATGGCAACATGGCCATCATAAATAAGAGACGAGTCACATAAGCACCAGAACGAATCTTATTTTGAAAAAGTGATAAAGGAAGAATAGGAGAAGAAGTCTTTCTCTCCCATAAAATGAACAAACATATGAAGATACTCCCTATAAATACGAAGCTAAACATCCCTTCAGTAAAACCATAGATAATACCAACCAAACCAAGTACGGAAAGTAAACTACCTAAATAATCGATATTTTCTTTTCGAAGTGCTGAAGGATTCACATACTTCAATGTTAAGATAAATAATACGAGAGTAAATGGAACATTGATTAAAAAGCCTGCACGCCATGAAATCAAACTAGTCAGTCCACCACCGACTAATAAGCCAATACTTGAGCCAATTCCAGCGGTTGCCCCATAATAAGAGATCGCCCGCTGTCTCATATTATTTTGATAAGCATCCATAATCAATGCCAAAGTTGTCGGTGCAATAATCGAACTGCCAATTCCTTGTATTGCACGCATAATAATGACCATTTCAGCTGTTTGCGACAGCCCAATCACTAAAGAACTAAATCCAAAAATTAATAATCCTATCAAAAAAATACGTTTTCTTCCTAACAGATCAGAAAGGCGTCCGCTTAATAGTAAAAAACCTCCAAACGTGAGTGTATACGCACTTGACACCCATGAAAGTGCTGAAGCAGATAACTCTAAACTTTCACCTATCTGGACTGAGCTTGTAAAAATAATTGAATTATCCATTAATATTAAAAAATAAGATAATAATGTAATTGGTAAAATGACACCGAACTTTTCTCTATTCAAATTTCTTAACTTCTTTCTATCCATTTAGTTAATTAACTCTTTCTAGCCAAGTATCAATTTCCTTCGATACTCTGTCTCTGTTTTTATCTTTAATAGCAAGCATAAGTCCATTTGTTTCTTCTCCACCTTTTACAGTGTACCCTTCCAGCACATCAGCTCCTTTAGCACTAGTACTTATCTGTTTGAAAGTGGAGCCTGGACCGTAACCACCATGTGTATTAAAAGGTATGATTGTTTTTCCATTGAAATCATGGCTATCTAAAAAAGAAACAACGGCTTGGGGCAACGCCATATTCCACGTTGGTGTCCCAATAAAAATCCGTTCGTACTTTTCAAAATTAGGAATGGTCGTTGTTAATTCTGGTAAGCTCTCTCTTTCTTGTTCTAGTGTATTTTGTTCAACTTCCTTCCGATAATCTGTTGGCCTTTTTTCTTCTGTTTCGATTTGTACAAGATCTCCACCAACCTTTTCTTGAATCAGTTCAGCAACTGCTTTTGTATTTCCAGTTCGTGAATAATAAACAATCAATGTTTTTGGATTTTCCATCATTTCTCCTCCTCCTTGATTTTTGCTTACCATTTTAGGTAAAGTAATAAATCCAACAATAATGAAGCTTATAAACACTATTAGAAAGTATGAAGCCCGTTTCTTAAACACATCAATCGCCCACTTTAGATGTTATCTCCCAATAAAAATACTGTGGCATCAACTATTTAAGGATTGATGTCACAGTATTCACTTTTACTTTTCCAACTGGTTAAATTTGTATCCTTCTATCAATAAAAATCAGGTTTTGATTTATTTTCTGAACCAGGTTCCCACAACCCAATACTTGCTCGAATATCATTTCTTTTTCCTGTGATATTGTCCATTATAAATTGAGCAATGGCACGTCTTGTGATTTGAGCACCTAAAAATGGTTCTCCCTTAGAACTTGCAATATAGTCCTTTCGTGTCCCATTATAGAGCCAAGTCATGCGCATATATGTGTATTCCAAATCACTTACTTCCAGTGCTTCTACACCTCGATTATGCGCGACTGATCCTCCCATCATACGACTATTCCATACGGCAAACGGTTCTGCAACTTCACCATACACGCTAAGTACACCTGCTTGAATGATTCGTTTCACACCCGTTTTATGCATCGCATCGATCACAATCTCTGTTACTTTTTTATTATCAAAATTCATATAAATAACCTCTTGGTTTTCCATAACCTTGATCAACTCAGGTAAATTTCCAGCATCTCCAGAAACCTTTGTTACGTTTGTATAAGACAAGTCAGCGGCATGACGTCCAAATAAAGTTAAATGTAAATCAGGTTGCTCTTGCAAAAGCGGGATTAATACCTGTGGAATCTGACCACCAGCACCAATAATTAGGATATTTTTGCTCATTTTTCTGTCTCCAACATCCGATTCATAAACCATTCTACTTGTTGGGGTGCATCATGATCAAAGAACGCAGATTCTTCCCTATCTAAAGCCGCTATCTTTTTAATATCTTCTTTTGAAAGCTCAAAATCAAAAATATCAATGTTTTCAGCCATTCGTTCGGGACGAACTGATTTTGCTAAAGCAACAATCCCTCTTTGCATTAACCAACGTAATACAACTTGTCCTACTGTCTTTCCGTATTGTTTACCGATTTCTGCTAATACAGGATTGGTAAATAGTTCGTGACGACCTTCTGAAAATGGTGCCCAAGCTTCCACTTGTATGCCATATTTTCCATGCCATTCTTGATCTTCCACTCGTTGATTCCAAGGATTTACTTCGATTTGATTGATTTGAGGTTTCACCTCATTCAACCCAACAAACTCGATCATCTTAGCTGATTTGAAATTTGAAATCCCAATGGCACGTAATTTCCCTGCTTTTTGAGCAGCAACCATTGAGCGCCATGCACCATAAATATCTCCATATGGTTGATGAATAAGATAAAGATCAAGATAATCCACTCCCATAACTTTAAGAGAATGTTCAATCGTTTCCGCAGCTTTTTCTTCTGGTGCTTGAAGGATAAACAATTTAGAGGTAACAAAAAGTTCTTCTCGAGTGACTAGCCCTTCATTGATTGCACGTTTGATTCCTTCACCTGTTTCTTTTTCATTTCCGTAAATAGAAGCTGTATCAATCAAACGGTAGCCTGTTTTAATTGCTTGATAGACCGCCTCAGCTGTTTCTTCCAAAGGAATTTGATAAACCCCGAATCCTAGTTGCGGCATTGTGACACCATTATTCAGTTTGATTGTTTGCATAGTGTTTTCCTCCTCTAACTTTCTTTACATGTTCTATCCTATACCTTGGAGTTAAGTCCATAGCAAGAAAAAAGTTTTATTTTTTTCGTTCCCATAGTTTTTCAACTTTATCAGGCTCCCATGCACCGGCTTTAAATTTTGCGATGTGCTCATCATACGTTTCGATCTTATAAATAAGTAAAGCTCGGACTTCCTGCATTTCCGCTAATTTTTTGTCTAATTCTTCTAATTGATCAGATAAAATTTGTTTCTGCGCTTTTTCTACATTCTGTGTTTCACGTAATTGAGCTAGTTGAGCAAAATCAATTAAAGATTCGATCGATAATCCAGCATTTCGTAAGTTTTTTGCTAAATAAATCCAATTCAAATCATTTGTAGTATAATCTCGGTAGCCACTCTCGTTGCGGTGAACGGGTGGTATAACACCAACACGCTCATAATAGCGCAATGTGTCTACGCTCAAATCAAACATTTCCGCTGCTTTTTTTATATTCATCAAATCTCCTCCTCATTCCTCTTATTTATAATAATCCTTGAAGTTAACTCTAAGGCAAGCAGAAAACTCTTCTCCCTAAAATAATAAACAAAATAACTACTTGTATTTCGTAAACACTTAAAAACATTCATTTAAAAGATTTAGCAATAGATCAAATTAGTTGAATATAATTTTTCATATTCTAATGTTTATTAAGTAAGAATAATGTTAAAATAAAAAAACGAAGAGTACTCGGCGCAGTCCAGAAAAACTTCCCCAAGTTTTCTGTGCCGGTACTCTTCTTAGATTAATGCATGTTGCTTATTCAGCCTACGTTATAAATTCTTTTTTTGCAAGCAATTAAGGTGTTGAACCAATACTTAGGAATCCCTTATGTTTTTTCTATTTTTACATTTGGCTTCTTTTAAGTGCTATACTGGACAAGTACCATGAAAGTAGGTGTTCAAATATGAATACTAATTTTTATCCAGTGGAAGTTTTTAGTTCGGACTACCGTTTATATTCATCAAAAGCAAAAACAAGTTTATATGATTTTCAATCGAGACCACCTTTGATCACGTCATTTGCTGTGCTAAATTTGAAAGAGTTGCGCAATATTCAACTCAAATTATTTATTTACGATATTGATATCGAAAAATTTTCTACTTTAGAGGAAGCTAAATCTAGATGTAACTCTCTTATGTATAAATAATTTAACTAGCTAATCATAGCTAGTTTTTTGTATATCTGTATCTAATTAACTAAATGTTCACCCTTCATCTGCTTGATAAAAAGAAATATTTATCGCTACTTTATCGCTACACTTATGGCGGCGGATTTAGAAGTTTATAGATTAGCGAATGACACGGAAATATCTTCCATCTGCTATGGGTGAATCAGATAAAATATATTTCTGGATGGTTCCTTTGAAGAGTTTTTCTCCTTCACAGCAACTTGTTAAAGAAGGATACATTTTTTTAGAACCATCCAGATAATAAACATTGATTCCCTGAATCTGATTATAATTAATCGGAGAACGTCGTGTACAAGAAAGTTGATCTCCTAGACATTTCACCTGATTAACAATCATTGGGTCATTAAGCCAATTTTTGTTAAGTGTCAATTTTACGATTAACTGATGAATAGCTTCTTTTTGCATTTTATTCCTCCACTTAAACCAATCGTCTATCTAGTTTACATATTACATAGTACGTCATCAAAAAAACTCAAACTATTCTTCATTGATTTCAGTTACCCATTAAATTTTTATAATTTATAACAGTTCTTTCTGTAGTATTTGTCACTTTTGAATTTGAAAGGGTTACAACTGCCGAATTACTGAGTAGCTTTATAATTGTTCCAGCTACTTGTTTTTTTCTATATCTAAATATGACCTGTTGATTTATATGAAAAGCTTGGCCTTCTATTGAAAGTTGTTGTGGTTTCCATTGTGAAAAACTCATTCTTACCCCTCCTTTGATGTATGAAAAAAACCGTCTCACACATGTTGAGACGGGTTAAGAGACACTTTTATGCTTTGTAGATATTAGCAGCTTGCAAGCCGCGTTGACCTTCTTCAGTATCAAAAGTAACTGCTTGACCTTCATCTAAAGATTTAAATCCATCCGCTTGAATTGCTGAAAAATGAGCAAATACATCTTGACCATCTTCTCCTGTAATGAATCCAAAACCTTTATCTGAATTAAACCATTTTACTGTACCTTTATTCATATTGTTTCCTCCTTGTGCATCTCTAGTATGCGTTTTGTTGCAATAAATGTTTGATTAGCAAAAGGAGAGTATAAATTTAAGTATAGCACTCTTAATACGATTCAAAATATATCACTACAATTAGTATAACACATCATTACACGAGAATGTAATTTTGGAAAAATAAGTTATTTTTCTAAAGTAAAACTTAATGATATGAGTTTTTGCCTAAGTTATCTATTAATATTTATATATAGCCTTTAAAAAGCCTTCCCTATGGCAACATAATTATATATTATGTAAGGAATTGAGAACCGTCACTCTTTGTATGCAGGATTTTTGTACCAAACATCTTCTTCTCCTGAAAGTTTGTGTATTGCTTTTGCCTGAAGCAATGTCTACTTGATATGCCCTAAACTATGTCAGTTAATTTGTGTAACCCAGCCAGATGATGAAAATCACTATCTTCAAAAACAATTGTGAATACTTCCGCATGATCTTTTCTTCCTATTATAATCTCAATTTTATAGGATTTAATTTCTTCAAAAATTTTGGCTGCTTGATATAATATGTCATTATTTTCCATTGTTTTTTCCTTACAAAAAAAGAGATTTCTTTACGAAATCTCTAAAAGTTAAATTATGAGTGTTTTAATTGCTGGTTTGAGGTGTACGCACACAACCCTATTAAAGCTCAATCCACCAGTGCATTCCAGCGCACCGAAGATTATCACAGCTATAGTAGATACTCAAGTTATCTACACTATTACATTCTCATCTTTGTACTATTATGTCAAATATTTCTCATGAATCTTCACTAATTATTAGCTTTAAAAATGAATAACCATTTAATTTGAGAAAAACAGCTACTTTGCTAATTTAATTAAATCACGAAACTTATCAAAAACATGTCTTCTAGATTGTGTACAACTTTTTTATAAAGAACCGCAAAAAAACATTCTTTGATTGTTTTACTTTTTCTAGAGTTATCATTGTCCGCTACTTCTCAAATTATTTGCTAATAATTAATACCAAAGATACAGTGTTCATACATAAACGATAAAATTTCCAACTCATCAATAACTTGACTACTATTATAGTACCTGGATAAAAGCGTATTAAACTTTTCGAAAACAGATTCAGGTATCGACAGTAATCCCAAACCTTGGCTAAACATAATCTGATTAGCAGTTAATAACGCAGTTCTCTTATTACCGTCCCAAAATATTTGATTTTTCGAAATGAATAGAAACAGTCGCAATGCCTTTTCTGTCTCTGATATCTCTTGATTCATTATCTTGTCATATTGATTCTTTACCTCATCTTCAGTTAACATTGGTGGCACATATCTACCTTGAATAGTCGATACCTCTACTCCACCGGTTCGGATTTCACCAGGGAATAGAGCATCTTCTGCTGCAACGATCTGATTAATCCGCTTACTTGTCTCTAACAGGGGCTCCTGTACGTCGTTTAAAAGCAATTCAAAGCCTCTTTTTAAGTTAACGACGGTCAGGACATCATCTACAGCCACGTTATTGGCCCGATTATACTTAATAATCTCTTCTATTTGTAATAGCGTTGTATTCAATCCTTCAAATTTTCCCGCATTGTACACCAGTTCCACAATGTTTTTCTTCAATAAATACACAGACTCTTTGCGAGATAAGAGGTATTTATCAGTAAATGTAGGATGCTTTTCTTCGTTCATTTTATCACCTCTTAAATTTTTCCTTCTATTATATAGGGTATTATTCTGTCATAGATCCAAACTCTTTACTGCGGTATCTTTGTCTTCCTGGGTGATCCCAATATAGCGTAAAGTCTCCCGTTGTGAAGAATGGTTGAGCAGCGACTGAATGATTTCTGTTTTGGTCCCTTGCTTGTACAAAAAATAGCCGAAGGTCTTGCGCATCGAATGGGGGCCAATTTCTTTCAAACCAACCGCCGTTCCTGCTTCATGAATGATCCGCCAAAGACTTTGTCGGGTCAAAGGTGTATCTGCTCCCTTTCGACTTGGAAACAAATAATTGCTGAAGTCATGTACTTGCAGCTGCTCAGGAAATTCGGATTGAACATAATCGAGAATCACTTTTCGTAATTTGTTCGAAATGAAGACCGAATTGTGTTTGGCCGTTTTTTGTTCCTTCATGGCCAGACGTTCTTTGACAATCACTCGTCCACGGGAAATTTCTAACACATCACTTAATTTCAACTGTCTCAAATCGGAGATTCGATACGCCGTATTGATCCCGATCGAAAAAAGCACCAAATTTCGTTGCCCATATTTTCCGGAAGCCAAAATTGCCTTCATGGCATCGATCTTTTTTTTGTCGCGAATCGGTTCCACGCTCTTCATTTTTAGTCCCCTCTCAAATGTTACTTAATATGATTGTAACAGATAATAAGTCACATTTAAACAAGCTATAGAAAAAAGGCTCTAAAAGAAAAGTGATTTTCTCTTAGAGCCTCTAAGGATGGAGCGATTTTTACGAATGTGACAGAATCGGATTGTGTCTCTTTGGGAATCTATTTACATTTGCTTATTTAAAATCTCATAATTATAAAATTTGATAATACAATTTCTTAGTAATCGTATTTTTTAATAATCTCTGTTTTTCTACTCTCAAAAGCCTTCATTATCTGTATAGATATAATTTTGAATACTCATTTTGATTTTGCTATCGAATCTATTTTCTTTATGATTAATTCAATATCATGATCTGTTATAAAGTGAGAAACACCTATAATTTTCTCTTTAGTAAAGTTTATTGGTGAATATACATTTGTTATCAGCAAATCAGTTTCTTCAACAATAGGAAGGTTGTCTGGGTCATTTTTTACTGTAACCTCATAATTTCCATTAAAAAGTGTCATTATTTTACTTTTGATATATTCCCCAAAACTTGGATCAAAATCAATAAAAACATTTATTTTAATTGTCGCTTTGTTCACTTGTAATTGCTCTAAAAAGAAAGGCCAATGAGTATAGGTTGTAAAAAATACAAAGGGAAAATAGATACCTTTTTCTTGTCCAAAACATTGAAAATAGATACTTTTTATTTTGCTTTTCAATTCAGGAAGAGGAAATGAATGATACTCATAAAAATTGGAATAAGTATCATCTAAAAAATCAAACTCACTAGGAAAGCTTAAGTAACCAAATAAAATCTCATAAATATTTTGACTAAGTAAAAATTTGTCGTCAGTCCCTATATTTAATCCCAACTCTACACTTATTAGTTCTATAAATTTCGTTACCCTAACCTCTTTAAATAAATTTAATTGACGGTTTTTTGAAAAAAAATTTGGTTTTAAAAAACCTTCTTGTAAAAATATTGCGAATATTTGACTAAGAAAATTTCTATCAAAAAAATTATTATTTTTCTTTTTTATAAAATTCGGAGTATTTTCAATAACATCAAGTACATTACTTAAAAAAGTATTATTTTTATCTGCACCATTAGTTTTTCTTTTATATCCTAACCGTTCTCTGTATAAGGCAACCATACAAAATAACATAAAATTATTTTGATCTTGGACTGACTGTTGCAATCCTTTTAAATTACTTCCTATTTGATAAAATTTCTTGATAGCTTCCATTTCATCAAAATCAAATGGCAAACTAGATAATCCATATTTGTCTTTAAAATAGGTAATAAAGAAGAATCTCACATTTCTCTCGTTCCCAAGAATTTTCAACGGTTTTGTATCAATAAAGAAATCAAATTTTAATATTTCTTCATTAATGAATTTAATGGATCGTATTAATGATGATCTGCTAACAAATAGTTTTTCCGCTAACTGATCGTAAGTAAAAGTATTATTAAAGAAAATACTTTCTAAAATTTGATACTCTAAACTTGTTGAAAATACTCTTGATATGAAATAATCATAAGACAAGTAATCTGGAATTTTTAAAGTAACAATTTGATTTTTGCTCTCTAATTCTATAGGAGAGAAAAGTCTGTTAAAATCTTCAATTATAACTTCTAACGTATTCATTGTTATTCCTAACCTTTCACAAAGAAAGGTTTTTTTTTGTTTATTTTCAAAAGTAATTTTTCCTATTGTGAAATATTGATTATGTCGGGTAGATAGCAAATTGATCATTCGTCGTTGATTCCTCCTGTAGACTAGATAGAACGATAAGGATTTCCACTGTTAATAAAATAAATATTAGATGATTGGTTTATCATATAGTAGGTCAAAATTTCAAAAAAAGCAAAAATGTTGAATAGTTGTAAACATCACAAATAAGATATAATTTTTATATAAATACTAGGGGTGAATTTTATTATGAATCAGATAGAACAGTATTTAACATACTTTGATGATTACTTTGAAGAGTCTATTTTTTTACAGAGACATCCAACACTAGCTTTTGAATACCAGTCTATAAGGAATGAATTCATAGATCTTGCAGAATATGACATAAAAAAAGAACCCTTAGAATATATAACCGATTTATTGAGTATAGATGCTAAGCTTCAAATTCTTTATGAATTATGCCAATGTTTAGAAGCTATGTCCTTAAATGATAGTGAAATAGTTACCATTGTCAAAAACGATAGCAAATATTACTACTTAGAGAATTTTGGTAAAGCAAAAAATGACCCTTTTCCCTATTCATTGCTATTTTTCAATAATTTTATAGACAATAAATAAAAATATTCTATATGTAAGGAGGTGAAAAATGATGTGAGAAAGACTCAAAAAAAAACTATTTTCGTATTTTTCTTACTTAGTTTATTTTTCTTAGATCCCATGGTTGGTCACGGTCAAAATTTAGAGTCTACTAATACCGTTGCCAAACTAGGGTTTACCGGCGTTTACGATTCACCGCTTTCTCCAATACCACAACCACCTAACGGTGTTCAATCAGAAAAAGATTCTATTGAAAAGTTGTATAGTTCAAAAAAAGCTTTCCCAAAATTATCAGATTCAACAGATGTCAAATCTAAACTTTTGGGGATTATCATATTATTAGTTTTACTGTTTTTATTACTAACAAAAAGAAAAGAGGAACTTAAAAATGAAAAAGATTCAATTAGTAACAACGACGTTTTTAATGGCAACACTTTTAATTAGCGGAGTAACATTAGCTTCTGCAGACGAAGTGCGAGATGTGACAACCACTGGTCAGATTGAGTTCACACCAAATACTGATGAGGAATCTGTTGTTATTCCACCTGAAA
>Ga0153985_1000290_pt1 | contig 14118 bp, 16 predicted proteins | sample TSGA069MetaG_FD_104715 | JGI IMG/M metagenome (GOLD analysis project Ga0153985, IMG submission 104715) | Attine ant fungus gardens microbial communities from Georgia, USA - TSGA069 MetaG | ecosystem: Host-associated > Fungi > Mycelium > Unclassified | place: USA: Georgia, Alexander Wildlife...
ATATCATTCTATTTAGTTTATTACTTAAAATAAATTACAAGGTAATTTTATGCAACTTAATTCAGTTTTTCTTCCAATAGTTAAAAGGCAAGCAATAGAAGTAGCTTTAGGGGTAGCATTACTTGCTATTTGTTCACAAATAATAATACCTATGAAACCTATATTTATTTCATTGCAAACAGTCGCAGTGATGTTTATCGGGCTTACTTATAATAAAATTACTGCTCCTTTAACTATATTGTCTTACATAACTTTTGGCATAGCAGGAGTGCCGGTATTTGGAGCATTTTCCAGCGGCTTACAAGTATTATTTGGTCCTACCGCAGGATATTTTGCAGGCTTCTTAATTGCCGTATATGTTATGGCAAGTTTAAAAGAGAAAATTTTTATTACTAATAAATTGTGGAATCAAGTTACGTTATGCTTAATCGGTAATGTTATTATTATGAGTTTAGGCTGGATGTGGCTTACTAAATTTTTAGGAGCAAGCGGTGCATTTTACGGTGGTGTATTACCTTTTATAATACCAGGTATAATTAAATCATTTTTATTAATTGGGCTTATTAATGTAGTAAAACCAAAATCAAAACAGAAAATATAGTGCATTTAATTATAATATTGTTATATAGGTGTTAAAATGACAAAAAGCATTTTAACTAACTTACAATTAGAGCCGCAATTAATTCAAGGACTTGAAAAAGTAGCTGCAGAATTACATTGTCGTCCAAATGATTTAATCAATGAAGTAGTACGTTCATTTATTGAAGAACAAAAACGTATTAAAAAATTAAAAATTGAGGATGCTAAACGTCAATCTTTATTAGCTAGTGAAGAAGACAATCCTGATGCTGAGTTATGGTTAAAACATAATGAAGAAAGTTGGTTAGATGAATGGAAATAATAGAAATTAAAAAAGGGTGGATTATTGCTTGTGTAATATCTGGAGATTACGGTAAGCCTCGTCCTGCTGTTGTTATCCAATCTAACTTGCATAAAAATCACTCTAGTGTAACAGTTTGTCCTTTAACTACTCATTATAATAGATGCTCCAAGTTTTCGCATTCCATTAAATCCCACAAAGTTGAATGGTCTTAATTTTAAATCCCAATTCATGGTCGATAAAGCCAGTCCTGTAAATATAGATAGAATTAAGCAAAAAATTGGTAAACTATCTAGAAGAGTTAATAAAAGCTATTAAAGCATGGATGGATTAGCTTAATTTAAATCTATCCTGAGCCTTTAGAATCTTTTATAATCCTATTGTCTATGAAAAAAATCAATAAAAATGCAAATGCCGCATTTTCCAGTGCCGAATTGGAAAAATCAAATTAAATATGATTTAGAGAATATTAAAGGGCTTTTAAAGGCTTTAGATAATCCTCACTTAAATCTTCCTCCTGTAATACATATAGCCGGCACTAACGGTAAAGGCTCGAGTAGTGCAATGCTTAAAAGCATTTTCACAGTAGCCGGTTATAAAGTGCATTGCTATACTTCTCCTCATTTATTAGAGTTTAACGAGCGAATCATAATAGCAGGAGAGAAAATCTCAGATAGTGAGTTATGGCAGGTTTGTGAGCAGGTGAGGGTAGTATGTGAGAAGTATAACATCGAACCTAGTTTTTTTGAAGGAACTACGGCAGCGGCTTTTTTAGCATTTGCTAATAATAAAGCCGATATACTAATTTTAGAGACGGGACTTGGCGGTAGGTTAGATGCAACAAATGTCATAGAGCAGCCGTTGATTACCTTAATTACTCCTATTTCATATGATCATATGCATATGTTAGGTAACACTTTGCCATTGATAGCAGCTGAGAAAGCAGGTATTATGAAACGCTCCGTACCTTGCGTTATCAGCAGTCAAGTCGAGGAAGTGTATGAAACATTATTTGCAAAAGCCGAAAAGCTAATAGTGCCTACCTTTTGTTATGAGTATGATTTTGGTATACAAAAAACGGAAAACGGCTTTATTTACTCATCCCAAAATTTTACCTATGAATTTCCGGCTTCATCTTTACTAGGAGATCATCAATTAATAAATGCTGCAAGCGTTATTGCCCTGATAAGCCTCATCAACAAACAGTTTAATATTAATAATGAGGTTATTGTTAAGGGGCTGCAAAATACTGTATGGGCGGCTAGAATCGAGAAAATAGATCCACAAAAATATTCTAAATTAATAGGTGACAACGTACAAATTTGGGTGGATGGAGCTCATAATAATAGCGGGGCTCAAGTCTTAACCGCTTGGATTCGTGATAATTTAAAATCACCGATATATTTAATATTAGGTATGACTAAAAATAGGAATATTGAAGAATTTTGTTCATATTTCAAAAGTTTGACAATTAAAGGTTACGGTGTTAAAGTTTTATCTGAGGTGCTAAGCTATAATGCGGAGACAATAGCTTTACAGGCAAATAAAACCGGTATTGATTTTATCGATAGTGACTCGCTTGAAGAAGCTATTAATGATATAAAGAAGATAAACGGTGATAATAAAGCAAATATCGTTATAACAGGATCGCTCTTTTTAGCTGCTGATTTTTATAAATTACTGTCTACTCGATGAACTTTAAAAATTGGCTACGTCGTTCTACAAGTATGCAGGTAGCAACGTATTAAGTATACGCTCCGCTCCTCGTCTTGTGAATCTATTACTCTTTTTAAGTTGATCTTCGTATACCTACTCTTTAATAAAACCTAAAACAGGAGAAAAATAACATGACCTATTGCAATAAATCTAATCAAACCTCATATCCGTTTGTTTTACCTGATTTGCCTTATGATAAAGAAAGTTTTAAACCGCATTTTACGGCTGAGACTTTTGATTACCACCACGGTAAGCATCATAATGCTTATGTGCAGAATCTAAATAATTTGCTGAAAGACAACGAAGAATTACAAAAAAAGAGTTTAGAAGAAATAATAGAATGGTCTTCACAAAACTCAAATGCTCCTATCTTTAATAATGCGGCACAAGTTTGGAATCACACTTTTTTTTGGCATTCAATAAAGCCAAATGGTGGAGGAAAGCCAAGCGGTAAAATATTAGAGCAGATTAGTAAAGATTTCGGTAGTTTTGAAGCATTTTGTGAGCAGTTTAAAGTAGATGCGATCGGGCAGTTCGGTAGTGGTTGGGCATGGCTTGTATATCATAATAACAAGCTACAAATCGTTAAGACTGCAAATGCCGGAACGCCTATAGCAAACGGTATGCAGCCGCTTTTAGCATGCGATGTTTGGGAGCATGCATATTATATTGATTACCGTAATAAACGCCCTGATTATGTTGATATCTTTATTAAGCATATGATTAACTGGAAGTTTGTAGAGGATAATTTGACAAAGTAAATTTATGAATTTAGAAGATTTAAAAAAAGCCCAGGAAAATCCCGTGGAATACATAGCTTTTAGTGGTGGCGGTGCTAAGGGAGCTATATATTCAGGTGTTTATACTGCGTCAAAGGAAGCAGGTATTTTAGATAATGTAAAAGCTGTTGCAGGTTCGTCAGCAGGTGCTATAACTGCAACGATCGTAGCATTTGGGACACCACCTGAGCGATTTGAAGAAATTTCTAAAAATACCAATTTACAAGGTTTGCTAGGGAAAAAAGGAATTTCCGCCGGTCTTTTGCAATTAAACAAGGACGGTAAACCTTTATATGATTTATTAGATAAAATCATTAAAGAGAATATAGACAATTTTTTACAAAGAGCCGATATCGTAAATGTCAAAGATGATAAAGCTTTAGACGAGTTAAAAGAAAGGCATAAAAGCGGCGGTAAAATATATTTTAGGGATTTAGCATTACTTCGAAAATATGATCCTATTAATTACAAAGATTTAGTGGTTACGGCTGTTGAGAAAGATACCGGAAAGCTAACTATTTTTAGTAGCTTTGATACTCCTGATGTTGAAATTGCATTAGCATGTTGTGCTTCTGCTTCTATTCCCTTTGTTTTTGAACCTGTAGAAATTAACGGTAAAAAATATGTTGACGGCGGCTATTTGGATAATATGCCGACAAAATATTTCAAAGATAATGAGCCGGAATTTGAAGTGAGAGATGTTACTGATGATATGGAAGAAATTAGCTTAGCTAAAAAACATGGTAGAACTCTTGCCATGGCTTTTGGTGTTGGCATGGAAGCAGATGCAAATATTGCGATATATAGTGCTAAAGAATTTAAAGATCCAAATGAGATTATAAAGTTTTTAGTTAATATATTATTTAAAACGCTTGCAAAAGTAGGCGGAAAATTTAAATACACTGATACCCTAAGAGAAACTAACGAACAGTTACGTGAAAATGCTTTAAACACCGTTGTTTTAGATACTGCGGGAATCGATACTCTTGATTTCAAAGATGCTCAAAAATATTCTGAGTATTTACATATTAAGGGATATTGCCAAACTAAAGAATATTTAAATAATCATGAGATTGGTAAAGACGCGGATCAAGCATTTAAACATCAGAATTTTCTATTAAATGTCTATGAAGTTTATGACAATAAAAATTTGCATAAAACTTTTGGAACTAAATTGTTAGAAATGTTTATTCCGTCAAAAGAAAATAAAGCTTCTAAATAGCAGGAGGGTGTTATTGAAAATCATGATGATAAAGCAAAAATGCTATTATCATTCTGTAAAGTTGGAGCATTAACTGAAGAAAATTTACAGCAAAAACTTAAAGAATATTTAGTAGTTGCGGCAACCGGTCGTACCGGTACATTAAAAGATAATACAAATTCGCTTAATGCTTTTATGCATGTCCTTAATAAACCAGATACTCCAAATAAGATAAAAGAAAGTTTTATAGATGCACTCGCTATTGATAAAAACAAAGATGCAAGATTTGATAAAACTAAAATTTATGACGAAAATATTGCCAAATTTAAGTTTACTAAAGAAGATTTGGAAGGCTTTATAACCAAAAACAAAAATGTTGCACCAAAAATTCAAAATAAATATAATGACTCCAGACAACAGTAACGAGGATAAGTTCGAAACAATATGCAAGAATTTGATTTAGTAGTAATAGGTAGCGGTCCTGCCGGTTATACAGGCAGTATTAGAGCGGCTCAGCTCGGTATGAAAGTAGCTTGTATCGAAAAGGATGATACGCTCGGCGGTACTTGTTTAAATATTGGTTGTATACCGTCTAAAGCTTTGCTTAATTCTTCCGAAAAATATGAAGAAGCCTTAAAGCATTTTGAGAATATCGGTATTACGGCAGAAGTAAAGCTGGATTTACAAAAGATGCTTGCCAACAAAGATAAAGTGGTGTCAGACCTTACAAAAGGTATAGAAAGCCTATTTGTTAAGAATAAGATTACCAAGATAAAAGGCGAAGCTAAGATTATATCGAGTAATATCATTGAAGTAAACGGTGAGCAGATTTCAGCTAAAAATATCCTTATTGCTACAGGTTCAAGCGTTATAGAAATACCGAATGTTAAAATAGATGAAGAGTTTATAGTTTCTTCAACCGGTGCATTAAAACTTCCTAAAGTACCTGAAAATTTAATAGTTGTAGGTGGCGGTTATATCGGTTTAGAGCTTGGTTCAGTTTGGAGACGTTTAGGGTCTAAGGTAACTGTGGTAGAATTTGCACCTAGTATTGTGCCGATGCTTGATAAAGAAATTGCTACACAATTTATGAAGCTACAGCAAAAACAGGGCATAGAGTTTAAGCTAAATACTAAAGTACTGTCTGCAGAAATAAAATCCGGTAAAGTAAACCTGACGATAGAAGAGGGCGGTAAGAGTTCAATAATAACTAGCGATGTCGTATTGATGGCAGTTGGCAGAAAAGCTTATACGCAAAATATAGGTCTTGAGGCAGTTGGAATTGCTACAGATAAGCAAGGCAGAATCGAGATTAACGAACATTTCCAAACAAGCGTACCGAATATTTACGCAGTCGGTGATGCGGTAAAAGGAGCAATGCTTGCTCATAAAGCCGAAGAAGAGGCAGTAGCTGCGGCTGAAATTATGGTAGGGCAGGCAGGTCATGTAAATTATAACTTAATACCGAGCGTGATATATACCTCTCCTGAAGTTGCAAGCGTGGGCGAGACCGAAGAGCAGCTAAAAGAAAGAGGCATTGACTATAAAGTAGGTAAGTTTCCGTTTTTAGCAAATAGTAGAGCAAGAGCGGTAGGTAAAACCGAAGGAATGGTAAAGATTCTTGCCGATAGTAAAACTGATAGGGTTTTAGGAGCACACATTATCGGAGCGGATGCGGGAACTCTGATTGCAGAGCTTACGGCTTACATGGAGTTTGGTGCAGCTGCGGAAGATATTGCAAGAACTTGTCACGCCCACCCAACCTTAAGCGAAGCTATTAAAGAAGCGGCTCTTAGCGTGGATAAAAGAACTATAAATATTTGACATGCTCGATGAACTTCAAAATTGGCTACGTCGTCCCATAAGATCGCAGGTAGCTCACGTATTTAAGTATACGCTTCGCTCCTCATCTTATGGACTTCTTGCTCTTTTCCAAGTTGAACTTCGTATAGTTTTTATTTTCAACATCTCATAATGACTAAGCAAGAACTACGTTTGTATTTTAAGGAGCTACTAGCCAAGAATCAAGCTAAGGTAAGCTTAGTTAAGACTAGGGCGATAAACAAAATCAGTGAATTATTAGAGAAGCGAGAAGTAAAAACTGTAGGTCTTTATTACCCGTTAAAATGTGAAATTGATTTACTTGAAATAGTGAAACTTTACCCTGAAATAAAGTTTTTGCTACCTAAAATTATAGAGAATGAAATTAGATATTGTACTTATCATTATAAAGATCAATTAGCTTTAGGTAGTTTCAAAACTTTAGAGCCTGTAAATAACGATATTTGCGAACCGGAATTAATTATAGTACCGGGTTTAGCTTTTAGTCCCGACGGTTATAGATTAGGTTACGGCAAAGGGCATTTTGATCGATATATAAGTAATAACAAAGATATATTAACAATCGGTATTTGTTTAAAAGAACAGTTAATAGATAATTTCCCAACCGAGTCGCATGATCAAAAACTTAATTTCATTATTTCCGTATAAAATAAAAATATGAAAAAAAAGCCTATAATAGGAATTACACCTGATCTAGCTCAAAATTGTGAAAAATACAGCTATGCGTCTTTTCCGTGGTATGCTTTGCGTAAAAACTACGCTGATGCAATAATTAAAGCCGGCGGTGTGCCACTATTATTACCTTATCAACATGAAGCGATAGACCAGCTTATGGAGCTTATTGACGGTGTAGTGTTACCCGGGGGTGATGAGGATATACATCCTAAATTTTATGAACCTGAATATGCTGAGGACATTGTAATTTCTAACGAAGAGCGTGATAATTTTGAAATATTAGTTTTGAAAAAATCGCTAAAAAAAGATATTCCGATTTTAGGAATATGTCGGGGGATGCAGCTATTGAATATTATTTTCGGTGGTACTCTTATTAAGCATATTCCTGACTATATAAAAGATGGAATAGTGAACCATGAACAACCTAGCCCTAAAGATATAGTCTCGCACGGAATCGAGATCAAAGCCAATACTAGACTTGCAAAAATGACAAACAATAATAAAACTATGGTTAACTCAACCCATCACCAAGCGGTAAATAGGGTAGGGAATAATCTCATTATATCGGCAACAGCAGAAGACGGTATTATAGAAGCCATTGAGTCTTTAGAGCATAAATTTGTTATCGGTGTTCAGTGGCATCCTGAATATATCAACGATAATGGAATAGATTTAGCATTATTTAAGGAGTTAGTTAAAGCTAGCATTATATATTGATTCACTGCCGATATGAACACTTGAGCTATTATTTATGTTTATATCGCCTAACATGCTTGTTGCATCTTCAAGATTATCATTTATCGGTATATTAAAATCACATTCATTAAAAATTGCTTGCCCTTTGGTATAAAATATACCAAGCAAATTAATTTTAGATTTATTAATTTCTATTTTTTCTTTACCCTCAATACGACTAGTGTTATAAATAGTACCCTCTGAAACTTTAAACTCTTTGCCTATGATTTGACCACTGCCATTAACTGAAACATTATGTGCTGTAATTTGATCATGTGATTTAATTTGACCACTACCGTTAATTGTAATATTATATCCTTGTATATTAGTTTTTGTAGCAATAACTCCACTACCGTTAATTATAATATTGTATCCTTGTATATCACCTTTTGAACAGATCTGACCACTACCATTTAGCATTATATCTTGGGCATTCTTAACTTTATCAACTTGCTTATTATTACTACCATTAATTTCAACATTATTTAAAGTACTATAATTTTCTATATCGAAGCTGTATGTCGGGGTGGTAGGTAAATTACAAACTACACTATCTGTGCCTTTTGCTTTATAATCATTATTTATTTTTTTATTTATATCTTTTGAGGTGTAAGAGCCTGAAATACTGTGTTTGTTTATAGTACAATTTATAAATTTTATTGCTCCTTCACCCATAAACCATTTTGTTACTTTCGTATTTTTTGAAAATATCGTTCCATTAATAATTATTGGCATATCCTTCTTTTTAATTAACTTTTATTAAAAAATACCTAATAAAAATTAATAATCAAGTATAAATTATGATTTTTAATAAAATTTGTTTTAAGCATTGAATATGCTATATTCGATATAAAAAAATTGTTTATGGTTTCCAGTACTTCTTTTTTATATGACTTTGCTGAGTTTGTTGTTAATAAATTTGGCGTGGAGAATTTGCATAAAGAACTCAAAATAATATTACCGAACAATCTTTCCTGCCTCGAATTACAAAAAATTCTAACTACTGATTATGGTGTGCAGAATCTACCTATTATTATCCCGTTTAGTGCTATTATTTCAAGAAAAGATTCTTCTGAAAATTACATGTCTAGGATGGAAGAGCTGCTGGTATTAGCTAAAATAATTACGGAATATAAAGAGCTGGAATTTACTAATGATGAAGCACTAAAAACAGCTGAAATTCTGAATAAATTGTTTGCTGACTTGATAAATAATAATATCGATATAAAGTTAATAGAGACTTATAATAATTCGAAATATTGGCAAAAAATTTATAAATTTTTAGAATATTGTTTTTTAAAATGGCAAGAAAGTGAAAAACAAAGTCGCAATGGCTATAAACTAAAACTGCTTTTGGAGGAAATAGCTAGAACAAAAAACAGTTCCAAACAAGTAATATTAGCCGGAATATTCAAGTATAATTCTTTTTTAAGGAAATATGAAGAAGAGATACAAGTAATTAAATATAATAAAATAGAATCAGCTAATAATAATATATATTATTCCGAGCCGACTAATATCTATGAAGAAGCTGAGCAAATAGCCTCTATATGTCGCCAAAATACTGACAAAAAAATAGCTATTGTCGTAAATAATGATAAATACAAAAGTATATATTGTAATGCTCTAAGTAAGTGCTTGTTAGTATTTGAGGATTTGATAGGGGACAGTTTAAAGCTTGCAAATACAGGTCAGCTATTGATTTCAATTGTCACAATATTGAGTAATAATTTTGATTTAAAGTTGTTATTTTTACTACTTAAAAATCCGTTAATGAATTGTGAAGCAGTACAAAAGCTAGAATTGATGCTAACTGCTAAGAATAGGTTTATATCTTCGCCAAAATATTTACTGCAAATAATAAAAAATTCAGAAAATATTGAGTACTATGAAGAAATAGTGAATACTTTATATGAGTATGATTCTCACGAAAATATATTGGTACTTGCTAAGGAAATAGCTGAGAAGCTATTACCGAATATTTGGGAAGAAGAGGGCGGGGCTGAACTATTAGAGTTTTTAATAAATCTAATGGAGTTTAGTAATTATATCAATAAAAAAGACTTTCCTAAAATTTTTGCTTATTTACTTTCCGGTGTTAGATATTATAAAAATACTGAACCGGCGAATGTAGTGGTAGGCAAGCCGGAGAATTTGGCATTATCTAAATTTGATTTAGTTATATTACCGCATTTTAACGGTGAGAACTGGAATTTTACTGCTGCAGCTCATCCATATTTAAGCAAAAAAGCCAAGCAGATACTGAATATAGATTATGATGAGATTAATACAAAATTATATTCGGATTATTTCGATTTATTGCTACAAAATGAACAGGTAATTATACTAAATGCTAAAAAATATAACGGCAAATTGTCAACTCCAGCTACGTTATTTTTGAAGTTATCAAATGAATATATCATACCAAGACTTGATCGCAGTATCTATCAACATAATTATATGGATACCGTGGCGGGACCACGGTATAACAACAATGCAGCACATAGTTCCTTCTTCCCAAGCACATTATCAGTAACCGATATTGAAACATTAATCCGAAACCCATATAGTTTTTATGCTAAGAAAATACTAAATTTGCGGAAGCAAGATAGAATATGGGAAGAGCCTAAAATATCGGATTTCGGTAATTTTATTCATAAAGTCCTAGAGGAATATTCTAAAAATTACAACACTCAAAATATGTTGGATAAACAGCAAGCTTTATTAAATATCGGTAATCAAATTTTACATAGCAGTATTTTACCGACATATACAAAGAAAACTTGGCAGACAAAATTAACACTGCTTAGTAAGGCTTTTATTTTATTTGATATGGAACGCCGCAAAAATTGTCAGAAAATCTATTTTGAGATTAAAGGGGAATTAAATCTAAATATCGCAGGGCAGTCTATAAAAATAATCGGTATTGCTGACCGCATTGAAATTAGCAAATCAAATCATCTAACCATATTAGATTATAAAACCGGTGCCATCCCGACTAAAAAAGAAATTGAACTAGGACTTTCCCCGCAGCTTATAATAGAGAGCTTAATGATTCTTGAAGACGGTTTTGGTATACCTCATTCTCTAATAGGTTATTCCCCCACTTTATGTCATTCCCACGAAAGCGGGAATCCGGTTAAAGATATTACTATTGCCTACATAAAAATAACTAGCACTGAGCCTTATGTGCAAACAACTGAGATATCTTTAAGTAAAGAGACATTAGATAAGCATAAACAAGGATTAATAAGATTGCTTGAATATTATGTTACAAATAAATCTTTCGCTTATGATTTGGATTTGTCAAAATATAATGATTACTTGCATTTGAAAGGATGATCGGTCATCATATATTGGACTGACTACCTATTTTTTAATTAAATATAAGCCCCATCGTGATCAGGAAATAATGCAAGCAATACAAGATAATTATCATCTCTATATGCAGTACCACGATATTTTTGTGAAAATCTAAATGAATATATATTACTGCCCTTTAATGTTGTTTTTGATGTAATTAATTCCCACCTTATACCTTTATCTTTGTATAATTCCTCCCAACCTAATTGTTTAATTTTTTTCAAAGTAGTAAGTAAAGCTCTTTGCTCTTGCTTTTCTAAACTAAATAATTGTTCTTGAAAAGCAGGATAATTCATGTCTAGTAGTATTTTAGTCATTTTGTACCAAATCTACTATTTCATCAAAATTTTCATGTCTTTTATTTGCTTCTGCCCATTTTATAGCTTTATCAATTATCTCATTATTATCTTTATTATAAAGCCAAGTTTCATTATCAGGGATAAATTTACCAGGTTTAATTATTATAGTACCGTCCGTTAAAGTTAAAACTTGGATTTGCTTACCGGCGTATTTTTTCCCAAGTGATACTTGTCCGTTAGCTCCAACTTGCTTTATTGTTTCTATGTGATTCGCTGCTATCATAATATCTAATTTACAAAATTCCTACTTTCCTATTTTATTATATTTATGTGTATAAATCAATAAGAGATATCACAAATCCATTATCAATTTAAATTTTTCGCCACTACCGATAATTTTACTTTCCGTATTATAAATAATAGGATCGTTTATTTTTTCATGCCCGAATCTATTGGTTTTAAATACCGGTATTTTTAAACTATTTGCAAAATTACGTAGCACTAATATTACAGCGTCGGAGTCTTTATCAAACGAGCCGAATATTATAGCTTTAACATTTTGAAGTAAGCCGGCTTGTTTTAATTGAAGTAAGCTGCGATCTAACCTAAAAGCTGCTACATTTACATCTTCCAAAAAAAGAATTTTATCAGTAGTTTGTATTTGCCAATTAGTTCCTATGCTAGTTTGTACCATAGTTAGGTTGCCGCCGGTTAATTTACCGCTAATAGGCTTATTTAATTTTGCTATATCGTTAAGCGGTAATAAATTATTTATAGTAACTTGTTTTATTTTACCGTTAATTATCGTAGCAATTTTAGTAAAATTATTTGGGTCTTTTTCAGGTTTTGTTAAGTCGTATATATTGCTGCCGTGAATTGTTTTCCAGCCCCATTCTTGCGATAGAAAAAGATGTAAAGCCGTCATATCGCTATATCCTATAAAGATTTTCTCTTTATCAGGTTTAGGTAATTTTTGTAAATCAGAAATAATTCTAGCTGAGCCATAACCGCCTCTTAGGCTCCATATTACATTGCTAGAATCATCAAATAGAGCATCTTTTAAACAATTGAATCTTGTATCATCAGTGCTGGCAAGAAAGGGTAATTCTCCCTTACCAAAACACTTATGCGGTATATTTAAATCTAGCCCCTTAATATTCTTCAGATTCGATAAAATTTTATTATCCGCACCTGTAGCAGGAGCAACAACATTAATAGGAGTATTTATTAAAAGCTCGGTTTGAGAAAATGCTGTTGCTGAAAAGATGAGTGTTAGTAGTAAAAGTAGTTTTTTAAATGTCATAAGTTTATATTTATATTCATTTAAATTGAATATAGACATATTCTTAAAAAAATAAAATATTTAATACAAATAACTTTCACTAATATAAGGATCAGGTTTATCATATACAATTTCATCTAAATAAGAAGGACTAAGTGTTAAAAGACCACCTGTTAATTTTACTTCTTCAGCTTTTATTTGAACCGGATTATAAGTAATACAACGATTATATTGCTCTTGGAATTCAGAGGACATAGCACCAACCACCCCACTCACAGCACTGTTTTTATTTATATCTTTAATGTATGTGTAAGCTAATTTTAACACTAGTTCTTTTTCTATAACTTCACGATCTTCGGGCGACAATTTATTTAAGGTATCAAGTAATGCTTTCTCAGAATTCGGCTTATCTACTAAATTCATAATTTTTTGAACTGAATATCTCTCACCGGTCTTAGAAGTTACTATTTTACCTAGAAGCTTTTTATCTTCCATTTCTATAGTGTTAGGAAGCGGCTCTATTTTCATTATAGGCTTATAAGCACCGCACATCTCGAAAAGTTTTTTAGTAGAATAATTATTATATACGGCAGGATATGTTTTATCTTGATCTGTAAGTGAAGCTTGTACTATTTTGTAATAATTATTTTTTCCAAAATATTCAATAGCATTTTTTGCAATAGATCTAACGCCGTTAACATCTAGCTCTAAAAATGAATCTTTAAGCTTTGGAGATATTTGAGTTTTTTGTTTAATACATTCGTTTAGCTCTACTAAAATTTCAATAATTTGCTTAAATAATTTGACTTCTTCTATATGATTTTGATCAGTTGATAGAAAATATTTCCAGTTAAAAAATTCGAAACCAGTAGTGTTTAGATTTGTTATCTTTATATTTGCATAATTAGAATTGTACAAAACACCGATTTTGGTAAGAATATCTTTATATACTTGCACTTGTTCTTGATATTCTTTTTCTTGTTTTTTCTTGTTTATTGTTTCAGGGGAGTTTAGCCCAAAAAATTTAAATATAATACCCTCCTATATGTTAACTAATTTATATTTATAGTTTAACATATGTTAAGATAAAATATCTATTTTATTATTGCTTAATAAGAATTAATAATTTTTTCTTGATGAAATATTTATACAGTATATTTTATTGTTAAATTACAAAAGAAAGGCAAAGTTGATATTATTCTTACTTAGGGTGAGGGCTGCGTGTATTGCAGGGAAAAATTGGCATTGCCCGCATAGATTAAGAGCATCATTGCAAGGAGTAAAGAGTGTCGTTGCGTAGCACGGAAAATAACCTATATGTCATTCCTGCGAAAGCAGGAATCCAG